>Ga0153916_10001464_pt1 | contig 16939 bp, 12 predicted proteins | sample Opewatmetagenome_FD_109642 | JGI IMG/M metagenome (GOLD analysis project Ga0153916, IMG submission 109642) | Freshwater wetland microbial communities from Ohio, USA - Open water 3 Core 3 Depth 4 metaG | ecosystem: Environmental > Aquatic > Freshwater > Wetlands | place: USA: Ohio, Lake Erie... | reverse complement strand
GCTCAACACGGTCTTGGAGAAGCAGGGAGTCAAGGCGGACATCAGCATCGATCCCCGCAGCCGCAACCTGGTGGCGATTGCCCGGCCCGAGGCCCACAAGCGGATCGAGGAGGTGCTCAGCCAGCTCCCCGCCGAGAAGCGGACCCTGGAGATCATCCAGCTCGAGGTGCTCGACCCGTCGACGGCCGAGCTGGCGATCGAGAGGCTGTTCGGCGACGGCTTGGGGTTCGCCAGCGGCCACGCTCCGGTGGTCGACGTCGACTCGGCCACCCAGCAACTGTTCATCCGGGCCACCGCCCCGCAGCACGCCAAGGTCCGCGAGCTGCTGGTGAAGATGGGAGAGACCGGCGTGGTCGACTTGCTCAGCGGCGAAGCCCGTCGCTCGCGCGTGATCCCTTTCGAGGGGGACCTGTCCGCCGCGGTGGAGGAGATCCGAAAGGTCTGGCCGCAACTGCGGTCCAACCCGATCCACGTCGTCAGCCCCCCGCCCAAGATCTCGATCCAGGGGCGCTCGCCGAAGAAGGACGGCCCGTCGGGCGACGGCGGCGGCAAGTCGCCCAAGCCGCGGGTGCGGCCGGCCGCCGGGCCCACCAACGTCCCGCCCGCAACCCTTCCCAAGAACGAAGCCGTTCCGGGCGGCGGGCGATGGCGCCCCGGCGCCCCGGCGCCGGACGACCGCGCGGGGCGGCCCGACCGGCCGAAGGGCCCGACTCCTCAGCCCGGACCGCCGCCGGCTGCAACGGACGGCTGGCGCGCCAGCGCCGCCAAGCCGACCACCCCCGCCGCAGACAAACCCGTGGTCATCATCCCCGGCGACGGCAACATCACCATCGCTTCGGACGATCCGGAAGCGCTGGCGCAAATCGAGGAGCTCCTCCGGGCCTTCTCACGGCAGCGGGGTACGATCGGCCGCAACTACAGCATCTTCATGCTGGAGAACGCCAAGGCCTCTCAAGTGGCCGCCGTCCTCCAGAACCTCTTCCGCCGCATGCCCGGGGCCTACGCGAGCGGCGCCGGGGCGGTCACCGTCGTACCCGACGACCGGCTCAACGCCCTGGTCGTCTACGCCGGCCGCACGGACCGCACGACCATCGAGAACCTGCTCAAGAGCCTCGATTCTTCCGAGATGCCCGAGCCGCTCGCCTTCGATCGGCTCCAGATGATCCCCGTCAAGAACACCAGCGCCACGGTGATGGAGCGCATGCTCCACGACCTCTATGGGAACCAAATCGACTCGGTCAGCATCGAGGAACGGACCAACTCGATCGTGGTGATGACCTCGCCGGCGATGTTCGAGCAGATCAAGCGGGTCGTCGACCTGTTGGATGAGCGGGCCGGCGGCGAGTCCGCGCGGACGGTCCAGATCATCCGGCTGCAGAACGCGACTGCCGAGCGCGTGGGCGACGCCTTGAGCGTCATCCTTCCGAAAGCGGCACCCGGAGCCGGCCGCGCGGTTCGCCGGAGCTCCGCTCCCTCACCGCGGCTGCACGTCCCGGAGTCGCCGCGGCGCACGCCGCGCCGCTCGTCGAGTTCGTCGTCCTCGCAGGCGCCGCCCGGACGACCGCAGGTCGCCCCCCCGGCCGCCCCACGCGCCCATTGACCGGCGGGCGACTGCGGTGGATGCGAGCCCGGCGCTCGCGCGGCGCCGCGGGCAGAACCTACTTCCTTCCGGCGGATTTCGCGGTCTTCAACGCCCGCACGCATTCCTTCGGGGTGATCAGGCCGTCGCCGTTCAGATCGTACTTGGCGAATTGTTCCAGATCGGCCGGGGTTGCCTTGGGGGCGAATTCCGCCTGGGTGAGCTGGCCGTCTCCGTCGGCATCCCGGAGCAGAAACCAGCTCGGCAGGCCCGCCGGAAGGCGTTTCGCGGGGACGTAGAATCTCCCCTCGCGGCGCTGGGCCTCCGCCTCGGCCATGTGCTCTGCGGCGGCTTCGCGGCTCGACTCCTCTTGCGCGGTGGACTTGGGCGGCTTGTCGTCGGCCAGCTCGCCCGGCTCCGGCTCGGCCCCCTGCTTATCCTTCTGATAGTTGCTCTTGCTCCATCCGATAACGGGATATGCGAGGTGGATCCTTCGATCCTTGCCGTAGTCGAAGACCCGGCGGACCAACTCCTCGGCCGTGATCTCCTGGTCACGATCGAGGTCGGCAAGCTCGGGCTTGCCGGCCATTGCGCGCCACTCCGAGGGCTGGAGCTTGCCGTCAACGTTGGTGTCGTACTCGCGAAGGAGCCGCTCCGCATAGCGACGGACCTTGGGTGGCGGCTCTTCCTCCGATTCCGCCCCGGCTCCATGGGATCCGCTTTTCGGGGGGGCATGCCGCGCGGTCCCACCCACCGCTTCTTGTTTGGACAGGGGTTTCTCGGGCGAGGTCTCGGCAGCGGAAGCGGCGAGGGCGTATGGCCATTTGGGTGGTTCCATGCCACCAATAAGGGCCAATATCGACCCGCAGACAATCGCGGGACCGAGCGAAACCGGCTCTAACATGAAGCCGAACCAGGGCCTACGAGTGCAGCGCGGCATGACGGAACTCCCGATAATCTGGAAAAAACAGCGTGATTTGGTAAAAAATACTGCGCGGGAAATGCCACGGTCGGTGCATATGTTGGCGTAATCGCGGGTGACGGGGTGACTTTCCAGAAATCCGTCGCGCGTCGCCAGTTAGGCGCCCAGGGCCTATTGACGGACGGGTCCCCCCTAGTATAATCCAAGAGCGTCCACGTACTAGTTTACCGTGTGATAGCGGCCGTTTGTCAACCCACCCAGCCCGAGGCCGCCCTGCCGAGACAAGACCTACCTACCTGAGAACGACGCGGGTCGTCGAGACGTTGGGACGTTCTGGAGCAGAGGGACGGTTCCTTTCCTGGCTGCGGTCTACCGACCCGAGCCAGGCTGCGTGCTTGAGATTGTTGCCTTTGGTTGGCAGCATTGCAGCAGAAGCCCAAGGACTAAGGACGGTTCCTTGCCTGTCGGTCGTTGAATCCTCGCGGACAGACTGCGAACGCCAGGCGATTGACCCCAGGTGCACGCATCATGTCGACCGCGCAATCCTTAGCAAGCAAGGGGATCACGGAGGCCCGCCTCTCCCAGTTGGCGGCCTTGGCCCAGAACGCCGAGGGGCGGCTGAGCCAGATCGCCGCCGAGTTGGGATTCGCCACGGAGACCGAGGAGGACGCCCTTCGTGCGGTGGGGGAGGCGATGGGGCTCGAGCTGATCGACCTCAACTCCTCCAAGGTCGACCTGACGCTGCTGAAGGACTTCCCGGTCCGCCTGATCCACCGTTTCGGGGTATTTCCTATTCGCAAGGAGCAGGGTTCGCTGATCCTGGCGATCAGCAATCCCTTTGATTTGCACGCGCTGGACGCGGTAGGCGCCGCGGTGAAGATGAGCGTCCTGCCGGTGCTGGCCTTCCCCGCCGAGCTCGCCAAGCTGACCAAGACCTATCTGGGCGTGGGCTCGGAAACGATCGACGGACTGCTCGCGCAGCAGGAAGACCGCGACGGCCGCGTGGAGATGCTCGAGGAGATCGAATACGACCGCTCCGAGGCCTCCCAGATGGCCCAGCAGGCGTCGGTCGTCCGGCTGGTGAACGAGATTCTCGTCGAGGCCGTGGAGGGCCGGGCGAGCGACATCCACCTGGAAGCGCACGCCTCGGGCATGAAGATCCGCTACCGGATCGACGGCGTGCTGCACCGCCAGCCCACCCCGCCCGAGATCCATCGCTTCCAGGCGGCGATCATCAGCCGCCTGAAGATCATGGCCCGACTGAACATCGCCGAGAAGCGGGTGCCCCAGGACGGCCGGATCAAGCTCAAAGTCTCGGGGCGGGAGATCGACATCCGCGTCTCCATCATCCCGATGCTTTACGGCGAAGGCGTGGTGATGCGGATCCTCGACAAGGACCGCATGCAGTTTTCGCTCCGCGGGCTGGGCATGGACGAGGAGACCTACGCGAAGTTCAACCAGTTGATCCAGTTGCCCCACGGGATCCTGCTGGTGACCGGCCCGACCGGCTCGGGAAAAACGACCACGCTGTACAGCGCGCTCAACGAAATCAAGGACGAAGAAACGAAGATCATCACCACGGAAGACCCGATCGAATACCAGCTCGAAGGGATCAACCAGATCCAGGTCCACCCCAAGGTCGGATTGACGTTTGCGGCGAGCCTCCGCAGCATCCTGCGGCACGACCCGGACGTGGTCCTGGTGGGCGAAGTCCGCGACCTGGAGACCGCCGAGAACGCCATCCAGGCCTCGCTGACCGGGCACCTGGTGTTCAGCACCCTCCACACCAACGATTCGGCGGGCGCCTTCATGCGGCTGGTGGACATCGGAGTCGAGCCGTTTCTGGTCTCCAGCACCGTGGAAGGAGTGATGGCCCAGCGGCTCGTGAGGACCTTGTGCCCGGAGTGCCGCCGGCCGTGTTTCCCGCGGCGGACCGACCTGCCCGAGGATTTCCCCTTCCACGAATGCCTCGTCCGCGGCGAGCGGCTGTATCGCGCCGTGGGCTGCCGGAAGTGCCGGGGGACGGGCTACCACGGGCGGACCGGGCTCTACGAGCTGTTGCTGGCCAACGACGAGATCCGCCGCCTGACCAGCGAACGGACTCCTTCCCACCTGGTCAAGCAGGCCGCCACCAGCGCCGGGATGCGCACCTTGCGCGAAGACGGCTGGGGCAAGGTCCGGCGGGGGCTGACCACGATCGAGGAAGTCCTCCGCGTGACCAAGGCCGATTGACGGCCGACCGGTCGCGCGCGGCCCGCGGGGCAGAGCAGACACCCGGCGCGTTTTCTTGGCGACGTTTCGAGACCACCCGGCAGCGTATCCGATGCCACAATTCACCTACCTGGCGCGGACCCCCTCCGGCGAAGACGTCGCCGGCTCGATCACCGCCGGCAGCAAGCGGGAGACGCTCAACTTGCTGGCCGAGAAGGGGGTCTTTGCGCTGCGGGTGGAGCCGGTCCGCGAGACGGCCGGACGCTGGCGCTTCCGCCGGCGGATCAAGCGCCGGGCGATCGCCACCAACTTGAGCCAACTCGCCGACCTGCTGCAGAACGGCGTGCCCTTGCTGACCGCCCTGAACGTGCTCGCCGAACAGGCCGCCGAGCGCGAGCTGGCCGTGGTCCTGGCCGACGTCCGTGATCGGGTGGCCGAGGGGGCATCGCTCGACGAAGCCTTCGCCCGCCATCCCAAGGTCTTCGACGAGCTGACCGTGAACATGGTCCGGGCCGGGTCCGAGGGAGCGTTTCTCGAAGACGCCCTCAAGCGCACCGCCGACTTCCTCGAGCTCCAGGAAGAGCTGAAGTGGCGCGTCGTCGGCGCGATGGCCTATCCCTCGTTCCTCGCGGTGGCCAGCGCCCTGGTCACCGCGGCGCTGATCGTGTTCTTCGTGCCGAAGTTCGCCAGCCTCTTCGCCCGCCTCGAGCAGCAGGGGGGCGGACTCCCCTGGGCCACCGTGGTGCTCTTGTGGCTGAGCGACTTTGTGCGGAGCTACGGAGTATTCCTCGCGGCCGGGTTGGGGGGCCTGCTGTTCTGGCTGCAAAGCGCGGTGAAGACGGAGCGCGGCCGGGCGACCGCCGACCGCTGGAAGCTCCGCATCCCCGTGGCCGGCCCGATCTTTCTCAACTCGGCGATCTCCCGCTTCTGCCGGGTGCTGGGCACGCTGTTGCGCAACGGGGTGCCGCTCCTGAAGGCGCTGGAAATCAGCAGCGAATCGGCGGGCAACCGGGTGCTGGCCAGGGCGATCCGCGCGTCGGCGGAGAACATCTCCTCGGGCGACACGCTCTCTCGGCCGCTGGCCCAGTGCGGCCTGGTGCCCCGCCCCGTGATGGCCATGATCCGCGTCGCCGAGGAATCCAACAACCTGGACAGCGTGCTGGTGAACATCGCCGACGCGCTGGACCGAAAAATCGCCCGCCAGTTGGACGTCATGGTCCGGCTGATCGAGCCGATGATGCTCTTGGTGATGGGCGGGGTGATCCTGTTTGTGCTTGTGGCGCTGCTGTTGCCGGTGTTCGACATGAGCGCCAGCATGGGCTGAGGGTCACCGCACGTGGGACCGCCCCGGACTTTTCTGATCGAGGAGGAAATGAACATGAGACGCGACAGCGGAAGACGTGCCCGGCTCTCCGGCTTTACGCTGGTGGAGATGCTGGTCGTGCTGGCGATCCTGGTCCTGGTGGCGTCGCTGGTGGTGCCGAGGATTCTCGGGTCCCAGAGGAAGGCGGACATTCGGGTGACCCAGACGCGGATCGGATTGCTGCGGGGAGCCCTGGAGAGTTACGCGGCGGACTGCAAAGACTATCCCGCCACGGAAGAGGGGTTGGAAGCGCTCCTCTCCCGGCCGCCCGACCTGCCCGAGAGCATCGCCTGGGGGCCCACGCCCTACATCGACGCGATCCCCAAGGACCCCTGGGGCAACGACCTTCAATACGAGTACCCGCCCACCCACGGCACCGGCGACACGCCGGAGATCTGGTCTTTCGGGCCGGACGGCGAGGAGGGGACGGAGGACGACATCTGTAGCTGGACGACGGCGCCGGGCGCGGGAGAGGGGGAGGCGTCGATGCTGCTCGAGGAGGAGACGGCGGGCTCGCGCCGTCCGCTTCGGGCGTCGAAATCCCGCGAGCCGCGCGAGCTCCCCACGGTAAGCTCCGAGGCAACCCGCCCCCGAACGCCGCCGCGGAGGACCGCGCCCCGCGTGACGACCATTCCCTCGGAGACGCCCGAGCCCTGATTCCCCCTTCCCTCGAGCCCCGCCCATGCCACGAGCCGGCCGCCCAGCACGATCCCGCGGGTACACTCTCGTGGAGCTGTTGATCGTGCTGGCCGTGGTGGCCAGCCTGGCCGGGCTGAGCTGGCCCGCGGTCCGGGAAATGCTCGCCAAAAGCGAGCTGCGCAACGCCGCCCGGCAGTTCCGCGCGGCGCTCGTCAAGGTGCGGCTGGACGCCATCCAGTCAGGGACGGTGCGGCAACTGCGATACCGGCCGGGCAGGGGCCGCTTCGAGGTCTCGGCGCTTGCGTCGCTCGACGACGAGCAAAGCGGGGACGAGCCGGGCCTCGCGGCGCGCGCCCCGCCCAACGGCTCCGGGGAGGACCGCCTTGGGGCCGGCGTGTCGTTCCAGGAGCCGGACGAGCCGCAGCCCGAGGACCGCCCGCCGGATTCCGCCGAGCCGGAGACGCAACCGTGGGCCGCGCCGATCCTGTTCTATCCCAACGGCCAGACGTCCAACGCCCGCGTCCGGCTCGAGGGCCGGCGCGGCTACCACATTGAAGTGACGCTCCGGGGCATCACCGGAGCCGTGACGGTCGGGAAACTCGATTGGGTCGAACCGCCGGAGTGGTGGCCATGAGACCGGCGCGCCGCGCAGCATTCTCGCTCTTGGAAGTGATCCTGGCGACGGGCATCCTGCTGGGATGCCTGGTCGTGTTGTTCGAGCTGGCCCGCATCGGCGGCCGACACGCCCGCGGCGCCGAAGACCTCTCCACCGCAGAGCGGATCTGCCAGACCAAGATCAACCGGCTGCTGGCGGGCCTGGACTATCCCGAGGAGGTTCAAGAGGAGGAAGTGGAGGACGAGCCGGGCTGGTACTACTCGGTCCAGACCGGGCCGGCCGAGTACCCCGGCCTGATCGCCGTCCGGGTTCGCGTCACCCAGGACGTGGCCGCCATGCGGCATCCCCAGGAGTTCGCCCTGGTCCGGTGGATCCGCGACCCCGAGGCGGGCCGCGACGAATCGCTTGATCGGGGATTGCCCCTGCTGCCTGCTCTCCGCGGAGGAGGCCGCCCATGATCGCGCCGAGCGAGCGACGACGAGGGGGCGCGGCGAAGGGCCCGGCGGCCGGCTTCACGCTCCTCGAAGTCCTGCTGGCGGCGGCACTCGCCGTCGTGCTCCTGGCCGGCCTGTGGAGCCTGCTGAGCACCTACGAGCGGCTGTTCTCCAGGGGGCAGGCCAAGGTCGAGCAGGCGCAACTGGTCCGCATCCTCTTCGACCAGTTTTCCCAGGACCTTCGCAGCGCCATCCCGGACACGGCCACCGCCCTGCCCGGCGCGTCCTCGTCGGTGCGGCGGTTCGGCCTGTTCGGAACGGAGCGATCGCTTCAGGTCGACGTCCTTCAGGTCGCTCCTTCGCAGTTGATCGCGGCCACGGTCGCTGCGGAAGGGCTTGCCTGGACACCGCCGCGCCCCCTGCACGTCCCCGAGCTCCGCACGGTCCAGTACTGGCTCGAAGGGCCGGTCGACTTGGGCCTGCGTGAAGGGGCGGTCCGTCAAGGGCTCGTCCGGCGGGAGCTCGATTGGGAGACGCCGGCGGCGGAGATCAGCCCCGGCTCGCCCCCGGCCGGGCCCGCCGCCGAAGATGCGGACACGCCCATCGAGCAAGGACCGTCGCTCGCCGTGCCGGCGGATCCGACGGGAGTGGCGCCTTTCCGGGCAGATCCCGGGGACTCGTCGGTCCTTCGCGTCCCGGAAGTGGCAGGCCTGGAATTCCGCTACTACGACGGCAGCGGCTGGAGCGGCCAGTGGAACAGCCTGGAGCGCAAGAGCCTCCCCGTGGCGGTCGAGATCGTCCTTCGGCTCAGCGGCGACGACGGCCGGAGCCGGCGCGCGGCGGACAGCCTGACGGAGGAGGATGCGATGGCGTTGTTGCTGGACGACCAGACCGCCGGTGAATTGTCGGGACCGTCGTACCGCTTTCTGGTCTTCTTGCCCTCGACGGGCCTCGCGCACGCGCCCAAGGACGCCGCCTCCGAGATGCTCGAAATGCTGGCGATTCCCGAAGCTCCGTCGGCGGATCGGGCTCCCCCGCCGCCCGTGTTTGAGCCCCCGTCGCTGCCGGTGTACGAGCCACCCCCGCTGCCGGTGTACGAGCCACCCCCGCTGCCCGCGTTCGAGCCGCCGCCACTGCCGGTGTACGAGCCGCCGGCGGGCCCGTCGGCGCTGGAGCGTCGGGCGGGTGAGCTCGGGCGGCCGCTCGCCCCCGGCGCCCTGCCGGATCAATGGATGAGGAGGGGCCGATGACCAGCCGGGCCGGTGCAAAACGCGAGGGAATGGTCCTGATCGTCGTGGTCGTGGTCGTGGTGATGATCAGCCTGGCGGGCCTGAGTTTCGTCGCCACGATGTCCATGGAGAACAAGGCCGCCCGCGCGCAGGGAGACGAGCTTCAACTGGAACACCTGGCCGGCTCGGGCGTGGAGTATCTCGCCGCGTTCGTCGAGCGGTCCTGGCAGGAGCAGCAAGAGGCGGGGGGATCGTGGGACAACCCCGAGCGGTTCCGGGGGGTCTTGGTGTTTGAAGACGAGGGGGCGGGGCGCCGGGCCCGGTTCAGCGTCGTTGCCCCGCGGATCGAGGACGGCGAGTCGAGGGGGATCCGATTCGGCGTGGAGAACGAATCGGCCCGGCTGAACCTTGCGGTCTTGCCGGAGTGGGAGGCGCGGCAGCCCGGGGCCGCCCACGAGGCCTTGATGAGCCTCCCCGGCATGACCGACGCCATCGCCGACGCGATCCTCGACTGGATCGATCCCGATTCCGACCCGCGGTCGGCCGGGGCGGAAGCCGACGATTACCAGGCCCTGGCGCTTCCCTACGCGCCGCGGAACGGCGTTCCGCAATGCCTGGAAGAGCTGCTCCTGGTGCGGGGCGTGAGCCGGGAGCTGCTCTTCGGCGCGGACGCGAACTTCAACCACCAGGTCGAGCCGGCGGAGCAGCGCGCCGCTGCCGAGCGGCTGGAGGGGACGGGACTCGCCCAGGGATTGCCGTGGGCATCGCTGCTGACCGTGTCCAGCGCCGAGCGGAATCAAACCGCCGACGGCCAGCCGCGGATCGAGCTCAACCAGGGCGATCTGGTCGCGCTCTATCGGCAGTTGCAGGAGGCGCTGGAGCCGCGGTGGGCCGATTTCATCGTTCTCTACCGCCAGTTCGGCCCCTCCGAAGGACAGGAGTCGCCGGGCGAACGGGAGTCGCCGGGCCAAGAGGAAGCGGTGACGGTGAATCCCTCGACCCCGGCCAGGTTCCGCATCCAGTCGATCCTCGACCTGGTTGACGCCCGCGTGGAGGTGCCCGCGCCCGGCCAATCAGAGCCGCGGATCGTGGGCAGCCCTTTCCGATCGGAGCCGGCCCAGATGCGCGAGTATCTTCCGAGGCTTCTCGATCGGGCGTCGGTCGAGGGCGGGCCGGTGACTTTCGGGCGGATCAACGTGAACCTGGCGCCGCGGGAGGTGTTGCGGGCGGTGCCGGGCATGGATTCGGCGACCGTGGAGCAGATCCTTGCCGCCCGGGCTTCGCGCCCCATGCCCGAAGACCCCAACCGGCGTCATGCCGCCTGGCTGCTCACGGAGGGCGTGGTGAGTCTTCGGCAGATGAAGGAGCTGATGCCGTACCTGACGGGGGGTGGCGACGTGGTCCGCGCGCAAGTGGTTGCGATGTTCGACCCGCCGGGCCCCTCGCTCCGGGTGGAGACGGTGATCGATGCTACCGCCTCGCCGGCGCGGCAAGTATACTGGAAGGACCTGCGACTGTTGGGTCGCGGATACCCGCTGGAGAGCCTCGGGGCGGAGTTCTGATGACGCGAATCCTGGCCGTCGATTGGGATCTCCGCGAAGCGAGGTGCGTCCTGGCCTCGGCGACGCGGGAGAAGGTCGCGATCCTTCTGGCGGCCTCGATTCCGCTGGTGGACGTGGCGGAAGGGGGCGGGGATTCGCATCCGGACGTCAGCGGATCGTTGCGTGCGGCCTTGGCGGACCGCCGGGTGGGCCGGGGCGCGACCGTCGTGGGCGTCAACCGCGCCAGCGTCGAGCTGATGAATTTCACCCTTCCGCCGGCCAAGGACCCGGAACTCGCCCAGCTCGTGCTCAACCAGGCGCTGCGCGAATCCCAAACCCTGGACGAGGCGGCGGCACTGGACTTCTTTGCGATGAGCGACAATCCCCGCGAGCCGCGTCCGGTCACGGCGGCGGTGCTGTCCCCCGAGCAGCGGCAGCGGATTGAAGAGACCTGTGCCGGGGCGGGCCTCAAGCCCACGCGGATCGTGCTGCGGCCGCTGGCCGCCGCGTCGCTGTTCGCCCGCACCGCCTCGCCTGCGGACCGGGCCTGCCTCCTGGTGCATCTGGTGGCCGACGAGGCGGACCTGACGGTCCTGGCGGAAGGCCGGGTCGCCTTCCTCCGCACGGTGCGCCTGCCCGAAGATGCCGGCGAGGCCGTCGCCGCCCAGCGGCTCTCGGCCGAGATCACGCGGACGCTGGTCGTGGCCCAGCAGGGACCGCTGGGCGGCGGCACGGTCGAGCGGGTGTTCGTCTACGCCGGTCCCGACGAGAACCAGGCCCTGCTCGACCAGTTGTCCGCCGATCTTTCGATCCCGGTGTCGTCGCTGGATCCGTTCCAGGGGATGGAGGCGGCGGGGGTCGAGCTGCCGGGCAACCCGGGGCGTTTCGCCTCGCTGTTGGGGATGGTGCTGGACGAGGCGCACGGGGCGCACGCCATCGACTTCCTCCACCCGCGGCGGCCCCCCCGCCCGCCCAACTGGCGCCACCACCTCCTCGCCGCCGCCGCCGCCGTCGCCCTCGTGGCCTGCACCGGCGGGTACCTCTACCGGGACGCGCTCCAGGAGGAAGACGCCAACAACGCCGCGCTCAGCGACGAGCTGAAGCGGTGCCGGGAAGCGCTGACCCGCCAGGCCGGGCAACGGGACCTGGCCCGGGCAATCCGGCAGTGGGACGCCGGCGAGGTGGTCTGGCTCGACGAGCTCCGCGACCTCTCGCGGCGTTTTCCCCCCAGCCGCGACGCGATGATCCTGCGGATGACGTTGGGCCCCGGGCGGTCCGGGGCCGCCAACGTCGAGTTCTCCGGCCTGGTCCGCGACTCGGCGATCATCGACCAGTTGGTCCGCAACCTGAGCGATCCCTCGTGGAGGGTCCGGGTCAAGCGGGTGGGGATGCAACCCCAGGGCAGGGACTATGCGTGGGGCTTCGAGGCGTCGATCGAGCTAATGCCCCGCGAGAAAGACCTCTACCGCGACTCCCCGGAAGGCAAGCCATGAGGCCGCACCGGTTGAAAATCCTCGTGGGCGTGTTTCTCGTCGTGCTCCTGGCGACCCTGAGCGGCCGGATCGCCGCGGTTTTCCAGGGGCCGCTGGAAACCCGCCGCTCGATCGGCGCCCGCCGCGCCAAGGAGCTCGAGAAGCGGCAGGGCGAGCTGGCTGGCGCCCGCCGCGACGCCCAGGAGCTGGAATTCTGGGAGAAGCGGTCGCTCCCCGCGGACCCGGTGATGGCCCGCTCGGCCTACCAGGCATGGCTCTTGGAGCTGATCGGCCGGGTGGATCTGAGCAAGCAGGCGGTGACGCTGGGGGAGGCGGTTCCCCGCGGCGGGCTCTACTGGACGATCGCCGCCTCCGTCCAGGCCCGCGGCACGCTCGAACAATGGACCGCGTTCCTCTTCGAGTTCTACCGCGCCGGCCATCTCCACCAGGTCCGCTCGATGACCTTCACGCCCCTCGGCCGCAAGGACCTGCTCGACGCGTCGTTGGTGATCGAGGCCCTCGTCCTCCCCAGGGCCGACCGCAAGGACCGGCTGACCGCTGAGAGCTCGGACCGGCTGGCGTTCGACAAGCTCGACGACTACCAGGTGATCGTCTACCGCAATCTCTTCGGGCGGAGCGGGGTGTCGGATCCGACGGACCAGACGTACCTGACGGCGGTCAACCAGGTCAACGGCGAGCCGCAGGCATGGTTCACGGTGCGGACCGCCACGGACCCGGACCAGGCCCTGCTCAAGCTCCGCCAGGGAGAAACCCTCGAGATCGGCCAGTTCCGCGGCCGGGTGCTCGAGATCGCCGGCGAAGACGTGATCTTCGAGTCGGACGGACATCGCTGGCTGATCACGATCGGCGAGAACCTGGGCCAAGCCTTTGCCCTGCCCCCCGAGTTCTAGCGGCCGGCCTGGAGTGCTCGGGCAACTTCGGGTATACTGCGGCTTCCGGGGCGGCCGGCAGCGGGTATGGAGGGGCCGGGCGGATGACCGATTGCGACAAGACCAACGAGCAACTCATCGAGGCGCTGGCGGAGATGGGCCGGCGGATCGCGGCCCTGGAAGCACGCCAGGCCGCCTGTGAACGGACGGCCAAGGATGGTCGAGAGCGTGAAGCGCTGCTCCGCTTCATGCTGGAGAACATCCCCGTCGATTTCTGGGCCCGCGATAGCCAAGGGAGATGCTTCTTGCAGAGCCGCGTTTCACGGGAACTCTGGGGGAGCCTGACGGGCACCCTCGGCTCGGAGCACGTCCCTGCCCAGACTGCGGCCCAATGGAAGGCCAACAGCCAACGGGTGCTGCGGGGAGAAGTGGTGCGGGAGGAAGTGCAACTGGTCACCGCGGACGGCCGGCGCCGCGATTTCTTCAACATTGTCGCCCCGATTGTGGACGGCGACTCGGTCCAGGGCTGTTTCGGGATCAACCTCGACGTGACGGAGCGGAAGCAGATGGAGCAGGCCCTCCGGGAGAGCGAAGAGCGCTTCCGGCTGGCCTTTCGGGACGGACCCGTGCCCATGATCATTGGCGACCATGAAGGCAGGATCCTCCAGGCCAACCTCGCCATGGCGCACTTGTCGGGATATGCGGAAGAGGAGTTCGCGGGAAGGCACGTGAGTGAATTCAGCCATCCCGACGACCGGGAGCTGAGCGCGCCGCTGCTGGAGCAGCTTCTCCGCGGCGAGATCCCCGGCTTCACTCTGGAGAAGCGATACATCCGGAAGGATGGGCAGATCGTCTGGGCCAAGGCCACTACGGCGGCCGCCCACGACCCGCAAGGCAAGACGACGTATGCCCTGGCGGTGTTGGAGGACATTACCGCACGGAAGCGGGCCGAAGCCGCGCTCTGCGAATCGGAGGTCAAGTACCGGAGGCTTCTGGAGAACATGCCCGACTTCGTGGTCGTCGTGGACCTCGAGGCGAGGATCCGGTTTGCCAACCGGCCGGCGCCGGGAACGTCGGTGCCCGAGCTGATCGGATCGACCGGCTTCGACCACATCGTCCCCGAGCACCGGCCCGCGTGCCGGGCGGCCTTCGAGAAGGCCCTTGCCACCGGCGAGGTCCAGTCGGTCGAGCTGCTCGACGTGTACGGCACGTGGTTCAGCAGCCGCGTCGTGCCCCTGGCGATCGGGGAAGCCGGCGCGGGAGCGATGATCATCTCCGCGGACGTCACACAGCGCAGGAATGCGGAAGCCGCGACGCAGGAAAAACAGCGGCTGCTGCAACAATCGCTCGAGGTCTACGAGCAGCACCAGCAACTGGCGGCCTACGAGATCCACGACGGGGTGGCCCAGCCGCTGGCCGGGGCCCTGATGAACCTCGAAGCCTCCCTGCGGCTCCTCGACGCCCAGCGGCTCGATGCGGCCCGCGACGGCCTCGCCAAGACCCGCCAACTCCTCCAGGACACCATCGACCAGGCCCGGCGGCTGATGAACGGCCTGAGGCCCCCGATCCTCGACGAGCTGGGGATCCTGCCCGCCATCGACCAGCTCGTCTACGAGCACCAGTCGGCGGGGGCCATGGCGGTCGACTACACCCAGTCCGTGGGATTCACGCGCCTGGCGCCGCCGCTGGAGACCGCGCTGTTCCGCATCGTCCAGGAGGGGCTGGCCAATGCCCAGCGCCACAGCCGCAGCGGCAAGGTGCGGCTCGCCCTGGTCCAGCAGGGAGATCGGGTGCGGGTGGAGATCGAGGACGGGGGGGTCGGCTTCGACCCGGCGCGGGTCGAGCAGGGCCGCTTCGGCCTGAAGGGCATCCGCGAGCGGGCCCAACTATTCGGCGGCTCCGCGACGATCCAGAGCGCGCCGGGCCGGGGCACGCGGATCACCGTCGAACTCCCCCTGGTCGAAGCCGTTCCCAAGGCCACATGGGACGCGACGTGATCCGGATCCGCACCATGACCCGCCCCGACGTGCCGCTGGGCATGCACCTGACGCGACAGGCGGGCTGGAACCAGACCGAAGCCGATTGGCGCCGCTTCTTGGACCTGGAACCCGAGGGTTGTCTGGTGGCCCTGTGGGAAGGGCGGCCGGCCGGCACGGCGGTGACCGCCGTGTTCGACTCGGTCGCCTGGATCGCCATGATCCTCGTGGACAAGGAGGTCCGCGGCCGCGGCATCGGCACCCGCCTGGTCGAGCAGGCGCTGGCCTACCTCGACGGGCGCCAGGTCCGCTCGATCCGCCTGGACGCCACTCCGCTGGGCAGGCCGATCTACGAGAAGCTCGGCTTCTCGCCGCAGTACGAGCTGGCCCGGTGGGAGGGCGATGCGCCGGCCGTCCCTCCCGACCTGCGCGTCGAGCCGATCACGGCCGACCAGCTCCCTGCCGTCGTCGAGCTGGATCGGAGGATCACCGGCACCCATCGGCAGAGGCTGCTCGAATACCTCCACCGGCAAGTCCCGGGGGCGACGCGCGTCCTCCGCGTCGGGGACCGCATGGCCGGATACGCCACGTTCCGCGAGGGATCCCGGGCAGTCCAGATCGGCCCCGCCGCGGCGCTTGAGCCGGAAGCAGGCCGGGCCCTCGCCGATGCCATGCTGCGATTTTCGGCCGGGCGGCCGGTTTTCATCGACGTCCCGTGCGACAACGGGCCGGCAACGCACTGGGCCCGGACCCAAGGTCTCGTCGTCCAGAGGTATTTCACGCGGATGGGTCGCGGCCCGCTGGTGACCGACCTGCCCGGCTCGATTTGGGCCAGCTCCGGCCCGGAAACCGGCTGAGGGTTGGGCGTTGGGTGGCATGTCCCTGAGCGACAACGAGGGGCGTGAAGATGGGCAAGCGCTAGCCACGCCCGTCGCTGGTGCTCCGGGCGTGCCACCCAAGATCATACGCGCCCCGGGCCGCGGAGATTTGCGTTCCGCCCCGGCCCGGGGTATCATGCCGAGAAACGTCCCCGGGCACTCGCCCGGAGGTGCTTGCCGTGCGTTGCCCTTCAGTCAACACGTCGGGAGGAATCGCCATGAAAGGACACGTTGCCGGAACGATGGTCGCAAAGGTGAGCGTGCTCGGGGTGTGCCTTTCGATCGGCTCCCTTGCCGGGGGTGTCCGGGGGGCTGAGTTCCGCCGGCTTCCGGTCCAGGAGTATCGCGACAAGATGAAGGCCGGCTGGATCGGCCAGATCGCCGGGGTGTCGTGGGGCGCGCCGACGGAGTTTCGCTTCCGGGACCAGATCATGCCGGAAGATGCCATGCCCAAGTGGCAGCCGCGGATGATCAACGACGCCTTCGGCCAGGACGACCTCTACGTGGAGATGACCTTCTTGCGCTCGATGGAGCAATACGGCCTGGACGTTTCGATCCGCCAGGCGGGGATCGATTTTGCCAACAGCCGCTATCCGCTCTGGTGCGCGAACAACGCGGGGCGGACGAACTTGCGAGCCGGCATCGCCCCGCCCGATTCCAGCCACCCCAAGTTCAACCGCTGCCCAAACGACATCGACTACCAGATCGAGGCCGACTACTCGGGCCTGATCGCCCCGGGCATGCCCAACATGGCGATCTGGCTCGGCGAGAAATTTGGCCGGCTGATGAACTACGGCGACGGGATGTACGGCGGCCAGTTCGTCGGCGGGATGTACGCCGAGGCCTTCTTTGAAGACGATCCGGTGAGGATCGTCGAGGCGGGGCTGAAGTGCATTCCCGCCGAAAGCCAGTACGCCGAGATGGTCCGCGACATGCTCCGCTGGTACCGCGAAGACCCCAACGATTGGCAGAAGGCCTGGAAGCTGGCCCAGAAGAAATACCGCCAGGACCCGCAGTATCAAAAAGCCTCCAACGGCGGGATCGACGTGAAGATCAACGGGGCCTACGTGCTGATGGGGCTGCTTTACGGCAAGCGGGACCTCGACCAGACGATGATTATTTCCTGCCGCTCGGGCCAGGATTCCGACTGCAACCCGTCCAGCTCCGGCGGCGTGCTCTTTACGACGAT
>Ga0153916_10001463_pt1 | contig 16943 bp, 14 predicted proteins | sample Opewatmetagenome_FD_109642 | JGI IMG/M metagenome (GOLD analysis project Ga0153916, IMG submission 109642) | Freshwater wetland microbial communities from Ohio, USA - Open water 3 Core 3 Depth 4 metaG | ecosystem: Environmental > Aquatic > Freshwater > Wetlands | place: USA: Ohio, Lake Erie... | reverse complement strand
GAGCCGCTCACGCTCGAGGAGATCTGGGTCCCCGCATCCCTGTGTCCCGACCTCCATCTGAAGGACCTGGGCAAGGTCCCGCTCAACGACATTCTCGCGCAGGAGTACGGTATCCCCGCGGTCCGCGCCATCGAGACGATCGTACCCAAGGCTCCCGACCGGCAGGTGAGAAAGCTGCTGCACATGCACGTGGCGGAACTCTGCCAGTTCGTCGAGTATACTGCCTACGCGCAAGATTCCCGGATTGTGTTCTACAACACCGAGTGGTACCGCGGGGATCGTATCAAGTTCTCGATCGAGCTCACGAGTGCGTGAATCACCGCGGGTGTCGGTGCAGAGCTCAAGGCCCCTGGTAGTTCCCCCCAATGGGGATGCGGGGGTTGTCGAAGAGGTTGTCATCCACGAAACACGTCTTCGAGACTTCAAGGAGGAGAGCAGGGCCGAGCCCCTGGAAGCCGTGCGGTGTGCCCGGCGGGACGGGCAGTACCTCGCCTGGCTTCATCACTCGCGTCTCGCCTTTAGAGGTCATGCTGACCGAGCCGTGAACGATGTAGAACGTCTCGTGCTTCGTTTTGTGACGATGCATCGGGCACGTCTGGCCGTCGAAAACGAAGAGAAACTTTCCGCAGTACCCGGCCTCGATCTCGTTTGCGACCCAGCACTCGATCAATCCTTCCCGCTTGAAGTCTCCGAGGCCGAAGTCCTGAACGAGGATCTCCGCGGGGGGCATGGTCATGCCCCATCCCGCAAGGTAGGCGTTGAACTCCTCTATCGCCTTCCGCCTCTGTTCGCCGGTGACCGAGATGGCAAGAACCTTTTTCAATTCGTCCACTGCTGTGCCTCGTCCCGCATGATAGAAGTCCGGCGCCGGCCCGTCAATGGGCGCGGGCCGCGCGGCCGCAATCCGATAGACCTCCGAACGGCGGTCCCTGATCGGCGTACAACATTCGTACCCGCGAGGGCTAGACGTGACCACATCGATCCACAAGGGAGGAAAGCATGGCACAGAAGCTAGAAGGGAAGGTCGTCATCATCACGGGGGCGAGCTCGGGGATCGGCGCGGCAACCTCCCGCGCGCTCGCGAAGCTGGGTTGCCGGGTGACCCTGGCGGCGCGCTCCGCTGAGAAGCTGTCCGCGCTGGCCAGGGAATTGGGGCCGGCCGCGCTCGCCGTCCCGACGGACATCACGTCGGGCCCGGCGGTCGCCCACATGGTGGCCCGCGCCCTCGAACACTTCGGACGCATCGATGTGCTGTTCGCGAACGCCGGTGTCTACGTTCCCGGCAAGCTCGCAGAGGGAGACCCCGAAGCCCTGGCGCGGCTCGTCGACGTGAACGTCAACGGGCTCGTGCGGTGCGTGCACGCGGTCCTGCCTCACATGATCGCCCAGGGCTCCGGGGACATTCTCATCACGAGCTCCATTTCCGGACACGTGGACCTGTCCTGGGAACCGGTATACAGCGCGTCGAAACATGCCGTCACCGCATTCGTCCACACCATGCGGCGGCAGCTCCTGCCGCATGGAATCCGCGTAGGCTCCATCGCCCCGGGAATGGTCGCCAACGAGCTGTGGGGGATCACCACGCAGGAAGAGGTCGAGAAGCACGTCGCCGCGCACAGCGCGCTGCGGTGCGAGGATGTCGTCGACGCCGTCGTCTTCTTCCTCACTCGGCCGCCGCACGTCAACGTGCGCGAGATCGTCATGATCGCGCAGCGGGAGGATCTCTGACCTTCAAGGTGTAATGGAAACGTCCAAGCGCCTGCAGCTGCAGGCGAAGAGAAAAGGAGGAAACAGCATGGAGAAACTGGCGATCAATGGTGGCCAACCGGCAATCGGGAAGGCCTTCCCGGAGTGGCCGGTCTGGGACACGCGCGATGTCGAAGCAGTCGGGAAGGCCGTCCAAGAGGAGGTCTGGGGCTACCACGGGGCCAAGATCGACGAGTTCGCCCGGGAGTTCTCCCGTTTTCAGAGACTCGCGCACGTGATCCCCGTCGCCAACGGGTCGGTGGCCCTCGATATCGCCCTGCAGGCCCTGGGAGTCGGCGAGGGCGACGAGGTCGTCGTGCCGGACTACACCTTCATGGCGACCGCGCTCGCGCCTTTCCATTGTGGCGCAAGGCCCATTCTGGTGGACGTCGACCCCGACACGTTCAACATGGACCCTGCCCGCATGGAGCAGGCGTTCACTGACCGCACGAAGGCCGTGATCTGCGTGCATTTCGGCGGACACCCCTGCGACATGACTGCCATCATGCGCATCGCGAACAAGTATGGCATTCCCGTGGTCGAGGACTGTGCGCATGCCCACGGCGCCATCTGGGAGTCCACCTACGTCGGCTCCTTCGGCGCCATCTGTACGTTCAGCTTCCAGTCGAGCAAGACCCTCGCGTGCGGCGAAGGCGGGGCGGTCGGCACCAACTCCGATGAGCTGGCCCGTGCCTGCTGGTCATGGCACAACTGCGGACGGGTCCCGGGGGAGACGGACTATCACCACTATCTCCCCGGAACGAACTATCGAATCGGGAACCTCCAGGCGGCACTCCTCACCACGCAGCTCGAGCGCTTGGAGGAACAATGCAAAAGGCGCGATGCCAACGGCGTCTACCTCACGCAGCTGCTGGGAAAGATCCGCGGCGTCAAGCCGCAGGCCCGCGACGCGAAGGTCGGCCGGCACGGATTCTACCTGTTCACATTCCTGCTTGACGAGGATATCCCCCGTGATGCCTTCAAGAAGGCGATCGAGGCCGAAGGCGTGCCTATCCAGGAGGAGTATCCCACCATCCACAGCCTCGAGTTCATGCGCGCCAGGGGGTACGGCGAGCAGAGCTTCCCGGTTTCCAGCCGGATCGCCAACCATTCGGTGTGGCTCTACCACCGGGCTCTGCTGGGCTCGCGGGAGGACACGGGCCGCATCGCCGAGGCGGTCGAGAAGGTAGTTCGCCACAAAGCAGAGCTCTCGTCATAGGGGAGGCAAGGAATCGAGCCGCGCCCGAAACGGCTGGGGAGAAGTAGTCATGAACATCATGATTGGATCTCTCATGCACGAGTCGAACACGTTCAACCCGACGAGGACGGACCTCGCAGCGTTCGGGCGCACTCAATTCCTGAAAGGGGACGAAATCCTCCGCCATCACCGGGGGAAACCTACCGAGCTCGGCGGAATGCTCAAGACCCTGGATGACGCCCACGTGACCCCGGTTGCCCTCCTGTCGGCTACCGCGATGTGTTCAGGGGTGGTTACCGCGGAGACCTACGCGGTACTGAAGGGCGCGCTCCTAGAAGGCATCGAAAAAGGATTGCCCACGGCGGACGGCATCCTGCTTTCCCTGCACGGCTCGATGACCGCTGAGGAGCTGGAAGATCCCGAAGGAGATCTCCTTTCCTCCATCCGCGCTCTGCTTCCCGAAGGGAAATACCTGGCGGCTTCTCTCGATCATCATGCCAACGTCACCCGGGCCATGGCAGAATCTGCCGATATCCTCGTGGGCTACCGCACTCATCCCCATACGGACCAGTTCGAAGTCGGCCGCTGCACAGCCAGGCTCCTGCTCGAAACAGTGCGATATCGACCTGTCCTGGCCAGGTCGTTTGTCAAGCTGCCCCTCATGACTCCCGCCGAGAACCGTCCTGAAGCGATTGCCGAGCTCGCACGGGCGGTGCGGGAAGTCGAAGCGGATGAGCAGGTGCTGACGGCTTCCTTCTTTGTTGGCTATCCCTGGGCCGACGTGAGCATCCTCGGCGCGAGCGTCTACGTGATCACCCGGGATACTGTCGCGCACGCCGAACGCTGCGCCAGCCGGCTGGCGGGGACGATGTGGGATCTGCGCGATCAATTCCAGTTTCCCATCTGCTCTGTGGACGAGGTGCTGCGGAAAGGGAAGAGTCCGTCTTCCCGACCGGTCGTGCTGAACGAGTTGTGCGACTGCACTCTTGGAGGAGCCGCTGGCGACGTCGTCACCACCGCCCGGTACCTGGTCGAGCGGCACGTGGCGGATTCCATCGTGCTCGGGATCGTGGACGCCTCCGCCGTGAGAAAGGCGACGGCGGCCGGGGTCGGCGCAACGGTTGCCCTGCGCATAGGGGGTCACACGACACTCAGTGAGAACCCGCCCCTCCAGGTTGACTGCCGTGTCAAGAACCTGGCGGCGGATCCGCAACTGGACGGTGGTACGCACCCGGGCTTCGAGACCCGCCTGGGCCTGGTCGCCCTGGTGGAGGCAAATGGTGTCGACATCGTGCTCCTAGAGTACCCCGGCAAGATCCAAGGGCTGTCCCTCATGCGGGAGCTGGGCATCGACGTGAAGAAGATGAGATACATCGTGAGCAAGGAAGGGCTCAATGTCTTCATTACTTACGATAAGATCGGAGCCGAGATCGTCATGGTAGAAAGCGCGGGCTTCAACCGGCAGCGCTTGCGCGCATCCGATTACGTCCATGCGCCCAGGCCGATCTATCCCCTGGACCCGCAGCTGCGATGGACCCCGTGAGCCGCCGCGCGGAACGCCGGTTGCCGGAGAGGAGTCGTTCCTACTAGGATTGGGCCGTGGCAAGGACAGCCCCCTTCCGCCCTTCGTTTCTCCCCGTTGGTCTCCTGGCCCTGGCCATCGCCTCCTGCGCGGCCGTCCCGCCCGGACCCCTGCCGCCGGCGGGCTCTCCGTGGACCGGCTCTCCCCTGGTGGCCACGCGCTTCGGCGTGGTGCAGGGCCTGCAGGATTCCGACCGGACGTGGGTATGGAAGGCCATCCCTTTCGCCCGGCCGCCGCTGGGCGAGCTGCGCTGGCGCGCGCCGCAGGACCCGCTCCCGTGGGAAGGAGTGCGGCGGAGCACGCGGTTCGCCGACAAGTGCACGCAGTACAGCGAGGTGGTCCCCGGCCGGGTCAGCGGGACCGAGGACTGCCTCTACCTGAACGTGTGGAGGCCCCGTGACACGGAGACGGGGCTTCCCGTGTACGTCTGGATCCACGGCGGCGGAAACTCGGCGGGCTCCTCAAGCACGATACCCGAGTACCACGGCAACCGGATCGCCGCCCGCTCGCGCGTGGTGTTCGTCTCCCTGGACTACCGGCTGGGTCCCTTCGGCTGGTTCACGCTGCCGGCCTTTCGGGACGGGGCCTCTCCCGAGGACGCGTCCGGCAACTTTGGCACCCTGGACCTCGTGCAGGGCCTGAAGTGGATCCGAGAGAACATCGAGGCTTTCGGCGGAGACCCGCGGCGTGTGACCGTCACCGGCGAATCCGCGGGCGGAATCGACGTCCTCTCCCTCCTCATCTCGCCGCCCGCCCACGGGCTGTTCCAGGCCGCGATGTCGGAGAGCGGGGCGGCACTCACGCGCAGCACGGCCGACGGGGATGCCTCGGCGCAGGCGGTGCTGGAGAGGTTGCTCGTAAAGGACGGCAGGGCCCGCGCCCGGGAGGAAGCGGCCCGCGTGGCTGACGCGATGAGCCCTGCGGCCGTGCGCGAGTACCTGAGGTCGAAGACCGACCGCGAGATCCTCTCGATGTACCGGGTCTTCGGCCTGGGCATGATCGAGTTCCCCGCGATCCTCCGCGACGGGGCGGTCATCCTGTCCAACGGCTACGATGCGCTGTCCACCGGAGAGTACCCGAACAAGGTGCCGATCATCCTCGGGAGCAATGCGGACGAGCTGAAGCTCTTCCTGCGATTCACCACCCGCATCCCGTGGCAGAGCGACCTCTACCAGGCGGTCTCCCGGTACGGGAGCGCACGCTGGACGGTGTCCGCGGTGGACGAGGTGGCCCGGCGTCTGACTTCGCACGCCGACCAACCCCCGGTGTACGCGTACTCCTTCCGGTGGGGAGCGCTCGACGCGCAAGGCAGGAGCGTGCTGCCGAAAGAGTGGGGCCGGGAGCTCGGGGCATTCCACGGGCTGGAGATCCCGTTCTTCCTCGGCCATGACTCGGTGGCGATGATCTTCCAGGCCTTCCTGTTCAGCTGGCAGAACGAACCGGGGCGCAAGGCGCTCTCCTCCGCGATGATGCGCTACCTGGCGAGCTTTGCCCGGACCGGCAACCCCAACCCGGCGGACGGCAGCCTTCCCCCCTGGGAGCCCTGGAGCCGCGATCTCAACGGGCCGAAGAAGATCGTCTTCGACGTCCGGGGAAACGAGCCGGTCCTCGAAATGGAGACCACGGAGCTCGCCGACGAGCAGGTGATGGCCGCGGCGGCCTTTGAGCTCGCCGAGCCGCTTCGCTCCCGTACGCTCGAGTTCCTGCGTACCTCACCGCTTCCGTCCGGAGTGCGCTGAGTGCCGCCCCGCCGCTCACCGCGCCCGGCGTCCCGACGCAGCCGCGGGCGCCGCCGCACCGAGGGGTACGCCCCGTTCACTGCCCGCGCGCTGCGAATCCTCCGCGGCATCCCTCGAGGCAAGGTGGCCACCTACGGTCTCGTGGCCGCCGCTGCGGGCAGCCCGTTCGGGGCCCGGCAGGTGGTGCGCATCCTGCACTCCCTTTCCCGCCTGGAGAAGCTGCCCTGGCACCGGGTCATCGGCAGCCGGGGCTCGATCCGTCTGCCCCGCGGCCTGGGCTTCGAGACGCAGCGAGCCCGGCTGATCAAGGAAGGAGTCAAGGTCACGCCGGGCGGGCACGTGGATCTGGGGAAATACCTTTGGAGACCCCACCTGCCGGAGGAGGACTGAGCCGGCCGGAAGCCGGCCGGCAGCGGGTTGCAGCCGCGCTCAGCGCGGACCTCCCCGCTGCCAGAGAACCACGCGGTTCTTGCCCGCCCGCTTGGCCTGGTACATCGCCGCGTCCGCCCGGGCGACGTACTCCTGCAGGGGGAGCATCCCGACGCCGCCGGCTTCCGCGATACCCGCGCTGAAGGTGCACCCGGGAGAGCCTTCCAGGGTCGATCCCGCGCGGAACAGCTCCAGGATCCTGGACACGGTGCGCGCGCCGGTTTCCGCGGTGGAGCCGGGCAGGAGGAGCACCAGCTCTTCTCCCCCGTATCGCCCGGCCGGGTCGGTGGCCCGGACCTGGCACATGACGGTCTTCGCGAGGAAGGCGAGCACACGGTCTCCCACCAGGTGTCCGTGGCTGTCGTTCACGGCTTTGAAGTCATCAATGTCCAGGAAGGCCAGTGCCGCCACCCCGCCGGCCCGGGCAATCCGTTTCACCTCCCGGTCGGCTTCCTGCTCCCACGCCGCACGGGTGAGAAGGCCCGTGAGGCCGTCCAGCAGCGCGAGCTTTTCCTGCTCGGATTCCCGCTCCGCCAGGCGGCGGATCTTGGCGAGCAGGACCTCGAAGGAGAACGGCTTGGTGATGTAGTCCACCGCGCCAGCCTCCAGGCCCTCCACGACCATTTCCTGCGAGGTCCGGGCGGTGAGAAGGATGACCGGGATCATGGCCAGCCGAGGATCCGCGTGAAGCGCCCGGCACAAGCCGAACCCGTCCGTGCCCGGCATCATCACGTCAGCCACGATGAGCCGCGGCAGGTGCTCGGCGGCCTTCTTTACGCCCTCGGCACCATCGGCTGCCTCGATCACGCTGTAGTGCCGCTCGATTCCCGCCCGGAGGTACGCCCGCATGTCCGGGTTGTCCTCCACCACGAGGATGAGCTCGCGCCGCTCCGGCGGCGGAGGCCCCGGCTCCTGCGGGGCGGTTTCCTGCAGCTCGGCGGCGGGAAGCATCGAGAGGAGGCCGGAGGACTCGAGCTTTGCGTACGCGAGCTCCCGCGGAGCCTCGGGCTCCGCGCGGAAAGGAATAGACTGCGCGCGGAAAGCTCCGATCTCCCTGGCGCCCGGGAGGCGGACCACGAACTCCGACCCCGCTCCCGGCCGGCTGGACACCTCGATGGTGCCGCCGTGGATCTGCACCAGCTCCCGCACGAGGCTCAGCCCGATGCCGGTTCCCTCGTGGGAGCGCGCCTCCGATCCGTCCACCTGGTAGAAGCGCTCGAAGATCCGGTCCAGCTCCGCGGGGGGGATCCCGGCCCCGGTGTCCTTCACCGAGATCCGCACCGATTCCCCCGTCCCTTCCTCGGCGAGCTCAACCTGCACCTCTCCCCCGGCCGGGGTGAACTTGCACGCGTTGGAGAGGAGGTTGGAAACGATCCTCTCCACGATCTCGGGGTCGTGGGACACGTCCGTGCCCCCGTTCGTGCGCACCGAGAGTCGGATCTCCCTGCGCTTCGCGTACGGCTCGAAGGACTGGACCAGCTCGCGGATGAGCTCGGCCAGGTTGCCTCTCTGCAGCCGCTTCTCCAGGCGCCCGGCGTCGATCCGGGAGAGCTCCAGCAGCTGGTTCACCAGCCGCAACAGGCGCCGCGCATTGCGGGAGATCATCTGCAGCTCCGGCCGGTCGCCGCGGTGGTCGGCCCGGCCGAGCAAGGTCTCCAGCGGACCGAGGATCAGCGTCAGCGGCGTGCGCAGCTCGTGCGAGATGTTCTGGAAGAACCGGGTCTTCAGCCGGTCCTGGTCCTGCACGCGCCGCAGCAGCTGCTCGGACCTCTTCTGCTCCTCGCGCAGCCGGTCCTCCGCCACGATGGAGCCGAACCGCGCGATCAGGGCGTTGACCACGATCATCCCGAAGACGGTGTAGGCAACGAGGGAGCGCAGCTGGCCGGCCTGCGACGCGTCCAGCCGGTACAGCGGCCCGACGGCCCGCTCCAGGGCGAGTGAGCCCTCGTAGCCCGCGACGATCGCCGCGAGGGTGACGACCATCAGCACCGTCCTGCCCCGCGGGATCAGGGTGATCACGCCTCCTGCCGTGAAGAAGATCAGCAGCGGCAGGAGGGTCTCCCGGCCCATGACCACGGTCACGACGACCAGGTGAAGGTTGAGCAGCGTGCCGAAGTAGAAAAGGGCCAGGAGGTGGCGGCCCAGCCGGTTGAAAAGGACCGTGAGGAGCAGCAGCACGTCCACGGCGACGAGCTCGATCACGACGGGCATCCAGCCGTTGGCGGCGCACAGGACCATGTACGGCAGGTTGGCCGCCATCATGAGCAGGGAACCGAGGTTGCTCATCTGGATGTATTTCGCCTCTTCCGGTCCCATGCCGGAAGACACCCCCAGCCCGATGATGCGTCCGAACAATCGTGCCACGGCCACCTTCTCGCTTGCGGCTTTCTTGTCTACAGCTTTACATGAATCTTCCTGCGATCCAACACCACCGCGGCTGCCGCGCAAACCGCCAGCACGAGGAGGCTCGCGCCCCACGCCGCGGCGGCCGAGGCCCCACCCCCGAGCAGCGCCTGCACGCCGACGCCGATCACCGCGTGCAGCATGTACAGCAGAAGCGCGTTCCTGCCCATGCTGCCGGTCAGCGGTAGCTTCAGCCCCCACAGCTCCCGGGCCAGGACCAGGAGACAGAGCACGGCGCTCGCGACCCCGGCGGTGAACAGGATGTAGCTCAGCGAAAGGAGGTGCTTGCTGAACGGGAAGAAGGCCCGGGCGATGAGCCCGGCCGCGCCGAGCACCAGCGCGAAGGCGCCGCTGAGGGCAAGCCGGCGGCCCGAGGTCTCATCGCGCAGCATCTCTCCCAGCGACGAGGCGGCGATTGCGAAGAATGACAGGCTCGCCGTCCCCCACGGTCCGCCGATCCCCGTGTCATACCACCCGTTGATCAGTCCGCCCAGGCCGAGGGGCCGCAGCACCTCCACCGCCGCGAGCAGCACCGCGGCCGCCGCGAGGCGCGGCCAGGGAGGAATCGGCAGGAAGAAGAAGGAAAGCAGCCCCGTGGCGCCGAGCATCTGCAGGGTCTCCCACCGGGTGGCGTGGTCCACCAGGAGGATGCCGATGGTCCCGAAGGCGAACAGCAACGCGTAGCGGATGAGCGCGTGAAGCAGCGTTCTGGCGAATCCACGGTCCCGTACCCGGCTTCGGAAAGAGAAGGATGCCGAGAGGCCAAGCGAGAACAGGAACGCGGGCACCACGAAGTCCGCAAGCGTGAGGCCGGTCGCCGGGGCGTGCTTGAACCACGCGGGGATCGCGGTGAACGTCGCGGCGACGTTCACGGGCACCATGACAAGGATGGCCAGTCCCCGAAGGTCGTCCAGTGCCTCCCAGCGCTGTCGCGACGCCCGCGCCCGCTCCACGGTCGAGTCTATGGGGTGAGCTCCTCCACGGTGGACACCGTCGTGGAGCCGTGCTCGGGCAGCCGGGAGGTGACCCACAGGCCGTCGCTCTGACGGTACCAGAAGTCTGCGCCCCAGAACGCGGCGAGCGCGCCGGCGGGTGAGAAGTGGATCTTCGCGGCCTCCACCGTGGTGCCGCGCACCGTTACGCGCTCAGTGCCCGCGCGCCTCACCTGCATCTTGTGCGCGGCGAGGTCCGCGGGGTCCAGGACCCAGAACTCTTTCTGCGAGGTGTCCGCCGGCAGCAGCTCGTCCATCAAAGGTCCGAAGACCTGGTACCACGGGGCGCCGTCCACCTTCACTTGCCGGTCCACCGCGCGATTCTTCAGCGTCCCCGTGACGTGGATCACGTTCCCCGATCTCTGGGCGCGCAGGTCGTCGCCGGTCTTCGAGTCCGAAAAGCGCCAGTCCGTGGTGCCCGACCCCGGCGTCCAGCGAATCTCGTCGGTGGAATCGGCACCGATGGAGGAGAGAAGGATTGACTGCCCGTCCCGGGAGATGCGGTACTCCACGGTGGTGAGCGCCGCGCCCCGCGCTTCCGTGTATTTCCTTGCAGCAGGCTGCGTCCCCGCGGCCTGCGCCGAGAGGCTGGACGCGGCGAGGAGCAGGAGGGCCGGCACCAGGAGGAAGGCCGGCTTAGAAATAGACCTCGGCGAAAATCTGCTCACGCGACACTCCCCGGTCCCGGAGGATCCCGTAGACTTCATAGATCATGTCGCTGTTTCCGCAGAGGTAGCAATAGGTGGCCGAGTCCACCCAGGGGGTCGATGAGTCCATCCCTGGAGTCGACGAGTCGACCGGCTTTTCCTTCAGCAGGGCGGTGAGCCGTCCCGGGTAGGCCCCGTTTCCCGCCGGCCCGCGGCTGACGCACGGGATGTACCTTCGGGAGTCGAATGCGCCGGTCTCGGTGAAGTCCCCTCGGTCGCGCACGCCGTGCAGCACGAGGTAGTCCAGGCCGGGCCGGGTCTGCGCGAAGCAGTGAAACGGGGACACCCCGGTTCCCGTGGCGCAGAAAAGGAACCGGGGAGCTTCCCGGGTGCCCTCCACCAGCGTGAAGGCACCATGGGGACCCTCGACCTCCACGCCGTCCCCGGGCCGGCACCGGCGCAGGGTGGGGGAGACGCTGCCGTCGGGAATTTCCTTCACGAGTATTTCAAGGAACTCCTCCCGGGGCGATGAGTAGATGCTGTATTCTCTCTGCTCGCGTCGGCCTCCGGGACCGACGTTGATCCACTGGCCGGGGGCGAACCGAAGCCCCTCGCGCGTGAAGCGAAGCACGAACACCCCGCTGGAGAGGTCGCGGCGTTCGAGCACCCGGTGAGTCCGGGTGGCCCGCGGCGCGCGCCGGCGCGCGGCCGCGGCGCCGGGCAGAGGCGGGTCGATCACCCCGAGGCGCCTCCGACCCCCGCGGCGCCGGCTCGCGCCGCCCGGATGCGCTCGAGGTTGCGGCGGAAGCTGTCGTACTGCTCGCCGGCGTGGTAGGAGGAGCGGACCATCGGGCCGGACTCGCAGTGGAGGAATCCCCTCTTCAGGGCCTCCTCCCGCAAGTCGGCGAACTCGTCCGGCGTCCAGTACTTCTGCACCGGGATGTTGGTCCTGGTTGGCTGCAGGTACTGGCCGAGGTTCACGATGTCGGTGTCCACGGCCCGCAGGTCGTCGAAGGTCTCCAGGATCTCCTCCCGAGTCTCGCCGAGCCCCAGCATGATGCTGGACTTCACCACGGCGGAGGGGTCCAGCTCGTGCGAAATGCGCAGGAACTCCAGGGAGCGAGCGTAGCTGGACCGCGAGCGCACCCGCGGCGTGAGGCGCCGCACCGTCTCCACGTTGTGGCTGACGATGTCGGGCCGGCTTTCCACCACGGAGGCGATGGCCTCTCGAGACCCCATGAAGTCCGAGGTGAGCACCTCCACCGAGCAGCCCGGCACCCGGGCACGGATGGCCCGGACCGTGGCGGCCATCACGGAGGCCCCGCCATCGGCGAGGTCGTCGCGGTTGACCATGGTGATGTGCGCGTGGGACAGGCCCATCTTCAGCACCGAGGCGGCCAGGCGCAGCGGCTCCAGGGGGTCGAGGGCCCGGGGGAGCCCAGTGCCCACGGCGCAGAACCGGCAGCGCCGGGTGCAGATGTCCCCCAGGATCATGAAGCTCGCCGTGCCGTGCGTGCCCCAGCACTCGTGGAGGTTGGGGCAGCGCGCCTCCTGGCAGACCGTGTGCAGCCCCTCGTCCTTCACCAGGCGCCGGATGCCGACGAAGCTTTCCGAGGGGTTGAGCTTGACCTTGAACCACGGCGGCAGCCGCTGCTGAGTCGTAGGCTCTTCCTTCACCTTGGGTGGCCTCCCGCGGCCGCGCTTGCCCTGCCGTCCCCCTGGAACTGCTGGACGCTAACGCCGGCGGCCACCCGGTGGGCAAGCTTGCGAAACGCATCCGCGGCGGGAAAGGCTTCCGCGCTCGTGACCGGGGGCCTGCCCTCGTCTCCCATGCGGGAAACCCGGGGATCCAGGGGCACCCGGCCCAGGAACGGAACGCCGAGCTCGGCGGCCGCGCGCTCCCCGCCGCCTTCCCCGAAGACCTCGCCGCTCATGTTCTCCACGATGCCGAGCACCGGTACGCCGAGCTTCAGGAAAGCCCCGACGCCGCGCCGGGCGTCGCTCACCGAGAGCTGCTGCGGGGTGGTGACCACCACGCCGCCGGTGAGCGGCACGAGCTGGGCAACGCTGAGCTGCGCGTCCCCGGTGCCGGGCGGCAGGTCCACGACGAGGTAGTCCAGCTCGCCCCATGCCACGTCGGACAGGAGCTGCCGAAGCGCGCCGTGGATCATGGGCCCGCGCCAGACGAGCGCGTCCTCCGCCCCGATGAGAAACCCCATGCTCATGATACGCACGCCGTGCGCTTCCGCGGGAACGAGCGTTTCTCCTTTCGGCGGGGGAAGATCGTCGATGCCCATCAGCGTCGGGATGTTGGGGCCGTAGATGTCGGCGTCCAGGAGGCCGACCGCGGCGCCGGATTGCGCCAGGGCCACGGCGAGGTTGACCGCGACGGTGGACTTGCCCACCCCGCCCTTGCCGGATCCCACGGCCACGATGCTCTTGATGGGGAGCTTGATCTTCTCCTGGATGCGCTTGTCCGCGCGCACCCGGGCGTCGAAGGCGATGTCGATCCTGCCCACGCCGGGCACCAGCTTTCGCACCGCCGCCTCGCTTTCCTCGCGGATCTGGTCCTTGAGCGGGCAGGCGGGCGTGGTGAGGGTGACGGTGAAGCTGACGTCGGAGTCTCGGACCTTGATGTCGCGCACGAAGTCCAGCGTGACGAGGTCCCGGTGGAGCTCGGGGTCGTTGACCGTGCGAAGCGCGTCTCGCACCTGTTCCGGAGAAACTGCGGCATGGGCCATTGGGTAGAGTGTACTGAATTTTGGCGGCCTTGACGCCGCCTGCGCCGATGCGGATCTTGGTGTACGTCCGTGAGCGCATCCACGATCGGTAACCGCACCGTCACCGGCCGGGTCCTGCTGGCCGCCGCCCTGCTCCTCCTTCCCGCCGCGCTTCCCGCGCAGGACTTCGGAAGGAACAAGGTCTCGTACAAGGTCATCGACTTCTCGGTGGTCAGCGCGGCTCACTTACGGATCTTCCACTACCCGCGCGAAGCGCCGGCTGTCCTGGGCGCCGCGCACCTGCTGGAGCGGTGGTACGCGTCCCACGCGGACCTGCTGGGATTCGGCCTGGGAAGCGCGCAGAAGGTCATCCTCTACGACAGCTTCGCGGACTTTCAGCAGACCTACGCGGTCCCCGGCCTGATCTCTCCCGGTGAAGGAGGAGTGACAGAGAGCGCGGGCAACCGCATGATCCTCGCCCTCACCGGCGTGCCGTCCGACGACGACCACGTGCTGGGCCACGAGCTGGTGCACGCCTTCCAGTTTCAGGCCATGCGGGCTGCCGGCCTCGGCCTGTCCGGCGGGCCGTCCCTGCCGAGCTGGTTCATCGAGGGCATGGCGGAGTATCTCTCCCTCGGCCCGGACGATCCCCTGACGGCGATGTGGATGCGGGACGCGCTCCTGAACGGCCCGCTGCCGGGCACGGGGGAAATTGCGCGCCGACCCGATCTCTACTTCCCTTACCGTTTTGGCGCGGCGATGTGGGCCTTCATCGGCCGCCGCTGGGAGCGCGCGGGGCTGCGCGGCTTCTTCAACGAGTCCGTGGTCCACGGCGTGGAATCGGCGGAGGTCTCCGTTCTGAAGGTGGCAAGGACCGAGGACCTGGACGTGCTGTGGACGGAGGATGCCACCCTGGTCTACGGGCCGGCCCTGCGGGGCCGCGCACGCCCGGGGGAGGTGGGCCGAACGCTCAGCGCCTTCGGCGGCCGAACGAACCTCGGGCCATCGATCAGCCCGGACGGCCGCACCATCGCCGTGTTCTCCCGGGTCGACCCGTTCAGCCTCAGCCTCGCGCTCGTGGACGCCGTCACCGGGCGAGTCATCGGGAAGCTCGGGGACACCGGCTCGGACCGGGCCTTCGACGCCCTTCATTTCATCAATGCCTCGGGGGGCTGGTCGCCGGACTCGCGGCACTTCGCATTCCCCGTGGACCGCGGCGGCGCCAGCGCGATCGCGGTAGCGGCGGTTCCGTCGGGGCACATCGAGCGGGTCGTGCCGGTGCCGGGGGTCGCGGACATCTCGGGCGTGGCGTGGTCTCCCGACGGCGGCCGCCTTGCTCTCTCTGGAACCAGGGATGCCGCCGGGGGTCTTTGGCTCCTGGATCTCGCGGATGAAAGCCTCACGAGCCTCACCGCGCAGCGCGGCGCCTACCTGCAGCCGACGTGGTCTCCAGACGGCGCCTCCCTCGCATTCGCCACGGACTGGGGATCCCGCACGGACCGGACTGCACTGGTGTTTGGATCCATGAACATCGGGCTGATGGACGTGGCCAGCCGGCGCATCCGCGTCTTTTCGATCAAGGACGGGGCCGTGCACGTGAACCCGCAGTACGCCCCGGATGGGAAGGGCATCTACTTTGTCGCCTCGCCGGACGGCATTCCCGACATCTTCCGCTACGCCCTGGATTCGGGCCGCTTCTACCGGGTCACCCACGTGGCCACGGGCGTCAGCGGCCTCACGCGTCTTTCTCCGTGCTTTTCCGTTTCCGCCGGGACCGGGGACCTGGCGTTCACCGTGTTCGACAAGCGCGACTACGAGGTCCACGTCCTGCTTGCCAGGGATTCCGCGGGCACGGAGGAAGCCTTCGATGGGGCCATCGCGCTGCCGGCCGAGGTCGGCGACACGCTGGTCGCCGCGTCGCCCGCCGGACCCGTGCAGCCCTACCGGCCGGCCTTCGAGCTGCTGTCGGTTAGCGCGGCCAACGTCGGCGTCTCGGTGAACAGTTTCGGGGCGGCGGTGGGCGGTTCGGCCGAGCTCACGTTCCAGGACCTGGTCGGGGACCATCTCATTGACGTCGCGGCGCAGGTGAACGGCACCGTGGACACCCTCGGCGGGCAGGTCTTCTACTTGAACACCCGCCGCCGCATCTGGTGGGGAATCGGGGCGGCGCACGTGCCGCAGTTCGTGTACTCCCTTGCCACCCCGGTTCCCCCGCGGACACGGCGATCGCCCAGCAGCTGAGGTACACCGAGCTCGTGGAGGCGCAGGCCGCGTATCCCTTCAGCGCCAATCGGCGGCTGGAAGCCGACCTCTCCTACTCTCACACCTGGTGGGCACAGAGCGCGCCGGTGTATTACTTCCAGAACGGCGCCCAGGTCGGCCAGGCCGTGCAGAGCCTCCCCGCGCCGGGCCCGCTGGACCTCGGGCACGTCGGCCTGGCCTACGTGGGGGACTATTCCTTCTTCGGCTTCACCGAGCCCCTGAAGGGATCCCGCTGGCGCTTCGACGTCGGCGGGGACGCGGGATCGCTGTTCTTCCTGACGCTCGCCGCCGATATCCGGGGATACCTGTTCCTGAAGCCGTTCGGCTTCGCCTTCCGCCTGATGGAAGCGGGACGCTGGTTCGCAGATGCCGACAATCCGGCGCTCTACGATTTCTTCCTCGGCGACCCGACACTGGTGCGGGGCTACGAGTACTACTCCATGGTCGCCAACGAGGGCGCCGGCGGGGCGAACGTGCCGCAGATCAACCGGCTGTTCGGCTCCAAGGTCGCCGTGGCCAAGGCCGAGATCCGGCTGCCGCTCCTGGGAAACGGAGAGGTGGGCGTCATTCCGTTCCCCTGGCTGCCCACCACCCTCGTGGTCTTTTTCGACGCAGGGGTGGCCTGGACGGGATCCGAGTATCCCCTCCTCACCTGGTCCACCGATCCTTCCCCGCGCATCCCGGTGTTCAGCGCCGGCGGCTCGGTGAGATTCAACCTGCTGGGGGCCGCGGTGCTCGAGATCTACTTTGCCTGGCCGTTCCAGCGGCCGGGCGTCAACGGATCCTGGGGGTTCATGGTCGCGGCGGGCTGGTAGCCGCCTCGCGGCGAAAGACGGCCGCGAAAGCCTGCGGCGAGCGCCCGCGGCCTACCGGCCGGCGTCCCCCGAGTAGTGCTTCATGTACTGCACCCGCTCGTAGACCCCGGGATTCACGCTCTCCGCCTGGCTCAGCCGTCCGCGGAAATCACCCAGGGCCTTGAAGCCGTGCCGATCCATCCAGGCCGAGAGGTCCTTCAGCATGACCGCCGCGCTGCCGGCCCCGTTCTTGTAGAAGCAGGAAGCCGCCTGGACCGCCTTCGCCCCGGCGAGGACCATCTTGATCAGCCCGGCGCCGTCATGCACGCCCGTTGACGACGCCAGGTCGCATTGCACGCGTCGGGACAGGAGCGCGATCCAGCGCAGGGGCCCGGCGATCTCGGCAGGGCTGCTCAGCGTGCCGGCCCCGG
>Ga0153916_10001462_pt1 | contig 16948 bp, 33 predicted proteins | sample Opewatmetagenome_FD_109642 | JGI IMG/M metagenome (GOLD analysis project Ga0153916, IMG submission 109642) | Freshwater wetland microbial communities from Ohio, USA - Open water 3 Core 3 Depth 4 metaG | ecosystem: Environmental > Aquatic > Freshwater > Wetlands | place: USA: Ohio, Lake Erie... | reverse complement strand
TCGAGGAGGGTCATCGCGGCGCCTTTATAAGGTCTCCATCAGAAGTAACCTGAAACCCTTCTTCTTCTAAAACCTCTTTTGCTCGCACCACAAATGTTGGCTCTTCGTCGAAGACGTTATAGTCTCCATGGCACCAGTACTGTGCGTCCTTCCACCAAGTTATGATTTCTCTGGAGAGAAATAAGGCTGTTGTGTTCATATCCCCAGCTCCTTCCTCAACGCCATCTTGCAATCGAAGCTCATGACGTCGATGATGTTTGTGTTCGCGGGGAGGAAGACCAGCTGCTCCTGCTGTTCGTCTTCGGCGGCGAACTGCGTGTCGAGCGTTAGTTCAACGCGAGCGATGGAGCCATACGAAAGGTGCACCGTTACCTCGCAAATGGGCGCGTGGAGCATGAGCTTGTCCAGGTGGACGTGGATTATGGCGGGCCGCGTCTCGTGCCAGGGAGCGCGCGGCTCGATGCGGCGGTTCTCGCCGAGCCACCAGGAGCCGCTCACGCGCTCGGCGGCGGATACGGTGATGGGGGACTCTTCCCGGACGAGCTTGCGGCAGTTGGGAACGCTGGTGTGCAGGTACTCGCTGAAATTACCGAGGATGGTCTCGGTCTCTTCGTGGATGAGCGCCACTCCTCTCGTCCGGGTCCAGTTCTTGGGGTCGAGGAACAGCGCCTGTGTGGTCTGCGCGGGGGGAGCTTCGATGCTCTTGCGCTCGGCTCGCTTGACGGCGGCCTTGCGCTCTTCCCGAGCGTGGGCAATGGCGGAGTTAAAGAGGCTGTCGAGATCGTCGATCATTTCGGCTCCTCGGCGAGACCGCGCCAAGGTGCTGCATTTGACGATACATTATCTCTTGCTTCTGCTTGAGCAATTGTATCGCCATAAGCATACCATAGCCCCCTTTTGTATTTTCTGTATATGATGTCAGGGAACTTTTCTGTTCCATACATGCATTGGTAGATACCTTCCCTCACCGGCTTCACCTCCGGCGGATACCACTCTGTGAGCTTCATTCTCCGACTCCCGCCGCCCTGGCGGCTGCGACATCAGCAAACTCATGATGCGCCTTGGCGAACCATGCGCCAGCGCGCTTTGCGTCGAGGACAGCTTCCTTTGTCCAGGGGCGACTGGCCCACAGACGCTCAGGCGTTTGAAACCAGTCCCTGTTTGGCGCTGGATGGTAGAGCTTTCGTGTTGACATTTGAGCCTCCAGTTAGTTTGCTTCAAACTCACGGATGAAGTCTACAACTGCCTCACTCCATCCATCGATGTGTGTCCAAGCGCCGTAACCGACGCCGTTCTTGTAGCTTGCTACGTTGAGCATGTAAGCCTTGCCTTTCGGCGCCTCCACGCGATCAGCGCTTTGCTCGTCACTGATGCAGATCAAGCGGTCGTAAGCACGTTCAGTGTTGACTGCATGAACGGCTTGGCCGAGATAGGTGCTTGCGTGCGTTTGGCTCTGCAAGATTGCATCACACAGCGCGAATCCGCGACGAGGAGGGACGGAGACGACTCTGCTTGAGAACGTGATGATCTCGACTTCCTCGCAAACCTCGTGCAGGAGCATCGCCAGTCCACACGCAGCGTCGATGCGCTGGAGATCGGACTTGGAAGAGATCGCTGCGTCCATTGAGCCAGAGACATCGACGAGGAGGACCGTCTTCCCGGCGAGCTTGGGGCTGCCTTCGAGGCACTTGAGCATCCAAGGCTCGATGATGTCTTCGAGTTGGGGGACGACTCGCGCGGCCGCGATGAAGCGGAACGGGAGCACACGCTCGAAGTTGAGCGCATCGCCGTATGCTTTCAGCGTCGAGCGCTCCACGCCGGCTTCGGTCATGTTGCGGAGGTTGCGGAGGAACGCGAGGCCGAAGAGGTTCTTGTCGGCCATGAGTCGCTCGAACGTAGCACGCTTATCCGCTCCACTGCTGAGGGCGACCTCCCAAGTGTCTGGCGTTTCGAGCTTGCGCTCTACGATCTTACGGAAGAGCTGCTCTCCCGGAGTCAGCTCCCACTCTCCAGCGGCTTTGCGTTCGAGCTTGGTGAACTTCGGCGCGGAGTCGAGTACGTCGGCAGGCTTTGCGTGGCAGAGAAAGAGCGCATCGCGGAGCTTCACCGCGCCTTCACGGTCGTACTTGGCGAGGGAGTATTCGTCGAACTTGGTGAAGGCAGCGGCGAGTCCGCGCTTGACTTGGGCGCTGAGCGGTTGCTTCTTCTCGCTCCAGTAGATTGCGAGGAACTCAGCGATCTCGTCGGGGCGCTGGATTACGTCGGCGAGGAGCTTGCCAACGAGGTGCTTGTGCTTCGCACACCGTGCCATCTCGCGGACAACGAGGAGCGGAGCGTGGCGGAGCTTCATCGCGGTGCGAGCCTGCCACGCACAGGCGGCGGCGAATTCGGGCCGGACTTGCGGCACCAGCTCCGCGATACGCTGCGCGATAGTCTTGCCGCTCTCGTAGAACTGGTCTTCCCAGAGCATGCAGGTCATGAGGGAGCGACGGAGCTGCTGTTCTGTATTGATGTTGCTTGCGGGGCCGCCTTCCCAGGTGTGAACCGGCGGCCGCTTCGGGATGGTGTTAAGTCTCATGCTAACTCTCCTTAAAGGGAACAAACGAAACGGGCTTGGCCGGCTTGAACGGCCAGACCACCTTTCGGCAGTCTTCAACCAAAGAAGTATCCGTCTCTAACGCCACTTTTAACACTCTCGCGGGAACAATTCGGTCTGGCGGGTCATTTAGCAGATGAAACCAAACCTTACGCCACGCTTTTCCTGCTGCAGGGAACAATTGCAAACGGGGAGTCAGCTCCGAAGGATGAACCCGTAAGCATACGCCACTGCTGTTCGTTTGCGCGTGTTATCGGTGGATAAATCACGCGCGATATGGATTTGACAACGCACTCCAATCAAAGTTCCCCAAGACTTTCGATTTATTTATCACCCTGTTACGCAGAGTGCGAGCCACGCCACGAAGACAATCGCCGCGGCGAGTACAAAAAGGCCTCCCCACCCCGGCGGTTCGTAGTCCCAGTTATCCATAGAGCCTCCATCTATCTCAAGCCTCGCAGGGAAGATCGGCGGGAGGCAGCGTGTTAATCCGCAAGCGGAGTGGTTTCCCTATCACACACTGCCTCCCTTTCCGTATCCGCCGCCAGCGGAGGCTCATTGCCCTGGCGACTCGGGGAAGAGGTGGTCCCCTCAGCGCCGCGGCCCCTTCGTGAGGGGCCTTGGCGAACCGGGCGAGGTTCGAACTCGCTAAAGTAGCTTGAAAGGCTACTGACTCTTCCTGGCTTTGTCTTCCGGTTCAACTCTTGCCGGTTACAGCGTCCGGCGCCGTTTGGCTTCGTCGGAGATTCAATGCGCTTGGCGACGCTCTCCTGACTTCACGGCTGATTCCACGGTGGCGCCAGCTGCAACCTACCCTGCAGCGAGGGTTCCCGTTCTCACCGCCTTGGAGCCTCTTACGAAGCCTCAATTGGTAGGTTGGCGATCGAGAGGGGTAAATCTCCGTCGCCGGGCCAAGAACCCGGTTGACTCGGGAGGCGGCGGGTTACTATGCTTCCGTAACCTTTCTGGCGCGAGGGAACGGCCCTAATAACACGTAGACTGCAAGCACTTGTCGGCGTTAGCCAGCGCATAGCGATCTCAATAGTGTCTCAGTCGTTCTTGCCCGCGACAGAGGGGACTCGCAGGGAGTTCCCGCCGCCAATTCTTCAGACGTTCGCCAGTTCGGCGTTCGCATCGACCTTCACGTTCTTCGCGGCTTTCTCCTTCTCCATGCGCTCGATGATCACGCCGGTCTCAGTGCCGGGTGCACGGAAGCTGTCGTACAGTGCGCGCCGAGTGAGCCGCTCGCCCTCGGGCTTCGAGGTCTCCGCGTCGAGACGCTTCTGCACGTAGGCCTTGATGTCGTCCAGGGTCTTGAGCGGGAGGCCCTTCGCTGCGTTCCGGTTGTTGACCGCTTCGAGGATGGCCTGAATCACCATGCTCGCGCCGGAGACTCCACCACCTCCCGCCGCGCGACCTTTGCCCCACTTGCCCTTGGCGATCTCGGCGTAGAGGTCGTCGATAGCGATTACCATGTCCTCTTCGCTGAGCGGCTTATCCGCGGTCGTCGCCAGCTCGTCGCCAAACTTCTGCTCCCCGCCGTGGCCGGCGAAGCGAGCGAGAAGCGACAGGGGCAGCTCAAGCGTCCGCGTTTCGCCATTGCGGAAGTCCATCCGTACTGCGACCGCGCCGCGCTGCAGCTGCACGATCCCGCTGCCCTCGTCGATCTCGATCTTCCCTTCGTCGATCAGCGTTTCCTTGTTGACCTTGCGCTTGCCAGCGAAGTTTACGCTCCTGCCGTCGGACATCTGGACGGCGACGATTTCTGCCTTCGGCTTTGCTGCTTGCTCGGTAGTGCTGGTTGCTTGAACTTCACTCATTTGATGCTCCATTGAAATTGTGGTATCTTTCCCTCCGGCGACCACGTATTCCGGCGCGCAGGACGCACTCAGGGAAGTTGGCTTCCCTGACTGAGTCCTAGTGCTTCAGTGCAGCAAGTGCAGTGGCTGGCGAGACCGGCTTTCCGTTGACTTCAAGCAGGCCCTGCGATTCGCGTTGAAGCCTCCGCTCGCGCTCCAGGTTGAACTTCGCCATGTCCCGGCGGCGAAGCGCGCGGGCAGTTCCGTGAGGGACTTTGAGGGGTTTCATGCTGCGCTCCGTTTCATTGCGCGATAGACTTGACGGAAGCATCCGGCGGCAAGCATTAGACATTCGGCGAAGCGCAGTTGTCCTTTGCTGTCATACGCGATTTGCTGGTGCGCTGCATAAGCACGAACCGGCTTTCCAACTGTCTCCAGTCGAGCTTCTCTGCGAAGGGACTTACACTTTTTGGCATTCATCTTGAGCCTCCATTATATGCGTTACATTGATTTGGACAACGAGAATCACGCCGAGTTCCCCAAGACTTTTATTACTCCTCGGCAGCCGCCATAAAACAAAACAGCAATATAGCTTCGTCTCGGGTCATGTCTGCTGGAATAAAGCGCGAATAAAAAGGATGCTTCTCAGCGATTCTGCGCGCTATATTCAAGAATGGGCGCTTCCAGTTCATTTCTGCCTCCGTAAGATAATCTTCCCGCCCCTCTCCACAAACCTGCTCCGTCCGACCGCCGAAACTTCCAGCACCTCCGCGCCGCTGATGCGCTCCCACAGACGCGCAAGCGTCTCGGCGGCGAAGAGATCGTCGGAGGCGAGCGTCACTCGGCGAAGATGGCCGGAGGAGCGATAGAGGATGGAGTGGAGCATTAGGTACGCTCCTCAAGGCCCTCTTCAAGCCAGCCCTGATACGATACTTCATCAATGTCTTGCGCTACGTGTTCAACATCTCCGTCGTCATCTTGCAAGGCAAGAATCAGTTGTGCTTGTGTTCCATCGTGAGTAAGCCATGCTGCTATTGCGTGTCGCATTTGAGCCTCCATTCATTCGGCACCATTGCCGATTGCATTATTTCGACATAATGGGCGCGGTTTAGTTCCCAAGTTAGTCCCAATCTTTTGTTGAAACTGGAACTGAAGTATTCGTTGTTTTAAAGGCATAGACTTGATAGCCTTGGTTCTCTGGAAAACGTAACTTAAGCTCGCGATACAACTTTATAGCTCCGTGCAAGTCCGGACCGTCTTTTGGTTCCGTCGCAAACATTCTTACTGTATCAATAGTTACAAGCAACACGTAACTCATTAAAGCTCCTTTCGTATAAAGTTATTGCTTCCCTTTTCTGTGTTACAATTCAAGCAGGCAATCACAAGATTTTTGAGATGCCCGCTTCCACCGTTTCGTCGGGAGATAAGGTGATCCACCGTGGCAGCGTCAAAAGTAAGCTTTATGCCGCAGTAGTAGCAGTATCGGCGGCGTCTGCTTCCCCAGATCTTAGCTTTTTGGTCTTTGAAGCTCATCTCACGAGTCCAGAATAATTCTCGAGCCCGCTTCGGGAATCACGATCTTCCCCGCGAAAGCTAGCCCAATATCCCTATCGCACTGCGCCAGCGTTCCCTCGTCCCATTTCATCTGCGCCACATACGCCGCGGAGGCTACGTTAAACGCCTGCCCAAGCACTTGCGCGGCCTTGAGTATCGCTCCGCTGCGGTGTTTCTCCGCCTGCCCGAGCAGCACCCCTATCGCCTGCCGCGCCATGCCTGCGTTGTAGACCAGCGCGAACATGCTTCGGCCGTACTTCTGCGCGACCTCCCGAAACGCTGGCTCGATGTCGAGGAATTCGTCGGGCTTGTCGATTGCAGGAGATTCAGTGTTATTCATTTCTTTGATCCTTTAAGTGCGCGTTGCTCCTCACGAAGCTTCGCATAGTATTCCTGATGATACTTCCGCTGGCTTTTGATCTGCCGCTCCTGCGTCTTCGGCGCGTAGGCATCATAATACTCTATGCACTTCAGCGCATCGAGCATAAACTCGCAACCCTCGTGGTCTCGCTGCAGCTTTTCAAACTCTGCCGGAACCCAATAGACTGGCACGTAGCCTACAGCATGATGTTGAATCGCGAGCACATCTGCATCACGCGCTTTGCGAATTTCCTCTCGCGTCCCTTTCGCCTGCTTGCATGGATCACAAGATTGCACAATCTCTTCCCCGAGCCGCTTTGTTCGCAGCCCTGGCTGCCCACAAATCCAGCATGTTGTGCCGTATCGGCTTGGATGTTTCACTTATCATCCTCCTCGTCAAGCGGGCTTGGCGGTATCCCTACGCTCTCCTGCGTTTTTATCAGCCGCAAAGCTATCTCGTGCAGCTCTTCTGGCGTAGGCGCTCGCTGTGCATCTGCGCCTTGCCAAGATTCAAAGCGCACAATTCGGCCGATTTGGCCGATGCTCAGTTGATACGCACGGGATAGCGCGCCTTGTGTTTCTCCCTTCTCATATCGGCGGCGGATTTCGGCCACTTGATCTGAAGTTACCTTCCTCGCGGCGTTATTACGATTGCTGAACATTAGGTCACCTTGAATCCAGCAGCCGTCCGCTCGATTTGTGCGAACCAGCTACGCTTAGGATGATTCGTAACAATTACCTTCTTTCCTACAGGCAGTGAGCTTGCCATACCAGCATATTCATACGTGCCTGCAGGAAACGGTGAGGGATTGCTAATATAAAAATCAAGCCGTGGATCAACCAGCGGCATGAAGCACTTCACTCGTTCTTTCAAATCCTTCTTCGTCTTGAATCCTTCCACTATGCAAGTCATTAGTAAGGTCTCCAATCGTTAAGCTCGTCGTCTTCGTTGAGCATTGTGGGAATGAATAGCTCACCCTCTGTCGGCGGCGAAGCGCTATCCAAGCTAAACAGGTGCCCGTCGCCGTCTGGCGCAGGACACGCTGAATTCTTTGTATCACTTGGTGCGAAGCACCAAATACAGTACTTCATGCGTAAGTCACCGTTCCGGGCGCAGCGAAGAATTCCTTCGGCCTATTATCATAGAGCATATGCCCCACAGGTGTATCCATATAGCGCGCAGTCTCCACCATCCATTGCCCGTTCTTTACTTGGACAATGAAATAATCCACATTATGCTTCGCGGCCCGAAAGCGTGCGCTCTCAATCGCAGTGCTCTTCTTCATATTCCCGTCTCCATATTATCCCCATAACCATCCTCACACCGCTCACGCACGATATCTGGTAAAAAGTTCGCTCGGGTTTTTAAGTAAGAAAAAAAATTAACAATAAAAACCCCTTACCTTAAGAGCTATTTTTATCAGATACCGTATGTGAGCGGTGTGAGAATGCACATGATGATATGACCATGTGATTATACAAAAGTTCCCAAGTTTTTCCTCGTCAGCTTTGTGCCCAAGAAGACTCTTGCAAGTCCTCTTGAGCCCCAAGCCGCCCGCGCTTACGCGCTGATCTCGTCCAGCATCCTGCGCTGGACTTCCGCCTCGGCTTCGGCGTAGGTGATATTCATCGCAGCCGCAATCTTAAGAATCGTTGCGTTCTGTGTCGGCGCACGGGTGCGACCAGTAATCTCCCATTTGTCCGCGCCGCCCTCGTAATAGTTCACGAGTTCGAGCACCGCTTCCCTCCGCATGGCTTCGGTCACGGTTCCGCCTGCGTCCTTGCGTGCGATGGCTGCATTGTCTCCTACCCGCGCCATAAACCCATGCAGCTCGGCGTATTCACGCACCGATTCGGCGCACTTCGTGGTGTCGAACACAACGGGTTCCAGTCCAACGAGCCCATGCGGATTGTCGAATGTAAAGGTAATCGTTGCGGTCTTAACGTCGATTGATTTCTTCATGGTTGAGCCTCCAAATGTGGCCGCGGAATGCGACCTCGTATGTGTTGGACAATGCCAACACATACAAAGTTCACTCGGATTGCACGGCCCAGACCAACAATCCGCCCATGCCGAACGCGGACCATACAACCATGCCAAGCTGCAACCACATGCCATTGCCCCACAGGTCAATGATGCCAACAGTAAATGCGACGGTGAAGATAATCGTTGCGATGATACGTAACATTTGAGCCTCCGTTGTGTTTGGGTTACATAACGTCTGACCACGGCGCATGCCGATGGTTCCCCAGATGGATGTAACAATTTGTAACTGCAGCGCATCGGCGGCATGCACCATCCAGGTGCACCCCCACGGCGATCCGTCCCACCTGCGAAGGCCGGGTGGGGGCAAAAAAGAAATCCCTGCGCGCACACAAACACACTCCGGGATATTTCAGCTGGTGTGGATACTCGCGCGGGTTATCGGTCGGTAACGTGAGCGCATATTGAGGCGGAACCGCGGGCGCTAAAGCGCCCAGTTGTGGAACTCGTCCGCCGCCGTGGTGTCCTATTGTCATGAACACCCCCGCCTCCGCGATGCTCGAAGAACTCGCCGCCAGCCCGGCGATGTCTCCAGTTCAGGCCCCGCCGCCCGGCCACGCGCCGACTATGGGGAACGTGGCGAAGGTCAACTATACGCACGCCGACATGATCGACTTCATCATTGCGAACCCTTCGTGTCGGCTGCAGGATCTCGCCGCCCGCTACGGTTACAGCGTGGGCTGGCTCTGCAACATCCAAGCCTCCGACGCGTGGAAAAGCATGATGGCGGCCCGCCGGGCGGAGCTTGTCGATCCCGTTCTGGTCCAGACGCTTCAGGAGCGCTTCGAGGGCATCACGCGGCTGTCGCTGGAGCGGCTGCAGCAGAAACTCGAAGCGCCCGCGGTCTCCGACCAAGTCGTCCTACGGGCGGTGGAGCTGGGAGCGAAAGCGCTTGGGGTCGGCGGCAACGCCAGTCCTCCTCCGCCGCCGACCGATCATCTCGCCGCGCTGGCGAATCGGCTGATCGAGCTGCAGTCGAAGGTGCGAGAAGGGCGAGAGCCCGTGACTATTGAACAGGACATCCAGCCGGGGTAGGGCCCCCGGCGGCCATCCCCATGCAGAAAACCCACATGCCCTGGTTAGTGCCGAAGGGGCTGTCTTCGGTGTATTGCAAGTGGTACACGGTTCGGCGCTTGTGGCAGTGGGTTTTGCGCTGTAGGCTGTGGTTCAAGTGGAAGATAGACATACATCGCCAAGTTGGTATCTGGCTATGGTGGGAAGTGCCATTTGAAGAGATTCTCACTGGCGTTGTCACGGGGCCGGCCGCCAGCGCATATGAAGCTTTCTGGTGGCACGGGAGGTAAGTGATGCAAGATATTCAGCTTCACGCATTTATGCAGGCGTCTCCGATTAGAGGTGCGCCGCGATTTCTGCTGGTGCGAGTCGAGTCGCCAGGGTGGCTTTACGGCCGCGGATGGAAGATCTCGCTCGCGTTGCATCGGAAGCTATTTTACTGGTGTAAAGGGTACAAGCAGCTGCGGGCTACGCTGCTTGGTTTGAGTTTCTACTGGCGCTGCCACTAGCCGGCGGCCGCCACAGCGACGGAGACGATGCCATGAAGACTAAAGGCTACAATGACTACAACCCGCTGCCCATTTGGGGCTTCGACGCGCAGAACAAGTTCGCGCCTACAGATGCGCAGCCGATTCGGATGCACGCGAGAATGGCCGGCGACCCGCTGGTGAAGGGCTCCAGCAAGGCCGCGATCTCCCAGAACATCCGCACTGAGATGCACGCCGGGCGGCCGCAGAAGCAGGCGATCGCTATGAGCGTGGCGCGGAAGTCGAAGTGATGGCTGAAGCGTTAAAACTTGTAACCGCCGACGAGAGCGGCCGCGATCGAGTCATTACGGAGCTTGAGCGCGTTATTGAAGCTACGAAGGCTGGTGAGGTTACAGGCATTTTGATCCTTACGGAGAACATCGACGAGTATAAGTTCTCTCGCACTAATATGAAGCTGGATATTGCACTTGGCTTTCTCCAGCGCGTGATGTATCGGCTCAATCTCGAATGGGATCGAGTTGTCTAACCGCGCTATGACGGAATCATAGCAAACTTAAGGAGCATTGAAATGACTGAACCTGAACTGAGTGGTGACAAACTGGACCAAGCAATCGCAACTCGGCCGTATCCGAAAGTTACCAAGGACTCCATTGAGGCGAAAATCGCCAAGGTGGATTATATGGTCTTGCCGGATTCGACCGTAACTTTATGCAATATCACGCTGAAGAACGGTTACAGCGTTCGCGGCGAATCAGCCTGCGTCGACCCAAGAAACTTCAACATTGAGATCGGCAAGGGACTCGCGTACAAGGACGCTTTCGGTAAGATCTGGCCTCTCGAAGGCTATCTTCTCGCTGAAAGCAGGATGCTGCCTTAAATGATCCTCCTCCCGGCCTCCGCGCTTGCTGAAGCCTCCATCCTCCCCGCGCGCAGCCCGCGGAGAGCCCGGGAGACCTCTTGAGAGCGTCGATTCCAGCGAAGCTCGTCGGAGAGACCGTCCTTGAGACGTTCGACTTCCTCTCGCAGCTCGCGCTTGGAGAGACGCTCTCCACCGCCACGGTGACGGCCGCCGTCTACTCGGGCACAGATGCGTCGCCCAGCGCGATCGTGAGCGGCTCTGCCACAATCAGCGGAACGAAAGTGACCCAACTCATCACCGCCGGGACGCTTGGCGTTGTGTATCTGCTCACTTGCACCGTGACGACGAGCCTCTCGCAGACGCTCCTGCTCGAAGCGTTCCTCGCCGTGGTGCCGAACCAGACATGAAAGAGTTCCTGTCTCGCTTCTGGGTTCGTCGTACGCCAGCTTGGCTTGATCTGTACTTCTGTGCTGGCGGCCGCCTCAGAATTCAGTCCACAGACTCCTATTTACTGTGGATAAGTTGGGGCTACAGAGCGGAGAGGCAATTCACCATTAATCGTTGGTGGAGTTGGAAGTCTCCTAGTAACGGTGAATTTTGGTTGTTTGCTTACAGAGTCTTTATATGACCGCTGTCGCCCTCACTGCCGACCTGATCGAGAGCTTCGCAGGCCTCTTTCTGTCCACAAACTATGACGTAGTCTCCCCGAATGCGCCTTTCCACCGCGAAGTTTGGGGAATGTACTGTTCCGACCACACCCAGTGCGCTGTGGCTGCCCCTCGTGGCTCGGCGAAGAGCACCAATTTCACCCTCGCTTACGGCCTCGCGGTCGCCCTTTTCCGCGAACAAAGCTACATCATCGTCCTTGGCGCCTCTGAGGAGATGGCCGCCGAATCCGTCGCCGAATTCTCCTTTGAACTGCACGAAAATGAGGACATAGTTCGCGAATTCGGCATAGTTCGCTTTATCACGGACACTAAAACCGACCTGATCGTCGAGTGCAAGGACGGCTACCAGTTCAGAATCCTTGGTCGCGGTCCTGGACAGAAGATTCGCGGCCGTAAGTGGCGCGGAAAGCGCCCCGGCCTCCTCCTTTTCGATGATGTAGAGGACGATGAGCAAGTCGAAACTAAGGAACAGCGGCAGAAGTTCCTCCGTTGGTTCTTCCGTGCGGCGAAACAGTGCTTGCGCCTCGGCGGAAAGTGTCGCGGCCACGGCACGATCCTCAACGAGGACTCGATGCTTGCGAATCTGATGAAGAATCCTGAGTGGCTCACGAAGGTCTACCGCGCGCATAAGAGCTTTGATGACTTTAGTGAGCTTCTCTGGCCGGAGCGCCTCTCCGAAGAGGTCCTGCGCAGCAAGCAACGCGAACTCGTCGCGGCCCATGACGCCGCGGGCTACTCGCAGGAGCTGCTCAATGACCCACAGGACAACAGCGATGCCTACCTGCGCAAAGATGACTTCATCCCGATGAAGGAAGAGGATCACGATCAGCCGAAGCAATACTCTGTTGGGTGGGACTTCGCCGTCTCGAAGGCTGATTTGGCTAATCGTACCAGCGCTACGATCGGCGGCCTCGATACGAGGAATATTCTGAGCTTCGTTGACTTCCGAGTAGGACGTTGGAGCCCCTCCGAGCTTCCCGAGGACGTCGCCGCCGGCACCCTCGGCTGGATCGACGTTATGTTCGAAGTCGAGCAGCGTTGGCATCCCGAGACCCACTTTGTTGAGGGCGGCCAGATCTGGCTCTCCGTCGAGAAGACAATCCAGCAAGAGATGCGCGAACGCAATATCTTCCTCAACATCGTCGTCCTCCAGCCGATCAAAGACAAAGCATCCCGCGGCCGCGCTTTCCAAAAGCGCCATCGTGCCGGAGCAACTAGGTGGAACACTAACGCCGAAGGTTATGAAGGCGCGAAAGAAGAGATGCTCAAGTTCACCGGGCTGGCGAGTGCGCGGTTGGATGACCAGTTTGATTCCGCCGCCACGCTCTGTCTTGGCCTCGCCGGCGAAGCTCAACCGGAAGCCGAAGATTTCTTTGATGAAGAGCAGATGGAACTCGAGAAGGGTTTTTGGAATCGCAAGCGCACGAGCGCGTCGGGCGGGCGATCGCAGGTGACGGGATATTGACGCATGTTATCCCCTCATAACGCACGCCCCGCGGTGCTGGATTCTCGTCAGCTGGTGATCAGTGGCACGGCGGCGGCACACTTCCTTCCATGCCGAGCAGGGGGTTCGGTGGTAAGCTTTCGATTTCGTCCGTGGCTTGATGCCTCCTCCCAGGAGCTGTTGGAGGCGCGCAGGCGCGGCTTTTCGCGCCGCGCGCCAAAGGTACGACTGTGCTGACGCTTGATCAGAACCTCACCCTGAACGCCGCGGCCATCAACGCTCCAAATCTCTGCGACAAGTTCGACGATGACGATCTCCGCCGAATAGGCCAAGAATGCCACGCTGGATACCTTCGCGACGAGCAATCTCGCTTTCGTTGGATGCAGCGCAACGAAGCGGGAATGGACCTCGCGCTTCAGGTGCAGAAGGCGAAGAACTTCCCATGGCCGGAGTGTTCCAACGTCGCCTTCCCGCTCGTGACGATCGCGGCGATGCAGTTCCACGCCCGCGCATACCCTGCCCTCGTCAGCGAGCAACAAATCGTCAAGGTCGATCGTAACGCCTTCGGTCCTGACCCCGACGGTCAGCGCTCCGCCCGCGCCGATCGCGTAGAGACTCACATGAGCTGGCAACTCAAGTACGAAGACAAGTGTTGGGAGGAGCAAGAAGACAAGGCCATCTTCAACGTCTCCATCGTCGGGACGAATTTTAAGAAGTCTTACTACTCCGCCGCCTTCTCCCACAACGTCAGCGAACTCGTCCTCGCGAAGGACCTCGTCCTCAACTACTGGGCAAAGTCCGTCAAGGGCTGCCCGCGGAAGACGCACAAGATACCGCTGTTCCGCAACGATGTCTACGAGCGAGTGATGCGCGGGACTTTCCGCGACGTGCTTGAAGAGACTTGGTACACCGCGGCCCCTCCGGCCCGGACGAATGTGACGCAGACGAATCAGGACAATCGTCAAGGTCTCACGCCGCCGCAGAGTGATGATACGACTTCGCTGATGTTCCTGGAACAGCATGTTGATCTTGATCTGGATGGCGACGGCTACGCCGAGCCCTACATCATCACCTTCGAGGAACAGTCCAAGTGCGTCGTCCGCATCGTCTGCCGCTTTGACAGCGAGAAGGACATCGAGCGCGTTGCGAGTGGGTCGCGCAAGGGCAAGATCATCCGTATCAACGCGACGGAATACTTTACGGATAAGACATTTATCCCCTCACCGGATGGAGGTATCTATGGGCTTGGATTTGGTGTATTTCTCGGGCCGCTTAATGAAGCGGTCAATTCTCTTATCAATCAGCTCATTGATGCAGGAACGCTCCAAACAACTGCAGGAGGCTTCCTTGGACGCGGTGCCAAGATACGAGGTGGTGTCTATACGATCGCGCCTTTTGAGTGGAAGAGGGTTGACTCAAGTGGAGATGACCTCCGTAAGTCCATCTTCCCCCTTCCAGTCAACGCGCCCAGCGACGTCCTATTCCAGCTCCTGAGCCTCCTCATCAACTACGCCTCTCGCGTAGCCGGTACCACTGACATCACCGTAGGCGAGAACCCCGGCCAGAACACTCCTGCCCAGACGACCCAAACTATGGTCGAAATGGGTCAGAAGATTTACACCGCCGTCTTCAAGCGCCTTTGGCGTTCGACGAAGGAAGAGTTCCAGAAGCTGTTCATATTGAACGGCAAGCACCTCCATCCCGACGTCCCGCACGCGGGAGGTGCTACTGCCGCCGACTACGCCCCCGGCATGGAAGACCAAGTCTGCCCAGTCGCCGACCCGAACATTACCTCCCAGGGCGCTCGCGTTCAGCAAGCCATCTTGCTCAAGCAGTCGGCGGCGAACACGCCCGGCTACAACCTGGATGCGGTGGAGCGCCGCTTCCTCGCCGCTATCCAAGTGGACGCACCCGATGAAGTATTCCCCGGTACGCAGGGCCAGCCGCCGAGAGAAGACCCCAAGATCACGCTGGAGAAGGTCAAGCAGCAAGGCAGCTTGCAAGAGAAACAGATGGAGCTGCAATTCCGCGAGCGCGAACTTGCTATCACGATGATGGAAGAGCAGCGCCTTAACAACGCGAAGATCATTGAGCTGCAAGCCAAGGCCGACCAGGAAGCCGCAAACGCGCAGAGCGAAGCGGCCTACGCCCAGGTCGCCGCCATCAACGCACAGATCGCGGCGGCGAAGACACAAAACGAGCACCTTAACTCTCGCATCGAGCACTTCCTGCGCATGGCAGAGCTCGAATCTCGGCATGTGATTGAGATGAAGAAAGCTACCCAAACGAGGCAAGCAGCATGATCACCGAGGAAATGTTCAACGCTTGGCTTCTTGATCCAGTGACCAAAGAAATCCGCGCGGTCCTGAACGCTAAGCGTGCAGACTTACGTAACCAGTGGGAAATGAGCAATCCTGGCGAATACGCTAAGGACGAGTTCGTTATCGCTAGCGTAGGAAACATTGGGTGGTGCAGAGGCCTTGCCTTCGCCGAAACCCTTGACTATGAGCAATATCTAATGGAGGTAGATCCAGATGGAAAATCCAAGCGGCCTGACCCCAGTAGGGGTCGCGGTCCTGATCAAGCTGTATGAACCGGAGAGGAAGGGCGCCATGATTGCACTTCCCGACAACGTCCAGGGCAGGATGTCGATGGTTGACAGCCGCGCGACAGTGATCGCTGTCGGTCCCTGTGCGTGGCATGACGAAGGCGTCTGGGAACCCTTCCTGTGGATCTTCCGGCGCTGGCGCCAGATTCCCCGCGCGAAAGTCGGCGATAAGGTACTTGTGACGAAGTTCGCAGGATTTATCGCCGGCGAACAGGTGACGGCGGATGGACAGCAATATCGCCTTGTGAACGACCGTGACATCTTCTGCAAGATTACTGGAGACAGAAATGGCTGATACTGAAGACGCAGTTGTGATCGAATCCAAGGCTACGCCGGAGCAACAAGCGGCGGCTGAAAAGACTGGCTGGATTCCGCCATCTCGTTACAAGGGTGAGCCTGAACGCTTCATCGACGCGGACCTTTATCTTGAGCGCGCTGAGACGGTCCTGCCGATCGTCAAGAAACAGCTCGCCGAAGTGCGCGCAGAGAACACTGGCCTACGCACCGACTACCAGAAGACCCAAGCTGCCCTCAAGGACGCCCTGGAGCGACTCGACCAGATAGAGGAACGCCACTCCGTCGAGACGCAGCGCGCAGTGGAAGCCGCCAAGCGCGGACTGAAGGCGCAGCTCGCCGAGGCCTCCGAGGCCGGCGACCACGCCGCCGTGGCGGAGCTGACGCAGCAGATGGTCGATCTGAACACCGCGGAGAAGGAGCCGCCGGCGAAGAAGAAAGAGGAAGCGAAGGTCGAAGACTCCCCCTTCACGCCCGCGCAGAAGGCCGAAATGGACGCCTGGAACGAGCGCAATCCTTGGTTCGGTACGAATAAGCGCAAGACCGCACTCGCTATCGCCATCGCCGGAGAGCTTCGAGAAGCCGGCAACCAGAAGCAGGGCGCGGCCTTCTACGACGACGTGGCTGCCGAGGTCGAAAAGACACTGGAGCCCGCTAAGGCTGAGCCGCGCGAGGCTTCCGACAAGGTCGAAGGTGCTCGCCAAAGCGGCGAAGGGACTCGCGCAGCCGCCGCCGGTAAGAAATCCTACCAGCACCTTTCCGCCGAAGCCAAGGCTGCCTGCGACGCCGACATCCGCAAGTTCGTCGGTGAAGGCAAGCGTTACAAAGACGCCGCCAGCTACCGAGCGAATTGGGCCAATCTCTATTTCGAACAGGAGTCACGATAATGAATCTCGAACAGATAGCTCGCGTGTGTCACGAAGTCAACCGTGCATATTGTCAAGCGCTTGGTGACAACAGTCAACCTGCATGGGAAGATGCGCCACAGTGGCAGAAAGATTCTGCCCTGCTTGGAGTGAAACTGCACATTGAACATCCTGAAGCAGGGCCGGCGGCGTCGCATGAAAGTTGGCTTGCGCAGAAGGTCGCTGAAGGCTGGACTTATGGACCAGAGAAACGTCCAGAACTTAAGCAGCATCATTGCATGGTTCCCTTCGAAGCTTTGCCGCGTGAGCAGCAAGCAAAGGACTTTATTTTTCGTGGCGTAGTACTGGCGCTGG
>Ga0153916_10001461_pt1 | contig 16948 bp, 16 predicted proteins | sample Opewatmetagenome_FD_109642 | JGI IMG/M metagenome (GOLD analysis project Ga0153916, IMG submission 109642) | Freshwater wetland microbial communities from Ohio, USA - Open water 3 Core 3 Depth 4 metaG | ecosystem: Environmental > Aquatic > Freshwater > Wetlands | place: USA: Ohio, Lake Erie... | reverse complement strand
TATCAACACGACAGCCAGCTCGAAACGATGCACATTTTCCACAAGGTGGAAAACGGTTCGGCCAAGGAGAGACTGGTATCGCTGAACGGTACCCCGCGCGAAATCATTCGCGACAGCAAGGAGGTGCGTTGTTACTGGCCGGACATGAAGTCTGTTGTGGTCGAGTATCGCAAGGCGGATAACAAGAGTTTCCCCTCTCTTCTGCCGGAACACCTGGGCGACCTGGACGAGTATTACAATCTGCAAACCGGTGGAGTCGATCGGATCGCGAACCGTCAGGCGCAGCTGATTCTCGTCAGGCCGGCCGACAATTACCGGTACGGTTACCACCTGTGGGCGGACAAGCAGACCGGCCTGCTGCTGAAGGCGGATCTGGTCGACACAAATGGCAACGTCCTCGAGCAATTCATGTTCACGCAGGTCAACATCGGCGCGAAAATTCCCGATGCGGCGCTTTCGCCCAGCGTCCCGGGCGAGGGCATGGTGTGGTATCGGGAAGGGCAGAATGACGATTCGAAAAGCGCCTCCGCGTTGCCCGAGTGGGCGGCCACGCGTTTGCCAAAGGGTTTCCGGCTCTCGATGCACGTGACCCGCCGCGTGGCGTTGCGCAACCGGCCCGTCGAGCACTTGGTGTACACGGATGGGCTCGCCACGGTCTCGGTGTTCGTCGAAAAGCAGGATAAGGACGCCAAACCCTTCATGCTGGGTCCAAGTCGCATGGGCGCGGTGCACGCGCTCGGCGTGCGCGTGGACAACTATCAGATCACGACGGTAGGCGAAGCGCCAGCGGAAACGATCGCCCTGATCGGCGGATCGGTGGCGCCGGCGCATTGAATCGGCTGAACGTGAGTATTGCACGCGGCCTGTCCGTTCTCGTGCTGCTGGTGCTGCCGCTGTCGGCGTCGGCGGCCCCGCGTGAACTTCCGGATTTCAGTCACCTGGTCGCCAAGCACGGCGCCGCCGTGGTAAACATCAATGCCGTGCGCAAACCGAGCCGCGCCGGATTTTCCTCCAACCCGTTGGGCACAGAGGACGGGCCCCGCGGCGATTTCCCGCAGCGTTACTTTCAGGAAACCCCCGAGCCGCAGGATGAAAACTCGCTCGGCTCGGGATTCATCATCTCGCCGGACGGCTACATCCTGACCTGCGCGCACGTGGTCGATAACGCGCGCGAAATCCTGGTGCGGCTGAACGACCGGCGCGAATTCGTCGCGCGCCTGGTGGGCATGGATCAGCGCAGCGACGTGGCGTTGCTCAAGATCGAGGCGAATCGGTTGCCCACGGTGGTCGTCGGCGATCCGTCCAGACTCCGGGTCGGCGACTGGGTGCTGGCCATCGGCTCGCCGTTCGGCTTCGACAGCTCGGCAACCGCCGGCATCGTCTCGGCCAAGGGCCGCACGCTGCCGAGCGAGAACTATGTTTCGTTCATTCAGACCGATGTTCCCATCAACCCGGGCAATTCCGGCGGTCCGTTATTCGATCTCCAGGGTGAAGTGATCGGCGTCAACTCGCAGATCTACAGCGGCACCGGCGGTTTCATGGGCGTTTCGTTCGCGATTCCGATCGATTCCGCCATGAAAATCGCCGCGCAACTCAAGAGCGACGGCCGGGTGCGGCGCGGCTGGCTCGGTGTCAGCCTGCAGGAGGTGTCGCGCCAGATCGCCGGCGCCTACGGACTCAACAAACCCCGTGGCGCGCTGGTGACCGATATTCTGCCGGGCAGCCCGGCGTCCAGGGCTGATCTGCATCCCGGCGACATCGTCCTGACCTACGAAGGCAAGCCGGTCGACCGCTCCACGGATTTGGCGCCGCTCGTGGGGCTGACCCCGCCCGGTACCCTGGCGCATTTCGGCGTTTTCCGGCGCGATGTGGGGCTGCAAACCGTGGTCGCGACGGTCGGCGAACTGAAGGAACAGACACCCGCTCGCGTACCGGCGCGTCGTGGCGACGCGGGCCATGCCCGCTTCGGCCTGGCGGTGGGCGAGCTGAGCGAGGTGCAGCGGAAAAACATCGACGTGGACCATGGGGTGAACGTGGCCGGAGTGGACGACGGTCCGGCGCGCGACGCCGGCCTGCGCCCCGGCGACGTGATCCTGGAGATCGATAACAAGCGCGTGAACGATGTTCAGGACTTCTTTCGCCTGCTGGAGCATGCCTCTCCCAGCCGGCCGGTGTTGCTGCGAATACGGCGCGGGATGGCCACGATGTTTCTGGCGTTCAACGCCGTGGAATAGGCAGGGCTCCATGTATATGCCGTGCGTGAAATAGGATATGCTACGCACGGCAGGGAGACACGAAACGACCCTGAAACCCATTGAACACGATTACCTCAGCGGGCGCCTCGGGCGCCTTTTTCATACCCCGCCAGACCGCGGTTGGCAACGGAGCGGCGGGCGATTCGCGGCATTCATGAGCGGCTGGAACCAGGAACGCATCCGGAATTTCTCCATCATCGCGCACATCGATCACGGCAAATCGACGTTGGCAGATAGATTCATTCAAACCTGCGGCGCACTCGAGGCGCGTGAGATGCAGGAGCAGGTGCTGGATTCCATGGATCTCGAGCGCGAGCGCGGCATCACGATCAAGGCCCAGAGCGTCGCGCTCGATTACCGCGCGCGCGACGGACAGACGTACCGTCTCAACATGATCGATACCCCGGGTCACGTTGATTTTTCCTACGAGGTATCGCGTTCGCTGACCGCCTGCGAGGGCGCTCTGCTCGTGGTGGACGCCTCGCAGGGCGTGCAGGCGCAGACGGTGGCCAACTGTTACACCGCCTCCGAGCTCAATCTCGAAATCCTGCCGGTGCTGAACAAGATCGACCTGCCGTCGGCGGATCCTGAACGGGCCATCGCGGAAATCGAGGACATCATCGGCATCGATGCGCAGGACGCGATCCGCGCGAGCGCCAAGACCGGCGTCGGCGTGACCGACGTCCTTGAAGCCATCGTGCGACGCATCCCGGTGCCGAAGGGGAATGCCGAGGCGCCGCTCAAGGCGCTCATCATCGATTCCTGGTTCGATAATTACCTCGGCACGGTCTCGCTCGTGCGCGTCATGGACGGCTGTCTCAAACCGAAAGAAAAAATACGCCTCATGGCGATGGGTCGCGACTATCTGGTGGACCAGATCGGTATCTTCACGCCCAAGCGCAAACCCGTTACCGAACTTGGACCGGGCGAGGTGGGTTATGTCATCGCCGGCATCAAGGACGTGCGCGGCGCGCGTGTCGGCGACACGATCACCCACGTCGACCGGCCGGCCGACAAGGCGCTGCCCGGTTTCAAGGAGATCAAGCCGCGCGTGTTCGCGGGTCTGTATCCGGTGGATTCTGCCGACTACGAAGCCTTCCGCGACGCGCTCGCCAAGCTGCAGCTCAACGACGCCTCGCTGCATTACGAACCGGAAACCTCGCAGGCGCTCGGATTCGGATTCCGTTGCGGCTTTCTCGGCATGCTGCATATGGAGATCATCCAGGAACGGCTCGAACGCGAGTACGGATTGAATCTCATCACCACCGCGCCCACGGTGGTCTATGAAGTGGTGACCGCAGCCGAAGTGCTGCTGGTGGAAAATCCGGCGAAGATGCCGGATCCGTCGCGCATCGTCGAAATCCGCGAACCCATTATCCGCGCCACCATCCTGGTACCGCAGGAGTATGTCGGCAACGTCATCGGTTTGTGCGTCGAGAAGCGCGGCATACAAAAGGACATGACCTACCACGGACGTCAGGCCATGCTGACCTATGAATTACCCTTGAACGAGGTGGTGCTGGATTTCTTCGACCGGCTCAAGTCGGTCAGCCGTGGATACGCTTCGCTGGATTACGATTTTCTGGAATTCCGCGCTTCCAGCCTGGTCAAACTTGACGTTCTGATCAACGGCGATAGAGTGGATGCGCTTTCGGTGATCGTGCACCACGAACAGAGCCAGTACCGGGGCCGTGAGCTCGTCAAGAAACTTCGCGAACTGATCCCGCGTCAGATGTTCGACGTCGCCATCCAGGCGGCGATCGGCTCCAAGATCATCGCGCGCGAAACGGTCAAGGCGCTGCGCAAGAACGTCACGGCCAAGTGTTACGGCGGCGACGCCACGCGCAAACGCAAACTGCTGGAAAAACAGAAAGAGGGCAAGAAACGCATGAAACAACTGGGCACCGTGGAAATCCCGCAAGAGGCATTTCTCGCCGTTCTGCGCGTGGACGAGAAATAACTCATGGACTTCGCGCTGATCATGCTGTTGATCCTGATCGCCACCGGCGTCATCTGGGCACTGGACCGATGGATGCTGGCAGAAGGCCGCGACCGCCGCGCCAAGGCGCTGGCAGATGCCGGCAGGAACGAGGAGGCGACACGGGCGCGCCGCGAGCCGGCCTATGTGGAGTACGCGCGGGCGTTCTTTCCGGTTATCCTGATCGTCTTCATCATCCGCTCGTTCCTGGTCGAGCCGTTCCGCATTCCTTCCGGTTCGATGCTGCCCAGCCTGCACATCGGCGATTTCATACTGGTAAACAAGTACTCCTATGGCGTCAGGCTGCCGGTTATCAACAGCAAGGTCCTGGACAGCGGCCGCCCGCACCGGGGGGAGGTGGTGGTATTCCGCTTTCCGGGCAATCCTTCGATCAATTTCATCAAGCGGGTCATTGGCGTTCCGGGCGACCATATCCTATATAAGGATAAGCAGCTCTATATCAACGGAATCCCGATGGTGCAGACGGACAGCAGGCCTTATTACTCGCTGCAAAATGGCGATCCGCCGGGTGAAGACCGGCGTGTGCTGGAAACCCTCGATGGCGTGAAGCACGACATCATTCTGACGGACCGGCCGGACATGCCGATACCGGAATTTGTGGTGCCGCCCGGGGAATATTTCGTCATGGGCGACAATCGCGACCACAGCAACGACAGCCGCTACTGGGGCTTCGTACCGGATGCAAATCTGGTCGGCCGTGCCTTCCTGATCTGGTTCAGCTGGGACATGACCGATCCGGCCAAGTGGTTCTGGCAGCGTATCGTGTGGGGCCGCATCGGCGACACGATCCATTGATCGTGCGATATGGGACCTAAGACGTAAATAGATATCGTGAAGGAGATCGGAATGCAAAATCGGAAACATCAGTCTGGCATGACCATGTGGGGCATGTTGTTTGTCCTCGGGACTCTGGCGTTTGCTCTTTTCATCGTATTCAAGCTGTTGCCGCCTTATCTGACCGACCTCAAGGTGAAAGGCGCGCTTGACAGTCTTAGTCAGCAAGCCGATGCCGGTAACATGAGCGTGCCTGATATCAGAGAGGCCATCCGCAAGCGCTTGGAGATCGACAGCGCAGACAATCTCTTCGATCTGAGTAAGGTCTTGACTATTGAGCCGCGCGGGAAAGTCAAAGTCATCCGCATCAGTTATGAAACGGTGGTTCCGATGGCATTCAATGTCTCTGCCTTGCTCAATTTTGACCACAGCATCGAGGTCCGTGGCTCAGACCAATAAGACGTATACCGAGCTGAGTCACCGGCTGACGTATGTATTCCGTCAGCCGAAGCTGCTCGAACGGGCCCTGACTCATCGCAGCAAAAGCAGTGCCAATTACGAACGTCTCGAATTTCTCGGCGACAGTATTCTCGGGTTCGCCATTTCTTCCGAACTTTATAATCGCTATCCCGAACTTTCCGAGGGCGAGCTGACGCGCCTGCGCGCGAGCCTGGTCAAGAAAAATACCCTGGCTGCGCTCGCGCGCGACATCGAACTCGGTGAGCATTTAATGCTGGGGGAGGGCGAGCTGAAAAGCGGCGGTTATGACCGCGATTCCATCCTGGCAGACGCACTGGAAGCGGTTTTCGGGGCGATTTGCATGGACCGCAGCGCCGAGGAGGCGGTGCGCGTCATCCTTCATCTTTATCACGACCGTCTGGCCGACCTCGACCCACGGGCCATCCCCAAAGACCCGAAAACGCAGTTGCAGGAGTACCTGCAGAAGCACTCATTGCCCACGCCGACGTACACCATCAGCGCGGTCACCGGCGAGCCGCATAACCAGATCTTCGTCGTGGAATGCCGTGTTCCCGGCCTGGATGAGCCGATCCGCGGCGAAGGCCACAGCCGCCGTCACGCCGAGCAGGAAGCGGCGGCCCAGGCGCTGGAGCAGCTTTGCCGGACCTGATGCCCGCGACTACCATGCGTTGCGGCCTGGTGACGCTCGCCGGCCGGCCCAGCGTCGGAAAATCGACGCTGTTGAACCGCCTGATCGGCCACAAGATCAGCATCACCTCCGCCCGGCCCCAGACCACGCGCCACCGCCTGCTTGGCATCAAGACGACGGCGGAAGCGCAAATCGTCTATGTGGATACGCCCGGCCTGCATGCGGATAATAAGGGCATAATGAACCGCTATCTTAACCGCACCGCCAGCGCGAGCCTGCAGGGCGTCGATGTGATCGTGCTTGTCATCGCGGCCGGAGGCTGGACCGAAGCGGACGAGTACGCCATGCGCAGCGTCGCCAGGCAGGGCATCCCGGTGATCCTGGCGGTTAACAAGATCGATCAGCTCAAGGATCGCCAGCGACTGCTGCCGTTGCTCGAGGAATCGAGCCGTAAAATGAATTTCACCGACATGGTGCCGATTTCAGCGCGCACCGGTGCCAACGTGGACGCGCTGGAAAACGCCGTTCTCAAACATCTTCCCGAACAGCCGCCGCTGTATCCCGCAGACCAGCTGACCGACCGCAGCGAGCGTTTTCTCGCCGCGGAACTGGTGCGCGAGCAGATCTTCCGCGGTTTTCGGCAGGAAGTGCCGTACGCGGCCGCGGTAAGCATCGAGCAGTTCAAGCGCGCCAAAGGCGCGCTGCATATCGCGGCGACGATCTGGGTCGAGAAGGAAGGGCAGAAGCCGATCCTGATCGGCAAGAACGGCGAACGGCTCAAGACCATCGGAACCCGCGCGCGCCAGGCGATGCAAGAGCTCTTCGGCGCCAAGGTGCATCTCGAGTTGTGGGTGAAGGTGCGGGAAGGCTGGTCGGACAGCGAGCGGGCGCTGCGCAGCCTGGGTTACAGCGACGAGACCTGACCATGCGCATTCACCAGGAGCCGGCCTTCATTCTGCATCACCGCGATTACAGCGAGACCAGTCTGTTGCTGGAGGTGTTTACGTCCCAACACGGACGCATCGGTCTCATCGCCAAGGGCGCGCGCCGCGCCAGCAGCCGCGTGCGCGGAATTTTAAAGCCATTCCAGCGATTGTTGATCGGTTGGAGCGGCAAAGGCGAGCTTGCCGTGCTGACCGGGGCGGAACTGGACGGACCCGCATTGGAGCTGGATGGACCGGCGCTTTATTGCGCTTTTTACATGAACGAGGTGTTGTTGCGTTTGTTGCATCGCCATGACCCGCACGAAGCGCTGTTCGAGGCGTATCGCTCGGCGCTGCAGCAGCTGCGTCCGGATAATTCCCATGAAACGGTTTTGCGTATTTTTGAGAAGCATCTGTTGAAAGAATTGGGCTACGGCCTGGTGCTGGATCGCGATATTGCCGACAGGAAACCGATCGAGGCACAAGCCATGTATGAGTACATACTCGAGCGCGGGCCGGTACGCCTGGCGCATCCCGAACTCAATCTTCCGACGGAAGGGATACCCATGCGCGGCGCGAGTCTGCTGGCCCTGGCGCAGGAGACACTGGACGATCCCGGAGCGCGACGCGACGCCAAGGCACTGATGCGCGCGGCGCTGGCGCGACACCTGGGCGACCGACCGTTGCACAGCCGCAAGTTGTTTCGGCGCGTGGCGCCGGCGCGCGCCACCGGGCCGGAAGGAGAAACGGCGCTTGATTAGACTGGGCGTGAATATCGATCACGTGGCCACGCTGCGTCAGGCGCGCGGCACGCGTTATCCGGACCCGATCCAGGCGGCGCTGGAAGCCGAGCAGGCGGGCGCAGACGCCATCACGCTGCATTTGCGCGAAGATCGCCGGCATATTCAGGACCAGGACGTCGAAACGTTGCGCCGCGTGATCCAGACGCGCATGAATCTCGAGATGGCGGTGACCGACGACATGGTCGCGTTCGCCTGCCGCCTGCGGCCGCAGGAATGCTGTCTGGTGCCGGAGCGGCGCCAGGAGCTAACCACTGAAGGCGGCCTGGATGTGGTTTCCGGCGTAAAAAAAATCAGCGACGCCTGCCGGCGCCTGGCCGAAGCAGGCGTGCGCGTATCGCTGTTCGTGGACGCCGATCCTGGACAGATCGCGACGGCGTCCAGGACCGGCGCTCCCGTGATCGAGATCCACACCGGTCGTTACGCCGATGCCGGGTCGGACGCGGCGCGGCAGGAGGAACTGGTGCGCATCGAGCAGGCCGTGCAACAGGCGCTGGACCTGAAATTGCACGTGAACGCCGGCCACGGCCTCAATTATCACAATGTTCAAGCCATTGCCGCCATTCCCGGCATCGCCGAGCTCAATATCGGCCACGCCATCGTGGCGCGTGCATTGTTTACCGGCATGCGCGAAGCGGTACGCGAAATGAAGCGTTTGATGACGGAGGCGGCAACAAAATGAACCCAAGCCACGGGGACACAGGAAAAAGCTGTGGCGATAAGACGGCCTTCCTGTTTTTTTCGGTATTTTTCCCCCGTGGTTCACGATTTGTTTTTATTCCGTCAGGGGCGGTGTGAAATGATCTTCGGCATAGGCACCGACATCGTGCGCGTGGGGCGCATGCAGGCCGATCTCGAACGTTTCGGCGAACGGTTCGCCGAGCGGATTCTCACCGCCGATGAAATGCGGGAGTTCCGCGGCAACGCCAGCAAGGCGAATTTCCTCGCGCGCCGTTTCGCGGCGAAGGAGGCCGCCGTCAAGGCCATGGGCACGGGCTTCAGCAATGGTATCCTGTTGCACGACATTGAGGTGACGCATGACCCACATGGCAAACCTCTGTTGAACTTCCACGGCCGCGCGCAAAAGTATCTGGAAGAAAAGCGCATTACCGTGGCCCACATCAGTCTCGCCGATGAGCAGGATAACGCGGTGGCGTTCGTGACGTTGGAGACCGCCTGATTCCATCGCAGTCGCGATAGATGCCGATCGGGCGTTGGGACGTCCAACACGACGGACCGTTCTCGTAGGCGACCTGGCGACGCAAGCCGCAGGCGCGTGGTTATCGCGTTACGCGTTATGTCTGCGCACCCGGCATCTGTTTCCCGCCCCATGCGTATGAGTACGACAAAATCGACGCTGTACTTTCCGGGCGATTCCACGTGATGCTGCCAGGAGAAAACATCGTGCTGCAGGGCGGCGATGCGATCGCGATTCCGCGCGACGCCGTTCACGGCGCGCGGGTGCCGGGGGACGAACCGGTCGTCAGTCTGGATACGATCCGTATCGGATGAGAGGTTTCCTCCGCGCGCCGATACGTGTCACAATGGATAAAACCTTTGCGCAAGAGCGAAGTGCATGGGCAACAATATTATCCATCTCGGGCTGAAGCCGATCGAGGTCTGGCCCAAGGATCAAAAAGTCGAATCCCGCGGGGATCCGGCCATTCGCGTCACCACGTTCACCGACACCCAGGAATATCATCCGCGGCTGATCGCGAAAATTCTCGAGCTCGAAGAGAACCAGCGGCTGCGCAAGCGAAACTTTCGCGGTGCACGCGGAACGCAGATTCATCATCTCGAGAAGTGGATCAGTTCCGAGGCGGAACTCATCACCAGCCGCGCCAGGATGCTTTTCCGCCACGTGCTCGGCAGCGAAGACGCGGTGGTGGATCTCAGCTGGGCCAATGTTTATCGTTCAGGCGATTATTGCCTGCCGCACAGCCACGTACGCTCGACCGCCAGCGTGGTTTATTGCCTGGATATGGGGGACGTGGATCTCGAGGATGAGTTGAACGGGCGTTTCTGTTTTGTCGACCCGAGATTGCAGAACTGCTGTCAGGATCAGGAAGGTTGCGTGACGGCGCCATTCGTGCCCGAAATGGCGGCCGGGACCATGATCATATTTCCCAGCCAGCTGGTGCACACGGTCAATCCCTATTCCGGCGCGCGACCCCGGATAACACTGTCCTGGAATATAAATAAGAATGCGCTGCCGGGTTCCCCGTTGCCGGCGGATACGGAAAAGGAATAACGGCTGTCGGGATCAGCCGGTCATGCGTTTCGCTGTACCGTGCCGGACGCGCGTGACGCTCGGCGGTTTGCGTTTTTGACGCCGGAAATATCTGAGGGTTTCGGTGGAAGAGGGTAAGGCGTCGTCATCCTCCGGCGAGGTGTCGGTCTCCTGGATCATCCTGCCAAACACGATCGCGGCCAGTACACCAGCCACGGTCCAGGCGAGAAGCACAATGACGATCATTTCTGCACTCATGCACGATCTCCTTGTGACGGTTGGCCGGTACAGATTCCACGAAATATCCGCGCCTGACAACAGTCGAATCCGACCAATTGCATGAACGGGTCAGAATTGCGGACGGACGGTTAACGGCATGCGGCTCCGTGAACTCCTCTCGAAAGTATAGCCATCCAGGACCCTGAGATGGTCGAAGGACGTCCGGCACATGACCTGCCCCTCGCGTGTCAGGCGCAAGGATCTAGCCGCCGGATCCCGAGGCGAACTCTCTTTCGGAGGTGGCAGCCGGTGCGCCTCAATGAACGACGTTTCTTGCGGCAGCCGGCGTCCTCCTTTCGAAAAAGCTTCGCCACGGAAAGGAGGCGCCCATTCGCCTCGGGCACTGGGAGCTAGGCCCGATGCTCCAGCCACTTCACGCCGAGGACGGCCCCGGCAAAGATCGCGCCTGCCGCCAATAATGACCCGGCCGCCAGTGTCGAAACGCCGCTCAGTCCCTGGCCGATATTGCAGCCGCCGGCCACCATGGCGCCGAACCCCATCAGCAGGCCGCCCGCAAGATAATTCGGGATGGCGCGTGTTTGGGGTCGTTGCCAGCGGAACGTGCCGGAGACCAGGGCGCTGATCGAGGCCCCGAGCGCCGTCCCGGCCACGAATGGAATTCCAAAGCCGGAACCCAGCGTGCCGCCCGTTATGAGGTAATGGGTCACCCGCGCGACCGGACCCGAAATGGCGAGCGCGGAAGGCTGGGTCGGTGCGAAGGCGTCTTGCGCCAGACTTCCCGTCAGCCACCAGGCGATGACGACCAGGCCGCCGATGGCTGCGCCACCGCCGATGAGGCGCCGGTCATGGGAACCGCGCCAGGTTATCCCGATGACGGCGGTGCAGACCGCCGCCGCGACCGCGCCTGCCAACCACGGTGAAATATTCAGCAGGGCGGCGATCGAGGAATCGCCGCCGTTCAGGGCAAGTGCCGACCAATCGGCCAGGCGCAGGCGAAAATCCGCCAGCGTTCCGTATTGCGTGACGGTGGCCGCAGCCGCGAAGGCGATAAGCGCCACCCAGGCCCCGAGGCCCCCTTCCGCCGCGCGCACCAATGTGCGGGCGGCGCAGCCGCCGGCGAGCACCGCGCCGAAGCCGAACAACAAGCCGCCAGATGTCGCACCCAGCCAGTCGAAACGCCCGATTCGATATGCCGATTCCGCCACCGGCACCAGCGCGCTGGCTTCGAGCCACTGCGTGCCGGCGATGGCGACGGCCAGCGCCGCAAGGAAGGCCTGAACGTGGCGCCAGTCCCGCATCAGCAGCAGGTTGCCGATCGCCGCAACCATGCAGAAGCGCTGCCGCTGGACGATGGCGCCGAAGGCCAGGCCGACGATCAGGCCGCCGCCGGGCAGCCACGGGTTCGCGTCGATCATTGACGATGCCTGGCCGCTCTTGGTGCGGCACACGCCGCACAAAGGACGGATGGCGGAAAAAACCGGGGGCGGGAGTTCATGCCGCGATTTTAAAGGATTCCCGCGAAGCCGGACACTGAAAGCCGCGCGCGTGATAATTTATGCGCATGACCCGAAGGCTCTCGCACGTGATCGGTTTCGACGACGCGCCATTCGACAGATCGCATCGCGGCGATATCCTGATCGTCGGCGCGGTGTATGCGGGCTTGCGCCTGGAGGGAGTGTTGAGTGGGAAGGTGCGGCGCGACGGCGTCAATTCGACGCAAACGATTATTCGTCTCGTGATGCAATCCCGGTTTCGCGCGCATCTGCAGGTGATCCTGTTGCAGGGCATCGCCTTCGCCGGGTTCAACGTCGTCGACCTGCAGCGTCTGCACCGGGCGCTGAGCATGCCTGTCGTCGCCGTCGCCCGCAAGCAACCGGACTTCACCGCCATCCGCCGGGCGTTGGAGACGCGTGTCGCCGGCGGCCGTCGCAAATGGGAGCTGATCGAGCGGCTCGGGCCGATGGAACCGGCGGCCGGGGTATTCGTCCAGCGCGCCGGCATCGCGCTCGACAAAACCCGCGAACTCATCCAGCGGCTGGCGGTCCATAGCCATATCCCCGAGCCATTGCGCACGGCACACCTGATCGCCGGCGGTATCGCCACCGGCGAAAGCCGGCACAGGGCGTGAGCATCGAACAAACATGAAAGACTATGGCATCCTGTGCCGGGAATCGCCGGTGGCGAACCGAATCGTAAACAAAATACTGTCAGGCTTTGTTCTGGTCGCGGTGCTGACACTGTTCAGCCACGGTTTCCTGGATGCCTCGATCTCGTCTTTCTTTTATGAGCTTATCCGGGCGAACGAACTTGCGCCGGTCGTTTCCAACATTCCCGACCTGCTTTTTTATATCGTCGCAGCCGTCACAGCCGGCAGTTGGATGGGTTACCGGTATCGCATCCGGCTTGGATTCGACGACAACCACGCGCGTTTCCTGAAGCTGTGCGGTACGGCGGCGCCCCTGGCGTTTCTAGCCAAGATGATCTTTCAGTTCCTGTTCGGGCGATCCACGCCGGAATTGTGGGCTGTCTATCACCAGGCGCCGCAGTTTCACTGGTTCCGCGCGGGCGACGGGTATGGTTGTTTTCCGTCCGGACATATGACCGTATTCACCGCGCTGACGGTGGCGCTTTGGCGGCATTATCCGCGTCACCGGATCGCTTATCTTGGGTTCCTGCTGGCGCTGGCATTCGCTCTTGTCGCCACGAATCATCATTTTCTCAGTGACGTGATCGCGGGCGCGTATCTGGGCGCCGTGGTCTGTTTCGTCGCCGATCGCGCCGTGGGCAGTCCGAGGGAACGGGTTTGACGACGTCGAGGACAAAATCCGACGCGACTTTCGCCGCCTTCACGCCGTTGCGCGAGCCCCTGTACCGCATGTTGTGGATCGCGACCGTGGCGTCCAATGTCGGCACGTGGATGCAGGACGTGGGCGCCGCCTGGCTGATGACCACGCTGGCGCCGTCGCCGGCCATGGTCGCGATGGTTCGCACCGCGTCGAGCTTCCCCATGTTTTTGTTGGCGCTTCCGGCGGGTGCCCTGGCCGACGTCATGGATCGGCGCTTGCTGCTTATCGTCACCCAGTCATGGATGCTGGCGGCCGCGGGCGCGCTCGGCCTGTTGACGCTGCTCGGCGTGACCACGCCCTGGCTGCTGCTCGCCTTGACGTTTCTGCTGGGGCTGGGAACGGCGCTGAACGCGCCGGCCTGGCAGGCGATCATTCCCGAGCTGGTGGGGCGCGAGCAGGTGGCGAATGCGGTGTCGCTCAACAGCATCAGCATCAACCTGGCGCGCTCCGTCGGTCCCGCGATCGGTGGCCTGGTGATCGCGCTCGCCGGTGCGGGTTGGACGTTCGTGCTGAACGCCGTTTCCTTTTGCGGAGTGATACTGGTCCTTTATCGCTGGCGCCGGCCACGACGCGAGAGCGTTTTGCCGGCCGAACGGGTATGGAGCGCAATCCGCGCCGGCTTGCGCTACGTACGGCATGTGCCGGCGGTGCGGGCCGTGCTGGTGCGCTCCGGCACGTTCGTGCTTTTCGGCAGCGCCCTGTGGGCGTTGTTGCCGTCCTTGGCGCGCTTCGAGCTTGGCTATGGCCCGGCGGGTTACGGCATCCTGCTCGGGTTCTTCGGGATCGGCGCGGTCATCGGCGCTGCGCTGATGCCGCGCTGGCGCGCCAGAATCCCGATCAATCGCTTTGTCAGGCTCGCGGTGGCGCTGTTCGTTTTATCATTATTGTTGCTCGCCTGGGCGCACGGTCCCGGTGTGGCCGAGCTTTTGCTGCTCATCGCCGGCGCGGCGTGGCTGACCTTGCTGTCCACCTTCAATTCCAGCCTGCAGTCACTGGTGCCGGCCTGGGTACGCGGTCGCGCGCTGGCCGTGTCGATCCTGGTGTTTTTCGGCGGCATGGCACTGGGCAGCGCGATCTGGGGTTACATCGCGGCGCTCTTCAGTCTCAAGGCAGCACTGGTGACCGCCGCCATCGGCGGCATGGTCACGGCGGTTTTTACCCGGCGTTATCGCTTGCACAGCGGGGAGGAACTGGATCTGTCGCCCTCGGTGCACTGGCCGGCGCCGCAGGCCATGCCCGAGCCGGAACCGGAGCAGGGCCCGGTCGTGATCACCGTGGAATACCGCATCGATCCGGCGACATGGCAGGACTTCGTGCGCGCGATGCAGCATGTGCGCCGCATCCGCCGCCGCGACGGCGCGATGAATTGGGGTCTGTTGCGCGATGTGTCCGAGGCCGGACATTACACCGAGATCTTCGTGGTCGAGTCCTGGCTCGAGCACCTGCGCCAGCATGAGCGCGTCACGGTGGCGGACCGCGCCGTGCTCGAGAAGGCAAGGGCGTTTCACGTGGACGCCGTTCCGCCGCTCGTCAGTCATTACATCGTCGAGCAGCGCGCCGTTAAAAAATAAATCGCCACCGCGCTGAATCGAAGCGAGTCGCGCGACTGCGACGCGGTTATTTTGCCAGCGCCGCGGCCTTGTCGAATGCCGCCTGCGCGCCCGAGTAATCGCCGCGCTTCAGGCGTGCCTGGCCGATGATGCGCCAGTTCTCGGCGCGCAGGGTTTTGTCGTCGCCGGCCCAGCCGTTCGAGCGCGCCGCCAGGCCTTCCGCCTGCTGATATTGGCCTTGCTCCAGCCGCAATTTGGCCAGGTTCTGCCACAGCGCCGGATTGCGCGGTTCGATGCGCAGCGCCCGTTCGAGCGACGCCACCGCCGCATCGAGCCTGCCGCCGGCGGCATCGGTGCGCGCGGTTTCGGACAGCGCCACCACGGCGCTGTTATCCGATACCGGCCGGGCCTCCTCCGGAGGCGCAACCATCCCGGCGCAACCCGAAAGCAGTATCAGCGCAAACAGTGCGACAAGGCGTTTCATCATTCGAATAGTCTCTCAAACCAGCTCTTAATGGAACGCGTCGGCGAATGCGCGGCGCACGGCGCGGTCTCGGTCGGCGCGGAACCTCGGATGAACGGCAGCGATACCGTTCCCTGGCAATTGGCATCGGCGCGCAGGCCGGTCGCGGAATCGATATCGACCAGCTCGATGTTTTCCGGTTGCGGCGGCACGAGCGAATCGGGATCGAGGCGCGCCATCATTTCGCCCCACACCGTCATGGCCCCGCCTGCGCCGGTCATGTTGATCGGCTGATTGTCGTCGCGGCCGATCCACACCACACCGAGCCGGTCGCCGGTGTAACCCGCGAACCAGCTGTCGCGCAGGTCGTTGGTGGTGCCGGTTTTGCCGGCGATGTTCAGATCCGGCGACAGGTAATTCTTGAGATCGTCGGCGGTGCCTTCGCGCACCACGCCCTGGAGCGCGGCGGTCACGAGATAGGCGGGCGCCGGTTCGATCACCTGTTCCACCGACAGCGAATAGCGTTGCAGCGGCTGGCCGTCCGCCGTCAGCACCTCGCGAATGGCGCGCAACGGTATGCGGAACCCGCCGCTGGCGAATGCCTGGTACATCTGGGTGACTTCCAGCGGGCTCATGCCGTCGGCACCGAGCAGGCTGGAGGCGTAATCCGGCAGATCGCGCTCGACGCCCAGCCGATGGACGTTGTCCATGATATTGCGTACGCCCAGCGCCAGCCCCAGGCGCGCGGTCGATACATTATAAGAATTGGCCAGCGCGAGTCGCAGCGGCACCTGTCCATGAAACGTCTTGTCGTAATTATGCGGCTCCCAGTCGGAGGTTCCGCGCTGACGCCAGACGAGCGGGCTGTCGTCCAGCAGGGTGGCGAGAGTGTACGAATCCGGATGTTCCAGCGCGGTGAGGTAAATCGCCGGTTTGATCAGCGAACCGATCGGGCGCTCGGTATCAAGCGCGCGGTTGAAGCCTTCGTAACGCGTGTCGCGCCCGCCGACCAGCGCCTGCACCTCGCCGTTCTGCGTGCTGGTCACGACCACCGCGCCTTCGAGCGCGTGGGCCGGGATGCGGCGCGCCTTTTCCAGTTGCGTGAGGCGGGTGGTGAGGGCGCGTTCGGCGGACAGCTGCGCCAGCGGATCGAGCGTGGTGAAGATCAGCAGACCCTCGGAACGCAGGTCCTCTTCATGGTAATCGCGCCGCAGCTGGCGGTGCACCAGCTCGACGAACGCCGGATACAGCGACGTGCCCTTCGGCGCCTTGTCGGTGACGCCCAGCGGCGCGGCGCGGGCGGCGACGTATTGCGCCTGGGTGATGTACTGCTGCTGCAGCATTTCCTGCAGCACCAGGTTGCGTCGCGCCAGGGCGCGGTCCGGATGATGCCGCGGATCGTAATAGGACGGGCCCTTCACCAGCCCGACCAGCAGCGCCGACTGCGGCAGAGTGAGTTGCGGCAGCGGCCTGTCGAAATAGAAATGGCTCGCCAGTCCGAAGCCGTGCACCGCGCGATTGCCGTCCTGGCCGAGATAAATTTCGTTCACGTACGCTTCGAGTATCTCGTCCTTGGAGTAGTGCATTTCCAGCAGCAAGGCCATGATCATTTCCGTGAACTTGCGCCGCAGCGTGCGTTCCGGCGTGAGAAAGAAGTTCTTGACCAGCTGCTGCGTCAGGGTGCTGCCGCCCTGCATGCCGCCGCCGCGCACGGTCGTTACCAGCGCGCGCGCCACGCCGCGCGGATCGATGCCGTGATG
>Ga0153916_10001460_pt1 | contig 16967 bp, 14 predicted proteins | sample Opewatmetagenome_FD_109642 | JGI IMG/M metagenome (GOLD analysis project Ga0153916, IMG submission 109642) | Freshwater wetland microbial communities from Ohio, USA - Open water 3 Core 3 Depth 4 metaG | ecosystem: Environmental > Aquatic > Freshwater > Wetlands | place: USA: Ohio, Lake Erie... | reverse complement strand
GTTGGTATCTCGGTCGGCCGCGGCGCTGAGACTTGACGGCCTCAGGCTATTTCATCAGCTCTTCCAGGGCCTCCAGGAAGGCCTTTGTTTCCTCCAGGCTGATGTAGTGGGCGAAGCTGGCCCTGCAGATGCTCTCCTTCTTCAAGTGCCGGTAGAATACGGCCGAGTAGTGATTGCCCTCGGCGACCTGGATCCCGCCTCTTTCCCATAAGGATTTCTTGAGCTGTCCAGAGGTCCTTCCGCTGACTTCGAAGGCGAAGGTGGGGTCCCGGCGGCCGCGGTCGGCTGGGTCGACGAGGCCGTAGCAGGTCCATTTGGCCTTGTCAAAAGTGGAAAATGTCTCCAGGACGACGCGGGAGATCTCCCGTTCATAGGCGGAGATCGCCGCCATGGCCCTTCTGAACTTGACCGAACGGCTCTCCAGTGGAGCGCCGGGCTCGACCTGATCGGTAAGCCAGAGAAGATAGTTAAGGGAAGCTCCAAGCGAGGCGAGCGCCGGGTTGCTGAGTGTTCCCTGCTCGAACTTGAAGGGGGTCTCGTTCTTATTGGTTTCGACCCGGAACGGATTGAGCCGGTCAAGGAGGGCTTTCTTTCCCCATAAGACCCCGAGCATCGGTCCGAACACCTTATACCCAGAGAAGGCCAGGATATCGCAGTCCAAGGCTTGGACATCGATGGGCCCGTGAAGGGCATGGTGGACGGCATCCACCACGATCAGACAGGAAGGCGCCTTCCTCCTGACCTCGGGGACGAACAGATGCAAGGGAACCACTGTGCCGATGCTGTTGGAGGCGAGAGTGACGGCAACGATTCTCGTGTCCCTGTCGACCAATGTGAGAAGGTGGTCCACGTCGAGACGGCTGTTGTCCCTGACGCGGGCCCTTCGAACCTCCCCTCCCCACCACTTTCCTCCAACAGATTCCCATGGCGATACGTTGGCCATATGGTCGAGGTCCGTGACGAGCAGGTTATTCTTTCCCCGGATGGACCCGCGCATGGAAAGAGCCAGGTTGAACAAAGCCTGGGAGGTCGACGCATGGAAACTGATCTCGTGGGCGCTTGGGGCATTCAGGAAGTCGGCGGCGATCTGCCTGATCTGCCAGTGGAATTCTTTAGTCGTTATCTCCGCCGGATACACCTCTCCGGGAAGCGAGTTGAGCCAAGAGGCCGCTTCGGACATGGCCTTGGCTGCGGTATCGACGACCAGGGTGCCCGCCGCGCAGTTAAGATGGATGCGTCTGTTGCCATGGATATCTTTTTCCAGCTGAGGAAAACGCTTCCGGATCAGCGGATGAACGGCCTTGAACCGGGCGAGGAGCGGATCGGAAGACATGATAAAATTCATATACCATAGCAAAGCACCGGATGTCAAAACCCTGAGCCCGTCGCGTCACCAGGCGATGCCGTAGTCCTCCCCGTAGTTGGACGAGCCCCCCCAGAACGTCCCGTGCTTGCCGTCGAAAAAGATGGCATTGATCGGCCCGGAGGTATACTTTCTCACGGTCAGCTTATACCCCATGGCGGCCAGCTTCTCGCGGACCTCCGGCGGGACTCTTTCGTTGATATCCAGCCGGCCGGGCAGAGTTTCGTGCTCATCGAAAGAGTTTCTCATCTGGTAGCTGGTGATATTGGGCGCCTCGCAGGCCTGCTGGACGTTCATCCCGAACTCGACGATATTCAGAAAGAACTGTAGAAGGTTCTGGTCCTGGGTGTCTCCGCCCTGGACGGCGAAAGAGAGATAGGGCTTGCCCCCTTTGAGGGCCATCCCGGGCGTCAGCGTCGCCCGCGGCCTCTTGCCGGGTTCGACGACGTTGAAGGGGTTCTCCTTCTCGTCCAGAACGAAGCTCTGCATGCGCTGACTCATCCCGATGCCGGTCGTGCCGGCTATGCAGGCGGGTATCCAGCCGCCGCTCGGAGTCACCGAAACGACCCAGCCCTGCGCGTCGGCCGCCTGGATCGAGGTCGTCCCCGATAAAAAGCTCGAGGTGTGCTCATGGCCAGGAGGGGGAACATTTTTCCAGTCCTCGAGAAAACGGAGATAGGGATTCTTTTTGCCTTCGAAGGGATAGGGATCGCCAGGTTTGATGTCGGGATCGTTGGCTTCCCAATTCATTTTTTTGAGCCGCTCTTCTGCATACTTCTTGGAGAGCAGTCCTTGGAGCGGCTCCTCTGGCGGGAAATAGGGGTCTCCGTAATAAAAATCGCGGTCGGCAAAGGCGAGATTCATGACTTGGTAAAGGCAATGCATATACTTGGCGCTATTAAAGCCAAGCGGCTTCAGGTCGATTTTCTCCAGCATGTTGAGCGCCTGGAGCATGACCGGTCCCTGGACCCAAGAGGTGAGCTTGTAGACGTCTATGCCCTTATAGCTGGATGTTACGGGTTCTTCAAGGTGGACCTTCCAATTGGCCAGGTTTTCCGCCGTGATGAGCCCTCCCTGCTCCCGGCATCCCCGGGCGAATTCGGCGGCGATGTCGGCCTTGTAGAAGCGGTCGTAGGCCGCATAGATCGCCTCCTTGCGGCTCTTCCCCGAAGCCAAGGCCAGATCCTCGCTCTCGACCAGCTTGCGGAGAGTCGCCGCCAGGTCAGGCTGACGGAAGACTTCCCCCGGCTCCGGCGCCTCCCACTTCCCCCCGGGGTGGATCAGCAGGACCTTTTTGGAATAAGGCCATTCTTTCAGGCGCTCTTTTCCCCTCTCGATGCTCCTGGCCAGTTCCTCCTCGACCGGATATCCATCGGCCATCTGGATGGCCGGCTGGAGGACATCTTTAAGGCTCATGGTGCCGAATTCAGCCAGCATGACCATCAGCCCGCCGGGAGTGCCCGGCGTGACCGCCGCCAGGGGCCCATAGGCTGGCGGGTATCGCATCCCCTTCTCGTGGAAAAAACCAGGGGTCGCGCCTGTCGGGGCGACGCCCAGAGCATTCAGCCCGATGACCTTGCCGGTTTTCGGGTTGAAGATCAGCGCCTGGGTCTCCCCTCCCCAGCTCAACACATCGTACATCGTGCAGACCGCGCCCAGCATGGCGCAGGCGGCGTCGACGGCGTTCCCGCCCTTAAGGAAGGCCATGGCTCCGGCCGTGGCCGCCAGCGGTTTCCCGGTTATGGCCACCCAGTGACTGCCGTGGAGAACAGGCTTTTCAGTCCGCTGCGCTGACCTTCCTGCGGGGACCACAGTCAGGACAAAAGAGCACAGGAGGACCGTCATCAAGGGAGAGAGTCCGCGTCGGTTTCCGTTGCCGGTCATGATTCCTCCTTTTCTTCCGCCAGGCGTTTTTCGGCTCGGCCCAACAGCGCCTCCGCCGCCTGGTGTTGGCCATCCCCAAGAACGATGACAATATATCTCTTAAGCTGCGCTACGAGCAGGGCTCTCCCTCTATCGTCGCGGGCCCAGAGCCGCCCTCCTGCCCAGCGGACTTCCCCATAGCGAGGTTCAGCCGAGAATCTCCGGCGGACGTCGGCGAACCTGACGTTCGCTGTTCCTTCGTCTGCGTACGCAAAGAGGAAGAGGCTGCAACCGGTCGTGTAGCCGCCCTTGATCCCGATCTGGAAAGAGAAGACATCCTCCCTGAAAAAGGGATAGCTGTTGGAGAGAGCAAGGGGGCCTTTGAACAGCTTGAGGCTTTGGGGTTCCAGGTCCTCTTCAGGCAGCAGCGATACCAATTCCGGACGCTGCCCCCGCCCGGTTAATCTCTTTTCGGCGAGCCGGGCCAGGGCCATGAGGGCGGTCTTCGAGGCCGAATCCTGGTCGAAGCCGGTGATGGTGACCAGATAGCGGCCCTTCCAGAAGTTCAAGTAGTAATCGGCCAGCTGGCCTTCATCGCCCAAGGCAACCGCCTCACCGCGGGAACTGGCTTTAAACGTGAAAATGCCGTAAGCGCTTTCCGCCGAATCCATCTCGAAAATCTCAAGCGAGGCGCGGCCGACGGATTCGTCCTTGTATTCTTGGACGATCACCCTTTCAAAGCCATACTCAAAATAAACCTCGGCCCCTCCGTCTATATAGACGAAAAGGTCTTCCCCCTCGAAGGATTGAGCATCTCCCTCTTTCTGCCAGCTTCCGAGCTCCGGCCCGTCCGGGAGGAGCTCCAAGAAGGATGTTTTCTGGAGTTTTGACTTCGGCTCAGCGGGGATATCCGCACGGACAAATGACAGAAAGATCAGCGGGACAGCGATGAACAGCCGTCGGGTCAGGCGCTCATCTCCTTGACCTTGACCCTTTTGAGGTCAAACCGGCCCAAGCCGTGCTCCTCGCCTCGCTTGATCATGATGATGTCTTCAGCCCTAAGGCCCCACAACGCCGCGCAGTAGGCGTCGATGGCGACCCGGTCCACCCCGGCGACGACTTTCTTAGGCTTGATGATCTCGCCCGGACCGAAGGGCCCGTTGGTGGTGATGAACTCCGTGGCATCGACCAGGTTGAGGGCGGGCTTGACGACCGTGTTCAGGTCGGCGATCGACTGGTCGAGATGTTCGATGGCGCTCCTGTCGGTCTGCCAGTTCTCTTTGTGGAAAGTGCGGTTGGAAACCGGGGAATTGATCCCCATCAGGTTTTTCATGGTCCCGGTGAATCTGTTGCCGGCATGGTCCTTGGTCACCGGCATGTTGATGAAGACATCGTGTTCATACAAGGCGCTTAGGATCCGGGCTTCGGTGAGGGCTCTACCCGTCGGCACAGGAACGGGCTTGAAGTTGGCTTCGTCACGTTCCACCAGTTTCAGGCGCGCTCCTTCGTCGGCGGCAACCTTGGCCAATCCCGCGGATTCCCAGTTCTTGAGGGCCTGCCAGCTGACCAGGTTGATCTCCTTGGCGCCCGCCTGACGGCAAAGCCGGATCACCGCACCCAGGACAGCGCCGTTGGTGAATGTTCCGGGATGGCTGCTCTGGACGTTGGCGAGTATGGCGACACGCGAGTTCTTGGGGACGAACCGCTCGATCCCGCCGAGAAGTTCCACGGCCTTGAGAGCATTCTTCCCGTAATCGTCCCCGGAGACGGCCGCTATATCGGCTCCCTCCCCGGCCAAGGCGGCAAGAGGGGCGAAGGCGAATTGGCGGACGAGAGGACCAGCCGCCGCCGCCGTGAGCCCGACCTTCAAACCCTTCTTGAGGAATTCCCTTCGCTGGATGGCTCGCTTCATGGGAAGGCTCCTTTCCCGCCCTGAGAAAGGCGGCTCAAGTTCTCTTTTTGTAAGTGTGCTCGAGGAGGAGCATCTTGTCTTCGGGAGAGATCCTGGTGAACTCGATCCCGGTCTCGAACAGCTCTTCCTCATATAGGCTGCGTGTCCAGCGGACCGCTCCCATGACCTGGATAACGCGGCGGCGATTGGAGAGGACGATCTCCATCTTGAGAAGAGTGTTGATGGGCAAGTGCCGGTTGGTGGTTAAGCGGACCCCCCCGGGCGATATGTCTTTGGTCAGGGCGTTGATGATCGTCTTTTCGGCCGGCGGCTGGCCGTCGGTGAGAAGCTCGATGACGACCTTATCTTCCTCATTGACCCGGCGGTCCAGGCGCCTCTCCTGGCCCTCCCAAGCCGCCTGCCTTTTTAGACGCATTTCGCCCTCTGGAGATTTTAGTCGGACGGGCTCGGTCGCCGCCGGAGGATTTTTGGGGCTTTTTTTGCGTATTCTGACCACGGCGAGAGGATATCCCAAGAAGAGGAGAATATCAACAGGTTTTTTAGGGGACAAGGCTTCCCGAAGGCGCTGCCGCCTCGCTCGCCTCCGGTGCGGGAGTCTCTTAGAGCTGACCGGTTCTCGGCGGTCAAACCTTATTATTTATATAGACCCTATTGATTTGCTAGGGTTAAGGTGCTAAAATGAATCTGGGTTTACGCTTGGCTGGCTGGGCGGGAACCCGCCATCCCAAACCCCTCCTTTTGCTAATTCCCCGAAACAGCCAGCACCCCCCTCTTCCTAGAAAAAATGCAACGCTCTTGACATTTCCCTAGTTATCCTATATGAATTATCGGAAATAGGGAGAAAGCCATGGGCTTCATATACGAACCCGAGTCGGGGTATGGAATCCAGACCCGCCTTTCGGACCAGGAGGACGGGGGCCTTCTGTTCGAAGAGAGGGCCGCTTCCGGCGTCCCTGGTTCGGACGGCCCCGGTTCAGGCGACCGGGGCGGTGTTCCGGCGGCTCCCGGAGGCAGCGGCTCCGGCCAAGGAGGGGGCAACCCGGAGGTGGACTTGGTGAGGGTCTACCTCAAGGACATGGGCCGGGTCATGCTCCTGACCAAGGAGGGAGAAGTCGGCCTGGCCAGAAAGATCGAGAAGGGGAAACGGCAGATCGCCAAGGGTCTGGTCCTGACTCCCCTTTTCCTGGAATCTCTGCGCGGTATGGTCAAAAGGATCCGGCATGTGCCCGGGGCTCTGCGGGAGATTTTCGACTTTACTGAGGCAGATATCGAGGGCGACAACCTGGAGACTTCGCAGAGCGAAGCCCGGGCCAGGATCGAAGGAGTGCTGCGTCTCGGAAGTCGCCTCAAGGCCCTGCCGACAACCAGGGCGGCGCTGTATCGGCGCCGGCGGTTGATCGTCCGCATGCTGCATCTCCTGCCCGGACTAGGGCTCCGGCCGGATGCCTGGGAGTCCCTGGTCGACGATACCATGGCGGGCTGCCGGGGCGCAGGGCGGCGGGCCTCGAAGAGACGGTCAGCCGAGTTCCGCAGGGCCTATGGCCTCATCCGGTCAGGGAAAAAGCTGCACGATGATGCCAAACGGGAGCTCGTCGCCGCCAACCTCAGATTGGTTGTCTCCATCGCCAAGCGCTACCAGAACCGGGGGCTCCATTTTCTCGACCTCATCCAAGAGGGGAATATCGGGCTGATGAGGGCGGCTGACAAGTTCAATTACAGGCTCGGCCACAAGTTCTCTACCTATGCGACCTGGTGGATCCGTCAGGCCATCACACGGGCGATAGCGGACCAGTCACGGACCGTCCGCATCCCCGTTCACATGACGGAGACCTTGCAGAAGATGGCCCGGTTCAGCCGGACGTACTTCAGGGAAAAAGGCAGGGAGCCGTCTGTCAGAGAGATCGCCTGCGAGACCGGCCTCTCCCCACAGAAAGTCGCCGAGATCCTCCAGACGACCCAGGAGACCGTCTCCATCGAGACTCCCGTCGGCGACAAGGGCCAGAGTTCCCTGAGTGAGTTTCTCCAGGACAAGGACATCCCCTCCCCTCCCGACACAGTCATCCATTCGAGCTTACGGCGTCAGATCGAAGAAGCCCTTCAGAGCCTGACGGAGAGAGAGGCCGAGGTCATTCGGATGAGGTTCGGCCTGGGGAGTGATGGAGACCATACTTTGGAGGAAGTCGGAGAGCACCTTCAGGTGACCCGAGAACGGGTGAGACAGATCGAGACCAAGGCGCTCCGCAAGCTGCAATCCCCCGAGCTCAACGGCAAGTTGAAGAGCTACTCCTGATCGTCCGCCCTCGTCAAGGATTTCTGCGGACATGCATGATCGCTTGCATGGCGGCCACCGCGCCTTCCCCCGCGGCCGTCACCACCTGCATCCCTCCGCAAGTGATGTCCCCGGCGGCAAACACCCCCTCAATGTTGGTGCGCTGAAACCGGTCCACGGCCAGGCACTGCCTATGGTCGAGTGATAATCCAGCCTTCTCGAAAAGCGGTGAAGTCAGGCTCTCCCTGAAGATAAAAAGCGCGGCGACAGGAAGCTCCTCTTCCCGGCCTTCCTTTTCCAGCGCGATCTTCTCCACACTGCGCCCGCCTCGCACCTCGATAACCCGGGCTGTCCGATGAACGGAGATCCCCTTGTTCTCGATCTCCCGGATTTTTTCCGGGAGGACCCTTTTATCCAGGGATTCTCCCGGGATCCAGTGGACCCGGCAGCCCATCCCGGCCAGGGCGAGGACTTCCTCGGCCGCTTCACCCGAGGACCCCAGCGCCGCGACAGTCAGACCTCGATAGAGCGGCCCGTCGCAGGTGGCGCAATAACTGACCCCCTGACCCAAAAATCGTTCTTCTCCCGGGATCAGGCGTTCCCGGGGAACGGGTTTTCCGGTGGACAGGATCACTGCCTTGGCTTCATACAAGCATTCGCGCGAGACCACGTATTTTGTCGGTCCGGAAAGGTTGAAATCAATCGCCTCATCGGGCCAGAGTTCGGCTCCGAAGTGCTCAGCCTGGGACCTAAAATTCCGGAGAAGCTCGGCGCTGTCGACGGAAATGAATCCGGGATAGTTTTCCAGGGCGTAGCCTATGGAAAGACGCGACCGTCCCCGGCCCTCCAGGATCGCCGTCTTTCGGCCCGCCCGGGCGGCATAGATCCCGGCAGCATATCCTGCCGGCCCGCCCCCAATGATCAGGATTTCCGTGGTTTTGGTCGTAGAGTTCATGGCCACCTCCAAAAAGATCTATTTTTCAACCTGAGTTCCGGGGAATAATTCCCGGAGCTGAAGGAGGGATTCGGGAAAGAGGTCGCTCAAGCCGATCGAAGCCCACTCGGCATAGGAGATCAGCCAATCTTCCTCAGATTTGGTGAGATCGACGCGGATGCGGTAGACGTCCGGCGATATCCGGATGAGGCGCCGCAGGGCCTGGGCCCCTCCCGATGACAGGGCGACATCGGCCTCAAGCGACGCTTTGCCGGGTCGGAAGTCGATGATCCGGCTGCTCAATTTGTGGGCCACGATCCCGGTGCGGCCAGTGAAATAGGAGGAAACGAGCGAGCGGAGCCCGCTCTTGTCGCGGCCTTCGAAATCGCTGAAATCCCCCGCGAAGCAAGCCATCATCGACTCGATGTCCTTCTTTTCGGCCAGCCGGGCCAGGGAATCGACGGTTCCCAGGACGTCGTCCTCTTCCGTTCCCCGGCGGCACGAGGGATAACAAAGCACAGCCGCCAGGAAAGCGAGGAAAAGAGCGTTCGATCTCAATCCGAGGCCTTCTCTTTTTTCCTGGAAATCGTCAGCCGGTAAGACTTCTCTTTCGTTTGGAAGGGGACAACGGTGTCCCTGTTCGCTGCAGAAAAGTCTTCGCCGTTTTCGAGAATTTGCGTCAGAGCGTGCGGGTCTAGGTCGGCCACTCGGTCCCAGAGGCCGCATCCTTTGAGGACGGTGATTAGCCGCGCCCTGTCTTCCGTGTTCTTGGCCGGCCACTTGGACTGCTCAAGTTCCTTGACGGTCACCCTGTTGTCTGATCCGGGAATGACGGCCACCTTCTCTTTGTCCAGGTCTTCACGGCAAAGAGCAATCAGCTCCCGTTCGATCTTCTCGAGCTTATCTTCTATTTCCCTCCGGGAGACGTCGGCCTCTGCCTTCAGCCTGACATATTCATCCACCAGCTTAACGCTTTCCAAGGCCTGGAATTCATTCTCGGGAAGCGCGGATGCCTCCGCCTCGCGCCGCTTAATCGAACAGAGGGAACGATACAGGCACCAACCGCAAAGCCCTGATTCCCGGGGCGGGAAATCCGTGGCTTCTTGGATCGTTCGGATCTCCTTGAGAAGCTCCTGCCGAAGATTTTCCAGGTCCTCTTCCGTCCTCCAGGAGTCCAGCTCTTTGTCAAAAGCCAGATAGTGCCAGACCAGGCGCACCCTGCGGAAATCCTTGAAGCGGCGGCGCACCCAGAGGGAATAGGCGGCGAGCTGAATATCCTGGTCCAGCTCAGCCTGCCCGGGAAGCCCGGAGGAGGTCTTGTAGTCATGGACCTCATAGAGCCCGGCCCCCATATCGACCAGACGGTCGATGCGGACATGAAGGTGGATGGTCTCCTGATCGTCCAGGGCGACGGTTTCCCGGGTCTCGAGCCCGACCACCCTCCCCTGCTCGAAAGGCGCATAGCGGAGATAGTAATCTCTTAGAAAACGCTCTCCCATAAGCCGGTAATTTTCCGCCGTGTAGTCTTTGCGAACGATGAGGATCTTTTCGCTCCAGTCGCGGGACCAGGCCTCATTGAAGCTCTGCAGCAGTTCAACCGGGGTAAGCTTCTTCTCGTGCCGCTTGTCTCGGTACAGCTTTTCAAGCGCTTCGTGGACGCGGGATCCAAGGAAAGCCTCCACGCTGTCTTCGTATTCAACTTCGGGCCGCTCGATGTAGGCGAACTTGTACTGCCTAGGACAACCGCGGAAGGTCCCAATCCGAGATATGCTGAAGGTCGGCATGAAGGATTTCTATTATAGCAGAAAAGGGGCGAAGTCCGCTCTATTCGGCAGGTTCGAATCCATCCCAGCAGAAGGTACAGATCTTTTCCTTGGGAAGGCCGACGGCTTCAACGAGGTCCTCCATTCGCTGGTACTTCAGTGTCGTCAAGTTTAGCCGCCGCCGGATCTTCTCCTCCATGGCGTTGTACGGCTCGCTCCCGTGGACCGCGTATGGGGTCAATTCACGGGGGTGGTCTCCTTCGAGCTCGCGGATGGCTCGGCGGGCGGCGAGATCGAATTCCGAGCGCGATATGGAGAAGTTCAAGAATTTGCAGGCATAGACGAGAGGGGGGCAAGCCGGGCGCATGTGGACCTCCAGAGCCCCCACGTCGTATAGCCTCTGTATGGTGTCCTTGAGCTGAGTGCCACGGACGATCGAGTCCTCGCAGAAAAGGAACTTCTTTCCCTCGATGAGCTCCTGGATAGGGATGAGCTTCATCCGGGCCACGAGGTCCCGGAGGACCTGGCTTTGGGGCATAAAGCTCCGGGCCCAGGTCGGGGTGTACTTGACGAAGGGCCTCTTGAAGGGGACTCCCGCTTCAGCGGCGTAACCCAGGCCGTGGCCGATGCCGCTGTCGGGGATGCCGGCGACAAAATCGATGGCCAGGGGATTCCTCCGGGCCAGGAAGGCGCCGCAGCGGTTGCGGACCCACTCGACATTGATACCCTCGTAGCTCGACGCCGGATAGCCGTAATAAACCCAGAGGAAGCCACAGATTTGCAGTCGGTCATGGGCGGGGATCTTCTGCTCGTAAGCCTCGGCCGTGATGAAGACAACTTCCCCGGGCCCGAGGTCTTTCTCTATCCTGAACCCGAGGTTGGGAAAGGCGCACGTCTCCAGGGTGACGGCCGTGCTTTCGTCCTTGCGGCCGATGACGACCGGCGTCCGCCCCCACTTGTCGCGGGCGGCATAGATGCCTTTTTCGGTGAGCAGGAGCAGAGAGCAGGACCCCCGGATCGCCTCCAGGGCGCTGGCGATGCCATCCTCGTATGTCCCCTCCTGGTTTATCAGAGTGGCGATGAGCTCGGTCGGGCTGATCTCGCCGCCGCTCATCTCGGAAAAATGAAGCCTGCGCGTCTCGAAGGCCCGCCTGGCCAGCTCCTCCTTGTTCTTGATAGCGCCTACCGTAGCGATGGCGTAGTTCCCGAGATGGGAGCGGATGAGGAGCGGCTGGTCGTCGGTGTCGCTGATGACGCCGATCCCGGTCCTCCCGGCCATCTTGGAAACGTCGTCATCGAATTTGGAGCGGAACGGGTCGTTCTCGATGCTGTGGATGATCCGGACGAAGCCCTCGGGCCCGCAGACGGCCAGCCCGCCTCTCTTGGTCCCAAGGTGCGAGTGGTAGTCCGTCCCGTAGAAGAGATCGCCGATACAGTCCTCTTTAGATACGATGCCGAAAAAGCCGCCCATAATTATTCCTCCGCTGACCGCTTCAGTTTTTCTCGTAAAGGACCCAGCCGCCGACGATGGTCATCAGGACGGCCGTGGTCGGGATCTCCTGCTCCGGCACCGTCATGATATCTTTCGACAGGACGGTGATGTCGGCCAGCTTTCCTGGTTTGAGCGATCCCAGGAGCTCCTCTTGAAAAGCGGCGTAGGCGCCATTGAGTGTGTATGTGCCCAGCGCTTCTTTCCTGGTCAAGCGCTGTTCCGGAAAAAAGGCCGTGCCGTTCTTCATCATCCTGGTCACGGTCGAATAGAACGACGGGATCGGGTCGACATCCTCGACCGGGGAGTCCGTGCCGTTGCAGATGACGGCTCCTCCATCCATGATCGACCGCCAGGCATACGCGCCCTCCCGGGCCCTTTTTTCGCCCAGCTTGGCGATAACCCACGGGCCGTCCGAAGTGCAGTGGACTCCCTGCATAGCGGCGATGACTCCGAGCCGGCCGAAGCGGGGGATATCGGAGGGAGAAAGATGCTGAGCGTGTTCCACCCGCCAGCGGACGTCCTGTTTCTCCGGATGGGCCGCGAAGGCCTGCTCGTAGATGTCGAGGATCTCGCGGTTGGCCCGGTCCCCGATGGCATGGGTACAAAGCTGGAAGCCGTTTTCCATCGCCAGCTGGGCTGTCTCCTTCAGCTCCGCGATCGGCGTCGTGCTCAGGCCGGTGGAGGACGGCAGGTCCGAATAAGGCTCGAGCAGCCAAGCCCCGTGCGCGCCCAGAGCACCGTCCAAGAGTCGCTTGATGGCCCGCACGGTCAGATGGTTTTGACCTGCCCCAATGATCCGGTATTGGGCGATGCGCTGCTTCAGCCCGGAATTGCCTTCGTCGATCATAGCGTAGATCCGGACGCCGAGTCTCCCTTGCTCAGCCAGCGACCTGTAGAGGTCGATGGTCCCAAATGATGCGCCGGCGTCATGAACGCTGGTGATCCCTTTGGACAGACATTCCTGGGCAGCCAGCTCGATGGCCTTCCGTTCCTGCGCGGCTCTTTCGGCCTCGGTCTTTTTCAACTCAGAGCCATAAAGAGGGCGCCCGATGAGCCCCTGGGCGACTTCCCGGAAGGCTCCGATGGGGTTCCCTTGCGCGTCGCGGACGATCTCGCCCCCGGCCGGGTCGGCGGTCTCCCTGGTGACCCCCCCGAGCTCCATGGCTTTGGCGTTGGCCAGGCAGGAATGACCGCTGGCGTGTTCCAGCAGGACGGGGTTGTCCGGTGTCACATGGCTCAGGGAATCATGAAAAGGCAGCCCGTCCACATTGGGCTCCGGCCTTCTGTCCCATTTCTCCTGGTGCCAGCCTCTTCCTCGGATCCATTCCCCCGGCTTGGCTCTGCCCGCCGCCGCAGCGACCAGGGCGACGATCTCATCCCAGTTCCTGGCTTTCGTCAGGTCCAGGATCATTCGGGCTTCACCCACTCCCGTGAAGTGGGCGTGACTGTCGATGAACCCGGGGACGGCCGTCCGGCCCTTGAGGTCGATCACCCGGGTCGAGCTTCCGATATAGCGTTTGATCTTTTTCGCTGTTCCGACGGCGACGATCCGATCGCCTGATACCGCCAAGGCCCCGACCTCCGGCGCCGTCTCTTCCACAGTCATGATCTTTCCATTGGTCAGGACAAGGTCAGCCGGCGTCTTTTTGAGGCATCCTGGAAAAAATCCGATGACAAGGATAGCCAGGATCGAAAAGATCATTCTCGGCAGGCGGTGGTGTGTCATCTTGAATTTGCTCCTAGCGGAAGTTGGGCTCCGGGGCCGGCTTGTTGTCCAGGATCGTCTCGATCCGGCCCATAATATCCGGTGAAAGCCGGTCCGCCGCCTCCATGGCCTTCATATTTTCGACCACTTGTTCAGGCCGCGAGGCGCCGGTTATGACCGAGCTCACGTTCGGGTTCTTCAGGCACCAGGCCAAGGCAAGCTGGGCCGGCGTGATCCCCAGCTCATCTGCTAAGGCGCGGAGAAGTCGGACTTTGCCTTTCCTGACCTCCGCTTCCGGGCCCTCATAGCGCTCGCGCAGCCACTCATATCCCGGGAGCGATACCCGGGTGCCGGGAGGTATCCCCCCTTCGTATTTCCCGGTCAGGAGCCCTCCGGCAAGGGGGCTCCAGATAGTCGTTCCGATCCCGAAATCCCTGTAGAGGGGGGCGTACTCCTTCTCCACCCTCTCTCGGGTGAACATGTTGTACTGGGGCTGCTCCATCGTCGGGGGGATGAGATGCTCCTGCTTGGCGAAATAGCAGGCTTCCGCGATCTGCCGGGCGCTCCATTCACTCGTCCCCCAGTAAAAGGCCTTGCCCTGCCGGATGACCTGGTTCATCGCCCAGACCGTTTCCCCGACAGGCGTTTCGAGATCCGGACGATGGCAGTAAAGCAGGTCGACATACTCCATCTGGAGGCGCAGGAGCGCGGCATCCGTGCCTTCGCTGATGTGCTTGCGGGAAAGGCCGCGGTCGTTGACTCCAGGGCCTCCCCAGAAGATCTTCGTGGAGATGACCAGGTCCGAGCGGCGCCACCCTGATTTCTTCAGGATGTCTCCCATCATGATCTCGGCGCGGCCGCGGGCGTAGGCCTCGGCGTTATCGAAGAAGTTGACTCCGGCCTCGTGGGCAGCCTTCATGCAGGCCGCCGCGACGCCCTCCCCTATTTGATCGCTGAAAGTCACCCAGGCGCCGAAAGAAAGGGCCGATATCTTGAGTCCCGACCGGCCCAGCGAACGATACTCCATGACTGCGACCTCCGTACTCCCGTTGAGGAGATCAAAGAATATACCAGAAATCGGAACCGCGCAAGATAAGGCTCCCTGCCCGCTCGCCTCCGTCCTTTTGCCGGAGCGCCGGCCTTATTCAAGCCCCGCCTGTGATTCTTGACAGCTGCGTCCGCATCCATCGCGTTCTTGGCGGCAGCGAGCGTGCTCATGACGGCTGGATGGGAAGGGGAAAAGTGCCAAATTGCTCAGGAAGGAAAACACGACAGGTACAACTTACGCCGTGCCGCCGCCGTCCACCGCAAGGACCGCTCCTGTGACGTAACTCGCCGCGTCGCTGACGAGATACAAAACCGACTGCGCGATATCGATTGGCTGACCGTAGCGCTTGAGCGGACGCTCGGCGGCTTCCGCCAGGAACGTGTCTTCCGCCTGGCCAAGTTGTTTGGCCTCGTCGCGAAGCAGGGGCGTATCGGTATCTCCGGGACAAATGCAGTTGACGCGGATGTTCTGCGGACCGTGGTCAATGGCCAAGGCCCGGGTCATGTTGACGACCGCCCCCTTGGAAGCGCAATACGAAACCGCGTTGCGCCCGCCTTTGATGCCCCAGCCCGACCCCGTGTTGACGATCGCGCCGCCCCCCTGTTTAACGATCTCAGGGACGGCATATTTGCTCATCAAGAAGATGGACTTGACGTTCACGTCCATTACCCTGTCCCATTCATCTTCGGTGGTGCCGACGACGTCGGCGCGTCGGATGATGCCTGCGTTATTGAAAACAATATCAAGCCGGCCGAATTTTTCGACAGCGGTCTGCACCGTATGCCGGCAATCCGCCGCGCGCGCCACATCGCAGGGAACGAAGACCGCGCGTCCGCCCGCCGCGTTGATTTTCTGTTCGGCCTGCTTCCCCTGTTCGGCTTGGATGTCCGCGATCACGACGACCGCCCCTTCTTCGGCAAAGAGTTTCGCGGTGGCGAATCCAATTCCCGACGCACCGCCGGTGACAATGGCGCATTTGTGATCCAGTTTGCCCATGAGGTCTCCTTGTTTTGCGATATCACGGCGAGCCGCGGTCTTCGCCGCGAAGCCATCTCCGGCTTTGCCGCACGATGGCTTCGTCGCCGCGGCGCGGCTCCGGACCACAATGGTCCATTTCGATTTATGCCTGGCTGGCCAGACCGCCGACGATCTCGCCGCCGTCAATGACAAAATATTGTCCCGTGATGAATCCCGCCTCGTCCGAAGCGAGAAAGGCAAACAGGGCAGCCACATCTTCGGGCTTGCCCAGTTTGTTCAGCGGAAGCTTATTTTCAAAAGCCCTCCGCATCTCGGGCGTGTACTCCGCTTCCTGCATCGGCGTCATGATAAATCCGGGGCAGACCGCGTTGACGCGGATGGTCGGCGCGAGCTCGAGCGCCATCGAGCGCGTCAGCTCGATGACGCCCGCCTTGCTGGCATTGTAATCGGCGTAATAGTGATAGCCCATCAAACCGTTGGATGATCCCATGTTGACGATCACACCCCCGCCTTGGGCCAGCATCCGCCGCGCGGATTGCTGGGCGACATAGAAAACGCCGTTGAGGTTGATGTCCAGCACCGTGCGCCATTCCTGCGGCGTGATGTCCAGGAACGAATGGCGGATGCTGATCCCCGCGTTGTTGATGAGGATATCCGGTCCGCCCACTCGTTTGTCCAGCTCATCAAAAGCGCGGGCGACAGAATCGGGGTCGGCCACGTCCGCGAGGATGTACCCTGCCAAATCCGGCACATCCTTCATCAAACGCCGACAGGCCGCTTCGTCTCGGTCAAATACATAAACATGCGCCCCTTCTTCGATAAACCTCTTGGCGGTTGCGGTGCCGATTCCGCCCGCACCGCCTGTGATTAAAACGCGTTTGCCGATCAAACTCTTCATGGGAATCTCCCTTCAAGAGACAACTTTATAAACCATACTTTCCTTGTAACCCGTGACGACGTTGAAATAACCCGCTAGCAACGCATCCACTTCGGCGTCGCCCGTGTCCACGATAAGGGGTTGGAGGCGCAGGGCGCGCAGTTTGTCGGCCGTGCTGACGACAATGATATTCTCGCGCCCGACTCTGCGAATCACCTCGGGGCCGATCTGCTGGTTGCCCCGCCCGAACAGGAATCCCTGCCCGCCGATCGGCGTGACGATGATCCTTGCCGGCATGGTTTCAGTCAAGTTCAGCAATTGCGCCTGCGTCACATCCTTTGCTATAAGCTGTCCGTCGCGGACGACATCCACGCCAACCAGGGTCTTTTCCACGGTCAGGGCCTGAGCGATGGCCCGTGTTGTTGTGCCGGGTCCCAGAATATAAGCCACGCCCGCCTGCATCTGCTCGACGACATCCGCCGCGATGGCTTCCGCCTGACGCGCCTCCGACGCGGGGCTGGGCGCTTTTTGATTTTGGAGCCACAGCGGACGGTAGGGCACGTGCAGAGTTCCGTACAAACGCGTGCTTATCCTGCCAGCGCGATAGGCGTCCTCATCCAGGTCCAAGACTTCGGCTTCGCGAAGGCGCGCCGTGCCTTTGAGGTACAGCCCCGCCAGCTCGCCCGCGTGCTTGGGATTGGTCGCATAGACCGCCAAATGGATCTTCACGCCCGCGGGGATTTCCAGGCACGGGAACTGCGCG
>Ga0153916_10001459_pt1 | contig 16976 bp, 14 predicted proteins | sample Opewatmetagenome_FD_109642 | JGI IMG/M metagenome (GOLD analysis project Ga0153916, IMG submission 109642) | Freshwater wetland microbial communities from Ohio, USA - Open water 3 Core 3 Depth 4 metaG | ecosystem: Environmental > Aquatic > Freshwater > Wetlands | place: USA: Ohio, Lake Erie... | reverse complement strand
ATTCTCGAGCTGCTGGAGACGCTGCGCGATTCCACGGTTTCGATCTACTTCGTTCCGGACGTGTCGGTCGCGAACCTGATCCAGTCGCGCGTGGACTTCGTGAACGGCATCCCCGTGGTCGGGGTGTGCGAGTCGCCATTCTATGGCATTCGCGGCCTCGCCAAGCGCGTGTGCGACATCGCGTTCTCGGGGCTTTCGATCGTGTTGCTCGCGCCGGTATTCGCCGCGGTGGCCATCGGCGTTCGCCGCAGCGGCCCGGGCCCCGTAGTGTTCAAGCAGCGGCGCTATGGGCTCGATGGCAAGGAGATCACCGTCTACAAGTTCCGCTCCATGACGGTGACGGAAGACGGCGATCTCAGCTACACGCAGGTCATCCGCAACGACAGCCGCGTGACGCCGTTCGGCGCCTTCATCCGCAAGACCTCGCTCGATGAGCTGCCGCAGCTCTTCAACGTGCTCGAAGGCACGATGAGCCTGGTCGGGCCACGGCCGCACGCCGTGGCCGTCAACGAGCAGTACCGCAAGATGATCTCGGGCTACATGGTGCGGCACAAAGTGAAGCCGGGCATTACCGGCTGGGCGCAGGTCAACGGCTTCCGCGGCGGCGACGATCTCGAGAGCATGAAAGGTCGCGTCGAGGCGGATCTCGAGTACCTGCGCAACTGGTCGCTCGGGCTCGACATCGCAATTCTGTTCAGAACGTTCGCGCTGGTGTGGGCCGATCGCCGCGCGTTCTGAGCCAACCGTTTCCGGGGAGGAGATGACATGAGTTTTGTATTCAAGTGCGCGCCGGTCGCGCTCGTGATGGCGGCGCTGGTCGCCTGCGGCGGCGGCAAGGGCAGCCAGGCCTCGCAAGTGGTGGCGAAAGTCGACGACAGCGAGATCACGGTCTCCCAGCTCAGCGAAGCGTTGCATGCGCGCGGCGTCGATGCCGCTGCGCCGGAAGTGGCGCGCCAGGCGGTCGACTCGCTGATCAACGAGCAACTGCTCGTGAAAAGCGCCATGGACAACAAGCTGGATCGCGACCCGGGCGTCGTGCAGGCGCTGGAGCACACGCGTCGCCAGGTGCTTGCGCGCGCGTACGTGGAGCGCATGGTGTTCCCCACCGAATCCATCAGTGCCGCCGAGCAGATCGAGTACTACAAGAAGCATCCCGAGCTGTTCGAGCACCGCAAGATGTACCAGGTGCTCGTCTACACGGTGAAGGCGTCGGACGTCGCGGATGCCGTGCGAGCCGAGCTCGCCGCCACGCATTCGCCCGACGAGGTCGGCAAGGTGCTCGCGTCCCACAGCATTGCATATGACACGCAGTCGCTGACGCGCGGCGCGGAGCAGCTTCCGCTCGAGGATTTGCCGAAGTTCGCGGCCGCGAAGCCAGGCGATCTCGTCGTCATTCAGGGGCACGAGGGACGTGTGCCGATGATGCTGATCACCGCGATTCAGGACAGCCCGATCAGCGTGGATCGCGCGCAGCCGATCATTCAGCAATATCTCGTGAACACGCGTAACGCGCGTGCGCTCGATGAGCATCTCAAGCAGGCGCGCGCCACGGCGAAGATTGCGTACTTCGACAACGTGAGCACGCCGGCCACCGAGCGGATCGCGGGCCAGTTGCAGAACGCAGTGGCCAGTGAGCAGGCCGGCAAAGCGCAGAAAAGCGCCGTGTCGCTGAACTAGGGACACGGCATGTTGCGCATGGGTCCATTGCGTCGAATGCTGATTGGCGCGCTGCTATTGCTGCCGTCTCTCGTTCTTGGCGCGGCTTCGAAGGGCGATGCGGGTGAGTATCGGCTCGGCGCCGGCGATCTGCTGAAGATCAACGTGTTCGGCTATCCGGACATGTCCGCGGATGTGCGCGTGGACGAGGCCGGCAGCATCACGTACGCATATGTCGGCCAGCTTGCAGTGGGTGGGCATTCGGCGCGCGACGTGGAAACGCTGGTGGCGGAGAAACTCGTCGGCGGTGGATTCATTCGTAGCCCGCAGGTATCGGTGCTGGTCGCGGACTATCGCAGCCAGAAGGTGGCAGTGATGGGCCAGGTCGGCCGGCCTGGTCAATATCCGCTGCGCAAATCGAGCTCGGTGATCGATCTGCTGGCCGAGGCCGGCGGCGTGATCAACACGGTGGCCGCAGATGACGCGACGCTGCTGCGTGCGGATGGCACGAAGGTGCCGATCGATCTCTTCAAGCTGTTCGACGGCGACCCGACGCAGAACGTGAACGTGGCCGCCGGCGACACCATCTACGTGCCGCGCGCCGCGCAGTTCTACGTGTATGGCGAAGTGCAGCGTCCCGGCACGTATCGGCTCGAACGCCGCATGACGGTGTCGCAGGCGATCTCGGCAGGCGGCGGGCTCACTCCGCGCGGCACCGAGCGCCGCGCCACGGTGAAGCGTCGCAATGAGCAGGGCAAAGAGGCGCGCGTTTCCGTGAAGGGCTCGGACCTGCTGCAGCCGGACGACGTGCTGCTCATCAAGGAAAGTCTGTTCTAGTGCGTTTCACCACCGCAGGCACTGCCCGATGAAACTGACCCAGACCCTGAGCATTCTGCGTGCACGCCGCTGGCTGGTGCTCGGCATTCTGTTCGCCAGCATCTCGGCCGGGCTCGGCTTGAGTTTTCTGCTGCCGCCGCGCTACGTGGCGTCCGTCTCGCTGGTGGTGGACACGAAGGGCACGGACCCTGTGACGGGCGCGCTCATGCCCATGCAGTTGCAGCCCACGTACGTCGCCACGCAGGTGGATGTCATCGCGAGTCACAACGTGGCGCTGAAGGTGGTCGAAAAGACAAAACTCGCGCGCCTTCCCGAAGTGCGCGAACAGTTTCAGATGGCAACCGGTGGCGCCGGATCGCTACGCGACTGGGCGGCTGATCAGCTGCTGAAGCGGATCGACGTGCGACCCTCGCGCGAAAGCAGTGTCATCACCATCAACTACGCCAGCACCGATCCGCGCTCTGCTGCAGAGCTCGCCAACGCGTTTGCGGATGCCTACATCCAGGCAAGCCTGGAACTGAAAGTGGATCCGGCGCGCCGTCAAACCGGATGGTTCGAAGGCCAGGTGTCGGAATTGCGCAAGGCGCTCGAGACCTCGCAGGAACAACTCTCCGAATACCAGCGCGAATCCGGAATTCTGGGCGCCGAGGCCGATCGGCTGGATGTCGAGAACGCGCGGCTCGCCGAGCTTTCCAGTCAGCTGGTCGCCGCGCAGCGAACCATGTACGAGGCGGATACGCGGCAGTCGCAGATGAATTCCGCGGCCGGACGCGATCGCGTAGACGAATTGCCGGATGTTGTGAGCAATCAGCTCGTGCAGAGTCTCAAGGCCGAGATCGGGCGTGTGGAAGCGAAGCTTGCCGAAATCGGCGGGCGCTACGACAAGAACCATCCGCAGTACCAGAGCACTGCGGCGGAGCTGCAATCGCTGAAATCCAAGCTCGCCATCGAGCTCACCACTGCCAAGGGCTCTATCGTTCAGACGGCGCAGATCGCTCGCCGGCAGGTCTCGGAGCTGGAGCAGGCGCTGGCGCGGCAGAAAGCACGCGTAATGGAATTGAGCCAGAAGCGCGACAAGCTCTCGGTGCTGACGCGCGAAGTGGAAAGCGCACGCGGCGCCTACGACGCGGCGCTTCAGCGCCACACACACGTGCGGCTGGAGAGCCAGCTCGACCAGACCGACATTGCCGTTCTGAACCCCGCGATTGCGCCGCTGACGCCGGTGTTTCCGAAGATTCCGCTCAACATCGTGCTCTCGGTCGTCATCGGCATGATGCTCGGCTGCGGCATGGCGCTGCTGACGGAGATGATGAACCGGCGCGTGCGCTCGCGAGATGACCTTTCTTACGCGGCGGGTATTCCGGTGCTCGCGGAGATTTCGCGCATCGGCAGCCGCCGGCGCAAACGTGAAGATGCTGCGTCCGCGGCGTCGACGAAAGCGGTTGAGAAGAAAGCCGAGGCCGCGCTGAAAGCGCGCGCGTCCAGGGCGGCATGAGGTCATCGATATGAACGCAGTGCTCGCACCCCCTCGCGCCAATCTCTCGGCCGTTGTCCCGGCCGACCCGTACGCCGCAGACCCCGGTCGCACCGGCGTACGTCCGGCGTTCCGGCCACAGACTTTCGTGACGGACGCCGAGGGACAGTGGAACCCGAGCCCGCTGCTGGTCGGAATGCACCAGCCGCAGGGGCGCCAGACCGAAGCGCTGCGCGAGCTGCGCAGCCAGCTGATCCTGCGCTGGTTCAAGGACGGGCGCTCCACGCTCGCCGTGGCTGGCGCGCGCAAGGGTGACGGTTGCAGCGTAATCGCCGCGAACCTCGCAATCGTATTGGCGCAGCTCGGTGAGCGAACGCTGCTGATCGATGCGAACTTCCGCAATCCGTGCCAGCACGAGCTGTTTGCGCTGCGCCCGGAAGCCGGCCTCGCGGACTTGCTGCGCGGGCGTGATGTTTACGATGAAGCGCTCACCGCGGTTCCGTCACTCGAGCACTTGCGCGTGCTGTGTTCGGGCGCGGTGCCGGCGAATCCGCAGGAGCTGCTGAGCCGCGCGTCTTTCATCTACGTGCTCAAGACCATGGCGGAGAAGTATCGCGCCATCGTCATCGACACGCCCCCGGCCCTGAGGTTTGCGGATGCGCAGATCGTGGCGGCGCGCGCGCAAGGGTGCCTGCTGATCACCCGCCGCCACCGCACGCGCCTCGCGGACGTGGAGGAAGTGAAAGGGCGCCTGGAGCCGACGGGTGCGCAACTTCTTGGCGCGGTCATCAACGAGTAGGTCATGACGGCGGTCGCGTCCGGTCATGCAGCCTCTCAACCCGCCGGGCGCACCGGATGGATGGTTGTAGCCGGGCTGCTGGCGTTGTACGTGCCGACGTATTTCGACCTGTATCAAACATTCTGGAAGACCGGGCGCAGCGTGCAGGGGCCGGTGATCCTCGCCTGGGTTGCGTGGTTGGTCTGGCGGAATCGCGCTGCGCTCTGTCAACCCTTCCACGCCGTTTCACGCGCTCCCGCCATCGCGATGTTCGCGTTCGGGTTGCTGTGCTATGCGCTCGGTCGCTCGCAGTCGTTCATACAGCTCGAACTGTTTTCACAGCTTCCGCTGCTGCTGGGGCTGGCGTGGCTTCTGCTGGGAAGTATGGGGCTGCGCGCGTTGATCTTTCCGGTGGCGTTCATGGTGTTCGTCATTCCGGTGCCGGGCACGTTGCTCGATGAGCTGCTGCTGCCGCTCAAGCAGCTCGTATCGGCCATCGTGGACAACGGGCTGCATGCGGTGGGCTATCCCATCGCGCGTAACGGTGTGGTGCTGATGATCGGCCGGTACGACCTGCTGATTGCCGATGCGTGCTCCGGCCTCAACTCGATGGTCGCGCTGACCGGGATGGGGCTCATCTATACGTACGTGGTGGGTCGCCGCTCCCGCTGTCATAACGCACTCCTTCTTATGAGCGTGTTGCCGGTCGCCTTCGCGGCAAACGTCATTCGCGTCATCGCACTGCTGCTCACGACGTACTACTTTGGAGACGCCGCCGGGCGGGCGTTTCATTCCTCGGCCGCGTGGCTCGAGATCGTTCTCGCGTTCGCCGGATTCTTTGCGGTCGATCATCTGCTGGGGTGGGTCGGCGCGGTTCGCGGCCGAGCGAAATTGAGATCGCCGGCGCTGGGGCATGCGCTGTGAGCCGCGACGTTACGCTGCCGCGCATACGCGCATGGAATACGACGCACATCGTTCTCGGCGTCGTCATGCTGGCGACCGCAACGGGTGTCGAGCTGGTGCAACCCCGGCCGGTTCCGCTGAGTGCCCAGATCAGTCTGGCGCAGGTGGTGCCCGCGCAGTTTGGCGACTGGAAGGAAGTCGCGAGCGGCGCGGATCAGGTGGACCCAACGCGCAGCGCGGCCGAAGAGCCGAGCATGGATCGCCCATACGACGACGTGCTGATGCGTGCGTACGGGAATTCACGCGGCGAAGTCGTGCTGCTTGCGCTGGCCTATGGCCGCAATCAACGCCAGGAAGTGAAGATCCATCGTCCGGATGTTTGCTACACGGCGCAGGGGTTCCAGCTCGTGAGCCGCAGTCGCGTGCTCATGCCGCTTTCGGGCGGCGGCGGTCAACCGGTCGAGGGCATGCGCATGCTGGTCAAAGCGCCTGGGCGGCTCGAAGCGGTGAGCTATTGGATTCGCATCGGCGAGGTTTACACGGACAACGCATGGGCCATCCGGTATCACATCTTTCAGCAAGGCATAGCGGGTCGCGCTGTGGATGGGGTTCTGGTGCGCGCATCGCAGATCGTGCCGGGCTCGGAAAGCGGCGTGGGCATTGCTGCCAACGCAGCTTCGGCCGAACGCTACGGCGTGCAGGAACGGTTTCTCGGCGAGCTTGTACGTGCGCTGCCCCCGTCCGCGCGCCACCTATTGATTGGTTGAAGGCCGCGTGAATACCGAAGCGCTGATACCCGGCCGACTGGCGCGAGCGACTGCGACGCTGTTCGGCGGCAACCTCGCGATGCTCGTTCTGCAAACGTTGCAGTTCGTGCTTCTCGCACGATTGCTCGGCGTGCACGAGTTTGGGCATGTCGCCGCGGTGAACGCGCTCATCGCCATCGCGATTCCGCTGGCGGGGCTGGGTTACGGCAATGTGCTCCTGATGCGCGTTTCCACGGACCGAACGCGACTTCGTTGCGACCTCGGTAACTCGCAGCTCGCCATCGCAGTGATCGGGAGCTTGCTTGTTGTGGCCGTGACGCTCGTGGCGCGCGGTGTGTACGGAAGCAGCGCGCAGATTGCGTTGATCCTGATCATGGCGGCAAGCGAGCTCGTGCTCGTGCGATCTGTTGTCGTGCTGGGCCAGCTTTTTCAGGCGCTCGACCAGGTCGAAATCACGAGCCTCCTGAACACAGGCACCGCGCTCTGCCGCGTAACGGCGGTGGTGATCATGATGATGGCCGACGAGCATGGCACGCTCCGCTGGGCAGCCACTTCCTCTGCGCTCATGTTCCTGCTCGTGCTCGTCGCGCACGTCGCAACGGCACGCGCGGTTGGGGTGCCTCGCCTCGACCTGCAGCGTTTATGGTCCGATCGATCGAATGCCCTGCATTTCTCGCTGGGCACCAGCGCCAAGGCGCTCTACACCGATCTGGATAAGGTCATGCTTGCGCGCTCCGCGGCAGCCGGCGAGCTCGGCGCATACACCGCGGCGTATCGCTTGGTTGCGATGACGTTTCTGCCGATGCGATCTTTGCTCGATGCGAGTGCCAGCCATTTCTACCGCCGCGGGGCTGAGAGCCTCGCTCAGTCCTACGCGCTCGCGCGGAAGCTGCTCAAGGTTGCGCTGCCGTACAGCGTAGGAGGAGCGGCGGTGATTCTGGTGGGCGCAGACCTTGCCCCGCGCGTGCTGGGCGCCTCTTTCGAGGCCGCGACGCCCATGTTGCGCGCGCTTGCAGTCCTGCCGCTCATTCAATCAATTCATTACGCGTTTTCGGATTCACTGACGGCCGCCGGGTTGCAAAGCTTGCGCACGCGACTGCAGTGGATCGTTGCCGCGGTCTACGCGGTGCTCGCGGCGATTGTTGTGCCTGCGTACGGCTGGCAGGGCGCAGTGGGCGTCTGTCTGGCGTGCGAGTCGCTGCTCGCCGTGTTCGTGGTTGTGGCGGTGAGATACCGCGTCCGGGTCGCGAGAGATCGAACATGAGCACGAAAAGAATTCTGATGCTGACTCATGAGTTTCCGCCATTCCCGGGCGGAGTGGGCCGCTACTGCTGGAGCCTGGCGGCGGCAGCCGTGCGGACCGGGCATCGTGTGACCGTGCTTGCACCTGCGCACGCCAGCCACCGTTCCGATCACTATCGCGATCCGCCCGGCGTCGAGGTCGTGCACTTTCAGGGTGACCTGTTTCACTTCCGTGATCTGCCGGCGGTCGAGCGTCACGTGGCTGATGCGCTGGAGCGTGGGCGCTGGGACGTGGTGCACGCGGCCGACTGGCCGATGATTGCCGCCGTCCGTCGTCTCACGTTCGAGGCCGACGTACGCATTGCGAGCCTGCACGGCAGCGACGTGCTGCTATTTCGTCATTCATTGCGGGCGCGTATCGCGGGCGTGCCGCGCGCGCTGAAACGATTCGACTCGCTGGTCTGCAACAGCGGCTTTACCGCCTCGCTCCTGCGCAAAGGGTTTCCGAATCTCGGCAACATTCACGTCGCGCCGCTCGGGGTGGACGCGCGATGGTTTAACGCGCCGTCTGCGGAAACCATCGCGGCCTATCGGCGACGCATCGATTGCACCGAAGCCGATCGCATCGTGCTGACGGTGGCTCGCCTCGATGAGCGCAAGGGGCACCTCGCAACCCTTGATGCGCTTGCGAGACTTCCGGGCAGCGAGCGAGGAGGGCTCGTCTACGTTTGCGTGGGCCGCTCGATGGATACCGCGTACGAGAAGCGCATCGTCGAGCGCGCCGCCGCGTGCGGCATTCGCACGATTCTGACGGGCACACTGCCCGACGAGGAGCTGGTCGCCGCGTATCGAACAGCAAACGTGCTGGCGCTGTGCGGTCAGGATGTACCGCAGAAAGTTGAAGGCTTCGGACTCGTGCTGCTTGAAGCTGCTGCGCAGGGTCTGCCAGCCGTCGTGACGAACCTGCATGCGTTGCCCGAGGTGGTGGTGAACGGTACGACGGGCTGGGTGTGCGATGGGAGTGATGCGGCCCGCCTGTCTGTTGCTCTGTCGATGGCGCTCGCCGGCTCTGTCGGCACGCAGATGCGCGATGCGTGCATCGACCACGCGCGCCAGTTCACGTGGGATCGATGCGCGGAGCTGACGTACGGACGGAGGCTCGCGGCGGTCGCGTAATCCAGCATGCGTATCGCCATTGTGAATTCGCACTACTACCCCGACGAGCACGGCGGCGCCGAGCGTTCGTTGCGCTTTCTCGCCGAAGCAGCCGTGGCGCGCGGGCACACCTGCACCGTTTTCACGACGGGCGAGCGGCGCGAGTCCACAGAATTCAATGGCGTGGGGATCGAGCGTTTCAGTCTGCGTCGGCGGCCGGAGGCGACCGCCGCGGTGCGCGCGAAGCTGATCTGGCATCTGCGCGACACGTACAGCTCGGCCGGCGCCGTGGAAATGTCGACGGCCATCCAGAAATTCCGGCCGGACGTGGCGCATACGAACAATCTCTCCGGCATCTCCGTAGCGCTGTGGGGCTGCCTCAAGCGAAGCGGCATTCCGATTGCCCACACGCTGCGCGACTACTACCTGATGTGCCCGAACACCGCGCAGTTTCGCGGCGGCAAGTCGTGCGCGAGCCGTTGCAGCCCCTGCAAGCTCATGGGCGCGCCGCGCCTCGCGGCCACGCGCCACGTCGCGACCGTCATCGGCAACAGCCGTTTCGTTCTCGATACGCACCTGCAGGCCGGTGCGTTTTCAGGCGCGCATCACGATGTGATCTACAACGGCTATGAAGCCGGTGTTCCGGTTTCGGCGCGCCCGCCGGTGCCGGCTGAGCGCGCGCTCACCGTCGGCTTCATTGGCCGGCTCGCCCCGACGAAAGGCGTCGAAATTCTCATCGACGCCTTCGCGCGTGCGGTGACGACACTCGAGCGGCCGATGGTGCTGCGTGTAGCTGGAACCGGCGAAGCGCAGTACACGGAGCATCTGCGCGCCCGGGCAACGGATTGGCCGGTCGAGTTTCCGGGCAAGATGTCGCCAGCGGCTTTCTATGAGTCCGTTGATCTCACCGTGGTGCCTTCGCTCTGGAACGAGCCATTGGCGCGCGTCATTTTCGAGTCCTTCGCCCACGGCGTACCGGTTCTGGCGTCCTCGCGAGGCGGCAGCCCCGAGCTGGTGGTGCCCGGCCGAACCGGCTGGTTGTTCGAGCCCGGTGAGCCGAATGCCCTCGAGCACGGCATCGTGCAGGCGGCGCGTGCGTTGCAGGCACAGACCAGCGCAACGCTGTCCGCCGCGTGCCTGAGCGAAGCGCAGCGTTTTCTGCCGGATCGGGTCGTCGACTCGCACTTGAGCACTTTCGAAAGGTTGCTGGGGTAGGGCATGCACGGATCGGTGCCCGCTCCATTTACAGTTGCGCCGCTGCAGAGAGCGGGCGGTGCGGCCCGCATTGAAGACGCGCCCACGCGCGGGCGCTCCCTCTATGCATGGCTGGCGCTGGCCATCTCGGCTTCGTACATTTTCGAAGGGCCGCTGCGCTACGTGCTGCTGCTCGCCAGGATTCCGACGGTGATCTATCTGCGCGATCTCGCGTCGGTCGCAATGATCGCGTTTGCCGTGTTTTCCTGGATGACGGGCGAGCGGCGGCTGTTTCCGCTCGTCGTCGCGCTGTACGTGCTGTTTCTGCATCTGCTGTGCGGCGTGCTGCTGTTGCCCGGCTTGATCCAGCCTCTGCTGGGCTTGAAGATTTTCTTCACGTTCCTGTTCGGCATGGCTGCTGCGGCCTCGATCGCCGAACATCCGCGCGCGTTGCAGTGGCTCGCGCTGACGGCGTTTTTTGCCACGGCGGGCGGTGTGTTCCTCGACGCCGTCGTGGATTTTCCATGGGCCGGGGAGGCGTATGAGTCCGCCATCGCGACGGTACAGGTGTCTCGTGAATGGAGCTCCGGTGGGATTCCGCGCCTCGCCGGCTTTGCTAGAGCCTCGTTCGACGCAGCGACCATCGTGCTGGTGTTGATGGTTCCCATGCTCGCGACGCGCTGGTCGGTTTTCTGGCGCGCGTCGCTCTGGGCGCTTGGTTTCGTCACCATCTGGCTGACGACTTCGAAGGGCGCATTGCTTGCGCTGCTTGCGCTTGCCGTCTGGCGAGCACTCGAGAATCTGCGTTCACCCAAACGCTGGGTGCTCGCGTGGGTTTCGGCATTCGCCGCAGTCTGTCTTGTCTTGCCCCTCGCCGCCACGCAGTTCGGCTTTACGATTCGCCGCGGGAGCCTCGTGAGCTGGCTGAGCTCGTTCATGGAGCGCGTGGATTTCATGTGGCCCGACGCCATGCAGAGCTGGCTCAAGGATGGCTACGTGCTGCTGGGGCGCGGTCTGGGCGGCATCGGCTTCGCGCAGCTGGGCGCGGAATGGTGGCGCTACAACGCGGCCGACAATCTCATGATCTATCTGCTCGTGTCGTTCGGGTTGCTGGCGCTCATCTACATTGCGGCCTTTCTGGTGGGCGTGGCGCGCACATTCGACAGCGGCCCGAAGGATGCGTACTTCGCTCGATGTGTGCGCGGTTGGGCGGTCGTGCTGTTCAGTTATGGCTGCACGAGCAATATGGTGGAGCAGCCTCTGATGAATCTGGTGATCGGAGCGTGCTTCGGCGCAGTAACGATCCTGTGGCCGGCATTGCAGTCGCGCGCACCGGCACCGTTGCTCGAAACGGGACGGCTGCACACGGCATGAGAGCGTCGCCAAAACCTGCAATGGCACTTCGCATGATCCTGCGCGCGTGCAGGAAATGCCTGGGCACATCTCTCGTCGCGGGCGCGATGCTCTTTGCATCTCCGGGCCACGCTGAGATGACGTTTCAATTCGGCGTCGGTGTACACGTGGGCCAGAATCGAAACGCGCTGCAGGCCACCGAGCAGGCGCTCGCTCGGGCGGGCGTCAATTCGTTTCGCGACGAGGTGTTCTGGCATCGAATCGAAACGAAGCCGGGCGTGCTCGCATTCCCCGATAGCCTCCGCGACCTCGATCAGCTCGTGACGGATTCGGTTCGGCAGGGCCGCCGGCCGCTGCTCATCCTGAACTACGGCAATCGGTTCTACGACGGCGGCGGGCTCTTGAGCTCGCCCGACGGAATTGCTGCGTACACGCGTTACGTGCGATTCGTCGTGAGGTACTTCCGCGGACGCGTGGATCAGTTCGAAGTCTGGAACGAGTGGAACATCGGCGGCGGCGGCACTCAGCAGCAGCGTGCTTCGCGATATGGCAGCCCGGAGGACTACGCAGCAGTGCTGCGCGCAGCCTATGCGGCAATCAAAGCCGAAAATCCCGCGGCGATCGTCATCGGCGGGGCCTTTGCGGGGTACGACGCCAAGTGGGTCGAGGCCTTTGCGCGTGCGGGTGGATTCGCGAGCCTCGATGGTTTCTCGATGCACCCTTACGTTTTTGCGGAAGGGCGGCAGACGCCGGCGCCGCCTTCGGCGCTGCGCCTTTCGCGCGCGATCGGCCTCGATCGGCTGCTGTCGTTCTTCATGAGCGAGGCCAGTGCGGACACGCTGTTCGCGCCACAGCCCGCAACGCCGGAATCGGCGATGAAGCATCTGGATGATTTCAAGAGCCGCATTGATCAGCTCGCGCCCGGACGCAACCTGCGCATCTATGTCACCGAGGCGGGCTGGCCAGTTCACAATGGTTCGCATGGCGTATCGGAGACCGCGTCAGCCGCCTATCTGCAGCGCTTCATGCTGCTCGCCAGGGCGCGGCCCTGGATTGCCGGTGTGTGGTGGTACGACCTCTTCGACGATGGCGACAACGCGCAGGACAAGGAGCACCGCTTCGGGTTGCTGACAAAGAGTGGCGTTGCGAAGCCGGCTTTCCAGGCCCTCGCCGATATTCAGGCGTTGCTCGCATCTGGCGCGGCGCCAACCGTCGAAACCGATGGCAGCGGCCAGATCACCGTGAGCGGACAGCGCGCAGATGGAACGCGCTTCGTCGCGTCGTGGCTTGCCACCGATGACTTCTCGCGCAAGGTGCCCTGGCCGAAGGGTGCGGCGCTTGCGGCTTCTGGCTTCCGCTCGTCCGCGTCCCGCTCGCCGAGCGCGGGCGATTTGAGCGTTGGTGCAACTCCTGTCGTGCTGACAACCTCGAAGCAGGGCGCGCAATGATCGAGCGCTCAGTCACCATCGACGTCGCGAAGGGCATCGGCATTCTGCTGGTGGTGCTCGGACACAATGCGGCGTTCCGGGAAGGCATGCACCCGGCCTATGAGGCCATCTACCTGTTCCACATGCCGCTGTTCTTTTTTCTGTCCGGCGTGACGTTCAAGGCGGGCGAGCCGCTGGTCGTGCTTCGCAAGCGTTTCAGAAGCCTGCTCGTGCCTTACTTTGCGATGGGCGCACTCGCATTCGTGTTCGATCTGCTCGTCGCCGGGCCTGTGAATGCCGGGGTTGAGCTGCGCGGAATTCTGTACGGCACAGGGAATGCCCTGCGTTTCGTGCCGCTTTGGTTTCTGCCGTGTCTGTTTGTGGTGTCGATGAGCGCGACGTTCTTGCTATCCGCCCGCGCTCGCATCGCTGCCGAAGTTACGAGCAATGGCGCGACCAGGCGTTTCCTCGCAGGCGTCTCGCTGGTCGGCGTCGTTGCGGGAAGCTGGATCCTCGCGTCGGGGCGGTTTGCGCAGCCGCCATTTCAGGACGCGATCGGGCGCCCGCTCGGCCTGCCGTGGAGCCTCGACCTCGCGCCTTTCGTGCTCGGAATCTTCTTGTGCGGAATGCTGATGTCACACTCGCGGGTGCTGCGCAACGGCCCGTATCCGTGGCTCCTTGTCGCGAGCGGTATCGCCGTTCTGTCGCTGCTCGTCGTGAACGACGTGTCGCTGGATCTGAACTACCGGCGCATGACGTTTCCGCTGGCGGCCCTGGTCGGTGTGGCCGCCGGCGTTGCTGCGACGATCGCATTGAGCAGCATCATTGCGCGTACATCGATGCTGGGGCGCCTGCTTTCCTATCTGGGTTCAGCCAGCCTCGTGCTGCTGATGCTTCACAGCCCGGTGCAACGGCGGGTGTTGGATCAGCTCGCGCCCTGGATCGCCAATGACACCGTGCTCATCGTGACAAGCACTTGCGCCACGGTCGCGATCATCTGCGTGATTGACCTCTGCGTTTTGCGTCGCATTCGGGCGCTGGGCTGGGTTTGCTACCCGCGCGGTTCAGCAGTCGGCGCAGCTTAGCGAGCAGCGACCAATGGCAGGCATCAGCATCAACGGCCGTTTTCTCACACGAGCACCGACTGGCGTGGACCGCTTCGCCACCGAGTTGCTGCGGGCGTGGCTGCCGCGTTTCGGTGTGAGCAAATCTGTGAGTACGCTCGTCCCGGCGAACGCCGACTTGCACGGCGATCGCGATCCCGGAATGTACGTGAAGAACGTCGGTGCGTTCACCGGTCACGCGTGGGAGCAGCTCGAGCTCTCGGGTCACTGTGGCGATGACGTGCTGCTGAGCCTCTGCAACACCGGTCCCATCGCACGCCGCCGTCAGCTCGTGGTTCTGCACGATGCTGCTGTCATGGCGCGGCCGGAGACGTATAGCTTCGCGTTCAGAAGCTGGTATCGCTGGCTGTTCGCCGGATTGATGCAGCGTGCGGGCACGGTTGCCACTGTCTCGAAGTTTTCAGCGGGCGAGTTGATGCGTCACGTGGGCGGGCGCGCAGCGGGCATCGAACTGATCGGTGGAGCAGGGGAGCATGTGCTGCGGGCCACTGCTGATCGTCGAGTGCTGGAGCGGTTGGGATTGATTGGGGAGAAATATGTTCTTGCGGTTGGCAGCCGTACGCTGAACAAGAATTTCAATGCCGTCGTGCGTGCCGCTGCGATGCTTTCGGACGTGGGCTGCAAGGTCGTGGCCGCCGGCGGCTCGAACTTGCGCGTTTTCAACGGCGCCGAGCTGCAGGACGAGTCGCTCATTCTCGCCGGGTATGTCACGGACGGCGAGCTGCGCACGCTCTACGAGAACGCGGCGTGCTTCGTCTTTCCGTCTTTCTACGAAGGCTTCGGCTTGCCGCCTCTCGAAGCCATGCATTGCGGCTGCCCCGTGATTGTGTCCGACCGCGCCTCGCTGCCCGAGGTATGCGGCGACGCTGCCGTTTACTGCAATCCGGATGATCCGGCGGACATCGCGCGACAGCTTCGGCGGGTGCTGGGCTCCGCGAATCTGCGCGCCGACTTGCGCGAAGCCGGATTGGCGCGGGCACGGGGCTTCTCCTGGAGCAGATCGGCGGAACAGCTGGAGCAACTTCTGGCACACGATGCGATCCAGGCGGCTGCATGAGCGAGCAGCCGATTTCAATCCTTCACGCCGCTGAGAACATCAAGGGTGGCGTCGGAACGTACCTGCGCGATCTGCTGGTGATGCAGCGGCACAGTTTTGGCGACGGCGTTGTCACCGCCATCGTTCCGGAGAGCCAGCGGCCAATCGTTCAATCGCCTGCGGGTGTCGAGATTGTCACGTTTGATGACCGGGGTGGCCGGCTGCTCAGCACATGGCGGCTCGCAAGGCGAGTGCGCGAGATCGTCGCGCGCACGCAGCCGGATGTCGTTCACGTGCATTCCACATTTGCAGGCGCGGCGCTGCGGCCGCTGCTGTGGTTCATGCGTTTGCAGGCGGTGGTGATTTATTGCGCGCACGGCTGGGCATTCGATCGCCACACGTCGCGCGCCTCCCGGAAATTTGCGGAGGCCCTGGAGCGCCGGCTCGCATCGTTCTGCGATGCGGTCGTCTGCATTTCCGATCACGAATTGCGCGCCGCCGCTCGCATCGGCATTCCACACGGGAAGCTCGTGCGCGTGAGCAATGGCATTCCACGCGAAGCGCCGGCCATCACCTCCGAAGCAGGCGCGATCGCCGCGAACGCAGGCGCTGTCGATTGGCCGCCGGGAAAACGTCGCGTGCTGTTCGTCGGCCGCTTCGACCGGCAGAAGGGCACGGACGTGCTGCTGAAGGCGCTTTCGCAGCTTCAGGACACGACGTTCGCATATCTCGTGGGCGATGCGGTGCTGTGCGACTCACGATCGGCTCCGGCACTTCCGGCCAACGTCCGCGCAACGGGCTGGCTTTCGGCCGACGAGCTGCAGGAGTACTACCGAAGCGCCGATGTGCTCGTCGTGCCTTCGCGCTGGGAAGGATTTGGCCTGAACGCCGCAGAGGCAATGCGCGCAGGCCTCGCCGTCATCGCAAGCCGCGTCGGCGGCTTGTCCGAAATCGTGGAAGACGGTGTGACCGGTCTGCTGATTCCACCTGAAGACGTCGGCGCCTTGGTCGCGGCGCTGCGCGACGTCCGCGACGACCGCCTGCAGTCGATGGGACGCGCCGGCCGCCAGCGGTTTCTGCGCCATTTCACGATGGATCGGGTGCACGGCCAGCTCATCGACGTGTATCGCCGCGAGCTGGCCCGTCGCTCGGAAGGCTTGAAAGGAGCACGTCATGCGTAAGCCGTCTGCGAGTGCTCAGTGCCGCCTGCACGCCTGGCTGCTTGCCGGAATCGGCGTCGGCATCGGGGCTGGCGCAGGTTCATCGGCGTTCGCCACTGCGATTTCCCGCGAGCCGGGCGACCCGTTCACGCTTCAGCTCTCGGAGCAGGTCACCCACGACAGCAATCTGTATCGCCTTCCCGACGAGATCGATGCCGCGGATGTGCTGCCGGGCACCGATCCGAGCCGCGACGATCTCGTGAGCCGGACCTCGGCGATCGTCGACGGCAACTGGAACAGGGGCCGGCAGGAAGTCGCCTTCAACGCATCCGTCGACGCGAATCGCTATGCGCACAATGACTCGCTCGACAACACCTCCGGCAACGGTCGCGCGGACCTGAACTGGCAGCTGGGCGGCAACTGGTCCGGCCAGCTCGGCGCAGGGTATGGGCGCTCGTTGTCCGGCTTCGTGAACAGCCGCTTCCTCGGCAAGGATCTGCTGGAAACCACCGGCTACCACGGTGCCGCGCGCTTCGAGCTCACGCCGCACTGGAGTCTGAGCGCGAAGACGCGCCTGGCGCACGCGTCCCACGGCAGCGAGGCGCGCCAGCTCGATGACTTCGACAGCCAGTCGAGTACGTTCTCGGCGCAATATCTGACGCGTCGCGCCGATGAATTCGGCCTCGAATACCGCTACACCCGCGCAAAATTCCCGAACGAGCCCGCCGTGGTGGACCTGCTGTCCGGGCGCGACTACACCGATCGTGCCGCGAACCTGCGGGTCGCATACGCGCTGACCGTGAAAACCTCGTTCCAGGGCAGCATCGGCTACCTCTGGCGCCACTATCCGCAAGGCGTCATCGGGGATTT
>Ga0153916_10001457_pt1 | contig 16979 bp, 16 predicted proteins | sample Opewatmetagenome_FD_109642 | JGI IMG/M metagenome (GOLD analysis project Ga0153916, IMG submission 109642) | Freshwater wetland microbial communities from Ohio, USA - Open water 3 Core 3 Depth 4 metaG | ecosystem: Environmental > Aquatic > Freshwater > Wetlands | place: USA: Ohio, Lake Erie... | reverse complement strand
GCCCTAAGTCACGGAATTATTTCCCTAAAGTTGAAATTTCAAGTGCCGATATACAAGATCATGGACAGTGATCCCGAACATGGCTACCGACTCTCTGGGCAGTCTTTACCGCGCGGCTGACGCTCCTTTGCGTGGCGTGTTGGATGCGCCTCCGACAGGCAGGGTTACCGAATCCACCCCATCTTCCCGATACCCTCCGAAACCCCAAAAACGCCGTAAGGAAACCCCTGAAGATCGTGAACGGGGCGAGAGGGACGGATCACACCCACCGGACGAAGACCATCTGGTAGACGATTACGCTTGATGCTAGGATGTTCCGGTGAATACCGGGACTGATAGTTATGGGTGAAAACATTGTCATCACCTGGCGAGAGCTGCTGCTGGTTGTCGCCGTTGTGCTGGCGGTTTACATCGCCGAAATGCTGCTGGTGATGCGTGCCAGCGGTGGGCTGCGCAGGCCGCGCTGGCTGGATATGATTCAGGAAAAAAAGGCCGAGGCCGAATTGCGCCGTGAACTGGAAGGATTGCGTTTGCGAGTTGAACAACTGGAAGCAGCTTTGCAGTCACAAAGCGGCGCTGATGAAGCGGATACGCCCTATAGCCGCGCCACTTTGCTGGCGCGTCAGGGGTATGATGCCAACCGGCTTGCCGAGGAGTGCGGCATTTCACGCGGCGAGGCCGAACTGATTATTTCGATGCATCAGCGATGATTCACAACGATATCCAACACCAACTGGCGCTGCTGATCAAAACCTCGGCACCGCCGCTGATCGAGGTTGCCCAGAGTCCCACCGAGACCCCGCAGTGGGTTCCCGGCCAGCGCCTGCCGGCATATGTCATTGCCAGCCTTCCCAGCGGCCGTTTTCAGGTGCAGGTGGAAGAACAAATTCTGGATATGAATCTGCCGCGCAACTCCGAGCCGGGGCAGAAGCTGGAACTTACATTCATTTCTTCGTCTCCTCGTCTGACGTTTGCGCTGACGAATGATCTGGCGTCTGATCTGGCGCGTGCCATGCCGGCCAACAGCGGCGTCACCCTGAGCGAGACGGCGAAGTTTTTGGGCGCGCTGCTGCAGCGTGGAAGCCAGGATGCTGACGCGCCTGCAACTCTGGCGAAAACAGCAGCGCCAGTTTTGCCTGGTCCACCAGCCGACCCCAAGATATTTGCCAATGCGTTACGCAATGCGATATCACAAAGCGGTTTGTTTTATGAATCTCACCAGGCGCAGTGGGTGAGTGGCGAGCGCAGTTTGACTTCTTTCATGCAAGAGCCGCAGGCGAAGCTTCCGGTACTGGCTAATCCTAATGTTCTTAATGTCCCTGGTGCCCTTAATACGCCTAATCCGCTTAAATTTCTTAATACTCCCAATCCGGCCCAGGCTGTGCAGCCAAATGCCGCATCGCGGCCGACTGACGGGCAACTTCCGCCAGGGAATTCCGTTCAATCCCCCCCACTTATGAAGGCTGAGGAATCTGCCGCGAATACTATGCGCGAGCTTGCGGTGTCGCAAACTTCAGCGCAGCGCGGTGCGGAATCGAATCCAGCCTCGTTCCGAGAGCTGGTGCATCCACTGGCGGTGCCGCTCATCAACCAGCAATTGGAAGCATTGGATTCGCGCCAGATCATTTGGCAGGGCCAGGTTTGGCCGGGGCAGGAGATGAATTGGGAAATTGAGGAAGATGGCTCGCATGGTGCCGGGGATGATGATGAAGCGCCGCGCTGGCGCACCCATCTGCATCTGGATTTGCCGGGGCTGGGTGGAGTCTCTGCACGCCTGGCCATTGATGGCGGCGGGGTGAGAATAGAAATGACAGCGGAACGGAATGATAGTGCGGCGCTGCTGCGCGGTGAGGTTGGCCAATTGGCGCGTTCCATGGAAGCTTCCGGTCTTAAAGTGGCCGGCCTGATGGTGCAGCAACATGGCCTCGCGTGACACTCGTCAACTGGCCGTTGCACTGGCCTACCAGACCGGGGAAAGCGCGCCGATGGTGGTGGCGAAAGGGCGTGGTCTGCTGGCCCAGGCCATCATCGAGAAGGCACGCGATGCCGGAGTTTATGTGCACCAATCCCCGGAACTGGTTTCACTGTTGATGCAGGTGGATCTCGACCAGCGCATCCCGCCTGATCTTTATGTCGCCGTTGCCGAATTGCTGGCCTGGCTTTATCGACTGGAGCACGGCCTGTCGGAAGAATTGCTTCTAGAGCAGACCCAGTAGCTCCTGCTCAATTTGACGCGCCGTTTCTTCAGGCAGCGTTTCTCCCTTTTTACCTGAAATCACAAAGGTATCCTCTGCACGATTGCCCAGTGTGTTGATTCTGGCCGTGTGCAGCCTGGCATCGTGCTGCAACAGCACGTATGCCACCCGGGAAAGCAGCCCAGGACGATCGCCAGCAACCAGCGACAGCACGTGGCAGGTTGATTTCTCATCTGGTCTGATGCTGACCGAGGGCGTGATCGGGAAGTGTTTGAGACGTCGGCTGATGCGGCCGTCCAGTGGCGGTTCCGGCGGCGTGGTGACGGTGAGTTTTGCGGTTAGTTCTTTTTCAATATGCGCGATGAGGTCGCTGTAGCGCACCGTACGATCGCTTTCGTCCAGCACCAAAAAACTGTCCAGCGCGTAGCCGTGGCTTGTGGTGTGAATGCGCGCCTCGACAATGCTGTAGCCCAGCCGCTCGAAGAATCCGCATATCCGGGCAAACAGATCATCGCGATCCTGAGTGTAGATCATCACCTGAATACCATCGCCGTCCGGGGAGAGACGGGTGCGAACGATGGGTTGTGCGGTCTCGATGTGGGTGAGCAACAAACGGGTCTGCCAGACGATTTCCTTGGTTTCGTGCCGCAGAAAGTAGCTGTCGTCCAGTTTTCCCCACAGTCGCTGACAGTCTTGTGGGGTGATGGCATAGTGGCCCAGGGTTGAAAGCGCTTTTGCCTGCCTGTCTGCGATTTCGCGTGCCGTATCCAGCATTTTGCCTTGCAGCTGGCGCATGGCGGCGTGATACAGGTTTTCCAGAAGACGGCTTTTCCAGGCATTCCACACGCCGGGACTGGTGCCGCGGATGTCGGCCACTGTCAGCAGATAGAGTGCATTGAGATGGCGCACATCACCCATTTTCTGCACGAAAGCGGCCACCACTTCGGGGTCGCTGGTATCTTGATGCTGGGCGGTGGAAGACATGACGAGATGTTTCTGCACCAGCCAGGTCACGAGTTCCTTGTCTTCCTTCGGCAAGCCATGCTGATGGCAGAATCTGCTTGCATCGACTGCACCCATAGTTGAGTGATCGCCGCCGCGGCCTTTCGCTATATCGTGAAACAACACGGCTAGGTAGAGTACTTCAGGGCGTTCGAATTCGCTGAACAGGCGGCTGCAAAGAGGGAATTCGTGGGCATGCTCGGCGGCGGCGAAACGGCGCATGTTGCGCAGCACATTCAACGTGTGTTCGTCTACCGTATAGACGTGGAATAAGTCGTGCTGCATTTGCCCGGTAATGCGGCCGAAAGCTGGCAGATAGCGTCCCAGAAGATCATAGCGGTGCATGCGGCGCAAGGTGTGCAGGATGCCGCTGGGCGCGCGCAGGATTTGCATGAAACGGCGACGATTTTCCGGGTCGGCGCGGAAAGGGGGGGTGATCGATTGTTTCGCCTGCCACAGGGCGCGTATTGTGCCTGGGCCGACACCGCTCAATTCCGGATGGCGCTGCAGCGTCAAAAAGCATTCCAGAATAGCAGCAGGTTGGTGCTGGAAAAGGTTGGCCGAGCGTGCTTCCAGTAATCCGCCGCGATGTTGGAAATTCTTGTCCAGAACCACTGGCAGGGTCTCGCTGGGGGGGAGTATCCGCTCTCTCAGCGATTGCAACAGGATTTCGTTCATCAGGCTGACAAAGCGCGCGCTGCGGTAGTAGCGCTGCATCAGATGCTCGCTGCGTGTCAGGCCTAGTTCATGTGCCAGCGCTTCCTGATGGTCGAACAGCAGGCGGTCTTCGCGCCGATTGGCAAGATAGTGCAGGCGGATGCGCAGATTCTGTAACAGCCGTTCGTTGCGACGAATCTGGCGCGCTTCTGCGGTGCTGATTAGCCCGATTTGTGCCAGCCCGCTCCAGGATGCCCGCAGACCGGCCGCACGCGCGACCCACAGCACGTTCTGCAGGTCGCGCAGGCCGCCCGGACTCTCTTTCAAGTTGGGTTCAAGATTGTAAGCGGTGTCATTGAAACGAGCATGACGGTGTGCCTGTTCGCGCAGTTTGGCCTCAAAAAACATTGGTGGATTGAGTGCGGACGCCATCACACGGGTGAATTTGCCGTAAACGCTGCGACTGCCAGCCAGCCAGCGTGCTTCCAGCAGGTTGGTCTGCACGGTGACGTCTTTTGCCGCTTCCGCCAGGCATTCCGGCAGAGTGCGCACACTGTGGCCGATAGCGAGGCCAATATCCCAGAACAAGCCGACCAGTTTTTCCAGAGAGGCAGCAAACACAGCCTCCCGGTCTGCTGGCAGCAGGATGAGGATATCGACATCCGACTGCGGGAACAATTCGCCGCGCCCATATCCGCCGACTGCGATCAGGCATAGATCGGCTGGCAGGCCGGACTGTGCCCAGACTTCGCGCAGCAAAGCATCCACCAGGCGGCACTCGCCCTGCAGCAGGGAAATGGTATTGCCGCTTTGCTCGAACTTCTGCCGCAGGGTTTCTCTACTGGTTCGGAGTTGCCTGCGCCAGACCGTAGTCTGTGTCTGTGCGACAACGGCTTGCATCAGGCTGCCAAGGGATTGGGCGGGCTGCCGGCGGAAAGCGTTAGCACTTCAAAGCCAGTGTCGGTGACTAATATGGTGTGTTCCCACTGCGCGGAGAGACTGTGGTCTTTAGTCACAATCGTCCAGCCATCGCCCAGTTGGCGGATATCGCGCCTGCCGGCGTTGATCATGGGCTCGATGGTAAAGATCATGCCAGCTTGTAGCTTGATGCCGGTGCCGGGTTTGCCGTAGTGCAGCACTTGCGGGTCTTCGTGGAAATTCGTGCCGATGCCGTGGCCGCAGAACTCGCGTACGACCGAATAGCCGCTCTTTTCGGCATGCTTCTGAATGGCATGGCCTATGTCTCCCAGCGTGGCGCCCGGCCGGACTTGTGCAATGCCCAGCCACATGCATTCATGGGTGATTTCACATAATCTTTTGGCCTGGATGGACGGTTCGCCCGCGCAGAACATGCGGCTGGTATCGCCGTGCCAACCTTCCTTGATGGTGGTGATGTCGAGGTTGACGATGTCACCGTTTTTCAGTTTCTTGTCGCCCGGAACGCCATGACAAACCTGATGATTAATCGAGGTGCAGATCGACTTGGGGTAGGGACGATGGCCAGGAGGCGCATAATTGAGCGGCGCCGGGATACAGCCCTGCACGTTAACCATGTAGTCATGGCAGAGTTTATCGAGTTCCTCGGTAGTCACGCCCGGTTTGACGAAGGGAGTGATGTAATCCAGCACTTCTCCGGCCAGGCGGCCGGCAACGCGCATTTTTTCGATGTCTTGCGGGGTTTTAATGGAGATAGCCATGGAGGGGTAGTTGAAGCAGCAAGCGCGCTTCGCCTTGAATGAAAAGGTGAGCTTATGTTACCATACGCGGCCTTTTCATAAGAGAAGGCAAATTCGCACATACGCCACGTACAGGGTGCCCGGGTTTCAGGTTGGAGCGGGTTGCTGCGGTGTATGGAAGACTTAACCCTTACAGGAGATTTAAAATGTCAGTAACCATGCGTCAAATGCTGGAGGCGGGCGTCCATTTCGGCCACCAGACCCGCTACTGGAATCCCAAGATGGCTCCGTTCATCTTCGGCGATCGCAACAAGATTCATATTGTCAACCTTGAAAAAACCCTGCCGATGTTCCAGGACGCACTCAAGTATGTGCGTCAGATTGCCGCCAACAAGGGCCGCATTCTTTTCGTCGGCACCAAGCGCCAGGCGCGCGACATCGTCAAGGAAGAAGCCGTGCGTGCCGGCTGTTCCTATGTCAACCATCGCTGGCTGGGCGGCATGCTCACCAACTACAAGACAGTCAAGCAGTCCATCAAGCGCCTGCGTGACTTTGAAGCCATGGTGGCGGATGGCAGCATCGACCGCATCAGCAAGAAGGAAGCGCTGAATCTCAAGCGCGAAATCGAGAAGCTGGAACGCTCCATCGGCGGCATCAAGGACATGGGCGGCCTGCCGGACGCCATTTTCATCATCGATGTCGGTCACGAATCCGGTGCGGTGACGGAAGCCAGCAAGCTGGGTATCCCGGTGATTGGCGTGGTCGACACCAACAACAGCATCGATGGCATCACCTACATTATTCCCGGCAACGATGACTCCAGCCGTGCAATCACCCTTTATGCCCGCGGTGTTGCCGATGCGGTGCTGGAAGGTCGCGCGCAGGGATTAGCCGACGTCGTCAAGATGGTCGCCCCTGCAGAGGAGTTCGTAGAGGTCGAAGAAGCAGGTGCGGCGAAGTAAGAGCTTCAGGAAAAGGGGCGTTTCGCCCCTTTTTTTATATCGAAATTTTGCTTTAATACAGATTTTCAAGGAGTTATAGAATGGCGGAAATTACCGCAAGCATGGTGAAAGAACTGCGCGAGCGCACCGATGCACCGATGATGGATTGCAAGAAGGCACTGAGCGAAGCTGAGGGCGACATGACGCGTGCCGAGGAAATCCTGCGGGTGCGCTTCGGCAACAAGGCCAGCAAGGCTGCCAGCCGTGTTGCCGCTGAAGGTACCGTGGGCATCTACATCAGCGCCGATGGCAAGCAGGGCGCCATGGTGGAAGTGAACTGCGAGACCGATTTTGTTGCCAAAAATAATGATTTCCTCGCGCTGACCCGCAACTTGGCAGAGTTGGTCGTCAAGCACAACCCGGCTGACGTGGCAGCACTGTCCGCGCTAAAGATCGGCGATGCCACGGTGGAAGACACCCGCAGCCAGTTGATTGGCAAGATCGGCGAGAACGTATCCATTCGTCGCTTTGTGCGTTTCAACGTACAGGGCAAGTTGTCCAGCTATGTGCATGGCGGCAAGATAGGCGTGGTGGTGGACGTGGTCGGTGGCGACGAACAGCTGGGTAAAGACATCGCCATGCATATTGCCGCAGCCAAGCCCAGGTCGCTGGATGCGGCGGGCGTCTCCCGGGAGTTGATTGACGCTGAACGTCGCGTAGCGATCGAGAAGGCGCGCGAGGCTGGCAAGCCTGAAGCCATGCTGGACAAGATTGCTGAAGGTACTGTGCAAAAGTTCCTGAAGGAAGTAACCCTGCTCAACCAGCCGTTTGTCAAGGATGACAAGCAGACCATTGAGCAGCTGCTCAAGTCCAAGGGGGCCAGCGTGGCCAGTTTCACCATGTTTGTCGTCGGTGAAGGCATTGAGAAAAAGGTCACCGACTTCGCCGCCGAAGTGGCCGCTGCCGCCATGGTGTAAGCTGATTATGACCGCCCCTGCCTACAAACGCATTCTGCTCAAGCTTTCCGGCGAAGCTCTGATGGGCGACGATAGCTACGGCATCAATCGCGCAACGATCCAGCGCATTGTAACCGAGATCAAGGAAGTGGTTGATTTAGGCGTTCAGGTGGCGGTGGTAATTGGCGGGGGCAATATTTTTCGTGGCGTGGCGCCGGCAGCTGCCGGGATGGATCGAGCCACGGCCGATTACATGGGAATGTTGGCTACGGTAATGAACGCGCTGGCCTTGCAGGACGCCATGCGTCACATCGGGCTGGTAAGCCGCGTGCAGTCTGCGCTGAATATCGAGCAGGTGGCCGAGCCTTATATTCGCGGCAAGGCCATGCGTTATCTGGAAGAAGGCAAAGTGGTAATTTTTGGTGCAGGTACCGGCAATCCATTTTTTACTACCGACACTGCTGCAGCTCTGCGCGGCATGGAGATGAACGCCGAAATCGTACTCAAGGCCACCAAGGTGGACGGCGTTTATACCGACGACCCCAAAATACATTCTGACGCCATGCGCTATAAGGCCTTGAGTTTTGACGAGGCCATTGTCCGCAACTTGAAAGTGATGGATGCGACGGCGCTGACATTGTGCCGCGACCAAAATTTACCGCTTTGTGTTTTCAGTATTTTCAAGCAGGGAGCACTCAAGCGTGTAGTTATGGGGGAAGATGAAGGAACTATTGTATCACATTGATTAAATAGGGATATTAAATGATCAATGACATCAAGAAATCGGCCGATCAAAAAATGCAGAAGTCGCTTGAGGCGCTCAAGGTTGACCTCGGCAAGGTGCGTACCGGCCGTGCTCATACCGGCATTCTCGACCATGTGCAGGTGGACTATTACGGCAGTTTGATGCCGATCAATCAGGTCGCCAACATCAGTCTGGCCGATGCGCGCACCATTACCGTCCAGCCGTGGGAAAAGAATCTCATCGCCAAGGTCGAGAAAGCCATACGCGACGCAGATCTCGGCCTGAACCCGTCTACCAGTGGCGATATCATTCGCGTGCCGATGCCGGCCCTGACCGAAGAGCGTCGTAAGGAACTGATCAAGGTGGTGCGCGGCGAGGCCGAGAGCGCCAAGGTGGCAGTGCGCAATGTGCGTCGTGACGCCAACGAAGCACTGAAAAAGTTGCTCAAGGACAAGGAAATCGGCGAGGATGAAGAACGTCGTGCACAGGATGAAATCCAGAAGCTCACCGACAGGTTTGTCGCCGAAATTGACAAGACATTACAGGCCAAGGAATCTGACCTGATGGCGGTCTGACTTGGCCTTGTTCTCCAGTTCAACGCAGGATATTCCCGAGATGGCAGGCATCCCTCGCCACGTTGCCGTGATCATGGATGGCAACGGGCGCTGGGCAAAAAAGCGCTTCATGCCGCGCATTATGGGCCACAGGCGCGGTGTCGAGACAGTGCGCGATGTGGTCAAGCAATGCATCGATGTTGGTGTTGAGTATCTGACCCTGTTTGCTTTCAGCAGCGAAAACTGGCGTCGGCCGCCGGATGAGGTGCGTTTCCTCATGGGACTGTTCATGGATGCGCTTAAACGCGAGGTAGTCAAGCTACACGAGAACCAAATCCGTCTGGTCATGATTGGCGATCGTTCCCGTTTTGATCCGATGTTGCTCAAGGAAATTCACGCCGCGGAGAAACTCACCGAACATAATAAGCGTCTTACGCTTACCATTGCCGCCAACTATGGCGGACGCTGGGATGTGATGCAGGCGATGCAGCGCATGTTGCATGTGCACCCGGAGAGGGTAGCATCATTCACCGAGCAGGATCTGGCGCCTTTCCTTTCCATGGCTTATGCGCCTGAGCCCGACCTGTTCATCCGTACCGGAGGCGAGCAACGCATCAGCAATTTCCTGTTGTGGCAACTTGCCTACACCGAGCTTTATTTCACCGACACCCTGTGGCCGGATTTCGATCGTGATGCTTTTCTGCGAGCCATCGAATCCTACCGCCAGCGTGAGCGACGCTTTGGACGTACCAGCGAGCAGTTGACACAAAATGCTTAAAACCCGGCTGTTCACCGCCGGTTTTTTGATTGCCGGCTTTCTTGCGGCGCTGTTCCTGCTGCCTGATCTTTACTGGGCGTCACTGATGCTGGTCATTATTGTGATGGGTGCCTGGGAATGGGGACGGCTAGCGAATTTCGTTCCGACATATCGACGAGTCTTTACCACTTTGACGCTGGTCGTTGGTATCGCACTGCTGCCTGATCTGTGGCCGGCAGCGATGGTAGCGATGCAGCACCATGCGCTATTCTGGGGGGTGCTTGCCGCCGCGATGTTGTGGCTGGTGCTGGTGCCGGTCTGGCTGTTGTCGCATCACCGGGAAACCCATAAGCCGCTATTGGCGCTCGCTGGCGCGCTAGTGCTGCTGCCGTCGTGGCTGGCGCTGATACATCTACGCAAAGTAAGCCCTTGGTTGGTACTGGGAGTGATGGTGGCGGTATGGGTTGCCGACAGCGCCGCGTTTTTTTCCGGGAAGGCTTTCGGCCGTCACAAACTGGCGCCGGAAATCAGCCCGGGCAAGACCTGGGAAGGCGTGGCGGGCGCCGGCGTGGCGGTATCCCTGTATGGCCTTGTGCTGTGCCTGACCTTTAATATCAGTTTATGGCTGGTGGTCGGGCTGTGGGGACTGATGTTAATGAGCATCGTTGGCGATCTGTTCGAATCACTGCTCAAGCGTCAGGCCGGCCTCAAGGATAGCGGCAGCTTACTACCGGGTCATGGTGGCGTGTTGGATCGCGTGGACGGTCTGCTTTCTGTACTTCCGCTGGTCGCGTTTTGCATCGATTTCCCGCTCTATTACGCGGCGTTTCATGAATAATGTAAAAAATATTACAGTGCTCGGCGCCACCGGCACTATCGGCGTCAACACGTTGGATATCATTGCACGCCATCCGGAGCGATTCCGCGCCTATGCGTTGACTGCCAATACCAGATTTGAACCGCTGCTGGAGCAATGTCGCCGCTTCCATCCACGCTATGCTGTGTTGCTGGATGAGTCTGCCGCCGCAAGGCTGGCATCCGGCCTGCGTGAGGAAGGGTTGGAAACCGAAGTAATGTGCGGCCTTGACGCGTTGGAACGGGTTTCTTCGCTGCCCGAAGTCGACACCGTCATGGCCGCCATCGTCGGCGCTGCCGGCTTGCGTCCGTCACTTGCGGCTGCGCAGGCAGGCAAGCGTGTGTTGCTGGCCAATAAAGAAACTTTGGTCATGGCCGGCGCCTTGTTCATGGAAGCGGTGCGGCAAAGTGGGGCGACGCTGTTGCCCATAGACAGTGAACATAATGCAATTTTCCAGTGCCTGCCGCGCGATTTTTCCGGTGGGTTCGCGCCGTCTGGCATTACTAAAATTTTGTTGACGGCTTCTGGCGGACCTTTCCGCAATTTCACGCTGGAGCAATTGATTCACGTGACGCCGCAACAGGCACTCAATCATCCCAATTGGGTGATGGGCCCAAAAATTACCATTGACTCGGCTACGCTGATGAACAAGGGGCTTGAGGTGATCGAGGCGCACTGGCTGTTTGGTGCGACACAGGAACAGATCGAGGTGGTGATTCATCCGCAGAGCGTGATTCATTCCATGGTGCAATACAACGATGGCTCTGTTCTGGCCGAACTCGGCAATCCCGACATGCGCACACCCATCGCCCATGCGCTGGGGTGGCCGGAGCGCATCGAAAGCGGCGTTGCGCCGTTGGACGTGTTCGCGGCGGGAAGACTGGATTTTGAACGGCCGGATACTATGCGTTTCCCATGTTTGCGGCTCGCTTTCGAAGCGCTGGCTCAGGGCGGTTCCGCACCGACTGTGCTGAATGCCGCCAACGAGGTTGCAGTACAGGCTTTTCTTAACCAGACCACCTCATTTCTCGATATTCCGCGTCTGATTGAGAGCGTGCTGGGGGATATCGGCATGCGCCCGATGCATCAGTTGAGAGATGTGGTCGAGGCAGATGCCGCGGCACGTGCCATGGCTCATGATTGGCTGGCAAGGAAGGCACAATGCTAACGCTGGTGGCTTTTCTCGTTACGCTGGGCGTGCTGATAGTGGTTCACGAGTATGGCCACTTCCTGGCCGCCTATTGGTGCGGAGTCAAGGTGCTGCGCTTCGCTGTTGGCTTTGGTCAGCCGATTTACACCAGAATGTTCGGAGAGGATCGCACCGAATTCGTCATTGCGGCCTTCCCGTTGGGGGGCTATGTCAAGATGCTGGATGAGCGCGAGGCACCCGTACTGGAAGCCGAAAAGAAGCGCGCTTTCAACCGCCAGTCGGTATGGAAGCGGATGACCATTGTGTTTGCCGGGCCATTGGCTAATTTGCTGCTGGCGATCTTGCTCTATTGGGTGCTGTTTATGAGCGGCATCCCAGGAATGAAGCCTTTACTGGGCGAAGTTCCGGCTGGCACGCCGGCGGCACTGGCCAGCCTGAAATCGGGAGAATTGATCACCAGGATCAACGGGATCGCGGTAGCGAGCTGGCAGGATGTGCGCTGGGCATTGCTGGAGCAGTCACTGAAAAGCAACACGGTTGAAATCGAAGCAGTCACTGCGCGCGATGAGACGTATCTGCACCGTCTGGATCTGCACATGCTGAGTAGCAGCGGTTTCGAAGGCGATATGCTGGACAAGCTGGGGTTGCACCTGGCCCGACCTGAAATGCAGGCTCATGTGGGCGAGATTCTGGAAGGTGGCGCAGCGCAACGCGATGGACTTAAGGTCGGCGACCAAATCATTGCAGTGGATGGGGCAGCAATACCGGACTGGGAAGCCTTCGTACAGCGGGTGCGGATGAGCGCCGGCAAGACGTTGCAACTCGATATCATGCGGGACGGCATTGCCTTGAAGCTTAGAGTTACGCCGGATAGTGCACAAGAAGGTGGCCAGACAGTGGGTAAGATTGGTGCGGCTTATCGAATGCAAGATGCAGAGTTGCAGAAGTATCTTGTTGAAGTGAAATATCCGCCATTCGCTGCGCTCACTCACGCGGCCGGCAAAACATGGGATACTTCGGTGTTCAGCCTGAAGATGCTGGGCAGCATGGTGGTGGGCAGCGTGTCCTGGAAAGAGGTCAGTGGTCCCGTGACCATTGCTAGCATCGCCGGGCAGACGGCTCACATCGGCTGGAAGGCGTTTGTCGGCTTTCTGGCACTGGTCAGTATCAGCCTCGGCGTACTTAATCTACTGCCGGTTCCGGTGTTGGATGGTGGGCATTTGATGTATTATATCGTCGAGATTTTGAAGGGGAGCCCGGTTTCCGATCACGTCATGGAAATCGGGCAGAAGGTTGGCTTGGCGCTGCTTGGCCTGCTTATGGCAATCGCACTGTATAACGATTTCAACCGTTTCATCACGGGCTAAAACAACATGAAGTTACACATTCTCCCGCTTCTGGTTTTTTCTGCGCTTTATGCGGCTGCGGCGTTTGCCATGGAGCCATTCGTAGTGAAAGATATCCGCGTCGAGGGTATTCAGCGCACCGAAGCTGGCACGGTGTTCAATTATCTGCCGGTCAAGGTTGGCGAAACCATGGACGACGACAAGGCTGCACAGGCGATTAAGGGGCTGTTTGCTACCGGCTTTTTCAAGGATGTCCGGCTAGAGCGGGAAGGCGATGTGCTGGTGGTGATGCTTCAGGAACGCCCAGCCATTGCGCAGATTGTACTCTCAGGTAATAAGGCTTTCTCCAGCGACAAGATGAAAGAGGGACTGAAGCAGATTGGCCTGTCGGAGGGGTCGATTTTTGACCGTTCCATGCTCGACAAGGCGGAGCAGGAAATCAAGCGCCAGTATCTTTCCCAAGGGAAATATGGCGCCAAGGTCAAGGCTGTGGTTTCACCCATGGAACGCAATCGCGTAGCAGTCAGACTCGATATTGAAGAAGGACTGGTCGCCAAGATCAAGGCCATCAACATCGTGGGCAATCAGGCATTCAAGGAAGGTGAACTGTTGGAACAGTTTAACCTCACTACGCCCAACTGGATGAGCTGGTGGAATAAAGACGACCAGTATTCCAAGCAAAAGCTTTCTGCCGACATGGAGGCCCTGCGTTCGTTTTACATGAATCAGGGCTACATGGATTTCAGCATCGATTCAACCCAGGTTTCCATCACTCCGGACAAGCGCGACATCTACATCACCATTAGCATTACCGAGGGTGAGAAATACACGGTGTCCGACATCAAGATGGCGGGTGACATGCTGCTACCGGAAGAAGAACTGAGCAAGCTGATTACGGTGGAGCAGGGCGAAATGTTCAATCGCCAGAAAATCACGGAGTCTTCCAAAGCCATCGGTGATCGCTTGGGTGATGAAGGCTATGCTTTCTCCAATATCAACGCTGTGCCGGAAGTTGATAAGGAAAAGCACACTGTCGCTTTTACCTTCTTTATTGATCCAGGTCGCCGTGTTTATGTGCGTCGCATCAATCTCACCGGCAACACCACTACGCGCGACGAAGTGTTGCGCCGCGAAATGCGTCAGGTGGAGTCGTCGTGGTATTCAGCAGGCAAGATTGAGCGTTCCAAGCAGCGGTTGGAACGACTGGGATACTTTGAGGACGTCAATATCGAGACTCCGGCAGTTGCAGGTTCTGCGGATCAGGTAGACATTAATCTTAATGTCAAGGAAAAATCCACCGGTAGCGTAATGTTTGGCGCCGGTCTGTCCAGTGCAGAAGGGGTGATACTGGGCGTGACAATCAACCAGGCCAACTTCCTCGGTACCGGCAACCGTGTCAGTGCGCAGGTCAATACCGGCAAGGTCAACACTACTTATTCATTCTCGTTTACCGACCCTTACTTCACGCCGGATGGTGTAAGCCGTGGATTTAACATATATCGCAAGGATGTGGACTCCAGTTCCCTTGACGTGGGATCCTACAAAACTTCATCGTATGGTGCAGGCGTAAATTTTGGGGTGCCTCTCAGTGAGCGCGACGCTATCAGTTTTGGTTTGACATTTGATTACACTATGTTGGATTTGAAGCCAACCAGCTCGCCACGTTACTTGAAATACTGCAACAACGACACGTCCGGTTGTGACAACACCTTGCTGCGCGCCGATATCGGCTGGGCGCATGATACGCGTGACAATGTTCTGTATCCTAACCGTGGTGTATTGCAGCGTCTGAATGCTGAGTTTGGCTTGCCAGGGCTGGATCAGGAGTACTACAAGCTTTCCTACCAACACACTTGGTACAAGGACTTCACCAAGAACTTTACGTTGATGCTGAATGGCCAAGCCGGTATTGCCGGTGGCTACGGAGGCAAGGTCCTGCCGTTCTTCAAGAACTTCTATGCGGGTGGAGTTTCTACAGTACGTGGCTTCGATACTAGTTCCATTGGCCCACGTGAATTTGACACAGGAACGCAAAAAGATTTTGCCGTGGGTGGTACGCGCCAATTGGTGGGTAACGCTGAACTATTTTCCCCGTGCCGGGGCTTAAAGATAACAAGCAACTCAAGCTTTCCGCCTTTGTGGATGGTGGCACGGTGTGGGGTGGAGAGGACAGCAGTACTATTGGTTGCGTAGGCGCTGGTGATTGTTTACGCTTCTCTGCTGGCATGGGAATTAGCTGGTATTCGCCGTTCGGTCCCATTAAGCTGGTGTTGGCCAAGCCTCTCAACGAAAAGAAGGATGACAAGACGCAAATGCTGCAGTTCCAGCTCGGATCGCAGTTCTAACATTACGTAATTTTCAGGAGAATCTAATTGAACAAGCTGTTGCAATTGTTGTTGATTGGTAGCCTCGGTCTTGCCGCTGTTACAGCGACGGCTGCCGAAGTCAAGATAGGTTTCGTCAACGTCGAGCAAATCCTCAAGGATGCGCCGCAGACTGCTGAAAGCGGCAAGAAGCTGGAGAAGGAATTCAGCGGTCGCCAACAGGAGCTGGAGCGGATGGCCAAACAGATCAAGGATGCCGAAGCCTCGCTCGATAAAGACAGCCTGACCATGTCCGAGACGGATCGCCGCAACAAGGAACGCGATCTGTCCAGTGTCAAAATCGAGTTCCAGCGCAAGCAACGCGAGTTGCGTGAAGATGTCAATCTGCGCAAGAACGAGGAACTGGGTGCGTTGCAGGAGCGCATTAACAAGGCGGTGACCGCTGTGGCCGAGGCAGAAGGCTATGACTTGGTGGTGTATAGCGGTGTAGCTTACGCCAGCAAGAAGGCGGACATCACCGACAAGGTTCTGAAGTCTTTGGGCAAAAAGTAAGCCGTTTTCTGTGGCTTGCCACAATGTGATGGCGGTGTCTCTTACCCTGCCAGAAATCGCGGCACGGTTTGGCGGCGAAGTTCGAGACGACAACGGTGTCCGGATACGCCAAATCGCCTCGCTAGCGAACGCAGGTTCTGATCAGATTGGTTTTCTGACTGACAACAAGTATCTGCCGTTACTAGCGCAAACTCGCGCCGGTGCGGTGCTGGTACCCCCCCGGCACGCGGCGGCGACAACATTGCCGCGCATCGTCACTGATAACCCCTACGCTTATTACGCGCGGGTTGCTGCACTGCTTAATCCCGTATCGGTGCCACAGCCGGGCGTTGACACGACTGCCGTCATTGCGTCTGGAGTGAATGTGCCAGCCAGCGTCAGTGTAGGGCCACATGCAGTTGTGGGTGCCAATGTGTGCCTTGGCGAGAATGTCGTGATTGGACCTGGTTGTCATGTTGGTGAGGGGGTTGTGCTTGGTGCGGGTTCACGTTTCTATGCAAATGCAGTCATCTACCAGGGTTGCAGCGTCGGCAGGAATTGTATCGTTCACGCTGGAGCTGTAATTGGGGCGGATGGGTTTGGCCATGCCGAGGATGGCGGCCGCTGGATAAAAATTCCACAAATTGGCCGCGTGGTGATCGGCGATGAGGTTGAAATCGGTGCCAATACCACGATAGACCGCGGCGCGCTGGATGACACGGTGATCGAGGAGGGTGTCAAGCTCGACAATTTGATCCAGATTGGCCACAACTGCTGTATTGGTGCGCATACGGTGATTGCGGGTAGTGTCGGCATTGCGGGTAGTGCGCGTATTGGACGCCATTGCCGGATTGGCGGCGCGGCGATGATCCTCGGCCATCTGGAAATCGCCGATGGTGTGACGATCTCACCCGGTAGCATGATTACCCGTTCCATTGCCAAGCCGGGCACTTACACTGCGCTGATGCCGTTCCAGGCGCATAAGGATTGGTTGAGGACGGCGGCGCATATCCGTCATCTTGAGTCATTGGTCGAGCGCATGGTGCGGCTTGAAGATGAACTGAACGAACTGAAAGGGAACAAGGCATGAGCAGCAGCATGGATATCCACGAAATTCTGAACTATCTGCCGCATCGCTACCCGTTCCTGCTGGTGGATCGTGTAATTTCCCTGGAGGAAGGCAAGGAAATCACGGCAATCAAAAATGTGACCATCAACGAGCCGTTTTTCCCTGGCCATTTTACCTACTACCCGGTGATGCCGGGGGTGCTGGTGATCGAAGCTTTGGC
>Ga0153916_10001456_pt1 | contig 16980 bp, 15 predicted proteins | sample Opewatmetagenome_FD_109642 | JGI IMG/M metagenome (GOLD analysis project Ga0153916, IMG submission 109642) | Freshwater wetland microbial communities from Ohio, USA - Open water 3 Core 3 Depth 4 metaG | ecosystem: Environmental > Aquatic > Freshwater > Wetlands | place: USA: Ohio, Lake Erie... | reverse complement strand
CTTTCGTTCTTCAAATATCTCTTTAATTAGCTTAACGATCATTTCGGGCTCTTCCATCCGGCCTTTTCCATGCAGACCGCTCGCAAGCTCACCGGTAACCGGTTCAATTATGATATTTCCGTCATTCTTAAGTATCTCCAGGTTTCTTTTTGTAGAGGGATGATCATACATATCAAGATCCATAGCAGGTGCCAGAACAACCGGGCATCTCGCCGACAGATATGTGGCAACTAGAAGGTTATCAGCAATACCACCTGCCATTTTGCCCATGGTACAGGCCGTAAGTGGTGCAATGATCATAATATCTGCCCATGTTCCAAGGTCAACATGTGAATTCCACGTCCCGTCTGATCCTGAAAAAAAATCTGTTAAAACAGGATTACCGGATAAAGTTGACAGGGTTACAGGAGAGACAAATTCCCTGGCCATAGGTGTCATAAGTACTTTAACCTCAGCACCTTCTCTCCGTAAAAGTCTCACGGTAATTGCAGATTTGTAAGCTGCAATGCTTGCTGTAATACCAAGAATTATTTTTTTGCCTTTGATCATTTTTCTGGTTCAGGTTCAGCCAGCCTGTAATATATTTCATTGTCAATGAATTCCTGGAGCGCAATAAGGGTGGGTTTAGGCAATCTTTCATAAAACTTTGAGATCTCGATTTGCTCCCTGTTCTCAAAAACCTCCTCCAGATTATCAGTATAATATGCAAACTCTTCCAGTTTGCGGTTCAATTCCTGCTTTATCTCTACGCTGATCTGATTTGCCCTCCTGGAAACTATCATGACAGTCTGATAAATATTGTTAGTTTCCTTGTCGAGCTGGTTAATATTTTTTGTAACCGTTGTAACTGGTGCTTTTGACTTCTTGTAATCCATTCTTATAGTTTATTTATAATTGTTCTGTTGTTCCTGCAATATTTGTTGAAAACTCATACATTTTTTGTGCTTCTTTTACATACTTACTTTCCGGGAATTCGCTTATGAAAGTATAATATTCATCGACAGTATCCTGAAACCGTTCCTTCCTTTTAGAATATATGCTATTATCAGCAAGCAGGTAAGAAGATTTCAGGATTAGAAATAAAATCTCTTCCCTGTATTTTGTATCCGGATATTCATTAAGACAGTTTTTGAGAGCTATGATTGATGCTTTGTAATCACCAAGATTATAATACAATTTTGCGTTCAGATAGGATTTCTCAACTAGTTTATTACGTAATTCTATAAGATAAGTCATTGCTTCTTCAACTCTTGGACTTGAAGAATATTTAATCATAAAAAGCTGGAAAGCGGTGATCGCATTTACGGTATTCTCCTGATCTAATGAAGGTTTTGGAGAAAGTTTATAATAACAGTATGCTGTCATAAAATCTGCTTCTTCGGCAAAAACACTGTTTGGATAATCAGTTGCCAGAGCATTAAAATAATGACCGGATAAAATATAGTCTCTTTGCAAATAATAACTTTTGGCCTGATAATAAAAAACCGTATCAGCTTTAATTGTACCCTTGTAAACAGGTGCGATCTGGTCAAACAGTGTGGCGGCCCTCACATATTCTTCGGTATTATAATACTCCATGGCGGTTGCCAGCTTCAATTTATAATCCCGGCTTTTAAGAACTTGTTCATAGCCTTTACAGGATAGAATAACAGCAGATAATACGGTGAAAGACAATATAATATTTACCCTTCTCAAAAACATCGTGCAAAAATAGTTGTTTATACCATTAATCCAACGAAAAACAACAAAAAATATTTCTGATTTTGGAGATTATTAAATTTGAGTAATTTTGACGCTTTAAAATTTACTTAATTATATAAACATGGATATTTTTGACAAAATCGTTTCAAACAGAGGGCCTCTCGGACAATACCAGCAATATGGTCATGGATATTTTTTCTTTCCAAAACTGGAGGGAGAAATCGCTCCAAGAATGAAATACAGGGGCAAGGAAGTACTTACCTGGAGCCTTAATAACTATCTAGGACTGGCAAATCATCCTGAAGTGCGGAAAGCTGACGCGGAGGCTGCTATTAAGTATGGACTTGGTTACCCGATGGGTGCAAGAATGATGTCGGGTCAGACAGCAAAACATGAAGAACTGGAACAAAAACTTGCCACCTTTGAAGGTAAAGAATCAGGATACCTTTTAAATTACGGATATCAGGGAATGGTATCGATAATTGATTCTCTCCTTGACCGGAAAGATGTTGTTGTATATGATTCTGATTCACATGCCTGTATTCTTGATGGCTTAAGACTGCATATGGGAAAAAGATTTGTTTTCCCGCATAATAATATGCAAAGTCTTGAAAAACAACTTGAAAGAGCAACAAAATTGACCGAAACTACCGGTGGTGGAATTCTTGTAATAACTGAGGGAGTATTTGGTATGGTAGGTGATCTTGGAAATCTGGCCGGTATCGTAAAATTAAAACAGAAATACAATTTCAGGCTTCTTGTTGATGATGCCCACGGCTTTGGCACAATGGGAAAAACAGGAGCCGGCACAGGTGAACATTTTGGAGTGCAGGATCAGGTCGATGTTTACTTCGCGACATTTGCAAAATCAATGGGATCTATCGGTGCTTTCGTTGCAACCCAAAAAAGTGTTATCGACTACCTTGCATATACAATGAGATCACAGATATATGCGAAATCACTTCCTATGCCTTTAGTAATCGGCGCTTTTAAAAGACTGGAATTGCTTCAGACCATGCCCGAACTCAGGGAAAAACTGTGGATTATTGTGCATGCCCTGCAAAAGGGTTTGCGTGAAAAAGGATTTGACCTTGGAAGAACTCAATCTTGCGTTACTCCTGTTTTCATGGCAGGAGGCATCACTGATGCCACACAACTCATCGTTGATTTAAGAGAAAATTACCAGGTTTTCTGCTCAATGGTTGTTTATCCGGTTGTGCCTAAGGGTGTAATAATGCTCAGAATTATCCCAACTGCAGCTCACAGTCTTGAAGATGTTAAATACACTATTGATTGCTTCACCAAAGTTAAAGAAAAACTTGATAAAGGACTGTATCCCAAGGAAATAGCTAAGTGGTAAGCCACCTTTCAGCATCAATGGCAGCCATACATCCTGAACCTGCAGCTGTAACAGCCTGCCTGTAATGAGGATCCTGAACATCTCCGCATGCAAAAACACCGTCGATACTTGTTTTACTTGTACCGGGTTTTGTTTTGATATATCCTACTTCATCTGTTTTCAGATAAGCTTTGAAAATCTCAGAATTTGGATTATGACCTATTGCAAGGAAAAATCCCTGGACAGCTACTTTTACCTCTTTACCAGTCTTTAGATTTTGAAGAATTACACCCTCCACGTTCTGGTTTCCAAAAATTTCCTTTGGTACATGGCTCCATAGCACTTCAATATTTTCCTTATTTAGAACCCTTTTCTGCATGATTTTCGAAGCTCTCAACTCGTCTCTCCTGTGAATCAGATAAACTTTTTTGCAAAGTCCTGAAAGATAAAGTGCTTCTTCACAGGCAGAATCTCCACCTCCTACAACAGCTACATCCAGACCTTTATAGAAAAAACCATCACATGTAGCGCAGGCGGATACTCCAAAACCCATATATTTCTTCTCCGATTCCAATCCGAGATATTTAGCAGTTGCTCCGGTAGCAATAATTAATGAATCAGCAAGTATTATTTTTTTCTCGTCAATTGTCATCCTGAAAGGGTATACCTTTAAATCAGCCTTTGTGGCAATTCCCCAGCGGATATCTGCGCCAAATCTCTGAGCTTGTTTCTTGAAATCTTCCATCATTACAGGACCGGTAACTCCGTCAGGATAACCCGGGTAATTTTCAACTTCGGTTGTTGTCGTTAATTGCCCCCCGGGCAGTAATCCTTCATATAATACAGGCTTTAAATTTGCTCTTGCTGTATAAATAGCAGCAGTATATCCGGCGGGCCCGGAACCAATTATCAAACATCTGACCTTTTCAACTTCTTCCTCAGACTTTATTGCATCTTCTTCACCCTTAAGTTCCTGTATCGGCTTGTATAGTTCCATAATTATCATTTTTAAGGAGATCTAAATATAATCCATTTAATCGTTATTTCGGTTTTGATCAATAATCGTTCCACTTAGGAAATTACAAATGACTAAAGTTTAAAATGACTAAAAATATGGCTACATGGCTACATTGTTATATGGTTATGGAAATTTAACATTTCAAAAGTATAGCCATGTAGCCATATAGCCATGTAACCATGTAGCAATGTAACCATATAGCAATTGATTTAATTGTGAATAACTTTGAATAAAAACAAGAGTAAAAAATTGTAGTAATAGTAGCTTTGTAGATGACAATATGTCATTCATCATTACAGTTTTAATGAAAATCACTCTTGTCAAAAGCGGTGTTTTTCCTATTACAAAGGATAAAAGTGGTGAACCGCTGAGTGAAAGCCCCGAAACCGGATATGATTTCCCCGGCACTTTGCAGGGTGAAGGGAAACTTGCTGGCATCCCGGTTTTATTTATACGTACAAGCGGATGCAATTTGAGATGTATGTGGGAAACAGAATCCGGCGAAATTATTATTTGTGATACGCCCTACTCATCATGCTATCCGGAAGAAACTGAAGATTGGGAAATTGAAGATATTATCGATACTATTAAGGTAAACAGCCAGTTCATAAAACATATCGTGATTTCCGGCGGAGAACCTACAACACAACCTATAGCCCTGGTGCAATTGGCCCGTCAGCTAAAGCAAAAACTGAGATTTCACATTACGATTGAAACAAATGGGGTTATTTTTATCCCTGAACTTGCTTATTGGATCGACCTGTTTTCAATCTCGCCAAAACTTTCTTCCTCAGAACCTACAGCACAAAAAGTCAAAAAATTAAAAAAACCAATTGACCAATCATATTTCCGGGATCATAAGAAATTCCGCAGGAATATTGACTCAATCCAGAAATATATAAACTCATGCATGGATATGGGATCTTATTATGCTGATAAACCTGATAGTGTTCAAAGAAGGTTGCAATACAAGGATTTCCAGCTTAAATTTGTCATTTCCAGACCGTCAGATGTTGAAGAAATCAGGAAAGATTTTCTGGATCATCTCACATTTGTTGAACCCGAAGATATCATTTTAATGCCACTCGGAGGGACAAGAAAATTATTATCAAATACTTTTTTTATGACTGCAGAACTGGCAGTAAAAAATGGGTGGCGTTTTACTCCGCGCTTACATATTGACCTGTTCAATGATAAGCCAGGTGTTTAATTTAAAGTTGCTAAAAACTGAAAACTGTAAACTGTAAACCTAGTAGTATATGAATGGACTAAAGATCCTTTACCTAGAAGATTCTGAATTTGATGTGGAGATCGTCAGATACCTGTTTGAGCAGGAGAAAATTAAATTTAATCTTCAGCAAGTCAGAAACAAGGAAGATTATTTAAGGCAACTTGAAGATTTTAAGCCGGATATAATTCTCGTCAACTTTTCACTTCGTTCATTTGAGGGTATTGAAGCTTTGCATATTGTACGGGAAAAAAATCCCGAAATGCCGGTCATATTTTTGTCAGGCATCCTGGGTGAAGAAAATGTCATAGAAGTTTTAAAGAGTGGAGCAACAGATTATGTACTAAAGCATAGATTGGGTCGTCTGATTCCTGCTGTCCACAGAGCTTTACATGAAAACCGGGAAAAAGCAAAAAGGATACAGGCAGAAAAACTAATACACAAATATGACTTTATTGTCAATGTTTCCCGGTCAATGTTCACTTTAGTTGACAGGCAGTACATTTATGAAGATGTAAATGATGCTTTTTGTCGTGCTCATGACCTTATCCGGGATGAAATTATTGGAAAATCACTTTCTAAACTCTGGGGCAATGAAGTTTTTGAAAAATATATAAAAAAGAATTTCGATCAAAGTTTTTCTGATAATATCGTCAGATATCAGGCCTGGTTTGAAGTCCCTAAGTATGGCCTCAGGTGCTTTGAAGTAACGTTTTATCCATATAAGGAACTTGGACAGGATGTCACACATACTGTTGTCGAAACAATTGATATCACTGACCGGCAAAAAGCAGATGCACTGCAAAAAATGCTTTATACTGCAATTGAGCAAGCAGCTGAAATTGTCTGTGTTACAGATTCTGAAGGAATTATTGAATATGTAAATTCAGCTTATTTAAAAGTGACAGGATATAAATTGAAAGAGCTGATCGGAAAGAGTTTCAAAATTATGCTGACTAAAGAGCACCCGGATGAATTTTACGACCAAATTTCTGAAAGTATTTCAAGAGAAAACAACTGGAGAGGGAATATGAAGATCAGGAAAAAGAATGGGGATCCGGTTGAAGTATATTCCAGTATATCTCCGGTCAGAAATTCTAAAGGAGAGATTATTCAACATGTTACTGTTCAGCGTGATATTACGGATGAAACGAGGATTCAGAATTATCTGCAGCATGTGCACCGGATGGAAACTATCGGGACACTAGCAGGAGGAATTGCCCATGATTTCAATAACATCCTTGCTACAATCATCGGCCACACTGAAATTGCCATGGAAGATCTTCAAAAAGAGAATCCATCATTTCACGACCTTGAACAGATCCTGAAAGCATCAAACCGGGCTAAGGATCTTGTAAATAAGATTCTCTCTTTCAACCGGCAGATGGAGCCGAAAATAGAAGCAGTTAATATTGGTTCCCATATACAGGATACGATCAGGATGCTCGAAGGGTCAATTCCTGAAAAAATAAAAATCAAAACGAACCTTAATGAGAAATGCCCTCCGGTCCTTGCTGATCCTTCTCACATACACCAGATCATATTGAACATCTGCACTAATTCGTTTTATGCTATGCGGAAAAAAGGAGGGACTCTCTATATTAACTTGCAAAATCAGCAATTGGATGAGAATTTTATCAGAATATTTCCAAATATAAAGAAAGGGAAATATGTGCGTATAGATTTCAGGGATACTGGTACCGGGATGAAACAGGATATTGTAAAAGGTATATTTGAACCATTTTTCACAACAAAACCTGTTGGTGAAGGAACGGGATTAGGACTTTCTGTCGTGCATGGTCTTATAAAAAATATGAAAGGTGAGATTCTCGTTGAAAGCAAACCCGGTAAAGGTTCAACCTTCTCTGTCCTTCTTCCTGTAAGTAATATGCAGCCAGTGAGAAAAAAATAGGACTCAGATGTTCACAATCCTTATAATTGAAGATGATACCGACCTTAGTAATTTTCTTACAAGGCTTCTGCAACTTGAGAATTACCTGATTTTCGAAGCTGGAAACGGACTCGAAGCTGAAACCATTCTTAAAAATACACAACCTGACCTGGTGATAACTGACATAATAATGCCAGATCAGGACGGAATTGGCACAATCAATATGTTAAGGAAAAAACATCCTGAAATAAAGATAATTGCCATTTCGGGAGGAGGGCGAATACTAAGTGCGGATTATCTTGAGATTGCCTATAAACTTGGCGCTCATCATGTTTTTTCAAAACCATTTGATAATAAGGAATTACTGGTCAAAGTAAAAGAATTACTCGGCCAGAAGTAACTTGTGAAGTTATTAACTTTATATTTTTTGTAGAAAAAATGTATTTTTCTACATTTGTTGTCCTTTAATTATTGTTGGGTGGTATTACAATTCGATTTAAACGATTTAAAATTAAAATGAACTTTAAACAAATAATTATGTTTGTCTTAATATTAAGTCTTTTGGAATAATTAATGATCGGCCCTTTACGTTTAAATCAAATTGTAATACCACCCAACATTTCCCGGGGTGTAGCTCAGTCCGGTTAGAGTACTGGTCTGGGGGACCAGGAGTCGGTGGTTCGAGTCCACTCACCCCGACAAACTTAAAAAAGCCTTTCTGCTGTGCGGAAAGGCTTTTTGAGTTTAAATTGATCCTTCCGGAGAATTACCCAGAACTTTGGAGAAATTTACAGCTTCATCCGGTTATTAGGTGAAATATACTGAAATTGGAAAATCTCTTTATATTAGATGCTGGATTTATATTGCTCTCTTAGCTGTTTTTCATTTCAGGACCCATGCTACGTATTACAATTATTTTTTCTCTGGTTTGTTTTTCATTACAGGGATTTTGCCAATCCATTTTAAACGGGAAAAAAGTATGCAGTGCCTACAAAGTGAGGTCAAATGCTCCTGTTATTGACGGGAAATTGGATGATACTGAATGGCTTTACCTGGCATGGATTAATAATTTTATACAGCATGAACCATATGAAGGCAAAGAACCATCACAGGAAACAGGATTTAAAATACTATACGACAACGATAACATTTATGTGGCTATCTGGGCGTTTGATACCGATCCTGATAGCCTTGAAAGAAGATTAACCCGAAAGGATGAAATCGAAGGCGAACTGGTAAGTATTCAACTTGACACATACTATGATCAAAGAACTGCCTTTGCATTTATGGTGAGTGCATCAGGAGTCAAAGCGGACGCGATTTATTCAAATGACGGCGAAACTGAAGATTTTACATGGGATCCAATATGGTACGTAAAAACATCCATCGATGCAGATGGATGGAATGCAGAAATGAAAATACCCCTCAGCCAATTACGTTTTGATAAAGAGAATAACCAGGTCTGGGGATTACAGGTTATCCGGTTTCTATTCCGTAAGGAGGAAATATCTCTCTGGCAACCGGTACCACGGGATGCTTCCGGGTGGGTTCATCAGTTTGGTGAATTACATGGTATTACGGACATTTCACCAAAAAAACAAATTGAAATCGCTCCTTATACTGTGTCCGGTACAGAACGGTTTGAAAAAGAAGAAGGGAATCCATTTGCAACAGGGAAACTGAATAGGTTCAATGCCGGGATCGACGGTAAGATTGGCGTGACCAATAACATGACCATTGATTTCACCCTGAATCCCGATTTTGGACAGGTTGAGGCTGATCCATCCCAGGTAAACCTGACCGCATATGAAGTATTTTTTGAAGAAAAGAGACCTTTTTTTATTGAAGGTAAAAATATATTCAATTCCCCGTTGCAGTTCTATAGCGGTGATTACGTAGTACCTGAAAATCTTTTCTATTCACGCCGTATTGGTCGTTATCCGCAGTTAAGTCCCGATCATGAAAAAGGTGAATATACAAATATGCCACAAAGCACATCAATTCTTGGAGCTGTCAAACTAACAGGCAAGACTAAAAATGGTCTGTCTGTTGGTATCCTTGAAAGCGTAACTGCTAAAGAAAAAGCTGAAATTGACATAGAGGGCGAAAGAAGTTTTGAAACCGTTGAGCCACTGACTAATTATGCCATTGCAAGGATACAACAGGATTTTAATAAAGGAAATACATTTCTGGGTGGGGTATTTACTTCTACTAACAGACAAATCGAAGATTCAAGCCTGAACTTTTTACATAAATCAGCCTATACGGGAGGATTGGATTTCAGGCATAGCTGGAAGGATAGAACTTATAGCATTATGGCAAAAACTTATTTCAGCCAGGTAGCAGGTTCACAGGATGCTCTTATCCGTACCCAGGAATTATCTGCACGGTATTTCCAAAGGCCTGATAATGACTATGCAAAACTTGATTCAAACCGGACATCATTGTCAGGATTTGGGGGCACTTTTGGAATTGGAAAATTTGCAAAAGGGCATTTGAGATATTCCGGATTCCTTTCATGGAAATCTCCGGGCCTTGAACTCAATGATATCGGATTTATTTCTACTGCAGACCAGATTAATCAGTCAATCTGGATTGGGTACTTTTTATGGGATCCTTTCAGCATTTTCAGGGAACTGGACATGGGTATCAGCCAATGGGCTGTTTTTGATTTCGGGGGAAACCTGAATTATAAGGGATTGAATTTTAATTTAAACACTGAATTCAGGAATTACTGGTCTATAAGTGCTGGTGCCAATCTCTCACTTGGCGGCTTGTCAAATGTAGCCCTGCGCGGCGGGCCTTCCATGCTTTCTCCCGCCAATGTTATCACTTTTCTGAACATCGAGTCTGATGAAAGGAAAAAAATTAATTATGCAATCAATATTAATCAAAGCTGGGGGAGTGAAATGAGCAGCAGAGATCAGGGATATGGTATATTATTGTCTTACAGGCCGATTGATGCACTCAGCGCATCACTGTACGGTAATTTCAGCATCGCAAAAAGAGATCTTCAATATATTAAAACTATTATGCTCGAACCAGAGAATCAATATATATTCGGGACCATGAGGCAAAACACGATGATGATTTCTCTCAGGATAAACTTATGCATAACTCCGAACCTTACTTTACAATATTGGGGACAACCCTTTATCTCAGCAGGGAAATACAGCGAGTTCAAGAAGATCACTGACCCTCATGCAGAACAGTATGCTGATCGCTTTCATACCTTTACATCCGATGAAATTGCATGGAATGATACAAGTGGAATGTATGATATCACGGATGAAAATGGTTTAAGCAACTCCTTTTACCATCCTGATTTTAATTTTAAAGAATTCAAATCAAACCTGATTCTCCGATGGGAATTTGTCCCTGGATCTACCCTTTATATTGTCTGGTCACAGGGACGAAGCGGATATAATCCAAATGGAATATTTGATATCAAACAGGATGTTGGGGATATGCTTGACATTCATCCGCATGATGTTTTTTTGATTAAAATTTCTTACAGGTTTGGGTTGTGAGTAATTCATATCTTCTGAAAACAACTTTTATCTGTTGCTTAAATTTTACGATTATTTTGGTAATATTAAATGCAAATTGATTCATCAATGATTACCAGGAAATATCTGCTAATTTTTGCCTTTATTATTGGGATGATAAGTAGGCGGAAGGGTTCACAACAGAAAGGGTTACTGAAATTCAGTAACCTTTTTTAATCCTATTATTAGGGAACTATTTATTGTTATACTTAAAAATGTAAAAAATGCCGAATTGAAATCCCCTGTTGGTTGAATTTACAGCACCGTTCTTATTTATATTGGTTAATCCAAAATTATATCTTGCATCAACACCAAAACCCGTCGGCGGAAATACATAGCTCGCACCAGCACTTAAGCCAAAGTCAATGGGTTTTAAATCATTTTTATTGTCTGCCCTAATCAGAAAACCTACCTGTGGGCCAGCCTGTAATCTGAATCCATTGTCGAACATATATTGAAATAGGACAGGTACATTAATATAATCCAGATTCTTGGGTTTTGCACCCTGTGCGGAATATACTATTTCAGGCTGAAATGCAAAATGGTTGTCGAAATGGATATGACCAAGTAAGCCAAAATGATACCCTACTCTTGAGTCATACTTGATATTGTCGTCATTGTGGATGTTATATAAATTTAACCCACCTTTAAGTCCAATGTTTACGTGTCCTGGAGGTGTATTGCCGTGTTGTGCACTTGCAACGCCCGTAATCAAAATTGCTGTTATTAATCCGAGTAAAAATTTCATAGCTTTTTTATTATATTAAATATTACCTTTTCGTTGGCAAAGGTGGGGGTTATTTCTTGACGGAATGTTACAAAATTGTATATATTTATTACATAATTCACATATTAGAGCAGTCTCTGCCAGCGTCGCAGATGTCGCAAAAAGCATCAACCGGGGTGCGAATTCCGTTATAAGTGAGCAGCCTTGTTTTTGATTTTTAAATAGGAATTATTAATTTGGGCATAATTAAAAATTAATTGAAAATCTACATCAAAAATATGGTTTGTATCCGGTGCAAAATGGTAGTGAAATCCGAGCTGGAAAAACTTGGATTACATTACACTACAGTTGAATTGGGCGAAGCTGAAACCATTGAGAATATTTCAACAGAGCAACTGGATCGACTGAACATTAACCTTAAAAAGGCCGGACTCGAATTGATGGATGATAAAAAAAGCATTCTGGTTGAAAAAATAAAAATGATTATCGTTGAACTGGTCCATTATACTGACGAACAAATCAAAATAAACCTTTCCGATCACCTAAGCGAAAAACTCAACTACAATTACACATACCTTGCTAATCTTTTTTCCGAAGTTAAAGGCACTACCATTGAAAAATTTTACCTGGCCCATAAAATAGAAAAGGTAAAAGAATTACTCGTATATAATGAGCTAAATCTTACCGAAATTGCCTACAAAATGCATTACAGCAGTGTCGCTCATTTATCAAACCAATTTAAGAAAATGACAGGGCTTACTCCATCTCACTTCAAAAATCTTAAACAGAAAAGGTACAGCGCTTTAGGGGATGTGTGAAATATGTAACTTTTTCCCAAAATTATGTAATGGTTTTTAAAATTAAGGATTGCACCTTTGCGATGTAATTTGATATTCCCATGAAGCCAACTTAATCAAAGACTGATTGAAAAATCAGTCTTTGGGCTTCATTTCAGACACTTAAACTGGTAAATAGGTTGAAAAGGATGGATAATGTCGAAGTCGAAAAAGCAAAAGCCCTTATTATTGTAGAAATCATTGAATATATTCCTAATTCAATTGATTTTAAAACAATTATAAAAAAAACAACAGGTAATATCAGTGCGGTTTCAATTGATACTGGTGAAGAGTTGGCTGAAAAAATAAGCCCATTCGACACTTTTGTCCAAATCATTGACGGCAAGGCTGAAATTATAATTGATAAAATATCGTATTTTCTGAATACAGGCCAGTCAATAATTATACCGGCTCATTCATCAAATATTGTAAAAGCCAACGAACGTTTTAAAATGATTTCGACCATCATAAAAAGCGGATACGAATAAACAGCAAATGTGTGAAATATGTAAGTTTTTCCCAAAATTCGGAGGGGACTTATCATTTAAAATAAAATAAGGAGAAAATTATGAGCACAAGAAGAAATACAACAATAATCTATATTATCATCGCAGTTGTGATAATAATAGTGGCCTTTATTTTATTAGGCGGCGGGCCATGGATAAAAGGGATGACGCATGGAAGCGGGTCGATGAGCACAGTCCATTTGAATTGGGTACAGATTCTAATTAGTTTAGTTATCGGTTTCCTGCTTGGTTTGGTAGTCGGCAAGAGGAAATGGTGATTGACTACCGGAATTCGCTGGGAATCAAGTTTGAAAACAAAGCGAATCCTGTCTTTGAATGATCCGGTTATTGCATCAATTTAATAATTCACCTCCTGCTGAAAATAATCCTGTCATGAAACTTTTAGAAAAATAGTTTTTGGGAATGTGTGAATAATGTAACTTTTTCCAAAAATTATGTAATGTTTCCCTGAACAGAGAGATATACCTTTGTTAATGTAATAATTAATATAATTCAAATAAACTTTAAATCATGGGAAATGCACTTTACGTCATCGCTGTAGTCCTGCTTATTGCATGGGCAATCGGATTCCTTGGTTTCCATACCGGAGGATTAATACACATTCTTCTTGTTGTTGCAATTATTGCAGTCTTATTTAGAATTATTGCAGGGAAAAAAATATTTTGACCTGATATCAGTTCAGGTCATACCCTGGATGACTATGCCAGGGACTTGAGTATTTGATCTCTGCGAAGGATTTACTTCCTGAGTAAATTCTATCCGGGGTCATTACAATCATTCAAAAACAATCTTTCGTGTAGAAATGATGCATTTCACGCGAGATATAGCCTTTGCCATAAGAGGTTAGAATTACTATAATAAATAAAAAAATAAAATGAAAAAAGTTGGTATCATCATTATTATGCTTGGTTTAGTATTAACCATTTTTACAACTATTACTGTCTTCACTAAAGAGAAAGTAGTTGATATCGGAGATGTTAAAATCACCAGAAATAAACCGCATCACTTCAAGTGGTCGCCACTGGTTGGCATTGCTGTAATGGGGATTGGCGGAGTCGTTTTATGGCAGGCCACTAAAAAATAATAAACCGAATATATCTGCTTGTTAATATGAGCGCTTTGTTAGCCAGCAGGCATTCAGTGGCGGGCTTATAAGGATTTAAATCCCGGGAAGAAAACCTAATGCCCAGTCGCTAAAAACATGGTCAGGAAAGTCCTGAAATAAAGTTTCACATCTTCAAATAGCGACCAGTTATCGATGTATTTCAGATCCATTTTCATCCATTTCTCAAAATTGATATTGTGCCTGTTTGGAGTTGTTTGCCATGTACAGGTGATTCCCGGTTTAACAGATAGCCTCCTGAGCTGCCACCTTTCATATTTGATAACTTCACTTTCTACCGGGGGGCGCGGACCAATCAAAGACATCTCACCCTTTATAATGTTTATTAGTTGAGGTACTTCATCCAGACCGGTCTTTCTTAGTATTCTTCCTACCCTGGTAATCCTGGGATCTTTTTTGATCTTGAAGACCGGTCCGTCCGATTCATTATGATCTTGCAGTTTGTTCAGCAATTGCTCTGCATCGTGGACCATTGTCCGGAACTTATACAACCTGAACTTCCGTCCCCGCAGTCCGATCCTTTCCTGGATAAAAAATACAGGTCCGCGAGATTCAAGTTTAATGATCAGTCCGATTAATAACCAAAAAGGTAATAGAATAACCATTATCATAAATGAAAAATAATAGTCACCTATTGTTTTTAAAACAATGGAAAAGTGATTTGAAGGAACATCAACCAGAGTTAAATAGGAAGATTCATTTACGTTTTTAAACACCAAATCAACGGGTTCAAGTGGAGAAAGGCTCGACTGTAACCTGAATATGACACCTATCTCATCACAAGCCCTGATTATTTGCTTTATCTGCTCATCATCCACTTTGCTTTTGCAATAAATAACCTCATCAATTACATGGCAGTCCAGAAGCTGATTAATATCCGTATTCTCCGGGTAAACTTTAATCTTTTCTCCGTATTTAGCCCTGATCAGTTTCGAATTACTTATGATGTACTTAACTCTGAAGCCCCATTCCTTATAGTGAATCAGGCTTTTTATAATAGATTCAGAGAATGAATCAGCAATGAGAATAACATAACGGGTATTGTATCCCATCCTCCTGTAAACCCTGAAAATACTGTAAGATATTGTCCTCACAAGAACAGTGCCTGTGAAGCTGATCAGACAATACACAGGTACGAGAATGAATGCAATCTTATCCGGACCAAAAAGTGCCCAGATTATGGTGGCAATACCCAATTCAATAAACGAAGACTGGGCATACCTGAAAAATAGCGTTCTGTACCGCTGGGTCCTGGGAAGGATTGCCCTTGTTGTAACTTTTGAAAGAACAAAAGAAGAGAGTAAAATGAAAATCCCGAATATCAGATAATTTATGTTTACAATGATATCAGTTCCAATCCATAACTTAACAATTATAATAGCCAGGAAATAGGAGGCAATAACCGTTAAAGTTTCTGAAAGGTTGAGAACAAAATACTTATATTTTCGTACTAAGTTCATAATAAAAATTCACTGCAATTTTTAAACTATCAGCCGACCAAGGTAGGGGCATTTAGACAAATACATGTTACACAATTACAGATAAAAGTTATATGATTCACACATTTTCAGCGAGGCAAATGAAACTGCAAAAACGGCTCTGAAAAAATACACCATGTTGTACGATTTTGCCCCGATGGGTTATTTTACACTCGAAAGTGATAGCAGTATCTGCGATCTGAACTTCACTGGTGCCGACATGCTTGGTGATAAACGCTTTAGTTTATTAAATAGCAACTTTAAGCTGTTCATTTCTAAAGATTCGCAGGCTGTATTTAACGATTTTTTCAGTAAAGTTTATATCAGTAATGCTAAAGAATCGTGCGAATTGATGCTTGGTTATGACAATAATCCTTTATGCTTTGTCTATATGGAAGGCATAGTTACTGGCGATGACCGGAAATGCCTTTTGTCGGTTGTTGATATTTCAAGCTTCAAACAATAGCACATCAAATAAATAGTGTCTGTTAAGAATTCTTTCTTTCCTACGGATTTTTAGCAAGGCTGGATTTAATTCCTGACAGGATTGATTTGAAGCAATAACTAAAAAGAAATCTTTCGGGATCTCTTTCATAATCTATAATTCCCTCTCTAACTTCTTCACCCGGAATCGGGTTTGAATCCAACACTTGCCTGTTGGCAATAAATGAAATAAATCTCTCTCTGAAGGCGGTGGTATCATCCGTTTGTTTATTCTTAACTGCAATATCCAATCCATGATAAAGCAGAGTCATTTTGCCGGTTGCTCTGGAGTTGTTTGCCGTAAAGCTGAAATTCATTGCATCTATTTTACCGGATGTAGCATAAATAAATGCATTTTTCTCTAATATAGGATTCAATTCATTTGCATCCATGCCTGAAAGAGTTCCATTAAATGAAAATGCGTTTTGACTGTCGAATATTTTCCCTTTTAATAAAATGGTCATGTTACCTTTACCCATTAACAAGGCATTACCCTTAAGTTCTATGTAATCGCTTTTTGTTTTGTAAATAGCGTCGTTAGTTATTTTATAAATTTTAGCATTGATTTCATTAAAGCTGATAATTCCTGGCTCATTTGCTTTCTCATCATGTACGATATAAGTGACATTCCCGTTATTAAGACTGATTGAATCAATTTGGATAGCGCCGGAATAATTGTAAATCATATCCTGGAATGCAGGCATGTTCTCATGTCGGAATTCTTTTCGCTTATCACGAAAAACTTTCATATCCATTTTTCCGATTTCGATATAGGAACTTATCGGGCTCCTGGATATGAAATAACCTGCAGCATAAAAATCGTGAACGTAAATGTTGCTGAAGCCGGCTTCAATACGAACCGTTTGAAATTCATACCGTGAGGTGAAATCATAATCTGTGTAATTCGGCTGAATAGAAAAGCTGTTTACCGATAATGTGTTTGATGTTGCGGAATAGATAATACCGCCGGCTTTAAATGTATACATGCTGTCAGATGAAACTGAAAGAAGTTCTTCCGCTTTGAAATCAAATTTCTTAACGATGCCAGAGGATAAGGTATCCTGTTTTTCAACCTGAAAAT
>Ga0153916_10001455_pt1 | contig 16982 bp, 19 predicted proteins | sample Opewatmetagenome_FD_109642 | JGI IMG/M metagenome (GOLD analysis project Ga0153916, IMG submission 109642) | Freshwater wetland microbial communities from Ohio, USA - Open water 3 Core 3 Depth 4 metaG | ecosystem: Environmental > Aquatic > Freshwater > Wetlands | place: USA: Ohio, Lake Erie... | reverse complement strand
TTTTACTTATCACATAACCTGATTAACGGTAGGCAGTCGCCCAAAGGTTCATCCGGAATTCGAAATAACCAAACTTTACCCGTTCCATCTCAAATCCTGCTTTACCAAAATACCAGCCTAGAAGCGGCAAGGTGTATACATATATATGTTCTTCTATTTCCTGTTTGCTGACCATGTTGATCCTTGCGAGCAAGTGCAAGAAGCTATCAGACCAGGCAGCTGGGGTTGTAACGACGAGTATGCCTTCCGGGATCAACACGCGATGGATTTCCTGGAATATCCTGACCAGACTGTTCGGATTCAAGTGCTCAGCCACGGCGAGCATCGTGACTGCATTAAAATATCCATCTGCAAAAGGCAGGTGGGGTTCTGAATTTAAATCAATGGAGTACCAATTGATGGCAGATACTTCTTCAGGCTTTTCATGTTGATCTACCGCATATTTCTCTTTGAAGTAGGTGTGAGCTAAGAAGTAGGGGTAAGAGCCGCAACCAACGTCTAAAACCCGTCCTCTGCGGAGATGGTCGGGGATCAACGAATTCGCTTTGTTCGCACGCAGATGAGCAAGATATGGTTCCAGGAAACCATTCCCACGTGTGACGTTATGATTGGTTTTAGGTATCTCCATTTTATATCCCAATAAAAGTGCTGATTAACTCGTTACAAAGCCAATTAGGGGATCCAGGCTTGAAGCCCATATAAAGATAGCAAAACGAACCAGCCTCCTGAGCTTAATGCAATGATGGTGAGCCGTTTCCAAGGCGTGTCGAATGCGCTGGCTGCGCCAATAAAAACTGGAAAGGCGAGCAGCAGATGACGGGGTAAACCCATGTAGGGGTGAACAGTTCCAGTGTTGAAACTGAAACTCAAAATAGTAATAGCCAGCACATACAGGCGATAGGACCATTTCATCCTTTTCCAACTGATGCCTAAGAGGACCAAAAAACCGATTCCAAGGATCACGTTTATCCAGATGTCCAAATCAGGCTGCAAGATAAGCTTTTGCACAGCCATTTGGATCGCTGTCCATGGCCAGGTAATCCCATGTATCGGTACAACTTTCGTTCCACTTGGTGATAATAATAAGCTGGATAACGACGAAATTGGATTGCTCAGATTTAGATGTACATCATTCAATATCAATGCACGATAGATGATCCAGATCAAGTAGCCACCGGGGATCAACGTGAGAGGAAATAACAGCTTCCAATGCTTAATCGCTTGCTTAAAACTATAACCAACCGATTCCCACATTTCCCAGGCGACTGGAATAAGCAGTAACGTCCCTTGCTGGCGAGTTAATGAGGCCAGGCCTCCAGCTATTCCAGCTAACCACCATAATTTCTTATGAGCAAATAGAAAGCATAAGATAGCTAAAAAAAGAAAAAGTCCTTCAGTATATGGTGCGAATAGCACAAATGCAGGAGGGGCAGAAAGTAACAGCAATATGCCAAATTGTGCCTGCGAGGATTTTATGTCGAGGTTTGCGAGATATTGAAATGAGATAAGTAAACCAATGCATGCAACAGCACTAACAATCAACAAGCTAAATATCGCATTCAGATTTAGGAGAAAGAGAGGTCTGGCAAGAACAGGGTAGAGGGGGTGAAATAACGCTGTTCCATCTGTGGCATGATATCCTTGTGAAACGATACGGACAAACCATACTGCGTCCCAGCGTAACCAAGGTGAAAGGAAAGTCCGGGTTAACCAATCCATGAAGGGTTGAGAAGGGGGCAGCAGAGCAATCTGCTGCTCGAGATCAGTAATTGGGCGAAGACCAGATACGACGCTTAAGAATAATCCACTAATTATCCGTATAGAGAACCAGAGCACGAATAACTTGCTAAATGACTTAATAATCGTTTCGTTTCTTTGATAAGCAGAATCCCAGGAATGTAAGATGGAGTTGATCAGCGTCATATGCATGTCAAGATAAAGACAGTGTTGAGAAGCCCCAGGAGAATATCACTGTTCTTACTTAAGATCATGTGCTCTCCTTATCTCTTCCTTTGTTGCATGCTTTATACCTATAACAGTCTTGTTCATGATCTATACAAAGAAGATCACAGAAATAATTTGCTTTATCCTATCGTCATGCCTGCAAGCCAATATGAGCACTAACATAGTCCAAACCACTCGCGAAGAATGTAAGCATGTCCGGTGAGAAGCAATTCTTAATATAGCTTAGTGGACATAAAATATTTCAGAATTATACATTAGTAGCAACTCTGGCCAGTTATTAGATTTGTAAGTATCTGGTGGTTGCTCGTGGTGTTTTCCTGTGCTATACTCGATTTGGTTTTGTGTAACTTGGCATATCATTAGCTCGAGGAGTCGTGAAGATGAATTTACCAGATAAATCTCTTGAGGCTGGGGAACTCAGCATCTGGGAGCAGCTAAAAGAGGATTGTCGTTTAGAGTTAGAGCAAGCACAAAAAGAGTACAAAGAAATTAGCTTATTGATGGAACAGAGCCGTGTAGAAGTGGCGAAATTACAGCAGAAGAACGCCTCGACGTCTGCGCACCTGTCACAAATTCAATCTCAATACGAAGCAGTTTCCAAGGCCGATATCCGCATGGCGTATGAATCTGCCCTGGATGCCCAACAAAGGCTATTTGTCATGCGGGGTCAAATCGATAAATTGCAGAGTGATCAAGCGCATATCGAGCGCTATCTTCAAATCTTAGAACGGGTCGACCAAGCCTTAGAATCCAATGGGGGAGAGCAAAGTGGCGCAGCCCAGGGGTTACTGGATACGGCAAAGACGGTTGAGATGATTGTACAAGCCCAGGAATCGGAGCGTGGCCGGCTCGCTCGCCAGATGCATGATGGCCCTGCCCAGGCATTGTCTAATTTCATCCTACAAACCGAAATCGCCATGCGCTTATTCGATATCGATCAAGGCAAAGCTAAGGATGAGCTGTCAACAGTTAAAGCGACCGCCTCAGCTACATTTCAGAAAGTAAGGGATTTCATTTTTGATCTACGCCCAATGATGCTGGATGATCTAGGGCTGGTGCCAACCATCACCCGGTATGTCGATACGTATAAGGAGCAGACTGGGGTCGATGTAAAATTTGTATCGACGGGCATGGAACAACGATTTGCAGGTTATCTCGAAGTGATGGTGTTCAGGGCCATACAAGAGCTGTTAAGCAACATTGCGAAACATAGCCAGGCCACGCAGGTAAATGTCCAGATGGATTCATCGGAAACTAACCTGCGCGTCAGCATTGAAGATAATGGAAAGGGTTTTGAGATCGAGAAAGAGCAAGGAAAGAGCGGGATGGGCTTGAAGATCATCAGAGATCGGGTACAGATGCTGGGCGGTAGTTTTGAGATCCAAAGCACGATCGGCCAAGGGTCTCATATATTATTTCAAATACCAGCCAGCAAAGCCGATATCTTTGCATAATTGTAATGTCCTTTTAAGCGAAACCCATTGATTTTTTTCGAGAAGTTGCATATAATATTGATAGCTTTGGGATGAGCGCCAGAGTAATCACAAAGGGAAGGAGGTGGATGCCATGTTGTTCTCACCGAAAGAAAAAGGTCAAGGTATGGTTGAGTATGCGTTAATTATTGTGTTGATTGCGATCGTAGTCATTGTTGTTCTGACCATCCTTGGCACTCAAATTTCTGTAGTCTTCAGCGAAATATCTTCAGCGCTCGGCATCTAATTTTTTCAATCAATCCAAAACAGGGACCCGGTCACTCCGGGTCCTATGTTTTAGTCAGGTTGGCTTAAATCTTGCAGCACTTATTATGTAGTAAATTAATTGACCTTTTTAATCAAGGTGGACAGGGGTTGGTCCCCCTGAACTTGACTTTTGACATAATGGTCGTATGATTATACCAATGTCATCTCCGGAAAATCTGAATATGGGAGGCTGATATGCGTCGCGGACGAATTTTCATCCTGTTGGCATTAATAATTGTTATCGGGGCTGCTTTGATATATTTCTTATATAGCAGAGGCATACTATTTGCCCAGCCAGAAGGTACAGGCGAAACAACCAATGCCTCTTTTACACCTACGCCGGTTGCCAGCTCGAAAGTAGTCGTGGTGACCCAGCGAGTGCAACGAGGCGATATTATCACTGCCGATAAGCTGGACCTGGTCGATTATCAAGCAGATCTAGTCTTACCAATCATGTATAAGGAAGTCAACCAGGTAGCGGGGAAAATGGCGCGTTACACGATGGATCCATATACTGTGGTGACCTCAGCCCTGGTCACCGAATCCCCCGACACTGAACAAGGCTCGGATGATGCGTTATTCATATCACCGGGAATGGTAGCAGTTTCAATTCCCATTACCAGACTCTCAAGCGTCTCATATGCCCCTCAAAGGGGGGATCACGTCAATGTGATCGTTACTATGCTCTTCGTAGATTTAGACCAGTTTTGGCAATCGAAGTTACCCAACTGGACTGGTAACGTGATTGCCCCGGGAAACACAGGGATCTCAGAGGGTGGTGGTATGATTACTAACGAAACGCTCTCAACTTTACTAGCCCAGCCGTTCAGAGGTGCATCTGAACAAGGTAGGGCTGAAAATGATCCTACTGTCAACCAGACTTTCTACATCCTGCCTTCTGAACCTCAGCGCCCTCGACTGGTAAGCCAGACTTTAATCCAGAACGTCATCGTTTTACAAATGGGCAGCTTTATGACACCGGCTGAGAAGGCGGCTGCGGAAGCCACTAAACCAGCGCCTACCGCAACACCTGAACCTGGTTCAGAACAGGCCCAACAACAACAGGCTGCCGCCACACCCACGCCCATACCAGCTCCTCCGGATGTAATTACATTGATAGTTTCTCCTCAGGATGCTGTCACCTTGAATTACTTGATATATGGTGGTGCGCAATTGACTTTAGTGCTCAGGAATCCACGCGATGCCGAGGTACCGGCGACTGAAGCTGTGACCCTTGCTTATCTGCTCGACCAATATAATATACCTATCCCGGTCAAGTTACCGTATGGTCTTGAACCTGCAGTGACCGACCTGGTTCTTCCACCTCTCCCAAATGATAACATCCCGACTCCACAGCCATAACACATTATCATTTTTGGAGCTGATGAATGGCCGAATCTGAGAAAATCCGAGTAGTCATCGTAGACGATATTGCTGAGACGCGTGAGAACATCAGGAAATTATTACAGTTCGATCCTGATGTGGAAGTTGTTGGGGTTGCCAGAACAGGCCGTGAAGCGATTGACATATCCAAGGATGTTAAGCCAGATGTCTTGTTAATGGACATCAACATGCCCGATATGGATGGCATCGCAGCCACGGAAATCATCAGGAAAACCGTACCCTTTACCCAGATCGTGATCCTCTCCATCCAAAATGATCCCAACTATATGCGACGCGCCATGCTGGCTGGCGCCCGCGACTTTCTTACCAAGCCACCCACGATCGACGAGTTGAATGCAGCGATACGCCATGCCGGTGCAAATGCTCGCGAGGAGCGTGCGAAAGCCCCCCTGGTGACGTCTGTCCAAAGTGCAAAACCTGGTGGAGCACGTCCTTTGGGTTTCTCAGGAGTGGGAGGAAAAGTCATCACCTTCTACAGTCCAAAAGGTGGCTCAGGCTGCACGACCCTGGCCACGAACCTGGCAGTTTGCCTCAGCACTGAAGAAACATCGCTGGTCATCGTTGATGGTAATTTACAGTTTGGTGATGTGGCTGTTTTCCTGAATGAGCAGGGTAAATTCTCAATTTTAGACCTGACACCTCGTGCGGACGAACTGGATGAGGACATAATTAATAATGTGACTCTCAAGCATGCTCAATCGGGGATTAAAATTCTACCCGCGCCAATGAAACCCGAGCAGGCTGATTCAGTGACAGCCGAGCAATTCTCAAAAGTGGTCAGATATTTGCGGGAAATGTTTTCATATGTGATCATTGATACGGCATCTATGTTGACGAACATCACTGCCACCGCAATTGATAATAGTGATTTACTTATATTATTGACCACACAGGATATTCCATCCATTAAGAATTCTCGCTTATTCCTGGATGAGATCGATGCCCTAGGATTTGATCGGAAGCGCATCATCTTCGTGATGAACAAATTTGACAAGCGTATAGGCATTACCCCTGAAAAAGTGAGTGAAAACCTTAAGCAAGAAATAACTGCAGTCATACCGTATGAAGAACGGGTGATCGTTTCGGTAAATCGCGGGATTCCATTTATCCTGGTGGATAAAACCCGCCCATTATCTCGAGCGATCATCTCCCTGGCCGAAATTGTCAGGCAGCGTGTATCTGAGTTGGAAACACAACCTGATCTGATGATGTCAACCAGGGTTACTGGTAAAAAATAGTGTGATTAAGTCTTGGTGGAGGTTCGGATATGTCACTTTTAAAACGAATTGAGCAAGGGAAGAGTGGGCAACCACCCAGTGGCCAGCCCGCTGGGCCAGTCGGGCAGCCAAGTTTGATCTCGCCTCAAGCCCGTCGGGTGATACCACCCGGGGTGAGTGGTCAAAAAGATACATATACAGATCTGAAGACCCGGGTCCAGAATCGTTTATTATCCGAGCTGGATCCGACAATGGATATATCCAGGGTGATGGAAGTCCGCAGTACGATTCAAGATTTATTCGAGCAGGTGCTCGCAGAGGAGAATATAGTCCTCTCCCGCCCAGAAAGACAGCGCTTATTTGAGCAGATCAGCGCAGAAATATTAGGTTATGGGCCGCTCCAGCCGCTGCTCGAAGACGAAACGATCACCGAAGTGATGGTGAATGGGGCAAAGAATATCTATGTCGAGCGGGCTGGTAAGATTACCAGGATACCTGTAGCATTTGAAAGCGATGAACATGTCATGCGCATTATCGACAGGATCGTCGCTCCATTGGGACGAAGAATTGATGAATCCAGTCCATATGTCGATGCACGCTTGCCGGATGGATCTCGTGTTAATGCGATTATCCCGCCCATCTCCCTGGTAGGCCCGGTGCTCACGGTAAGAAAATTCGCAAAAAATCCGATCACACTTGAACAATTAATCGAATTTGGCACCGTCACTCCCGAAGCGCTGCAATTCATGAAGGCCTGCGTTGAATCCAGGCTGAATCTGATCATTTCAGGCGGCACCGGCTCCGGAAAAACCACACTCCTGAACATACTCTCTCAGTTTGTGCCAGCTGATGAGCGCATTATTACCGTTGAGAACGCCGCAGAGCTGCAACTACGCCAGGAACATGTAGTTACATTGGAATCGCGGCCACCGAATATCGAAGGTCGGGGTGAGGTAACCATTCGCCAGCTGGTGATCAACTGTTTGCGTATGCGCCCGGATAGGATCATCGTCGGCGAGATCCGTGATGAAGCTGCTCTAGACATGTTGCAAGCGATGAACACCGGTCATGATGGGTCCATGACTACTGCCCACTCCAACAGCCCACGCGATACCCTCGCCCGCCTGGAAACGATGGTCATGATGGCGGGCATGGAATTACCCGTGCGTGCGATTCGAGAGCAAGTCTCTTCCGCTATTGACCTGGTCATCCACCAGGAACGTATGAGAGACGGTACCCGAAAAGTAGTAAATGTCACCGAGGTTTCGGGGATGGAAGGTGACGTGATAACCATGACGGATATCTTCGTCTTTGAACAATCAGGATTTGAAAATGGGAAAATTATAGGGAGATTACGACCGACAGGCTTGCGTCCCAAGTTTATGGAAAAAATCGAGTCCTCTGGGATCCATCTACCTCCGTCGATATTTGGAATTGGTGAACGCAGGCGTTATTAAACCCTCACCTGGGTAAAGCCGAGGTTGATCATGAGCCCTACAACAGTACTTCTTATAGGTGGCGCGGTTGCCTTCGTCCTTCTGGTGATTGGATTAATCATCACAGCCGTCGAGGAAAGATCCTTAGTCGCTGAGCGCCTGGAGTATCTTGATGCCGAAGGAATTGAGGTAGTTAACAAGAAAAAAATCATTGGTGAGTGGGTGGGGAAGCAAGCCACACGCTACACCTGGGGACAATCGCTCACGCGCTCGCTGGCACGAGCAGATATTAAAATGAAAACCGGTGAGTTTGTTATTTTGCTCATCGCATTTACAGCTATAGGTGGTTTGTTGGGGTGGATTTTAGCCGGGGGTACATCCTCAGCTGAAGGTGAAGTGTCCCTGCGAGTTTTATCGACCATACCAGGAGTTTTGATCGGCGCATTGCTAGGCTTCTTTGCTCCAATCCTCTACCTCAGGCGCCAGCAGGGCAGGCGATTGATCAAATTCGACAATCAACTGGCTGATATGCTCAGCCTGATGGTCAATGGTTTACGAGCAGGGTATTCGATCATGCAGGCCTTGGAAGCCGTGGCTAAAGAATTGCCTCCACCTATCTCTGACGAGTTCCGTCGTGTCGTACAGGAAATGCAATTGGGAATTCCAATGGATGTCTCCTTGGAAAATTTAACCCGCCGGATCCCTAGCAAAGATCTAGACTTGCTGGTCACTGCGATCAATGTGCAGCGAGAGGTGGGTGGTAACCTGGCCGAAATATTAGATACCATTTCACACACCATCCGCGAGCGTGTGCGGGTGAAGGGGGAGATTCGCATCTTAACTACTCAGGTGATGACTTCAGGACGGTTCCTGGCAGTATTGCCGGTAGCTGTAATTATCCTCATGTATTTCATCAACCGAGGCTATATGATGCGATTTTTTAATCCTGCTACGCGCATGTATGGCATACCGGCTTTGATTATAGGCGCGTTCATGATTATGATCGGTTATTTCCTAATGACGAGAATTGCAGACATCGAGGTCTAGCGGATCGATAATTGGAGATATGAAATGACGACACCCTTGATAATCATTATTGGTGTAATCCTTCTCGGAGCGATTATATTAGTTATCGTTGGAATACGCTCACCTCAAGGGGCGGATGCACTGGAGGATAGGCTGGCTGAATATGCTGCTCGAGGAGAAACGGTATCGCTGGAGGAGATAGAGTTATCACAGCCTTTCTCACAACGGATCGTTGTACCGGTAGCCAAAAGGATGGGCGAATTTGTGATGCGATTTACCCCCCAGAATGCCATCGCATCCATGTCCAGAAAACTGGAGCTGGCGGGGAATCCTGGCAATTTTGATCCAGCGGTTTTCTTCGCCCTGCGTTTCCTTGGGATCCCATTTGGAGCATTTTTTTTCATTATTGACGCGCTAGCAGCCCCTGGCAGCTTTTTTGACGGGAAAGGATTAATGTTTGGATTGCCCGCAGCAATCTTGGGTTTTTATTTGCCCGATTTACTATTACAAACTCGCATCGACCGGCGTCAAAAAGAGGTCAAAAAGGCGATGCCGGATGGATTAGATTTGCTCACTATCTGTGTTGAGGCGGGATTGGGATTTGATGCAGCGATGTCAAAACTGTATGAGAAGTGGGACAATGAATTAGGGCGCGCGTTTGGTCGTGTGGTGCGAGAGATTCAACTCGGTAAGTTACGCCGTGAGGCACTGCGCGATATGGCTGACCGTTTGGGTGTAAGCGAAATGTCTAGCTTCGTGGCGGCTGTGATTCAGAGTGAGCAGCTAGGGGTAAGCATGGCTCATGTTCTACGCATCCAGGCTGATCAAATGCGTATTCGTAGGCGCCAGCTCGCTGAGGAAGAAGCTCATAAAGCTCCTATTAAAATGCTTTTTCCTATGGCACTTTTTATCTTCCCGGCATTATGTATTGTCCTGATGACTCCTGCATTACTGATTCTCATAGAGACGGGTGCAGGGCCACTTGGTGGATGATTAACCGACAAAGCCAGGCGGATTTATAATTTGATATTTATGGTCCCTATGCCAGGCAATCTGGCTTATCGGGTTTATCGATTATTTTGGGAAGCTTTGGACTGGTTGTTCCCTCCCAATTGTGGAGGTTGTGGCTCATCAGGGGTAAGATGGTGCGAAGAATGCGCTCATTTATCTCCTGAATTACCATCCAACATCTGCCCAATTTGTGGGAACCCCAATTTTTCCTCCCAGCTATGCGCCAGATGCTTGTCCTCCAGGCCAATTTTCACCGCCCTGCGTTCATTTACAGTATTTAGTGGACCGATCAGAGACGCAATTCACAAGCTAAAATATAAGCGAGACATTGGATTGGGAGAAATCCTGGCCCGTCCAATGATTTCAAGTCTCAGAAAGCTTAATTGGCCCGTAGATATCATTACCTCGGTTCCTTTAGGTCTTGCTCGATTTAAAGAGCGTGGATATAATCAGGCGACTTTGCTTGCACGTCCGATTGGGTTATACTTGCAAATCCCATTCTCGTCACATTTATTAATGAGAACTCGGGAAACCAGGACGCAGGTAGGCCTTAGCGTGAATGAACGTCAAGATAATATGGCCGGGGCATTTCAGGCGAATAGTAAAATAATCCACGGTAAAAACGTGTTAGTCGTGGATGATGTCGCAACTTCCGGGGCCACATTTGATGCTTGTGCGCAAGCATTGTTCGCAGCCGGAGCTTCGCAGGTATATTGTTTTTCTCTCGCCCGGGCTGTTTTTTCACCACATGGAGAGGTTGATTTAGCATAGAATCTCCGCACGGTTTAGACGAATGAAATTGCCTTGGGTCATGAGTAATTCAGCAATAAATGTATGGATGATTTTACACAGGAGAGTAACGAATGACACTCGAAGTTCAAGTATATGGCCGTAATATTGAAGTCACAGACCGTATTTTTGATTATGCGCGCAAGAAAGTATCCAAGCTGGATAGATTTTTAAATGATGTCGATGAAGCTAGAGTAGATTTGGCTTATATTAAATCAGCACGAAGTGCAGCAGACAGGCAGGTAGCTCAAATCACTGTGCGGGGAAAAGGATATATTTTACGAGCAGAAGAACGCTCAGATGATGTTTTTACCGCTCTTGATTCCGCCCTGGAAAAATTGCAACGACAGATGGAACGCTATAAGGGGAAACGCCAGAAGGGACGAGGTGATGGCACGCCAGCTTCTGCAGTGATTCCATCTGCATCCGAAGAGGAAGCAGAGGAGGATCGCTCATTGATTGTGCGAAGAAAGAAATTCGTCTTAACGCCAATGGATGAGCTAGAAGCTCTCGAACAGATGAAACTATTGAGCCATGAGGATTTTTTTGTGTTTTATAACTCAATTACCAATTCAGTCAATGTCCTTTATAGGCGCAGAGATGGATTATATGGGTTAATCGAAACCGATATTCGATAGCTCATTGATTTTCACTGGATTTTCACATCTACTCAGATAGTACACAGGATTATCTATGGCCACAGAGCAAAATAATACCAATGATATTATGGATGAGATGCATCCATCGAAAGACATCGACTTGCCTGCAATCCAACGCGCGGTGGCCGAGATGTTGGCTGCTTTTGGAGAAAATCCCGCGCGAAAAGGATTAGCGCGCACACCTGAGCGTGTGGCGAGTACGTATACAGAATTACTGGCTGGTTACAGGGTTGATCCGAACAAAATCGTAGGGGATGCCTTGTTTGAAGTAAGCTATGATGAGATCGTAATCGTGAGGGATATCGAGTTTTACAGCTTATGCGAGCATCACATGCTCCCCTTTATGGGCAGAGCGCATGTGGCATATTTGCCAAATGGGAAGGTAGTAGGACTGTCAAAAATCCCTCGCATCGTGGACGTATTTGCTCGCCGCCTGCAGGTGCAGGAACGTATGACACGCCAGATTGCAGATTTCATCAATGAAGCCCTCGAGCCCAAAGGAGTCGCAGTGGTCGTCGAAGCCCTGCACCTTTGCACCATGATGCGTGGGGTTAAAAAGCATAATGCGCGCATGACTACCTCAGCAGTTCATGGCGCATTTCGCAAAAATCTCGCTACCCGGCAGGAGTTCTTTGATATTATCCTGCGCGGGTCTGAACCCATGCATTTTTAGCCTTTTGAATTCTGGCTTCGATCAATTTCAACACCAACCGATTGTGAAAAACGCACTGCTCCGGGTTTCTCAACCCGGACAGTTGTTTTTAAGACCTTTGGATCTTCCAAACATAGCTGGGCTATGTCTTCTGCCAGTGCTTCAAGGGTGAATCTTTGCGCATGCTCAGCCAGAGCCAACACTTTCTTGGTCACCTGACTGTAATCGATACAGGTTTCGATCACGTCTGGCATATCTGGTTTACGTTCTTCGGTGAACAGCTCAAGGTTGATCAATATATCTTGAGCTTTTTCTCGCTCCCATTCACGGATGCCGATTATCCCACGGGCGAGAATATTTTTAATGAGAATTTTGTCCATAATAGCCTCGAACTGCCTTGGTTGAATCAGTATACCTTAAGAATAAATTAAATTCACAGTGTGTTCTATAAAATCGGTTTGACACACTGTGAATTCCTGGATTTAACAGGATCGATGTGGCTGAGTTTATTATTGAGACGTTTGCGTTGGTGGAATTGTTGGACTGGTAGGTACCCTGGCTTTCCAAATATCATCAAAGGTCTGATACTTTCCGGCGGATTTCAGCTGATTTATTTGCTCATCGATCCATTTTTGGAACTTAACCTGTTTTAGTTGTTCGAATTGAGAATCAGTCAGTGGTCTGATTTCATGCCCCAACACCTGATAGAGTTCCCAGCCATTCGCCGTCTGAAGGGGTTGACTAATTTCTCCGATCTGCATCTTAAACACAGTCGCTTCTGCGTTAGCATCCGCCAATGTTCCAGCGCCAAACCAGCCTAAATCGACAGGAGTCGTGTTTGTAGTACCGGAATATACCTCCGTGGCAACAGCTTCGAAGTTCTCGCCCTTTACCAGGCGATCGTAGATGGATTGAGCTTGTGCCTGGTCACTTACCAGGATGTGGCGTGCCCATACCTGGTCTTGCTGGCGGGTGATATCGGCAGTTATTGCATCAAATACTTTTAAGCGTAAAAGTTGCATTCGAGTGATCCAGCGGACATCTGCTTCAGTCAGATCTGCAAACGTGTTAATATTCGAAATATAGGTCTGGATTTGCTTCTGATAACCTTCGAGCGTATATGGAGTTGATGTTGGAATTGGGGTGCTCGTCGCTGTAGGCGTGGTCGGAGTGATCACTGTGGTCGGTGTAGGTGTGGCTGTTGCAGTGGCCGTGATGGTGGGTGTGGGAGTGATCGTAGCGGTCGGAGCGGGGGTTGATGTTGCTGTAACCAAGGCGTACTGGGTCGGGTTTAGAGTCGACGTGGGTACCGGAATGCCGGTTTCTGTTGGTGTAGGAGTGCCGTTTGGAAAGAAGCGTAAATAATCCTGTAATGCAGTGTTAATTTCGTCATCAGCAATTGATATTCCGCGCTTGTCAGCTTCCATCTGAATGATCTGATTAGCGACCAAATAGTCCAGGGCACCCTGACCGAGCGTGGCAGGGTCCATCAGGGAAATGATTTGGTTGAGATATTGTTGGATATACGCCTGGCTGGATGGGTCGCTGCCGAAGTATTGGGCGAATTGCTGGTATTGGTTGTATTGCTGAATATACTGCACTCGCTCGTAGCGTGCGAAGGTTTGGAACTGTTTGGTCGTTATGACCTCGTCTGCTACTTTAGCTACCGGCTGCCGGGGTTGGAGAATATATTGCTGTACAATACCATAAGCGATCAAACCTATCACTACAATAATCACTGTAATACTGGTAATCAGAATATATATGGTCTGGCGCCGTTCGCGTTCCTGGCGGGCAAGATGTTTCTTCGTGACAAGCTGGCTTTTTTGTCCTTTTGCCATATAATGACCTCATAAAAAATTGGACGTATGGTGAGACTTCACGCCCATGATTTTCTGTGTGAATTTGATCAGCGTAAAACTTCACCCGTAAAAGGAAGCAATGCCAGGTGGCGGGCACGTTTGATGGCACGTGCCAACTCCCGTTGGTGCCTGGCGCATGCCCCAGACTGGCGACGAGGACGGATTTTCCCGCTTTCTGTGATATAGCGTCGTAAGATCTCGGTCTGTTTATAATCTATTTTTGCACTTCTGTCGGTGCAGAACTGGCATACACGCGGCTGGGAATAAAAGCGTTTCGCACCGCCTCTTGCTTCGGTTGTAGTTTCATTTGTATCCACGATGACTAGCTCCTTTAATAATCTTGCATTTTTCTACCTGATACAGATGTGTCTATATCATTAGAACGGAAATTCTTCCTCTTCACCTGATTCGGATTGACCGGCCGTTTCCCCCATCTCGCGACGTTCGCTCAGGATAATCATTTCATTAGCCACGATTTCTACGGAAGTGTGTTTATTTCCTTCTTGATCATCCCAATGCCGGGTTTGCAACCTGCCTTCGATATAGACCTGCTGCCCCTTGGTGAGATATTGTTTGCATATTTCTGCCAAACTGCTCCAAGCAACAACATTAAACCATTCAGTCTCCTCACGTTTTTCACCATCAGCAGTGCTCCAGGTTCGACTTGTAGCAACGCTAAAAGTGGTCACAGGCTTCCCAGAGGGGGTATATCTCATCTCCGGATCGCGTCCGAGATTGCCAATTATCATTACTTTATTAAGTCCACGGCCCATTTTGGGACTCCTCAATTTTTACTTATTCAACACCGGTTAGTAGAAACCGCATGACAGGTTCAAGGAAGCGCAAATTCCGCTCGATCGTGGCACCAAAGGTTGGCTCCATCTGGGTTCTGAACAATACATACTGACCTTCTTTTTGCTTGCGGATCGAATATGCTAATTTTCGCTTACCCCAGAGGTCGACTTTGGTGACATTCCCGCCAGCTTCGGTGATCCAGCCCTGGACCTTTTCAACCAGGTCTTTAAGAGCAGTGTCGTCCAAATCTGGATGGACAATAAACACCAATTCATATTCACGCATGGGAACTTCCTCCTTTCCTCGGGATTGCTCCTGGATATTGCCTGGCGGTTCACCAGGGGCGGAAAGCAAGCCATCAGTTTCAGTGGCATGGCACAGGGGCTAAATATAGCACAAACTACAACATTTGGATAGAGGAGACAATGACAATACAAGAAAGATAAAAATTTCATTGGATATTAATCAACTGATAAATATTTTCATGTGATAATTGGTTTCAACTGAGAGGGCTTATGGGGACAACTTCAAAGCTGCTGGAAGCTGATTGGATTTCGATTCTAAAATCCAACGGGATCAAGTTAACCGGACCGCGCTATTGCGTGGTTGAAATCCTTACTCACACAGACAAAGCACTGACCGCATTAGAGATATTTACTTTAGCGCACAACCGCTATCCATCTTTAGGTCTGGTCAGCGTTTATCGTACTTTGGAAAAATTAGAAACATTGGATTTGGTCCAGCGCGTGCACCAAAAAGATAAATGCCAGGCATACATTGTGGCACCCATTGGACACGAACACCTGTTGGTTTGCTCAGAATGTGGCAGGGTGAGTTTCTTCTCCGGTGACGACTTGATCCCCTTGATGAGCAAGGTGGAAGGAAAGACAGGATACATTGTCCAGGAACACTGGCTTCAGCTACTGGGATTGTGCACAGAATGTCAGAACCAGGGAGATGTGGGTTGAGGTCATGCTAAATGATGTTTAGAAAACCATCTTTTATTCCGGTATGTGTGCTCACCCTGATCCTTGTTCTGGGCACGATTTCGTGCCAGCCTCAGACGACCTTCGCTCAGACGACTGGTTTGAAAGTAGTGGCCACCACCAGCCTGGTCGGAGATGTTGTATCCCGCGTAGGTGGCGACAGGATAACGTTTGAAGTGCTCCTGCCACTCGGCACCGACCCGCATAGCTTCACCCCCACCCCGCGCGATGCGTCCATCATTTCTGATGCTACGGTCGTGTTTGCTACCGGGGTTGGATTGGAGGAATTCTTAAAACCGCTGATCGAGAGCGTTGGCGGTGCTACCAAAGTGGTGGAGGTGTCTCAAGGGATACAATTCCGCAGCCTGGTGGAGGAAGATTCTCGCAGCAAGCTGCCAGTGGATGATCCTCACACCTGGATGGATCCTAACAATGTGCTGATCTGGGTGGATAACATCGTGCGCGTGCTATCTGAGATCGACCCGGCTAACGCGTCTTATTACAACCGGAATGGGCAAGATTACCAGACAAAGTTGAAGGAATTGGATACATGGATCCGATCGGAAGTCAGCCTGATTCCTGAGCAGAATCGAAAATTGGTCACCGATCACATGGTATTTGGTTATTTTGCCGATCGATACGGATTTTTACAGGTAGGCGCCATCATCCCCGGTTTTAGCTCATTGGCTGAGCCTTCTGCCCAGGATATCGCTCAAATTGAAGATGAGATCCATACTTTCGGGGTTAAGGCGATATTTATCAGTGTGGGGGTAAATGCTAATCTCGCCCAACGAATTTCGGATGATACCGGGACTAAATTAGTGTTCCTGTATATGCATTCGCTGTCAGATAAGGGCGGTGTGGCTGATAATTACATTGATTTCATGCATTATGATGTTGCCTCGATCGTAAATGCATTAAGGTGAAAGTATACGCATATGAACATTTTTAAAAATCCCAATTATCTGATCCATCGCTTCCCCGAGCATGATGTGTCGACCCCTACCCTCAAGGTTTCCGGGCTTAGCTACCGGTTTGGAAGCATTGAAGCCCTGAAGGATGTTACATTCGATGTGAACAAGAACGAGCGCCTGGCGGTTGTGGGGCCAAATGGGGCAGGGAAAAGCACTTTATTTAAAATCATCGCCGGCGTGCTCAAGCCCACCAGAGGTACGGTACAGATTTATGGATATGAGCCGAAAGGCCATATCTGCATTGCTTATGTGCCCCAGCGCAATCAAGTTGATTGGTCCTTCCCGGTGAATGTCGCCGATGTCGTTATGATGGGGAGAGTAAGCAAAATGGGACCATTCCGCTGGCCCTCTGCCAGCGATTGGCAGATCGTCCGTACCTCCCTCGAGCTGGTTGAGATGGATAGTTTTGCCAGGCGCCAGATCAGTGAGTTATCGGGTGGCCAGCAACAGAGGATATTCATTGCCCA
>Ga0153916_10001454_pt1 | contig 16983 bp, 9 predicted proteins | sample Opewatmetagenome_FD_109642 | JGI IMG/M metagenome (GOLD analysis project Ga0153916, IMG submission 109642) | Freshwater wetland microbial communities from Ohio, USA - Open water 3 Core 3 Depth 4 metaG | ecosystem: Environmental > Aquatic > Freshwater > Wetlands | place: USA: Ohio, Lake Erie, Old... | reverse complement strand
TATCGCGGCCTGGATGAGTTCACCGGTCGAGGAACACATGATGCCATGGAGCCACAGCAGCGGAGGATCGTCGCCGGGGATCTCGGTGAACCGAATGAAGGCCCGATCTCCGGGCAGATAGACTGGCCTGAGCACGATCGGCCCTCCAGATCCAAGCGCGGCCGAGGCGCGGATCGTAGGCTCCGCTCCCCGTCGGGGCCATCGCCCGACGGGAGCGACGACCGCGGCCGTCGGCTCTCCAGTCAGTTCGAGCAGTGTAGTTCGCGCCAGGCGCAGTTGACCGTGTCGATCGTGAGCTCGCTCCGAGACGAGCTGGCGCGGCATCCGATGAGCAGTCTCAGCACCCGGAGACGTCCACCGCCCGCCACATGCCGAGGTTTCCATTCGGGTTATCGCGCGACATCGCGTTCTCCATGCCGCCTTGTGCGCCGACCCCCCAAGCCTGCAGCATGTTGCATGCTCCCGTGAGCCCGGCGGGGGTCGGACCCGGTGCCGCCGACACGCTGCCGGCGAAGGCGGTGAGGCTCAGCACGACGAGGCCGGTCACCAATACCACCCGAAACCGTCCGAGCGTTCGATCCATGACGTCCTCCTTCCATTATTGGGAGCGGAGACGGCCGCGTGTTCGATCTCGTGGAACGCCTCCTCGTATCGCCGAGCTGGATCCTCGGTCAGGAGGTGACGCTAGGCGCTCGTCGATCCGCCATCATCGGTAGAACCCCGTACCGAGGGCGCGGAGCGCACGAATGTCGCGAGCTCGGTGCGATTTCGCAGGCCGAGCTTGGCCAGCACATTCGTGATGTGCCGCTCGACGGTCCTGGGCGAAATTCGGAGCAATTGCGCAACCTCGCGGTTCGTGCGGCCGCCAGCCACGAGCCCTGAGATCTCGACCTCTCGCGAGCTGAGCCCCGCGATGCCTGCGCCATGTGCCTCCACGCCGCGACGCCAGGCCCGGACACCCAGCCGTCGGAGCTCCTGGGCGGCGAGACGCTGCTGGGTCGTGGCGCCAACCTCCTCGGCAAGGGCGGCCGCGTCGGTGAAGGCCCGCACGGACCCGTCGCGATCGCTATCGGCAAGGACCCGCCCAAGGTCGAGGCGCGCCCACAGCAGCTCTTCGAGCAGCCCTTCGCCTTTCAGATCTTCAGCCATGGCTTCGAGTATGGACGCCGCTGCCGCCGTGTCGCCGCGGGCCGCGGCGATGGCCGCTTGCGCGCGAGCTCGCCTCACCTCCTGCATCGGGTAGCCGGCGGCAATCACGCGGCCCTCCCAGGCGCCCATCTCGCGGCCGGCGTCCTTGACGCGGCCGATGCGGGCGTAGAGCTCCGCGGAGGTCACAGCCAGCTCGGACGTGCAGCGGGGGCACCGGGCGAGCGCGGAATCCGTACGTGCCGCAGCGAGTTCGCCCTCAACCTCTCTTGCCACCCGAGCTCCGCCGAATCTCGCCTGCCACGCGGCGATGTTCTGGTGGATCCTCATGCGGAAGTGGGGATCTGCCTCGAGTTCCGCATCGCGTCGAAGGCCCCGGACGGCCGACTCGGGATCGCCGAGCGACAGGTCGATCGCATGGAGCCACGGCGTCGGGTTACCCCACCGCCGAGGAGCGTTACCCAGGCGCCTTTCGAGCTCAGCAGCCTCCGCCGCGACGGCTTGAGCCTCGGCGAAGCGGCCCAGACTCGGAAGCGCTCGCACCAGGCCGTTGCCCGCCTCGACCATGGCCGTGGGCATGACGAGCCGCCGGGCGATATCCCAGGCCTCTTGGAGCATGGCCCCTGCCTCGCGCACCCGACCGAACGGCAGAAGCGCGATGCCAATGCGCAGGAGGGCCGCGACATACGACTCCTGGTCGAGCTTCTGGGCGAGCAGGAGGCCCATCTCGCTAAGGCGGATGACTTCGTCGCCCCGGTCTTCCTGCATCGCCGCGTCGATCGCCGTGTCAAGAGCGGCCGCGTATGTCGCGCGCTCGGTTCCTGCGAGCCGCTCGAGGCCACCGGCGGCGACGGCCATCTCCTTGGCGGCCGCAAGCGCCCGACCGGCCGCCTGGCTGCCGGAAGCCGTCTCATGGTCCAACCAGAGCTGAATGTCCGCCTCGAGGGTGAGCACCCGTATGACGTTCTCGGGAGTGACGGTCCCGATGCGCCGAGCACGGTCAACGTGCGCATGCGCTTCGTATCGCAGGCCAGCACGGCATGCGGCACGGGCAGCCTCGATCTCGGCATGCTGCCGCTTGAACGGATCGTCGCTGAGCTCGCCGATACGGCCCCACCGCTCGATGGCCAACTGCTGCTCACCCAGTGCTCCTGCCAGCTCGCCGAGTGCCTCGTCGAGCGCGAGCTGGTGGGCAGAACCGGGTTCCATGTCGTTGGCGATCGAGGCCAGGACGGTCAGGCCATCGCTGCCGAGCAACCGGCGCTGGGGAGAAGCGACCATGCGCAGGGCGAGTTCCGCAGTCGGGCTTCCGGCCGCTATGCGATGCTCGAGCGCCTCGCGCAGGAGCTGGAGGTCGCTCCCCGCGTCGTGCTCGATCAGGTCGGCGAACCGAACGTGCAGTCGCCGGCCGGCCGCCGATACGACATCCGGCTGCGCGGCCTCCCGGATGAGGTCGTGAGCCGTCCGCAACATCCCGGTACCCTCGATCACCAGACCTCGGCCGGTGAGCTCGCCAGCGGCGCGACCGATACGCGGCGATTCCCAGTCGAGAATCCGGCCCAGGTCGTCGATCGTGAACGGGCGCCCGCCGATCGCAAGGGCCACCAGGAGCGCCGCGGCATCGCTGCCGAGGACCCGCAGGCGATCCTGGATGATGCCCGACCGATCCCGTGTCGTGGCACCGACGATGAGCGAGTGCAACCAGTACGGCGACCCGCCCGCGCGACGCCAGAGCTCAGTCGCGGCGACATCCCCGAGGTTCGCGTTCAGCGCGTGCGCCAGCGACAGCCCGTCCTCCAGCGCGAGCGGACCCAGCTGGATCTGGACGCGCTGTCCGGCTGGAACGATGACCTCGATGCTGGCACCGAAGGTCGCGGCGATGGGCGCCGGTCGGGCGGCGGCGATGACGATCAGTGCGTGACGGGTCGCGTTGGCCGCCTGCAGCAAGTAGTGGACGAGACCTAGCGACAGGTCGTCGACCCATTGCAGGTCGTCGATCGCGATCAGCATGGGAGCGGACGACGCGAGCGCACGATGCGCCCCCTCGAAGATCCGGAGTGGATCGCGCGACTCCCGTCCATCTCCGCCGAACACCAGTCGGCCGAGGTCCCGGCCCGCTCCCGGGACGCGTACGAGCTGGCGGAGCAGGGCCCCGGCGGCCGCGAGTGGGACGGACCGGACCGGTTCGAATCCGACAAGGCGGCCCTGCCGTCTGACTTCTGAGCGATGAAGGACCTCGGCCAGAAGACGGCTCTTGCCGCTCCCGGGCTCGCCCGTGACAAGGGCGACCGACGGCGCCCGCCCACGACGAGAGAGGGCGATCAGCTCCGCCAGCTGATCGAGTTCCTCCCGACGGCCGACGAACGGCGTGGCCATTCGGCGAGCCTACACCGTCCCAGACCCGGTCAGTGCTGCAGTGGACGCCTCAAGGTCGGTCGAACTGAGCATTCGCCCTGGTCGGACCAACCGACTTCGCCCGGCTACCATTGACGTCCCGTGACCATCGCTCCCAACGACTTCACCCACCTCCACGTCCACTCGGAATTCAGCCTGCTCGACGGCCTGGGACGGATCACGGAGCTGGTCGACGCGGCGGCCCAGCACGGCATGGACTCGCTGGCCCTGACCGACCACGGCGCGCTGTACGGTGCCGTCGCCTTCTACCAGGCGGCCAGGACCAAGGGGATCAAGCCGATCATCGGCGTCGAGACCTACGTCGCCCGCCGGTCGATGACCGACAAGGAGGGCAAGGCCGACGCGCAGCCGTTCCACCTGATCCTGCTCGCCCGGGACTGGACGGGGTACCAGAACCTGTGCCGGCTCATCACGGACGCGCACATCGACGGCTACTACTACAAGCCGCGGATCGACCGGGAGCACCTGGCCCGTCACAGCGCCGGGCTGATCGGCCTGTCCGCGTGCCTTACCGGGGAGATCCCTCGGGCGCTGGAGGCCGAGGATTGGGACCTCGCCCGAAACCTCGCGGGGGAGTACGGCGACATCTTCGGCAAGGACCACTTCTTCCTGGAGCTGCAGGATCACGGCCTGCCAGACCAGCGGCGACTGAACGAGCAGCTCCTGCGCCTCGCGCCCGAGACCGGGCTCCCGCTGGTGGTCACCAACGACCTGCACTACGTCCGGCCCGACCAGTCGGAGGCGCACGACGTCCTGCTCTGCGTGGGCACCGGCAACAACCTCGATACGCCCAACCGGATGCGCTTCGAGACCCACGAGTTCTACGTCAAGTCGGCGGCCCAGATGGCCGCCCTCTTCCCGGACCACCTCGACGCGATCCGCAACACGCGACGGATCGCCGAGATGACCGACATCGCGCTGCCGCTCGGACAGCTGCGGATCCCGCATTTCCCCGTACCCGAAGGCCACACGGTCGAGAGCTGGCTGCGGGCCGAGTGCCAGCGCGGCCTCGAACGACGCTACGGGACCGTCACCCCGGAGCTCCAGGCCCGCCTGGACTACGAGCTCGGCGTGATCCTGTCGATGGGCTACGCCGGCTACTTCCTGATCGTGGCCGACTTCATCCGGTTCGCCCGCGAGCAGGGGATCCAGACCACCTGTCGAGGCTCCGCGCCGGGCTCGATCGTGACCTACACCCTGGGCATCACGCCGGTCGACCCGATCCTCTACCAGCTGCCGTTCGAGCGCTTCCTCAATCCCGACCGGGTGACGATGCCCGACATCGACGTCGACTTCGAGGACGGCCGCCGCGAGGAGGTGATCGCGTACGTCGGGCGCAAGTACGGTCAGGACCACGTGGCCCAGATCATCACCTTTGGCACGATGCTCGCCCGGGCGGCGATCCGGGACGTCGGCCGAGTCCTCGGCCACTCGTACGGAGAGGTCGACCGGATCGCGAAGGCGGTCCCGAACCAGCTCGGCATCCGGCTGGACGAGGCGCTCCAGGTCGCCCCAGCGTTGCGCGAGCAGGTCGAGGCGGATCCGGCGGTCAAGCGGATCATCGACTTCGCCCGTCATCTCGAGGGGGTCGCCCGGAACGCGTCGACGCACGCCGCGGGGGTCGTGATCAGTCGCGAACCGCTGACCGAGCTGATGCCCCTCCAGAAGGCGACCAACTCGGACGGGTTGATGACCCAGTACGAGATGCACGCGATCGAGGCGCTCGGCCTGCTCAAGTTCGACTTCCTGGGCCTCTCCAATCTGACGATCCTGCGCCAGGCGGTCGACCTGGTCCGGGCGAACCGCGGGATCGAGATCGACCTGGACCACATCCCGCTCGACGATGCGAGGACCTTCGAGCTGCTGGCGTCCGGGGAGACGACGGGCATCTTCCAGCTCGAGTCGGCGGGCATGCGCCGCTACGTCCGCGACCTGCGACCGACGTCCGTCTACGACCTGGCCGCGATGGTCGCGCTCTACCGGCCGGGTCCGATGGACAACATCCCCGCCTACATCCGGCGCAAGCACGGCCAGGAGCCCGTCACCTACCTGCACCCGCTGCTCGAGCCGTACCTGGAGAAGACCTACGGGATCTTCGTCTACCAGGAGGACATCATGTCGGCGGCCATGGCCCTCGGTGGCTTCAGCGGCCCGGAAGCCGACACCCTGGGCTACGCGATCCGCAAGAAGAAGTCGGCCGTGCTGCGCGCGCAGAAGGAAAAGTTCGTCACACGGGCGGCCGAGCGGGGCGTTCCGGCCGCGACCATCGACGCCGTCTTCACCGCCTTCGAGCCGTTCGAGCGCTACGGCTTCAACAAGGCGCACGCGACGTGCTACGGCCTGATCGCCTATCAGACCGCGTACATGAAGGCCAACCACACGGTCGACTACATGACCGCCGTGCTCACGGCCTTCCGCTCGAACGAAGAGAAGGTCGCGGCGGCCGTTGCCGAATGCCGCCGGATGGGGATCCCGGTCCTGCCACCCGACGTCCACCGCAGCCACCTGGAGTTCACCGTCGAGGGCGACGCGATCCGGTTCGGCCTGCTGGCGGTCAAGAACGTCGGCGAGGGCGCAATCGAATCGATCATCGCCGCGCGCGAGGAGGGCGGCCCCTTCCGCTCGCTGACCGACTTCTGCACCAGGATCGACCTGCGGCTGGCCAACCGGAAGGTGCTCGAGGCGCTGGCCAAGGTGGGCGCGCTCAATGCCTTCGGGCATCCGGCGCAGATCCTGCTCGGCCTCGAGGATGCCGTGGCCGCGGCGCAGGCAACCCAGCGGGACCGGATCTCCGGCCAGACCTCGCTGTTCGACCTGGGGGCGGCCGACGCGTCGGCCTTCGAGCGTCCGCTGCCGAGCGCCACCGAGGTGCCCGTGCGCGAGCGACTGCGCTGGGAGAAGGAGCTGCTCGGGCTCTACCTGTCCGAGCACCCGATGGGCGAGGTGGCTGAGCGCGTCGGCCAGTACGTCACCGCCTACTCGAGCGACCTGCGCGACGAGACGCTCGACGGCCAGCGCGTAGTCATCGGTGGCATCGTCACCGGCGTCCGCACCGTGATCACGAAGGCGAAGGCGACGATGGCCATCGTGACGATGGAGGACCTCCAGGGCACGGCCGAGGTGGTCGTCTTCCCGAGGCTGTACGAGCAGACCGGATCCGTCTGGCGCGAGGGCGAGATCCTGCTCGTCGCCGGACGGGTCGACCACAAGGGCGAGGACATCTCATTGCTGGCCGACCTCGCGGTCGACTGGGACCAGGCGTCCGCGTCCGGACCGGACGCCTTCGCCCGACAGGTCGCGACGACGGACCGGGGATCCGGGCGCCGGGCGCCCGCCGCCGGCGGCAACGGCGCCGGCGGCGGCGGCGGTCCGCGATATGGCTCGATGCCGGGACAAGCGGGACCGGGCGTCGCGGTGCCGATACCTGGTCCGGCCGCCTCCACCAGACCGCTTGTCGCCGCCTCTCCCGGATCAGCGGCGGCGTCTCCGGTCGGCTCGGTGTCGTCAGCCAGGCCGGCCGTGCCGTACGTCTCGCCGCGCAGGGGAGGGGGCACAGTCGCTGGAGCGCTGCCGCCGATCGTCCCCGCGGAACCGATCGGCGCTCACGTCGACCTGCCCGGAGGCATGCCCCGGTCCGACGACCGCGATGAGCCAGCCGTGCCCGATGAGGCTCGGGCCAGGATCGTGGCGGACGCGAACGCCGATACCCCTGTCGACGCCGGTCCCAACACCGTGCTCCACGTCAATTTCGCGGCGAGCGGTCCCAGCGACCGCGTCATCCATGCCATGGAGACGTTCAAGGCGGTGCTGCGCGATCGCCCCGGTGACACACGGGTCGTCATCCATCTGCCGGGCGCGGCGGGGGCCGCCGGCCTGCCGATGGAGCTACGGCGGGGCGTGGCCTATGACGCCGAACTGGTCGCCGAGATCCGGCGGCGCCTCGGTGATGGGCTGGTCGAGCTGCGCCTCGGCTGATCGGGGCCGCTCGCTATCCGCCGCTGGTCACCTTCCGGATCTGTCGGACGGACGAGAGCTGCTCGTGATAGTCGGCGCGGATTGCGTTGAGCGTGGCATCGTCGATGTCGAGCTCGCGCGCGATCTGGTTGACCACCGCCGTCTCCTCGGCCGAGATCGTGCCGTTCGCCGCGCCGATCGCGAAGCAGGCCCGTAGAACGTCGAGGCGCTGTTCCTGGCTGGCCAGTGCCTTGAACTCGCGGGTGACGCTGTAGTCCTCGGCGCCGCCGACCGTCTTCGCCTGGAGCTTGGCCATCTGGGTCACCAGGACGGCGGTTGCCTCGTCGAGGCCGTCGTGGGCCTGTAGCTCGGCTTCGATCGCCGCCGTTTCCTCGTCGCCGATCTCGAGGTCGGCGTTCGCCGCCCGGGCCAGCGTGTAGGCGGCCGACGCGATCAGCCGGGCTCGCTCTGGCGGCATCGCCTCCAGCCGAGCGACGATCCGACGGACCGTGGCGGTGTCGCCGGCCGCACTGACCGCGACACTGCCGGACGCGGGCGGCATGACTGACTGTGCGGGTCCCAGGAAGCGGCGGAACATGCGGACTCCTTCGAAGCCACAGCGACGGGTCACATGATCATGCCACCCGACGCCCGAATCGGCCCTACCGGACGCTGTATCGCGCGATCGGAGTTGGGCGGCTGGCCCACGCGACAGCGGGCGCGGCTTCTGCGTCGCCGAACCACCTGGCCATCGCGCTCGATCGCACGTACCACTCGCCGCGGGCGCCGAACTTCAAGGTCATTCGTGCGACGCCGCTCGAATCCACCGCGACGTAACGCCAGGACACGGCCTTCCACGTGCCGGACACTCGGTGGTAGAGGGTGAAGAAGACCCGCGCCGGCGCGAGTTCGGGCAGGAGCGGACGGACCGTCGTCGCGAACGTCACCGAGGTCCCACGACGGATCACCCTCGGCGTCGACCCGGTCGGAGTCTGGTTCGCGAGCGAGAACAGCAGGAAGCCCTTCCGCTCGCTGGTGCCGGCCGCGAGATCCGGACTCCCCGCGAAGATGGCCCGGTAGTGCGTCGAGACGCTCGGGCGGTACGAGTAGGTCGCAACGCCACTGGCATTGGTCACCAGGTTGGCGAGCGGAACCCATGTCTCCATCGACCGGGTGGTCTGTTGCAGCTGGAATGGCTTGTTGGCGCCGTTGACGGTGAACGCGATTCGCACCGTGATCGTCTGGCCCCAGGTGAAGTAGGGAGACGTGCCGTCGTGGGAGACACTGACCTTGATCGTGTCCTGGGGCGCATCGGCAGCCGTTCCAACACGGATGGACGCCGAGTGGGCATCCGCCAGGATCGGTGTCGGCATGGTGGTGGAGACGACGTTGGGGGCGGTCGCGACGAGCGCGTAGGTCCCGACCCGATCGAAGGCGCACCCCGTGAACGTCGCGACACCGGCCGTGTCGCCTGTGGTGGCGGTCGGTATCGAGAGACCATTCGCGCAGGTCAGAACGGCGGCGGGATCAGAGCGGTATTCGATCGCCAATGAGACGGTGGCGCTGGTTCCTGAGGTCACTACGGACTGGGGGTACTGCGCCGAGTCGACGATCGCCACGCTGATGTCGAATGGGCGCCCGAGGTACGCCTTTGTGGGGTACGCCCAGAACTGGAGGGCAGGCGGGCCGGCCGGAGCCGCGACAGCTCCGCCGGAAGCGGTGGCCGGCGGCGTCCCGAGCACGGCGGCAATCACGGCGATCAGAACCTTCGTGCGCGGAGCGTGGAGCGACGCTATCAGAACCCCCTTCATGTGAACGACGCAGGTCGTGGAGTGTGTGCGCGCTGCTGCGCGCCGTGCACGGTTTCGGTGGACGACCTTGCATCGATCCTGGTGCCAGACCGAATCGCCGGCATTGCAGACGGGAACACGGGGCCTGGCTCCGCAGCCAGGTGGGCGCTCGGCGGACGAAGGGAGCTGGTCCCGGGGGCGGGAGTCGAACCCGCACGACCTCACGGTCACCCGATTTTGAGTCGGGCGCGTCTGCCATTCCGCCACCCCGGGACGTCCGTAGTCTACGTGGCTCGACGCCGATCGAGTACCGGGAACGCCGGCGGCCCTCCGACGCGCCGGTTCGAATGGAACTCGCCTCGGCCCCGCGGCGTCTCGCCTCGGTTCCGATGCTAGACTCGCCCAGCCTCAGAATCGCCGTCCGGAGGGATCCCCCGACCGTGGAGGACCTTCGCTCGACGACGGTCACCGATGACCCCGTCCAGCGCCGCGACCTCATCCTGCTCGAGCGCGCCCGCGAGGGCGATCTCGGGGCCTTCAACGACCTGGTCTCGCTCTACCAGGACCAGTTGTTCGCGCTCGTCGTGCGCATGGTGCCCGACCGTGACCAGGCGTCCGACGCGGTGCAGGAGGCGTTCTTCTCCGCGTTCCGCCACCTCGAATCGTTCCGCGGCGGCAGCGTCAAGTCGTGGCTGAACCGCATCTGCGTCAACGCCGCGATGGACACCCAGCGGGCCCGCAAGCGCCGACCCGTGCAACCCTACCCGGAGCTCGAGGACGAGAGCTGGCAGCCGCCGGCGGGTGTCGACAGCGACCCTGAACGCATCGTCGTCCTGACCGAGCGAAACCGCGCGCTGTCCGGCGCCTTGGCGACGATCACCGACGACCAGCGCGCCGCCATCGTCCTGTACGACGTCGAGGGCTACGACTACGCCGAGATCGCCGAGATGACCGGCGTCTCGCTCGGCACGGTCAAGTCGCGGATCCATCGGGGTCGGTTGGCCCTTCGCGGCCTGCTCGAAGGCCGGATGGAGCTGTTTCGTGGTTGAGGGGCCGTCGGCGGGCCCGGGCCCGAACGACGCCGCCGGTCCCGACGTCCACGACGAGCGCCACGAGCTGCTCGTCGCCTCGCTGCTCGACCGGCGCATCCAGGCTGCCGAGCGTGCCATCGCCGAGCAGCTGTTGTCCACCTGCGCGGCGTGTGCCAGCCTCCATGCCGACCTGGTCGCCCTGGCCGTCGCGACCCGGGAGCTGCCGGTCGCGGCCCGGCAACGCGACTTCAGGCTGACCGCCACGGACGCCGCCCGCTCCCGGTCCATCGAGGCGGGCGATGGGGAACCCCACGGAGCCACCTCCCGTCTGACCGGGGAGATGGACGTTCCCGACGCCGACCACGACAGGCATGACCGGCTCCTGATCGCCAGCCTCCTCGATCGATCGGTGGATCGCGGTGTCCGGGCTCAGGCCGAGAGGCTCATTGCGACCTGCGACGACTGCGCCACCCTCCATCGGGACCTTCTCTCGTTGCGCGACGCGACCAAAGCCCTCCCGACGCCACCGCGACCGCGCGATTTCACGATCTCGGTCGAGGCTGCAGCGCGCCTGCGCCGCACCGGCTGGCGGCGCCTGGTCGCCGCTTTCGGATCGACGCGAGACGCCTTCAGCCGGCCCCTGGCGATCGGGCTGACGACACTCGGCCTGGCGGGGCTCCTGGTGTCCGCCATCCCGGGGATCCTTCCCGGGGCGACCGGGTCGTCGGCAGCCGCTCCAACGCTCGGTCAGGCTGCGGGTGGCGCGGGCGTGAGCTCGGAATCGCTCGAGGGTACAAAGGCGGCTCCCAATCCCTCCGCGGCGCCGTCGGCCGCCGGGCCCGTCGCGGCTGCGTTGCCCGCGCCGTCGAGCGCGCCGCCGGCTCCGCCGGAGCCCGCCGCAACCTCGACCGAGCCGGCGCCCTCCGGTGAGGCATTCGACACCTTCGTCGGGGCCCCTGCTGCGTCGGCGGGCGCGGCGGCGATCGTCCCCGAGCCGAGTGGTTCGGCGCAGCGCGACGGCGCCGATCGCGCGGCGAACACGTCGATCGGCGCGGAGACGACGACGTCGGTGGATCGCGTCGCCGTGATGGGTCTGGCAGCCCTGCTGCTCGCGGGAGGCCTCGGTCTATTCGCGCTCCGCTGGGTCGGTCGCCGCGTCTGACGCAGTCGATTCAGGCGGGGCCGGAACCAGGACGCACCGGGTCGCGCCGATCGGGTCCGCCGCTACACTTGGGTCGTGCCCACCGAACGCCTGATGCTGCTCGACGGCTACGGGCTCGTCTACCGCGGCTACTTCGCCTTGCCGCCCCTGACCACGTCTCGCGGCGAGCTGGTGAACGGCGTGTTCGGCTTCGCGAGCATCGTCCTGCGCGGGATCGCCGACCTGCAACCCGACTACCTTGCCGTCTCGTTCGATCTTCCCGGACCGACCTTCCGGCACGAGCAATACGCCGAGTACAAGGCCACTCGCCAGCGAATGCCGGACGACCTGCGTGACCAGTTTCCCAAGGTTCGCGAGGTGGTCAAGGCGCTGCGTATCCCGGTCTACGAGATGCAGGGCTACGAGGCCGACGATGTCATCGGCACGATCACGAAGCAGCTCGAGGGCAACGAGAACGTCGAGACCACGATCGTCACCGTCGACCTCGACATGCTCCAGCTCGTGACGCCAAGAACGAGGCTGATGACGACACGCTCGGGCGTCGAGAACACGGTCATGTACGACGTCGCCAAGATCGAGGAACGGTTCGGGCTTCGGCCCGACCAGATGGTCGACTACAAGGCGCTCAAGGGCGACCCGACGGACAACATCCCGGGCGTCCCTGGCGTCGGTGAGAAGACGGCCGCGAAGCTCATTCGTGACTTCGGCGACCTTGACACCCTCTTCGCCCGGGTTGGCGAGGTGACCCCCGAGAAGCTGCGCGACAAGCTCGTCGAGCACCGCGAGCAGATCGAAATGGGACGCGAGCTGTCGCGAATCGTCCGCGACCTGCCGATCGAGCTGGACCTGGAAGCGGCTCGCCTTCGCGATTACGACCGTGACACGGTCGTTCGGCTCTTCCGTGAGTACGAGTTCCGAACGCTGATCGAGCGGCTGCCGCCGATGGCCGGTGAGACGGCCCAACAGCGGTCCGACAGCCTCCGCTCGGTGGTCGAGAGCGGCTACGTCCCGGCCGCCCGCGTCGCTGGCCGGCCGGAAGGCTGGGGTGGCGGCCGCGCGGGTGGGCGACCTTCCGGCGGGGAGCTGCAGCTTCGGCTGGATTTCGACTCGGTCAGTGGACCCGCGACCGGCGAGGTCGGAGGCGCCGGGACGTCACCCTCCACCGCGCGGACGTTCGAGCCGGCCGACGACCTTCCGACGGCGCTGGCGGCCGCGATCGTGGATCCGGGCCGCGTCGAGGTGCACACGGCCGACGAGATCGACGCGCTGGCCCCCTGGCTGGCGGCCCAGCCGGCGATCGGCGTGGCCCTCCTGGCGGACGACCCGCGCCCGCGACGCGGCACGCCGCTGGCCCTCGCCGTCGCCAGCCCCGATGGCCGTGTCGTGGCGGCCGACGGAGCCGAGGCCGCCGACGCGCTGCGCCGCCTTCTCCAGCGGACCGGGACGCCCCTCGTCGGGCACGAGGTCAAGCCGGTGCTCGTGGCGGCGTTCGCCGAGGATCCCGGCACGACGCCGCTGCCGATCGCGTTCGACACGCAGATTGCGGCCTACATCCTGAACGCCGCGCTCCGCAGCCAGACCATCGCCGACGTCCTGGCCGAGAACCTCGATCAGATCCTGCCGCCCGCCAACGAGCTGCCGGCGACGGCCCGTGCCGGCCTCGAGGCGCTGGCGGCCATCGCCGTGCGCGAGCCGCTGGAGCGACGTCTCACCGACGTCAAGCTCGAGCGGCTCTTTCGCGAGGTCGAGCTCCCGCTCATCCCGGTCCTGGCGCGAATGGAGGCGACCGGGGTGGCGCTCGATCTCGCGGCGCTCTCGGTCCTCGACCGCGAGTTCGGGTCGGAGATCGCGAGGCTGGAGCAGGAGATCTACGTCGACGTCGGTCACGAGTTCAACCTCGGCAGCCCCAAGCAACTCGAGCAGATCCTCTTCTTCGAGCTGAACCTGCCGAAAGGCAAGCGGACCAAGACCGGCTACTCGACGGACGCGTCGGTGCTCGAGGAGCTCCGCCCCGCGCACCCCATGATCGACAAGCTCCTCGAGTGGCGCGTCTACACAAAGCTGCGGTCCACCTACGTCGAGGCGCTCCCGTCGCTGATCGCCTCGGACGGACGGCTGCACACGACCTTCCACCAGGCCGTCGCGTCCACCGGCCGGCTGTCGTCGTCCGACCCGAACCTCCAGAACATCCCCATCCGGACCGAGCTCGGGCGCAAGATCCGACGGGCCTTCGTGGCCGGGGAACCCGGGCTGGTCCTGCTGGGCGCCGATTACTCGCAGATCGAGCTGCGCATCCTGGCCCACGTCTCTGGTGACGAGCACCTCAAGGACGCGTTCGCTCGCCAGGCGGACATCCATCGCGAGACCGCCGCGCGGGTCCTGCACAAGGCGCCCGAGGCGATCACGCACGACGAGCGCTCGATGGCCAAGATGGTCAACTTCGGCCTGGCCTACGGGATGAGCGACTTCGGGCTCGCCACCCGGGCGAACATCCCGCGCAAGGAGGCGCAGGAGTTCATCAACAGCTACTTCGCCGCCTACTCGGGCATCAGCTACTACATGATGGCCATCAAGGAACAGGCCAAGGCGCAGGGGTTCGTCGAGACGCTGCTCGGCCGCAAGCGCCAGATCCCGGAGTTGCGCGCCTCCAACCCCGCGCTCCGGGGCGCCGGCGAGCGGATGGCGATCAACATGCCGATCCAGGGAACGGCCGCAGACATCCAGAAGATCGCGATGATCCGGGTGGCCGAACGCCTGGCAGCCGAGCACTCGCACGCACGACTGCTGCTGTCGGTCCACGACGAGCTGCTCTTCGAGGTGCCGCGCGACGAGGTCGACCGGCTGGCGGCCATCGTGCGCGAGACGATGGAGGGCGCCCTGCCCCTGTCGGTCCCGCTGATCGTCGACGTGAAGGTCGGCGACGATTGGGAGTCGATGACGCCGCTCACTCGCGAGGACGCGATCGCCGCTGAAGCTGACGAACTGCCTCTCGAGGCGCCGATCGCGCCGATCGCCGGGTAGGCTCGCTCGATGCCGGAACTACCCGAAGTCGAGACGGTTGCGCGCGACCTGCGTCCGCGGATCGTCGGCGCCACGATCGTCGGAGCACGCTGCTCCTGGGCGCGCACCTTGCGCTCGCACACGCCGGAGGCGTTCGCCGAAGCCGTTGCCGGGCGACGGGTGGAGGCCGTGGGGCGGCGTGCGAAGCAGGTCGTCATCGAGCTCTCGGGTGACGCCGCGCTGACCATCCACCTGAAGATGACCGGCCAGCTGTTCGTGGTGCCCGCAGAGCTGCCGGTCGACCCCTATGTGAGGCTCGTCCTCGAGCTGGCCGATGGGCGGGAGCTCCGCTTTCGCGACATCCGCAAGTTCGGCAAGGTCGGGCTCTACGGTCGCGATCCCGGCACGGGCGACCTCGTGTCCGAGTGGGGTGGCGCCGGGGTGTTCGCGGCGCTCGGACCGGAACCGCTCGATCCGAGCTTCCACATTCGCGACTTCCGGCGCCGGCTGCGCCGGCGGAAGGGTCGCCTGAAGCCGTTGCTGCTCGACCAGTCGTTCCTGGCCGGGGTCGGCAACATCTACGCCGACGAGGCCCTGTGGGCGGCCCGACTTCACCCGCTGCGGACGGCCACGACGTTGCGTCCGCCCGATGAGCGCCGGCTGTATGACACCGTACGCTCGATCCTGGCGGAGGCCGTCGAACGGCGTGGCAGCTCGATCGACGACTACACGGCGCCCGACGGCGACGGGTCCATGCAGGAGCATCTGCAGGTCTACCAGCGAACGGGCGAACCATGCCCGCGCTGCGGCCGGCCGATCAAGCGGATCGTCATCGGCGCGCGCTCCACCCATTTCTGCTCGTGGTGCCAGCGCCTGTCGGCCGGGGACCGGAAAGGAGCGGCCTCGATCCTGCGGGGGATGACCGGCGGACGGCGTCGCGCCTGGGGTCGCTGGACCGAGCTCCCGGGCGAAGGCGTCCTCGGCGTCACGCCCAGTGAAGCCGCACGTGCGCGCGCTCGAACGGAGCGCACCAGGCGGGCGGCGGCCTCGCGCCGGGCGGCGGCTCGGGCCTCGGTCGGGCCCGAGCGGGCATTCGAGGGCGACGAGCGGTGAGCATCCTGCGGCTGTCGGGCGTGACTCGCGAGGTCGGCACGTTCGTGATCCTCGACGCCATCGCCGCCTCCATGGCGCTGGGCGACCGGATCGGCCTGGTCGGGCCGAACGGTTCGGGCAAGACCACGCTCCTTCGGCTCGCGGCCGGACGCGACGAGCCGGACCGCGGCGAGGTGCACCGCAAGCGCGGCCTGACGCTCGGGCTGCTCGCCCAGGAGGCGCATTTCGACGCGGCGTTCATGGCCTCGCCGGACCTCCGAACGGCGGTTCGAACGGGCGCTGCCCATCTCGACCGGATGGCCGAACGGCTCGCGGCCTTCGAGCGCGACGGCCGTGTGACCGAGCCGGCCTACGCAGAGCTCCAGCACGAATACGAGATCCTCGGCGGGTACACGCTCGACCAGCGGGTCGACACCGCGCTGAGCGGACTCGGCTTCAGTCGCGACGAATGGGCCAAGCCGCCATCCGCGCTGTCGGGCGGTGAGCAGACGCGGGCGTCGCTGGCACGCCTGGTCATCGCCGACCCGGACCTGCTCCTCCTCGACGAGCCCACGAACCACCTCGACCTCGATGCCCTCGAATGGCTCGAGGAGCACCTTCGCCGGCGAACCGGCTCGCTGTTGGTGGCGTCCCACGATCGGGCATTCCTCGACGGGACCGTGACCCGGATCTGGGAGTTGCGCGATCGCCGGCTGACGGTGTTCCGGGGCGACTACTCGGCCTACCACCGGCAGCGCCTGGAGCGCGACGCCCGAGCCGTGAAGGACGTCGAGACCCAGGCCGAGGCGATCGCCCGCGAGCGCGAGCTCGTCCAGCGCTATCGAAGCCATCGCAAGTTCAGCAAGATGCACGAGCATGAGGCGCGCCTGGAGCGCCTCGAAACGGAGCGCCGCGACGCGCCGCGCGCCGGTCGTCGGCTGGCCATCCCGGCCGAGGCGCTGGTCGGCGGCGGCCCGTCGCGCTCCGGCGAGATCGTGGTCCGCGTCGAAGGGCTGGCCGTCGGCTATCTGCCCGGTCGGGGAGCGGTCGATGCCGACGGACGCCCGGCCGCCGAGCCACACCTGGTGGCTCGCGTCCCGTTTCTTGCCGCCCAGCGTGGCGAGCGGATCGGGATCGTCGGGCCGAACGGGGCCGGCAAGACCACCCTGTTGAGGACCATCGCGGGCGATCTTCCAGCGCTCGACGGGGCGGTCACGTTCGGCAACGCCGTCCAGATCGGGTACCTGGCGCAGCTGCGCGACGCGGCGATCCCCGGAGCGACCGTGCTGGATGCGCTGCTCGAGGCGGTCCCGGTCACGGCGGGCGAGGCTCGACGCTATCTCGCCCGGTTCCTGTTCCGCGGCGACGATGCATTCAAGGAAGTCCGATCGCT
>Ga0153916_10001453_pt1 | contig 16995 bp, 18 predicted proteins | sample Opewatmetagenome_FD_109642 | JGI IMG/M metagenome (GOLD analysis project Ga0153916, IMG submission 109642) | Freshwater wetland microbial communities from Ohio, USA - Open water 3 Core 3 Depth 4 metaG | ecosystem: Environmental > Aquatic > Freshwater > Wetlands | place: USA: Ohio, Lake Erie... | reverse complement strand
CAATGCGAAATCCTTGGGCCATGGATCGCAAACCGTTGCGTCGGAATAGTTGTTGAAGACGACTCCTCTTTGAAAAACGATACTCGGATCGTACTGATAGGATGGATTCGTTAGCACGTTCACGACATTGACAGTATCTGCGCGACCGCTCACGGAGGGAGCACTTAGAAAAACTGGGATAATGATAGACATCACAAGAAGAAATACGAGCAGACCCACTGCGCCCATTTTCTTCATTTTTACCCCAATCGGCTGGGTTATAAAGAGCCTATCCAGTATATAGATTTATTCGACTCTGGCAATTGTTATGCTTACTGGGTATTGAATGGTCCTTGAGGAGATGTCTCTGACATGAGGAACAACTAATGACTAGTCACTCCACCATAATCTCTTCGAATAATCACCAACGAGAATTTGAAACCAAGTCGTAAATATCCTTGACCCCGTGATTGACAACATGATGACAGAAGGGATGGACTTCCAGATACCCCGTTTGACCTGCGATGAGGATACGGGGCGAATACTTTCTTTCATCTCATTGCGCCCCAGCTGCGTGAGGGAGATCTCAAAGGTGCTGAACATCTCTATGGCGAAATGCTCAAGACGCATGCGTGAGATGGAGGAAAAGGGACTGGTAAAAAGGGATGAGGAGAAGAGGGATGGTGCGGACGTATATCGGTCGAACCTACGGTTCTATCGTCTGATGATAGAAGGAGAGCGCTTGTCTCAAGAGCTCGAGTTCATAGACGGTAGCAGAAAAACATTCGATCTCGATATTGGACTTCTCATGGAAGAATCGTAAGGGTCCAGAACGGAAACGCAGTCAAGAATGTGGTCGATCCTCTCGAATCGCATAGGCAAAGCCATCGTCAAACATGATTTCCGAGTTTCATCCGCCGAACTGTTAAATATAGAACGGTTTGTATAGAATGCCTCATGCGGACATCGATACGCATGGGGGCCATAATGGGCATCCCCATTTACTTCCACATAACATTTCTTGTCATCATTCCTGTGTTTGCTGCGTTCTTCGCTTTGAGTTCTGGCGCCATCTTTGGAATAACCCTCGGTTATGGCGGCCTGAACACGTCGTTGTCGGCAAAGATCGCGCTCGGTGTAGTATGTTCCCTGATGTTCTTCTTCACCATCCTTTTGCATGAACTGAGCCACTCCTATGTCGCCCTGAGGCACGGATACAGTATCAGCAGCATCACTCTCCTCATATTCGGGGGCGTGGCGCAGATGGAGGAGACACCAAAGGACCCTGCGGTCGAGGGATGGATGTCTTTTGCCGGCCCAGGGACTAGTTTCTTGATCGGTCTGATTCTTACTCCAATTTACTTTCTGATCGAAGGGGTGGGGAATCCAGGTGTCGCACTACAGTCCTTTCAGATTACCTGCGGCATACTGGGTTTCTACAATCTGATGCTGGGCGCGTTCAATCTGATTCCCGCGTTTCCAATGGACGGCGGCAGAATCCTGCGCTCGATTCTGGCCAAGAAAATGGGTTTGGTCAAGGCGACAGAGACCTCTGTGATGGTGGGGAAGATACTTGCGATTGGAATGACGGTCGTCGGCGTATTGACATTTCAAATCTTCATCCTGTTCATCGGCTTCTTCATCTACATCGGGGCTTCCGGTGAGGAAAGCATGGTGAAGCTCACAGTCGCTCTGGAAGGGATCAAGGTCCGGGACATCATGAACTCTGAGGTCTTCTGGGTCTCACCGTCGACGCCCTTGAATTCCGTTATCGAAAGGATGTTGAAGGAACACAAGACATCGTTCCCAGTCGTGGAGAACGGCACTCTTGTCGGTGTCGTCTCCGCCGCTCAGATAGACAAAGTAAGAAGAGATCAGAGGGACAGGATAACCGCCGGCGAGATCGCTGACAGATCGCCGACTTATGTCAGGAACTACGTCGATGCCACCGAGACGCTGAAAGCGCTTTCCGGTCGGAAGGACTTCGTCGTCGTTCTAGACGAGCAGAACGAATTCGTCGGCACGATCAGCAAGGACGAGCTCCTCAGGATCGTGACAGTTCTAAATGTCAGCAAAGGACCGTAGGACGCTTCTCAGGGAGGATCAGGGCAGTTCCCGCGCTGCTTCCATCAATGCGTAGAGGTTCTCGGCCAGCTCCCTGACCTTCTCCTTGTTCTCCGCCGGATTCATCATCATTCTGCCGTTCCTGTAGAGGGTTATCTCCGTCCCGTCTCTCGATGCTCTGACCATTACACCAGGACCCTTGACGTCGAAACCTTCCGATCTCAGGATCTCCGCACATCTTTCGAGATCATATCTAATGACATCCTGAGGGACGACGGACATGGCGTCCTTCTTGCACAGATCAACGACCTTGAATCTTACACCCACCATGCTCCCTCAGCAACTCCTCTGCGTGCATCCTGAATTCCTCGAGCGTGCCCTCGTTCACGATCATTTGGTCCGCCAACGAGATCAGGATCCCTAGTCCCCAGCCAAGTTCGCGATTGTCTCTCTCCGAGAACTGCTTCCAATCTTCCGGAGCATCCTTCCTATTCCTTGCCCGGAGACGTTCATAGCGGACAGACGGGGGGGCATGGATCGCGACGACTGTCACGTTCTTTCCAAAGACCATCTTGAAGACTTCAAGTTCTGCCTCTCCTCTGCATCCGTCGATGACAGTCATTTCTTTCTTGATGAATGGAACGGTCCTCTCCGCCCAAACGTCATAACCGTTCGTCTCCCTCTCAGAGTGGGCGAATCTACCTACGCTTCTGTCGTCCAATGGGATTCCTCTTCGTGATGCTTCCATCCTCACGACATCGCCCATCCTTACGACATCAAATCCCATTTGCTTTGAGACATCGACGAATTCTTCCTTGCCCGATCCAGGCATTCCTGTTACGACGAGCAGTTTCACAGCATATCACCGCTCCTTCGTAGCCAAAGTCGTCCTATCTCAGACAAGAACGGACCTCTCGATGTCCTCTAGGGTCGCAGGCTCGACCTCCAGATCTGTGCATGCCTTGATGAACTGCGAAACCCTCGTTCTATCTAATCCCGTCTTGACCGCGTACCTGGGACATATGCCGAGGACGTAGGCAAGTGCGAGCGTGTGTTCTTCCCCGCCGTTCGGTGCGAACGGGCTGAACAGGTCCGATCGGCAAGCTCCCTTAATGGTCGGGACGGAACTCACATTGGTCTGGCTCGATCCCATTTCCACTATTCTACTCTTCGCCTCTTGATACGTGAGTCCTTTCAACATCGGGCTCACCCCGACCGGTTCGACTCCGATGCGACTTGAGGTCTCCATCAGTCTCGAGGCCTCTATGGCATCGAATCCCTCGCTCAACAGCGCTGCGAATCCCGGAGCATCTATGATCTGCATCCCTGGCTCAGTGTGCGCCTCTTTGAGCACCGCGGGGGATTCGTTGTACTTCGCGAAGGTCCTGCATGGCCACGGGCAGCCGAAACATGCCGAATTTCTGTGCCGCACTTCATTGAAGTTCTTCAGGTCCATATTCGGCATAAGGCCCTCGATTCCCTGCGAGTCGACCAGCTTCGTTCTGGCATCTTCCATGGCGGGTAGGCAAAGCGCAAGAAACGAGGCGGGATCTGCTAGTTCAAGTTCGCCCATGCCCCGCGTACATATCGCCTTGAGTCTCATGTCGCCGAGTCGCTTCCCCAATCCAATCTTGTCTCCTTCCGACCAGTAGTTGACGACGGCCTGAGCTATCGAACCCCCCTTCTCTCCTGCAGGCCCTATGGATAGGACCTGTATCCTTTCCTCTCCTTGCTCTTCTCGGATGTAGTCCACAGTCTTCCATGTGTCTTGCCCCCAAATCTCGTCGGCTGGGAGCAGGTCTGCAATCTCATCGTGAAGCCAAAGGTATACTGGTTTGGGGGAGTGACCATGCACTACGATGAAATCAAATCCCGCAAGCTTGAGCTCGGCGCCCATGAAGTTGACGATAGGTGAGTGCATGATTCTGTCTGCCGTTGGAGATCGGGTCGTGACGACAGACATGGCTGACCCAGGGATCATGGTGGAAGTGAACAATCCAGATCCTATGACTACTGGGTCCATGCTTTCGTACTGCTTGAAAAGCTCAAGGTTGACCGCGGCGCCGCCGAGCTTTGACTCGATCAGTTCCTCATCCAATATGCTCTCTCGAGTTTCTCCTTTCTGAAGATCGACCACCAGCACGTTGCCCGAATAAAGGTAGTCCATTTCACTTCACCACCGAAAGACATCTCGGAGGGCAGATTCTTACGCAGTGTGGTTCCTCGTCTCCGCACTCATCGCACGCCTCCCTCAGCAGGATGGGTTTCGCCCCGGTTCCCTCCTCGTCCTTGCTCTCGCCCGACCTTTGAATGTCAATTCCTTCGGGTCTGCCAAGAATCAGATCATCGTTCGGCAACTTCACCATCACCCCGAAGTAGTTCCTTTTATCATCCAGGTGAAGCATGATGCTCGATCTCATCGTCGTGAAAACCTTGTCTCTCCGGTAGCTGCAAGCGAGCTCGCACAGGCCACAGCCAGTGCATTTCAGAGTGTCAATATTCATCGTCATCCAGCGCACCGCATTCGTGTTAATGATGCTCTCATTATTTATCATTATTCTGTGGGTTTGTCTTCAGACTAGTCGTTCTCCATGGTTCTGATGACTTTGTCTTGCCTCGGATTCCTTGTTCTGCTGCTTACAGCCAGAACGATTCTTCATAAGATGGAAAGGGTTAAATGCAGTTTCACTTATTTCTCAAGGAGCAGCCTTGACTCTGGGTGGGAACACAAATCTTGTCGGTTGACCTCGGAGGAATGATGAATTGCAGCCGGTGAAGTCCGTCGAGAACGTTCTGGAGGAGATAATTCTTGACCAGTTCATCAAGGAAGCGCAGATACAGAGCGTATCGATCGTCTCGAAGACGGGATTGATGGTCGCGGGGAAATCCGCTCCTGGATCGAGAACAGAGACCTTCTCGGCGATGGCAGCCATCATTTTCTCATCCGCCGAATCAACGAGGACCGACCTGCAGAAAGACAAAGTGGACTACATAATCGTCGTCTTCAAGACCAGCAAGATGTTGATATCCGAGGTCAGCTCAAGTCTTCTCATCGTTGTTACAGCAGACAGAGAGGCTGATAACCAGAAGGTATTGGACGACATGCAGAAGGTCATCACTCGGACCAAGGAAGAGCTGATCTGGCTGAGATAGCCTAGATGATGTGCTCCGAGATATCCTCAAGTATCCTGTCGCAGTAGATACATCTCAGGACGGAGGGATTCTGAGATTCGACGGTGAATTCTGATTCGACAGGCTCCGCAAGGTTCGTGATGCAGCTCGGGTTGCCGCATCGGACTATTCCCCTGACCAACTCGGGGAGCTTCACCTTATATTTCTCAGCCACATTGAAGTCCCTGATGATGTTTATCGTCGCCCTGGGTGATATCAGAGCAATCTTGTCGACTTCCTTCGGATCGAGCTCTCTGTCCTCAACCTTCACGACATCCTTCCATCCCGCCTTCTTGGAAGGCACGTGCATTAGGACGCTCACCGTCGACCGAACGTTCTCGCCAGTGACTCCTATTATCCTAAGGACCTTGAGCGCCATTCCGCAATCGATGTGATCGATTACCGTTCCATTCCTTATCGGGGTGACCCTAAAATCCTTCATTCGCCTCAGCTCCTAAGACAAGCAGCAAGAGCGCCATTCTGACCGGAACGCCGTTGAACGCTTGCTGGAAATATCGCGCATGTGGAGTACTGTCGACCTCTGGTGCAATCTCGTCAATTCTCGGCAGAGGGTGCATCACGATCAGATCCTTCTTCGCCTCCCTCAGTAGATTCTTGTCGATTCTGTACGAACTCGCCACCTTGAGATACTCGCTTGGGTCAGGGAATCTCTCCCTCTGTATCCGAGTGACGTACAATACGTCAGCCTTCGGTATCACGTCCTCGATTTTCGAGATAAGCTTCGGCTTGTTCCCGAGCTTCTCAACTTCCTTGACGGTCTCCTTAGGCATCTGGAGATTCTGGGGTGCCACAAAAGTCAATTCCGCCCCGAAGAGTGAAAGCGCCTCTGCGAGAGAGTGTGCGGTCCTTCCGTACTTCAGGTCACCGACCATCACGATGTGCATTCCCTCGATCTTGCCTTTCTCCCTCCTAATAGTGAAGAGGTCGAGCAAGGTCTGGGTCGGATGCTGACCGGCACCATCCCCAGCATTGATTACTGGTTTACTGGAGAAGTGGGCAGCGAGTCTTGCCGATCCCTCGTGGGGATGCCGAAGAACTATGACATCAGAATACGATTCCACCATTCTTATCGTGTCGGCGAGCGTTTCGCCCTTTGCGACAGAGGCCATCGCTGGATACGTGATCTCGATGGCTCTACCACCCAGGCGGACCATCGCGCTCTCGAATGAGAGGCGGGTACGGGTGGAAGGCTCGAAGAACAGGTTCGCAAGAATGTGACCTTCGAGGGCCTTCGTGAACTTCTGTCCGTTAGCATAAGGGATCATTTTCTCCGACAAATCCAAAATCCGCTCAATTCGCTCCTTCGAAATGTCTCGGATCGAGACAACGTCAGAGCCTTTGAAGCCGTTCATGCTGCTCGACTCTGAATAACCTCGTTCCCTATATGACCTCTTCGATTGGACCTGGTAGCGTGAAAAATCTCAAAAATCCTCTCCGAACTTGGAGAGTGCCAGGTTCATCTTCTCGTGCCAGTTCTCCACGCATTGCTCGAGTCGCTTCCTGAGTTCGTTTCTGTCGATTGCGGTGTAGACATGATAATATCCACCTCTCCCGAGCGATCTGGTCTCCCGGTAGCTTATGCCGCAGGACATGAGCTTCTGGAGGATCCTGTATACGGTGCTGCGCTCTTTCCCGACGCGTCTTGCAAGATCATCAGCTCTCACCGGACCCGATTCTGATAGTCTCTTGTAGATCTCGAGTTCGAACTCGTTGAGGTTGTACGCGCACTTCATGAGGTCCTTGCAGGATGAGACTCCGGTCAACACTCCTTCTGGCAACAATCACTCCGCCTCCATCGCTCTCGAAAGCCTTATTAACGAGTGGTTATATATACTTGTTGCACAACCGTGCAAAACCGATAGGAGTGGAATCTATGGATAAGATAGTACTAGACGCCCAAGGCCTCATGTGTCCTATGCCCATAGTTAAGCTGGCCAAGAAGATCAAGGAGATGAAGGTCGGGGAGACTTTGGAGCTAATCGCAGACGACGTTGGCTCGAAGGAGGATGTTCCCGCCTGGTGCAAAAGGACCGGAAACGAGCTCATCGAATCGAGAGAAGAGAATGGTGTTTTCCGCTTTCTTATCAAGAAGCGACAGTAGGGTGTATGTATGAAGAAGATGCTCATCATAGGGGCACGCACCAAGGACGATCCTGGCAAGATCCCTTGTCTTGCCGTTGCGGCGGATTCGACAGGCCAGTTACGCTACAATTGGTGAACTCATGAGCTCGATCCTGTTCATCATGCTGAAGTCGCCATACGAGTACTCATCTCTGGATCATTTGGCGGCGATTGGCGGTGACGAAAAGACGGGTGTGATTCTGTTCGAGGATGCCGTCTACTTCGCCGTCGACAAGAACAAGGGACAAGAGCTGCTTGATGTTGCCGACAAAGTGTACGTGATGCGTGATGACTTTGCCGCAAGGGGATTGGCCAGCATATCTAGCAAATTCCTTTTGATAGACTATTCGACGGCTGTTGATCTTATCATGGAACAATACGACCAGACGATTACCGTCTAGGTGATTCGATGACAAGAACACTGACGATCCACATAAGATCCGGAACCATGATGAACATGGACGCCAACATCATGGTCAAATTGGCACGAGCGGCGACAGACAAAGGATACAAGGTGAACGTGTTCGGGTATGGCGAAGGCGTGACGGCAATCAAGGAAGGACAAGATCCAAGGAGATTCCCCAACGTCGGAAGGGCTATGGACGAACTCGCGAAACAAGGAGTAACGTTCGTCGTATGCGAGACCTGTTGCAGTGCAAGAGGGATTCGCAGGGGTGAAGAGATCAAGACGGCGAAGATAGGCAGCCTCACCAATGACCTTTCAAGATTTGTAGCGGAGAGCGACCGCATGGTCACTCTTGCGAGGTGACCGGATGGCAAAGAGCATTGCTGTACTCATAACCAAGGCGCCTTACGGCACCGAGGATGCTTTTGCAGGTCTCCGTCTAGCTCTCGCGATGGTTGCCAGCGGGTCTGTGGAGAGAACGACGGTGATTATGATGGGTGACGGAGCGCTCAATGCGGTCGCGGCCCAGAAACCAGAGACGATCGACATGCCCTCAAACATAGAAGCGATCAAGGACCTGATCGAATTCGGATCCGACGTCTACTGTGTCTCGGAGGATCTGAAAAGCAGAGTCGGTGTCATCCAGACGATTGATGGAGTGAAGATGATATCCTGGGAGGAGTTCCGTTCGACGCTGAGGGAACACGAACTCGTTACGACATTTTGAGACATGGTCTGTTCGTTTTTGCCTTCTCCCGTTGCGCTTGTGTTTCTGCAAACTATTTTATTCCTGCAATCTCGATTAGTCAGGCATGCTCGAGGTACTCCACAGAGCTGGGTGTGGAAGGATGACAAGGTGGTCGAGGGGCACGTCTCAAGTCACCACCCCAGGCATTCTCTTCTTTTCTTCAGAAAAGCTCCCCGCCCCTGGATTCGCTGAGCTGATCATCGAAGACAAGAGAGAGGGCGAGCCTTTCGAACTGAGAGTTGTTTCTTCCACAGAAACGCAGCCGATTCTGATCCCGAACGATTTGAAGATTCCTTCTTCATTCCTTCGGCGCGAGAAGATCTCTTCAACAATATCGAGTGTAGAATCGGTTGTTGTGAGAGGAGACGTCACGAACATTGCATCAGAATTGGAGGGGACCGATTCCTCGATCTGCGTCCTGGGCAATGCTTTCGAGCTCAGAAGAGATGCGAGAGAATTCGTGAAGAGCTTGGTCGCTCTCAGAAGTGCTGCCGGTTCTGGCAGAATGATATATGCTCCTGGGATTCTAGACGTTAGCAACCTCGCTCTTCTCTGCTATGCCGGCGTCGATCTGTTCGATTCATCGTTGCTGGTCTATCAGGGGTCTCGCGGCCGTCTTCTCACACCTGAGGGGACACTTTTGTCGGAAGAGGCCAATTGGCTTGTCAATTCCGCCGATCCCGAAGAATCGATCCGTCACAACCTCGAAGCGGCATGGAGTGAGCTGCAACTCGTCAGGCACATGCAGAAGCTCGGCCGCCTTCGGGAGCTGGTCGAGATGCGAGTCAATTCCAATCCCTGGTCCGTCGCTGCTCTGAGGATTCTGGATCTAGAGTTCTTCGAGCTCCAGGAGAAGTTCACACCAGTGGTTGGGCCGAGCTTCTACTGCAACTCCAAACAATCACTCTATCGTCCTGATGTCCAGAGATTCCGTCTTCGGATTCTGGAACGATACAGGCCCCCGGCTCACAAGAGAGTGCTGCTCCTCATACCCTGCTCGGCGAAGAAGCCGTATTCGACGTCTAGGACTCACAAGCTTTTTCATCAAGCGATACAGACTGCAAAGAACAACACCGTCGTTCACGAATTGGCGGTCACCTCTCCATTGGGCGTCGTCCCCAGGGAATTGGAGCTAGTCTATCCGGCGGCACAATACGATATCCCGGTGACGGGTCATTGGGACCATGATGAAAGAGCCATGGTGCAGGAAATGGTCGCGAAGATCGCCAGCTTCGGGTACGACAAGATCATATGTCACCTGTCCATTGAAGAGTCCTTTGTCAAAGACGTCGTCGATTGCGTCGATACATCCTCAGGCCGTCCGACGTCGAACGAAGCACTTGAGAAGTTGAGTTCGGAGCTGAGCGGTGTTTGTTCTAGCTTTCCTTACCTGTCGAGGGGGGATGACAGAGTCGGCAACATGGAATCTCTGGCAAGATTCCAGTTTGGCGAAGGCGGTGAAGTTCTTGTCGAGGAATGCTCTGTCGTTGGCAACTACCCATATCTTAGGATACTTCACGAAAACGTTCAGATCGCGATGCTGACGCCAGAAAGGGGAATGCTCTCGCTGACCATGCAAGGTGGAGAGAAGTTGCTGCCAACGCATCTCAACATCGTCCAGATGGCGAATTTTGAACTTCAAGGGAATCTATTCGCCGTTGGTGTGGAGGATGCAGATCGGAGAATAAGGAGTGGGGACGAAGTCCTCGTCCTGAACAACGGTGAGCTTGAAGCTGTCGGAGTAGCCTCTATGTGTGGTGAGGAAATGGTGGAGGCGAAAAGGGGCGAGGCCGTCAGAATCAGACACAGGAAGAACCGTTCGTGATTTGCCACCATAGTCCTATCTGATATGTCGTGTTCTTGAAGAATCCCAATGACACTTTCGACCACCTCTCCCCGCTTCGGTTATAGGAAGGAAGCAAGCTTTTGGATTTTGGTGAATAAGGAATGCAAGAAGAATACGACCACTTCGGATGGGAGGAGCTGTACCATCTCTACGGAGTGTCTTATGAGAGTGGATTTGAAATATCATCCCGGGGTGAGGAGGGTGAAGGCCCCATCCCCCTCACCCAATTCTTGTGATATGGTTTATAGGATGATTGTTACAACATCTGGACCCAAGTCTATCTTTCCGTTCATTCGCATGATTTGAGTGCAGGTGCCGGGATTCGAACCCGGGCCGTTGGCTTTCCCCGCCCAGATGATGGGACATGGAAGGCCAAAATCCTAACCAGACTAGATTACACCTGCTCGGCCCCACCCTATCTCCGTTCCATTTTAAATCCTTAGCGGTGTGAACCTAGCTGGCTAGAATCCTCCATTCGGAAATGGAATAGATCGAGGAATAGCCTTGACATCGAGCAGAAGATTAAACGAATGAGGGGGCGCTCATCTCAGCACCCCCTTAAGGAGAATCAGAGCAGGGCCAACGCTTCTTCAGCGTCGGGTATGTCGTTTCTCATTAGGTCCAATGTGGTGATCTCCTGGACCATTTCTGTCAGGTCGCCGATAAGGATCCATAGTTCGGCTGTGTCCTTGCCGTCGTTCTCCATTTCATAGGCTATCGTCCTAAGATCCGCGATTGTGTGGTTTTTCATCCACTCGACGGCGTCAGAGGCGACCTCCGCTCCCAATCCCTCCTCGAAATCTCCCAACATTTTTGCATCCCATCCTCAAAAGGTTTTGTCCCCGTCCGACTTTCGTCGGACGGATGGAACCTATGATAGTCATTGTATAAATACGTTTCTAGCCGATGTAGCCAGATGGAGTGAAGATTCGAGATACTTGCCTTCAAAGAGTCTCAATTGTCGCGTCAGACAGATTTAGGGAGATGATTTCTCCATCATACTGACGAATCTGGCCAAAAGTTTTTTGATGTGTGGGAGCAATTAGCACACCGTCGGGTGATGGGATGGGATATTTTGATTCACTGTTCGACAGCGATCTCAAAGCGCTGAAAAAAGCCTTGAAGCTCATAGGTGACGTTGAGGACCGATTGAAGAGAAAAGATGGTTCTGGAGTTGCGTCAGACCTCAACAGAGCTAGGGACATAATCTATGAGAACGCTCCAAGAACGCAGAAACATGTGAACGAATACTCTGATGCATTGGTCACTCTCAGCAGCTCATATGTGAACTGTAGCATGCCTGAAGATGCGAACAGGGCAGCGGACAAGGCGTTGTCGATGACGCCGGACTCCGTGAACGCATATATCGGAAAATCTCGTGCGCTCCGGGCCATAAGGTCAGACAAAGAGGCAATTGCTATTCTGGACAAGGCGATTTCTCTCAATCCGAACAACAAGATGCTCTGGAGCGAGAAAGGGAGCAGTCTTGATTCTTCCGGTGATAGTGCAGCTGCCGTCGAGTGCTACAAGAAGATTCTTGAGATCGATTCTGCGGACATACACTACTACGATGTACTGATCGAGAAAGCGCCGGACAAATCAGTCTGGATTCGGAGAAAGGGTGAGGCGCTCACGGGTCAGGGAAAACTGGATGAGGCTCTCAAGACGTTCGATGACGGAATGCTGCACGATTCCGGAAACATTGACCTTATGCTTGGCAAGGGCGGCGTTCTCATTCTGCTGCAACGTCATGAGGAGGCTGCCTCCATCTTCGATGACGTCCTTGCCCGAGATCCGAAGAATTTCACCGCCCATCTCAACAAGGCCAGAGCCTTAAGGGAGAAGGGCGAGTCCGAAGAGTCCCTGAAGCACTACAAGGAAGCGCTCAGGAGTGATCCTTCCCACAAGCACACCTGGACCGAGGTGGCTAGTCTCCTTGAGCAAATGGAGCGGCTGGAGGAAGGTCTGAAGTCATACGAGAGGGCCCTGGAGCTTGACAGTGTGTATGTATCTGCACTCGAGGGGAAGTGCGGACTGCTGAAGAGATTAGACAGGAATCAGGAGCTCGTGGACATTTGCTCGAGATTGCTCGAGGTCAAGAAAGGCGATGTTCCAGCTACCCTCATGAAGGTCGACGCACTTGCAAATCTGGGAAGGGTCGAGGAGGCCTCCGCCATCGTGAACTCTGCCTTGATGGACAATCCCAGAGATCTGGACCTGCTCGACAGGAAGAGAAGGATTCTGGGAATGCTGAACCAGTATGAAGAACAGATCAAGGTCTGCACCGAACTTCTTTCCCTGCACCCCCAACAGGTCGAGGCGCTTCACGACCAAGGTGTGGCGTACATGATGACAGGGAAGTCTCATGAGGCTCTCAAATCTCTCGAGAAGGCTGCGAAACTGCAACCGAGCAATGAGGAGACGCTCATCGCGATCAAGGAGTGCCAGAAGCATCTTGGGAAGGACAAAGAGGTCATCGAAGCAAGTGATCGCGTTTTGAAAATAAACCCCAAGAACAAGAGCGCGCTCTTCGACAAGGCCGTCGCGTTGGACCGATTAGACAAGGACATCGAGGCGGTGGAGAGCTACAGAAAGGTGCTTGAGCTGGACCCGAGCGATGAGGAGACACTGAAGAATCTTTCGATCGTTCTTTTTTCCATGAGGAGGTACGAGGACTCTCTGGACGTCGCGACCACGGGCACGGCGAAGTTTCCGATGGATTCCGCGTTCTGGAGAGTGAAGGGCGACAACCTATTCGCACTCAATCGATATGATGATGCGGTCGAGGCGTTCTCGAAGGCGATCGAGCTCAATCCGCAAGACAAGAGGGTCTGGTATTCAAAGGGCCTGGCGCTCGAGACCGCAAAGAGGTTCGAAGAGGCCGTGGCTTGCTACGATCAGGCCATCCAGCTCGATCCGAACGACAAGAATCTCTGGATAAGCAGGGGCGTCACGCTGGAGTGGCTCGAGAGACAGCCAGATGCTCTCAAGAGCTACGATCAGGCCCTTGCAATCGACGCAAAGAACAGATTCGTGCTTTTCCGTATGGGACAAGTGCTGGCAAAGATTGGAAGGCATGAGGAAGCCATTGTCTCGTACGATCGCGCCCTTGACGTCAGTCCAAAGGACTTGGAGGTACTGGATGCCAAGAAGCAATCGCTGAAACATCTCGCCAGGTTCCAGGAATTGGTGACCGTCTGTGATCAAATAATCAAACTCGATCCGCGCAACAAGAACGCCTGGATCGATCGCGGTATCGCTTGCCAGAAGTCGAACCAAATTGACGAAGCGATCCGATCCTTCGATAGGGCGTTGGAGCTTGAACCTCACGACGTAATCGTCTTGGAAAGCAAGAAGAACGCCATCATATCAAAGGGCGATCCCTCGGAGATCCTGGCGATATGCGACGCGATACTCAAGAACGACCCGAAGAATAAGATGGCCCATGTCGACAAGGGCTCAGCACTGGAGAAGCTGGGGCGATTGGATGAAGCGGTTTCCTCTTACGATATTGCAATCCAAATCGATGGCATGGACAAGTCCGTACACATTCTCAAGGGTCTTGCTTTGGTCGGCCTCGGGAAGTATGGGGAGGCCGTGGAAAGTTTTGACTATGCATGGCGGTTGGACCCTTCCGATCCCTACATTTTGAACAACAAAGGACGAGCCCTTCTTCTCATGCGAAACTTCATAGAGGCTCTGAAAGTCCTTGAGAAATGCGTCAGCATGTCGCCAGAAGTCGCGAGGTTCCACACCGACCGGGGGAGGGCGCTTGCCTCTTTGGACAGACTCGAGGAGGCCGTCGAGGAGTTGGACAAGGCGATTGGCCTCGATAGGAACGAAACCCAAGCCTGGAAATTCAAAGGGACCGTGCTATTCAAGGTCGGACAGTACGAGAATGCGGTGAGCTGCTACAATCGCGCGATCGAGTTGGGTCTCGAGGACCAGGTGATACATAAGTCCAGAGGCAGGGCGCTCGAGGAGCTTGGAAGGCTCCATGAGGCGCTCGAAAGCTATGACAGGGCGATCGGTCTGGACGCGACCGACGGCGTCGTGTGGAATCGCCTCGGCGTAGTCCATGTCAAGCTCGGAGATATGGAGAAGGCGGCCGACTGTTTCAGCAAATCCGTGGACCTGGATCCAAAGAACAAGGCAGCCTGGTTAGGAAGAGCGGAGGTCATGGAGAGGGTAGGCAATGATGAGGAGGCGATAAGGAGCTATGATGCTGCGCTGGGCATTGACCCAACGGACAAGATCGCATGGTGCGGCAAGGGCATCGTGCTCATTCGCCTTGAGAAGCACGATCTTGCGAAGAGATCGTTCGAGAAGGCCCTTGAGATCGACAGGAACATGGAGTCAGCTATGGAAGGTCTCCGCATCGTGAGCGGCAAGCTTCGGGAGAGGGAGATCAGCGCGTACGCTCAGAAGCTGGTCGAATACGAGTACCGCTCGGGAAAGAGACTGACGAGGGAGGAGGCATTCAGGGAGTGCGGGATACCTTTCTCCCACCTGGACGATGTCCTGAAGCTTCTGGACGAGAAGGAGGCCGTGAATGTGATCTCCCTGAGCCAGTCCGCCTTCAAGGAATACGAAGAGCTTTCGAGGGCAGTTCTCTTGGCCAGCTATCGAAGCCCCAGTGTTGGCAGATATGGTCTGCGACTGCCCGATGTTTTGATGAATCTACCGGAAAAGGACATCCGGAAGGCGAAGAAGGTCCTCGCTTACATCGAGAGAGTCAACGACATGGACTTCTCCACTGTCACGCCGGACCGCGATACCGAGCAGCTGCTCAGGACGGCAATGAGCCTACCCGACGAGAAACGTTCCGCAATCGGTCTGATGGAGAACCTGGGGGTCGGGATATTCAATGCCAGGAAGCTGATGGCGATTCTTCAAACGTTCAGGGGAGAAGGATACAAAGCCTCGAGCGTGAAGGTAAGGGAGATCCCATGGAAGGAGGAGTCAGTCGACATCGAGAAAGATGAGAGGGAAAGGAAGGTCACGGAGCTCAAGGCAGTGCCTCCCACTCAGAAGCATAGAGGCACCAGGGATGAGGTCGACCTCTATTCTAGATTCTACAAGGAAGAGGAGAAGGCGGTGGATCAGCAGGCGAACTTGGAGGAGATCAAGGGGCGTCGATGCCTATTCCATGGCGGTCTCGCTGTGACGAAATGCCATACCTGTGGCTCGCTCCTGTGCAGCGATTGCGTCTCCCAATCGGACTCTTGTCCTCGGTGCGGATCAAAGATAAAGAGGAGAGCAACTAGAACGGCTGAGGGTCAAGAGACTGGAAAGGAGAAGTCGAGGGCCGCATCGGAGCCAGGCAGGCAATCTAGGGACTTAGAAGGAGAGGAGGACAAAGACACCAGGGACTGGACGCGTTTGTGAGTCTTTTCCTGGTAAATCGATCATTGACTTCTCCTGATTTGTCATTAGTAGTCCATGACTCCGACCTTCATGAATTCCCTGAGCAACGATGTCGCGTAGCATCCTTTGTCCAACGAGAAAGACATCAACAGGCTGTCTCCTTCCGCGCGGATCGAGAGACTCCTGAACCTGCCAAGGATCTCTCTCCTGCTGCCCTTGGAACTGCACTGCGGTATCTTCGGCACGATGAAGTTCTCTCGACCGATGCCTTCCGCACCGACGATTTCCTTCTCGATTTCACCTGCTTCTCCTTCCGCGAACTCACTCTCTGAACCGAATAGGATGCCGCTGATGAACGCCTTGTTCTCCGTCATCTGTCTTTCAACAAGGTCGAGGTTCTCTCTCGTGACCTTGATGTAGATGCTGTGGTCTGGGAGGCCGTTCCTGTCTGCAGGAAGGACGATGTCCCCGATTAGAGGTCTGGCTAGCGATAGACCTCTCTTTATCCTTGCACTCAGTATCCTATTGAAGAGATAGGACTGGTACGCATGTACAAACATCATCTGAAGGTTCTGAGGCAGCGATCCGATTGCGCCGGCGTAGTCGCCATCGTTCCTTGCTAGATGTGCTATCACGGTCCTTTCAAAGGAAAGTCTCATCGGGTATGTTCCCAACGCAGACTTGAAGTCTCTCGATTCCCCAAGGTCTTCGCGAGCTTCCCGCACTTCCTGAGGTTCATCTGGCGTTGGGGAAGCGATGTAGGCCATCACTGCATCCTCGAACTCGTCATTGACTATGAATTTGCCGACGATGTGCGTGACCGGTCTGAGGGCTCCAAAACGTTGGACTCCGAAGAAGTTCGGGAAACCTCCCAGTTCGTTCAAAATGCAGGCGGTTGCCTCAGCATTATCTTCAAGATCGGCCCCTTCGAAATCACATTCTCTTATCCAAATGGTGAATGAGTTGCCTACGAGGTCTCCGAGGGTGATATGTTTCTTTGCCTTGTATACGTCCGAAATCGTGACCTGGTGGATCTTGAGCGATTTGACATCCTCGATCGGGGCCTCGAACGATATCAGCTGCTTCGTGACCGCCCTCTTGTCCTTAGTTCCAGCGAAACCGATTCTTCGTCTGCTTATCCCAAGGGATTTCGAGAGCTGACGGACGAGTCTATTCATCTCCCAATTGGTCGATGTGACCGTCCCGATTGTGTACACACCATCTTCAGATTGGTCGGGGTACTTGGATATCTCTTCGACCAGGAAATCCTCT
>Ga0153916_10001452_pt1 | contig 16995 bp, 14 predicted proteins | sample Opewatmetagenome_FD_109642 | JGI IMG/M metagenome (GOLD analysis project Ga0153916, IMG submission 109642) | Freshwater wetland microbial communities from Ohio, USA - Open water 3 Core 3 Depth 4 metaG | ecosystem: Environmental > Aquatic > Freshwater > Wetlands | place: USA: Ohio, Lake Erie... | reverse complement strand
TTTTAGATATCGAAGTACAGGGCAAACTCCCAGGGATGGGGGCGAAGGCGGATGGCATCGACCTCGTGTTTGCGTTTGTACTCCAGCCAGGTCTCGATCACGTCCTTGGTGAATACATCCCCCCTGAGCAAAAAGTCATGGTCTTTCTCCAACGCATCGAGCGCCTGATCGAGCGACCCCGGCATCGACTTCACCTTGGCCGCTTCCTCCGGCTCCAATTCATAGAGATTCTTGTCGATCGGTTTGGGCGGCTCGATCTTGTTCCTGATCCCGTCCAACCCCGCCATCAGCATCGCCGGAAAGGCAAAGTACGGATTGGCGCTCGGATCGGGGGTTCTAAACTCCAGCCGCTTGGCCTTCTCACTGGTGGAATACATCGGTATCCTCACGCAGGCGCTCCTGTTTCTGGCGGAGTAAACCAGGTTGATCGGCGCTTCGTAGCCGGGGACTAATCTGCGATAGGAGTTGGTCGTTGGCGCAATGAAGCCGCACAGGGCGTGGGCGTGTTTGATCAAGCCGCCGATATAATGACGGGCGGTGTCGCTGATCAGCCCGTAGCCCTTCTTGTCGTAGAAAATGTTCTTGCCCGCTTTCCACAAACTCTGGTGACAGTGCATGCCGGAACCGTTGTCCTGAAACAGCGGCTTGGGCATGCAGGTGACTACTTTGCCCCGCTTTCTCGCGGTGTTTTTGACCACGTACTTATAAAGCAATACTTTGTCGGCCATCTTGGTCATGGTGTCAAACCGCATGTCGATCTCGGTCTGACCCCCGGTGGCTACCTCATGATGATGCACTTCGATCTTGATCCCGCACTTCTCCAGGTTCAAAACCATTTCGGATCGTAAATCCTGGTACTGATCCATGGGGGGGACGGGAAAGTAACCCTCTTTGTACCTAATCTTGTTGCCGAGATTGGGACCGTCACCGTTGCCGGCGTTCCAAAAACCTTCGCTGGAGTCGATATGGTAGTACCCCTCATGATGGTTCTGGTCGAAGCGGATGCTGTCGAAAATGAAAAACTCAATCTCGGGCCCCCAGTAGCTGATGTCGGCGATGCCGGTGGATTTTAAATACTTCTCGGCTTTCTGCGAAATGTATCTCGGATCGCGGCTGTAGGGCTCACGGGTGATGGCATCCAACACGTTACAGACAAAGCTGATCGTGGGATGCTCGGTGAACGGGTCGATCATGGCGGTGTCGGGGTCGGGGAGCAAAATCATGTCGGATTCGTTGATTGACTGAAACCCCCGAATGCTGGAGCCGTCAAACCCCAATCCTTGCTCAAAAGTATCCGCGCTCAGTTCCCCCACCGGTATCGAAAAATGCTGCCATAACCCTGGTACATCGATAAACTTGAAATCCACGATCTCCGCCCGATGCTTCTTCGCTATCTCCAACGCCTCTTTCACTGCCATGACGCTTTTCTCCTTTATGGGTCGTAAATAAAATTAGAAAACCTGAACTTGTTATCACATTCCTTAGTTGAGAGCTACCCCTGGTAGATTTAATTATTCATAGGCACGTTCGTTATGCTGGCTCAAGTCTAAGCCCATCCGCTCCTCGTCATCGGCGACCCGCAGTCCCATTATGCTTTTGACGATTGAAAGAATGATAATCGTCCCGACCACAGCGAGTCCGATTGTGGCGACTACCGAAACCAGTTGAATCCACAGCTGCCCTGGATTACCGAAGAACAAACCGTCGTTGCCGGCTGCGTTAACCGCCTTCGAAGCAAAAAGGCCGGTTGCTAGAGCACCCCAAGTTCCACCAACGCCGTGCACACCCACAACGTCGAGCGAATCATCATAACCAAGCTTCGGCTTGAGGCTACAAGCGATGGAGCAAAGCACCCCTCCGCCGATGCCGATCAAGATCGCCGACATGGGTCCGACAAAACCGGAGCCTGGTGTAATTGCAACCAATCCGGCTACTGCACCGCTGGCGGCACCCAAGACAGTCGGCTTGCCTCGGAATATCCAATCCATCGCCAACCATGATAAGGCTGCTGCTGCCGTGGCGACATGGGTTGCCACAAAAGCCGATGTTGCCAACCCGTCCGCCGCCAGCGCGCTGCCGGCATTAAATCCAAACCAACCAACCCATAACAGGCCCGCGCCAATGACACTGAACGGCAAGTTATGCGGCGGCATAGCCTCCTGCCCATACCCTATCCGCCGGCCAAACATCATGGCCGCTACTAGAGCCGAAGCGCCCGAGCTAATGTGGACGACCGTGCCGCCGGCAAAGTCGAGCGCCCCCATTTCACGAATCCAGCCTTTTACACCCCACACCCAGTGGGCGAGCGGATCGTAGATAAACGTCGCCCAAAGAGCAATAAAAACCAGAAAAGAGCCAAACTTCACCCGTTCGGCAAACGCACCGGTAATCAATGCGGGGGTAATCACAGCGAACATCATTTGGTAAATCATGAACGCCGCATGGGGAATAGTTGCGGCATAATCAGCGTTCGGCTCCGCGCCAACTCCATTTAAGCCGAACCAAGCCAAGCTGCCGATAATGCCACCGGTATCAGGACCGAAGGCGAGACTATAACCCCAAAGAGCCCACTGGATCGTTATGACCGCGACAACAATGAAGCTGTGCATGATGGTGCCGAGCACATTTTTGCTTCGAACCAAACCGCCGTAGAAAAGAAACAGGCCCGGAATCGTCATCATGAGGACCAGGGAAGAGGAGGTCAGCATCCATGCGGTATCGCCTTTATCGATTTTCGGCTGAGCCGCGGGCGGCGCCGTTGTCACAGCCGACGATGGCGTCTGCGACGATTCTTGCGCATGGGTGAGAGCCGACACTGGCGTTGCGATATACCACAAAGCTAACAATGAAACGGCGCATAACTTTTTTATACCTGCCACAATTGATCCTCCCTTCGAGAGATAAGCAACTCGCGCTCTAAACTGCCCGGAGATTAAGTAATAGGCATATCAGCAACAGACATACCAAATTTACAAACTACGAGTAGCCTTTGAAATATCAAACAATTTTGTCAAGCTGCACAGCGATTAGACAAAATGAGCGCCTAGATTAAAGGCAAGTGCATAATATCCAGGCAGCAGCCATCATCCTTCCGAGTATTATTGGGGTTGTTTGATGTAGAAAACCACCGGCACCGATCCAACCGGTCAAGATTTCTTAACCCATGCCGGTCTTGAGCGATCGGAAATAGACGTTTACAGACGTTGTTCTGGCGGTAGGGAAAAATGGATGTTTTCTTCGACGAGGCCTAAAGACTCGATAGTCGCGCCTTGCTTGCGAAAATGTTCCGCCACTTCCTGAACCAAGCGATCTGGAACCGACGCACCGGAAGTTATGCCCACGCGCTCCACGTCGACAAGCCATTGCGCATCGATCTGGCCGCAATCGTCGATCAAATAAGCGGTTATTCCCTGGTCTCGGGCGACTTTGCAGAGCTGGTTTGAATTTTCGCTATTGCGAGATCCGATGACCAGGACTAGGTCGACGTTCTTTGCCAGTTGCTTCACTGCGTCCTGACGGTTTTGTGTGGCATAGCAGATATCCTCCTTGGCCGGCGTAACCATGTGAGGAAATCTCTGCTTCAGTGCGTCGATCACTTCACGGGTATCGTCGACACTGAGAGTGGTCTGAGTCAAGACCGCAACTTTACTCCCGTCGGGGATGTCCACTGTCCGTGCCTCCGCGAGGTTCGCAACCACGCGAATACGCTCCGGCGCCTCGCCGCTGGTACCGACGATCTCATCATGTTTGTCATGACCAACCAAAATGATCCAATATCCCTGGGCGGCAAACTTACGCACCTCGCGATGGACTTTGTCGACCAATGGGCAGGTCGCGTCGATGATAATCGCCAACTGCTTTTCCTTGGCCTGCCGCCACACCACGGGGGAAACGCCGTGGGCGCTAAAGACTAATTTAGCCTGAGCGGGCACATCGTCAAGGGATTGGACGAAGCGCACGCCGCGCTCGGTGAAATCACGAACGACGTGCAAGTTGTGGACAATTTCGTGGAATACATAGAGAGGGGCTCCATGCCGCTTGAGCGCGCGTTCCACGGCTTCTATGGCCATCTCCACGCCGGCACAAAAACCCCGGGGTTTGGCAATGATAACTCTTTCCACCGCCATAGGAATGCTTCAAGTTTGGAGGAATCACCGGAGGCTGTCAACCCGGAGTCACTGCCAGGTGCATCTTTGCAGTATAAGACGCTTAGACAACGTGGTTGAGCAATCGCAAAATTTTCTCCGCAGCGACCTGAGCGCCATTGAGCGGAAGCTCCGGCCAATTTCGCGGTTTTTCCAATAATCTCTTCAGATAGGGAGCGAGATTCCCCGCAAGAAGCTCGTTTTGAGGGATATACTCTGCGGTTGCGCAATCGTGCAGTGCTTCCACGAGTCTAGGATATTCCGGAAACTCACCCCGGTCGGTGTAAAGCATCGGCAACTGATGAGCGATTGCATCGGCGACAATTCCATAGCCCGGCTTGGTCACGACGACATCGGCGGCTCGGACTAAATCCTGATATTGACGCTGAGCAGGAGGAAGAACTAGGAGATTGCCATTGAGAGTTTCTATCTTTTCGGTGGTGACAAAAAAATATTCCCGTAACCTTTGAAATTGTTCCCAGGGCAGTCGCTCAAGGCCCAGGCCGCCGAAGCTCCAGAGAATAATAGGGACAGACTCCGGCAGGTTGAATCGGGCTCTAGCTTGGGCTTTGGTCAAAGCGGAAACCCGGGAAATCCAAGGGATGGGCTCCCGACGCGGGAAGACTTCCATGCCGCAAGGATACGGCAGGGTCAGCGCCAGCGTTGCCTTGCCGTAACATTTTTTCGTTTCATCGATGAGCCGGATAAAGCCGGGATATTCTCTGACATAAGATTGATAGATGAAATCCCAGGTAAAATTTGTGATCGCCAGGGATGGAATCAATGCGCGGGCGGCGATTTCAAAACAAAGCGGCGGAATGTCCCCGATAACGAGTTCAACCCGTTCCTTTTTGATAAACGCGAGTTCTTGCTCCATGAGCTTGGGAAAATTCTCGTGCAACGACCGGCATGCTTCCAGCGTCTCCGCAAGCCCCATCGTCAAACTGTCTTGCTGTCGAACCCCGATATCAATAGACTGCGGGTGATGAAAAACCGCATCGCCGAAGAGCCATGCCGGCGCCGTGGTCCGGGCGTGAATCGGCAGGTCGGGACGCGCTTGCCGAAGAGAGCGAATCACTTGGCTGGAACGAACTGCATGGCCGTAGCCGTGGCCGGTGATATAGTAGATAATTGAACTCATGCCGGGTTTGCAATATGTAGCCGGGAAGTCCAAGCTAAGTGGACGGCTCGGAATTGTCAATCATCGCTCAACACCCCGAACAGTTTGGCTGCTCAAAAGGAGGAATGAACAGGTGACGGGTACAATCAAGAAAATCATTCGGCAAAAAGGTTACGGATTTATCACTCCCGACGACGGTAGCGACGAAGTCTTCTTTCACCGAGGAAGCCTTGCTCCGCGCACTCAGATCGAGGACTTCAATGAAGGCGATACGGTGCAGTTCCAAACCCGCAAGGGCGACAAAGGCCCGGTAGCCTTCGACCTAAAAATTCGCTGACCGGCGGAGAGGCTTTGGGTTATGGTCAAAAGGATCGAACTGGTAAATTTGCGAAGCATCATTTAGTGAACGACTGAGTGACACCCTCGTCCACCACAATCAGCGTATCGTCGCACTGTTGACAAAACCCCGGATGATGCCGGTAAACTTTCCCATTTTATCAATGGAACCGAAACATACCAATCATCTGATCCACGAAACCAGCCCCTATCTGCTCCAGCACGCGCATAATCCGGTGGACTGGCACCCGTGGGGCGACGAAGCCTTTGCCAAAGCAAAAAGCGAAAACAAACCCATCCTTTTAAGCATCGGCTATTCCGCTTGTCACTGGTGTCATGTCATGGAACGGGAGTCTTTCGAAAACGAAAAGATCGCCGCTCTAATGAACGATCTGTTCGTCAATATCAAAGTGGACCGTGAAGAACGTCCTGATGTGGACGAGGTCTACATGAACGCCGTGCAAATGCTAACCGGCCGAGGCGGCTGGCCCATGACGACGTTCCTTACTCCCGATGGCAAGCCGTTTTATGGGGGTACCTACTTTCCGCCTGAAGACCGTTACGGTATGCCCGGCTTTCCAAAAATTCTAATGGGCGTCGCGCAAGCGTACCATGACAGAGCAGAGGAAGTTGCGAAGAGCGTCGATCAGATACTCGCCGGTTTGCAACGAATGACCGAATCTCAAGAGACCGAACGGACTTTCTCCCCGGAAGTCATCGGAAAATGCGCGGAACAAATCTCCCACGCCTATGATTCCGATCACGGCGGACTGGGACAAGCGCCGAAATTTCCCAATCCGGGGGTATACGAACTCTTTCTGCGCTACTACTACCATGCCAACGGCCAACGTTATCTCGATATGGTGATCCACACGCTGACAAAAATGGCTGAAGGGGGCATTTACGATCATTTGGGCGGGGGGTTTCACCGCTACTCAGTGGACGCGAAATGGCTGGTGCCTCATTTTGAAAAGATGCTCTATGACAACGCGCAACTTCTGCGGATATACAGCCAAGCTTTTTGCATCACGAAAGATCCGTTCTTCAAACGGATCGTGGACGAAACGGTAACCTATCTCCTGCGCGAGATGCTTCATCCTGAAGGCGGATTTTACTCGACCCAGGATGCCGACAGCGAAGGCGAAGAGGGAAAATATTTTGTCTGGACTCAAAATCAGATCATGGAACTTTTAGGCGAGGAGCGTGGGGAGATTTTTTGCCGGATATACGGCGTCAGCGAAGCGGGCAACTTCGAAGATAAAAATATACTTCGTCTCAGCCTTACGGTAGACGATGCGAGTAAATTTTTTCGCCGCAGCCACGGTGAAATCGAGGCGTTGATAACCGACGGGAAAAGAAAACTTTTCTCGGAACGGGAGAAAAGAATCAAGCCGTTCCGCGACGAAAAAGTCATCACAGCTTGGAACGGGCTGCTGCTATCGGGGCTGGCCGAAGCGATTAAAATATCGCCGCAGCCGGCTACCCTCGAAGCGGCGCGGCGCCTGATTGACTTTATCTTCTCCAAGTTGTTTCACAGTGGCCGCCTATACCATAGTTACAAAGATGGGCAAGCAAAGCATCTAGGTTACCTTGATGATTACTCTTTTTTGGCCCTGGGCCTTGTCGATTTCTATGAAACCATCTTTGATCGTCCCGCCTTGGAGCGAGCCGAGCAGCTGGCGGAGATCATGCTGCAGGAATTCTGGGACGACGCGGACAGCGCTTTCTTTTATACCGGAAAGTCTCACGAACCGCTCATTAGCCGGACCAAACCCGTCTTCGACGGGTCCATACCGTCGGGTAACGCCGCAGCGACGCTGCTGTTAATACGACTCTATTACTTAACGGGAAGAGAAGATTACCTCAAGCGAGCGGAGAAAGTTCTGCGGTCCTATTACGATGTCATGGAGAGCCAACCCTTCGGTTTCGCCCATCTGCTTTGCGCGCTGGATTTTTACTTGAACAAACCGAAAGAAATCGTGGTGGTAGGACGGCGAGAGGATGCACCTACCACCGACCTGTTAAATGAAATCCAAACCCATTACCTGCCGAATAAAATTCTTCAGCTCGTCACGCCGGATGATTCGCTCGATGGAATCTCGCCCCTCCTACGTGGGAAAAAACAGGTTGACGGCCAACCGACCGTTTACATCTGCGACAATTTCACTTGTTCAGAGCCGATAACAAACTGCGGGGATCTCCGCACGACGCTGAAAAATTCGTAGGATTGGTGTTTTTTGTAAGTGGCCATGCGGGGAGGAACCGGCGATCTCCAGACAGCTGTTTTATAAAGCGGCATGGCTCTTGGTGATCGTTTGAAAAATGCGTTCCAGGTCCCCTTGCGAATAATACTCTATTTCGATCTTGCCCTTCGCGGATCTCGCCTTTGGCAGCAGGCGAACCCTCGTACCGAGCGATCGCTGCATCGCTTCGACGATTGCTTTTAAGTCGGGGTCAATAAGCGGCACTAAGCGTCGCCGTCGCTTACCCGAAATTAGGTGGCGAACCATCTTTTCGGTTTCGCGGGTTGACAATCCCCTGGCGATAACTTCACGACAGGTGGAGAGGATTAACGGTTCAGTATGAAGTCCGAGCAGAGCTCGAGCTTGACCGGCGGGCAAGTTTCCCACCGCGACTTCGTGCTGGACCAGGGCAGGAAGCGCAAGAAGACGAATGGCGTTGGCGATCGCCGGCCGGCTCTTCCCGACTTTGTCGGCCGTCTCTTCCTGGCTCCAGTGAAACTCTTCTTGGAGGCGACGATAACCGTTCGCCTCCTCAATCGGATTAAGGTCCTCGCGTTGAAGGTTTTCAACCAGCGCCAGTTGCAATGCTTCATGGTCCGTCGCTTCCCGAACCACGACGGGGACTCGGGCTAACCCCGCTTTCATTGCCGCGCGCCAGCGGCGCTCGCCCGCGATCAGTTCAAATTGTTGCCCTTTGGGCCGGACCACGAGCGGCTGAATGATTCCTTGGTTGCGAATGGACGAAGCGAGCTCTTCAATTTTGGCTTCTTCAAAGGCACGCCGCGGTTGAAATGGGCTAGGCGTTATCCGATCGACGGCGACCTCGAAATGAGAATTTTCCGGTCCGGGTTCCGTTCGCGGCTCGACGGCACTCGGAATTAAAGCACTAAGTCCTCTACCCAATCCTTTTTTCGGTATTGAAATTGTTCTCTCCATGACTGATCAACTCCTTTGCCAGCTCTAAATAGTCTTGCGCTCCACTGGAATTCGGATCATACAAGCACACCGGTTTACCGTAGCTTGGGCTCTCGCTCAAGCGAACGTTTCTACGAATGATTGTACGATAGAGCTTGTCCGGGAAATGAGCGCGAACTTCCTCGACGACTTGATGGGAGATCCGATTCCTACTATCGAACATCGTGACCACAATTCCCTCTAAACAGAGCTGGGGATTGAGTCCCTTTTGAACCAAGTTCATCGTCTCCAACAAACTACTCAATCCTTCCAGGGCATAGTATTCGCTCTGAATCGGTATAAGCAGTGAGTCCGCCGCCGTAAGAGCATTAAGAGTGAGCAGACCGAGAGAAGGCGGACAATCAAGTAAAATATAATCGTAATGGTTGCGTACCGGTACCAATGCATCCTTCAACCGGAATTCTCGTCTTTCCGATCCTACCAACTCGATTTCGGCACCGACGAGATCCTTCGTTGCCGGAATGATAACTAAATGCGGGAGTTCTGTTTGACATTGGACTGCGCCGGGAGCACAAACTCCCGCCAAAAGATCATATAGGCTCATCGTGAGTTGAGCGCGGTCAATGCCCAAACCGGTGGTACTATTTCCCTGGGGATCAACGTCAACAAGGAGCGTATTCTTACCGATAAGCGCTAGCGATGCGGCTAAATTAATCGTTGTTGTGGTCTTGCCTACGCCCCCTTTTTGATTTGCTATTGCTATTACTTTATTCACAGAAAACCTTTAAAAACAAATACTTAAATAATATAAATCTGATTACAAATTATTATCATAGGTTGCTTTCTAAGGAAAGTATAAATTTCTGTTTCACGTGAAACGATTGCTGGCGCGGAAAAAGAGTGAGCGCAATTCGGTTTTTTCAGTTCAAGACCGCGATATTATCGGCTTCTGCTCTTTTTCAAATGAACCGACAAAAGAGAGATCGCCGCTGGCGTAATACCAGGTATCCTTGAGGCCTGCCCTAAAGATCGAGGCTTAACCTGAATCAGTTTCTCACGTACTTCGCGCGAAAGCCCTGCTATTTTAGCGTAATCAAATTCGTCAGGAAGTTTGGCATGTTCCATTTTTTTGAAGCGTTCAACAAGATCGATCTGTCGATTAACATATCCGGTATATTTTATTTGTAATTCCGCCTGTACATCGGCATCTTTTGAAAAATATGGTGTATCGGGAGCCATCTTTCGGACTATGTCCAATGAAATTTCCGGTCGCCGCAATAGCTGTGCTAGCGATGTGGCATTTTTCAGGGGCGATGATCCGCACGAAGAAAGTACTATGTCGACTGCCGGCGTCGGTGTGACTTGTTTTTGCTCCAGATAATTTATCAATTCGATGATTCCGTTTCTCTTGGCACGGACTCGTTTATACGATTCATCGGATGCGAGTCCGAATTCATACCCAATTTTAGTAAGTCTCAAATCAGCGTTGTCTTCTCTTAAGAGAAGTCTATATTCAGCCCTTGAGGTGAACATTCTATAGGGTTCGCTATCAGTTCCTTTTGTCACTAAATCATCAACTAAAACACCAAGATATGCTTTATCTCGAGATAATATAAAAGGCTCTTTGCCCCGTATACTTAATACGGCGTTTATGCCTGCCAACAGTCCCTGAGCTGCCGCTTCCTCATAACCCGTCGTCCCATTAATCTGACCGGCATGATAGAGCCCTTGAACCAATTTAGTTTCTAAAGATGGATAGAGCTGTGTGGGTTCAACGTAATCATACTCGATCGCATAGCCGGGTCGCATAATTTCCGCATGCTCAAGTCCTTCTATTGAATGGACCATTTCGCTTTGAACATCCAACGGCAAGCTAGTAGAGAGACCATTTGGATAAATTTCAACCGTATCCAACCCTTCCGGTTCCAAAAAAATTTGATGCCGTTCTTTATCCGCAAATCGCACTACCTTGTCCTCAATAGATGGACAATAACGAGGGCCCCTGCTCTTAATGACCCCTGAATACATCGGCGAGCGGTGAATCGCAGCGCGAATTATGTCGTGAGTTCGCCTATTCGTGTAAGTGATGTAACAGGGAACTTGTGGTTGTGCTATACGCTGGCTTGAAAACGAAAATGGAATTGGATTTTCATCTCCATGTTGGGGCTGCAATTTAGAATAATTAATAGTCTGACTATCTAATCGAGGACAGGTTCCAGTCTTGAGTCTGCCAATTTTGAATCCCAAATTTATAAGGGATTCACTCACCCCTTGAACAGCAAAATCGCCAGCACGACCCGCAGAATAGCTATGATCACCGATATGGATTAACCCCCTGAGAAAAGTCCCCGTCGTTAATATCACTCGATGCCCAAAAAATTTTTCACCGATTTGAGTTTCTACCCCTTTTATTTCTCCATCGTCGACAAGTAGTCGCTCCACGCTCCCTTGCCTAAGCACCAATCCCGGGCAGGTTTCCAAGACCCGCTTCATCCGCTGACGATAGAGAGCCTTATCTGCCTGAGCTCTTGACGCTCGCACCGCGGGCCCTTTCCGAGTATTCAACATTCGAAACTGAATACCCGTCTCATCAATAGCACGCCCCATCTCACCACCGACCGCATCAATCTCCTTGACCAAATGCCCCTTGCCGATCCCACCAATAGCCGGATTGCATGACATTTGGCCAATATGATCGAGATTCAATGTGAGCATTAAGGTGTCACAGCCCATCCGTGCTGCAGCTAAACATGCTTCAATACCAGCATGGCCAGCCCCAACGACAATTACATCAAATATTCTTTTCATCGCTTCATTATTGGTTTCACGTGAAACAGTTTAGATTTAAAAAATGAAATATTTTTAATCTATTATTTTCCAATACAAAATCTACTAAAAACTTGTTCTAAAATATTATCGCTTGTTATTTTGCCGATTATTTCTTCAAGCCTCTCCTTAGCCTCTTGTAAATTCAACGCGACAAACTCCTGCGCACAGTTACTTTTCAGAGAATGAACAGCTGCCTCCAAAGCTTGGCTCGCTGTAACTAACGCTGATTTATGGCGCAGATTGGTCAAAACAATTGGCATCTCAACCTCTTGACTCAGTAACAGCTCCCGCAATGATTTTCTAAAATTATCTAACCCTATCCCCCTCTTCGCTGAGATTTGGATTAAATTCGCAGTTGGTATTGATTGCCCCAGCTTAACAATATTGAGGGTTTGCGGAAGATCGCTTTTGTTTATTACGATCAATCTTTTTTTGTTCTCTGTCGATTGCAAGCATCGCAGGTCATCGTCTGTCATCTCGGCAGAACCATCGAGAACCACAACGACGGCATCAGCTTTTTCGACATGCTTTAACGATAACTCCACGCCAAATCTTTCTACTTGATCTTCTGTCAGACGAATTCCCGCGGTATCCCAAAGCACCACTGACAAACCGTTTAGATTGATCATGTCTTCGATAACGTCCCTAGTCGTACCGGGAAACGGGGTGACAATCACCCTTTGCTCGCCCAACAGTGCATTAAGAAGACTTGACTTGCCGACGTTGGGGCGCCCGCAAATACATACCCGAGCGCCATCCCGCAATAAGCGACCCCAATCGTAAGTAGCTATAATTTCGTCTATTTTGGATCTCAGGGAATCGATTTTCCCAATTAGTTCCGATTGCTGCAGTAGCTCAATTTCTTCTTCTGGGAAGTCGATAGCGGCCTCGACCTGCACCAGGATATCAAGGAGTTCTTCACGCAAGTCATGAACCCACTGTGACAATTTACCGCTGGCATGGTCGATGGCAAGCTCAACGCCTTTTTCCGTACGCGCGCGAATAAGGTCGAGCACTGCCTCTGCTTGTGCCAAATCGACGCGCCCGTTTAGAAATGCACGTTGTGTAAACTCGCCGGGCTCCGCGTGGCGCGCACCTTGAGAAAGCATAATCTCCAAGACTCGTCGAACAATAAATGCGCCGCCGTGACAATGCACTTCAACGACATCTTCGCAGGTATAGCTGCGTGGCTTGCGCATCACCGTGAGCAAGACCTCGTCTAAGAACTTGTTTGACTTAGGATCTCGAATCCGGCCATGATAAAGTTGGTGTGATGCTAATTTGCCATTTTTACCTTCGGTGCGCACGAAAACACTAGTCGCAATGCGCTCGGCATCCGGCCCGCTCACGCGAACGATCGCCACCGCACCCTCTCCGACAGGCGTAGCGATAGCTGCAATGGTATCCTGCTCGTACATAAGAGCGGAATAATACTAGCAACTATCGAACTGAAAACAACACGAAGCTACCCGTTCCGGAGATCGCCAAAAGTCCCATCAGGTGGGAGTCGGAGTGCCTTGGCAGGGTCAATTCCCGTACAGCTTTTTTACAAATCCACTATCTTCGATCTCTTTCAGAATTGACGCATCGATGAAGTCGCCGGGTTTTAACCCTTTGGCCTCCGGCCGAGACTTGGCGAGGTGATCGATAATCGTTTGAATTCCGGCGGTCGTAGGATATGGCACAGCGGGCACCAACCGTTGGCTATAATCATCATAAACACCGTCCATTATGGAAACGTCGGTAAGACGCGCGACCTTCTTGAGTGTATTCAATGACAACTCTTTGTTGGTCTTGAATAAATATATCCCCTCCACGTAAGACCTCATAAAACGGAGTACCATCTCCCTCCGCTCACGGATAATGCTCTTGCGCGTCCCTATGCCATGTAATGTGTAAGGCACATTCAAACGGCTAAGATCCGCCACCATAGAAAAACCCGCCCGCTGAGCCAGCGTAGTGAAAGGCTCGGAAATCGTTGCCGCATCCACCGTTTTATTCTGTAACGCGAGCAAACCCTCGCTTTCACCACCCACTTGAATTATCGCCACGTCCTTGTCGGGCGCAAGCCCCCATCTTTCCAGAGCGTACCGCAGAGAAAAATCGCTCGCCCCGCCAATCCGAGATATGGCAACTTTTTTACCCTTGAGATGGCTTGGCTCTTTAATGGCCGGCTGGCCCATGATCTTGAAAACAAAAGTGCTGATGGTCGAAGTAAGCCCGACAAAATCGGCCCCGGCCATATTGGCGTTGATATTGCCAACGCCGCCACTGGTTAAAAATTGAATTTCCCCGGCCAGAGCTGATTGAAGCGCCCTGGAACTGACCGGAATCATGAGGATCTCCGCGTCTAATCCATGCTTCCGCGGCAAGTTGAGCTCCTTCATCAAATAGATGGGAGTCATCTGAATATTGATGGAGGTGTAAGCCATCCGCACCTTCGACGGTTGTCCAGCGACCAGCGATGGAAACAAAATCACGGTCAATAAAATTAAAAATCGCTGCATAAGTTTCTTTACCTCGGCATCACAGATGAGAAACAACTATCCTCATGGGCCAGCTCCTTCAATGAAAAAAGACAAAATCGCCAAACGTCTACCAAGCAAATTGGCACCACGTGCGAAGCATTACACGGCCAGCAGTGAGAGAAAGAAAGCAAACCATACGAATTTTCTAAACGGCTCTGAGCGCTTCTTGCCGGACAGCGATTTCCTCAGAACCTGAGAAGGCGAACCGTTGCAGCGCTTCGACATTCAGTTCCACACCCAAGCCCGGTTTCTCGGAAGGGATCAAGCAGCCTCCGGCCACTGTTAGGGGCTCTCGAAGCAGTTCTTCCCGCAAGGGATTATAGGTATAGTCGAGTTCCATGACGATACACTCTGGCAGCGCGGCAGATAAATGGATGCTGGCGGCGAGGGCCACGCCGTCGCCCCAGGTGTGAAATGAAACCGGAAGGCGATGACTGGCAGCCAGAGCCGTGATTTTTTGGATCTCCGTGATGCCGCCGGCACGGGCGACGTCAGGCTGCAGGTAATCGACGGCGCCGCGCAGGATGAAATTTTCGAATGCGTAACTCATGTGCAGATTCTCGCCGACGGCGATGGGCACGCCGCCGTCTCGGCGCAGTTCCGCGTGGCCGGCGATATTCTCGACAAAGAGAGGTTCCTCGAGCCAAAAAACTCCAAGGTCTTTAAAAGCCGCAGCCGCCTGAAGGGCGACCTCGACGGAATAACCCTGGTTGGCGTCGGTCATCACGATGAAGTCTTTCCCTAGCTCCTCTCGGACCGCGCGCACGATGCGAATGTCTTGATCCAAGTCGAAACCGACCTTGATCTTCACGCCATGAAAGCCCTGCTCGGCAAAGGCACGCGCCCGCTTCGCTACGATCGATGGCTCTTCGGGATAGAGGGCAGTTGCATAGACGGGCACTTTGTCGCGGCACTTCCCGCCGAGCAGTTGATAGAGGGGAACACCGTGCACCTTGCCGAGAATGTCCCACAGGGCGATATCGATTCCGCTGAGCGCGACCACGCCGACGCCGCGCGTGCCGAATTCCTTGTGCCCGCCTCTGATGTACGCCTTGTCCCAAATGGCATCGATATCGGTCGGGTCCATCCCGATCAAGAGCGGCCTTAAAACTTTTCCAACGATCACCGCGATCAGGTCGCCGTTGCCCGAGCAAGAGCCGAGACCGGTGATGCCTTCGTCGGTTTCGATCTGCACCAGCGTCGTCGAGCGAGCGATTCTCACGCCCGAGCGACTGAACACCCGTCCTTCCGTTGGAATAGCCGCCCGTAATCGAATCGTCTTGATATCGGTGATTTTCATTACCGCTTCAGGTCAGCTGCCAAAATTTTCCAACCACGACTCGGCCGTCGACAACGACGAAACCGACTTCCTCTGCTCCGTTTGGGCGAGCGGCCTATGGCTGCGGCCGGCGGTAATATGGTGGGTATTAAATTTGAAGATTGAAGCTTCCACGGGTCACGGCCTCCCGGCTTGGTTGCCGTTCGGTATATCTCAGTCGTTAAGCCTTGAAAAGGGGCGCCGGCCTGGTCTATTTTGAGCCAACTTTGAATTTGAAAGGAAATAAATCCATGGCCAACATCGGACTTGCCTGGGTCAACCCGGCGCCACTAACCAAATCGGAGAACGCCGTCAACTTCGCCAAGAAATGCGAAGCCATGGGTTGCCACTCGATGTGGAGCATCGACCGCATCGCCTACGATAATCTAGAGCCCCTAACCGTCCTCGCCGCGGCGGCGGGCGCAACCCAAAGGATCCGTCTTGGCACCTCGGTATTGCTCGGCAACACACGCCACCCCACACACCTAGCCAAGATCATCGCTACTTTGGATTTCATCTCGAACGGCAGGTTCACCCTGGGTCTCGGCTTCGGCAGCCGCGAAAACGACTATCAAGCGGTCGAGATTCCCTACGAGCACCGCGGCAGCCGGGCGGTGGAGCAGGTGCAACTGATGAAGCGGCTCTGGACCGAAGACAACGTCACCCACAAGGGGCGCTTCTTCAACGTGGAAAACGTTACCATAGGCCCGCGCCCGATTCAGAAACCGCACCCGCCCATCTGGACCGGCGGCAGCGCCGAAGCCGCTTTAAAGCGCGCCGGTAGCTGGGCCGATGGCTACATTTGCGGCAGCTCGGCGATCGCCGACTTCCAGGTGACCTGGGAGAAAATCGCCAGCTACGCCGCAGCGGCGGGGCGCAACCCGAACGCAATTGAAAGAGCCAGCCTCGCGTTCATGGCGATCGACGACGACAAAGCCAAGGCGGTAAAATGTGTCGAAGATTACACCATGCGCTATTATGGCCGGATCCGAAACCCGGTGGAAAGTTCGTCGATCGTCGGCAGCCCGGATCAATGCGTCGAGCGCATCCAATACTTCCTGAGTAAAGGACTCAGCACCCTGATCATCGGCGTGGCCGACCCCGATCCAAGGCAGTTGGATTTATTCGGCGAGAAAGTGCTGCCGCAACTGAAGTGAAAAATTACCGGGGCACGGTGGCCACCAAGGACCAATTCATCAAAGCGAAGCCCATGTTGATGGATGGATTCATGCGCGCTCTGCTCAAAACCCTGCGCCAGGTCAAGCAGAACCGCGAAGTGGCGCTGGATGCGATGATGAAATTTCCCGAGTTAAACAGAGAATTGGCGGCGCCCACTTACGACGGCATGATCGGAACTTTTACCACCACTCAGTGGAGGCCGGGGAAATGTTCCTGGAAAGGCAAGAATTAAAGCCGTGGGGCCGTGGGGTCAGCCGTGGGGGCCGTGGGGCCGTGGGGGCCGTGGGGTCAGACATAACAATCACTACAATCTTGACACACCGAGCGATTCTTGATACTTCTCCCGCCATGGCCCGCCGTCCCAGAGTCTTTGCGCCAGGTC
>Ga0153916_10001451_pt1 | contig 17001 bp, 20 predicted proteins | sample Opewatmetagenome_FD_109642 | JGI IMG/M metagenome (GOLD analysis project Ga0153916, IMG submission 109642) | Freshwater wetland microbial communities from Ohio, USA - Open water 3 Core 3 Depth 4 metaG | ecosystem: Environmental > Aquatic > Freshwater > Wetlands | place: USA: Ohio, Lake Erie... | reverse complement strand
TCTCTGTGCCCAGTCCGTCAGGCTCGCAGACGTGATCGATCGTCTCCACCCCGACCAACGCGAGGTCCTCGCCGCAGCCCTCGTCTCAACCCCCCGTACGGCGCGGTTTCTACCGTCGCACCGCGAGCGTCGCGATTGCCGCCAGCGCCAGGGCGACGGTGACCGTCAGGACGAGCAGCAGCCCCCATCGTCGGGAGACCGCTCGTTTCTGGATCCGGTACGCGGCGCCGACGAGACCGCCCAGGACCACGAGGGCAAGGAGATCCCAGGACGCCTCACCGGCTGTGAAGCTCCGGTAGGCGACGATCGCCAGCAACCCAAAGGAGAGCACCAGGTACGCCAATCGGTCCGCGGCCTGATCGACGCTGATCTCGCGCTCATCACGCACCTTCAAGTCGTTCATCGGGGGTCTCCTTCGAGCCAGAAGAGTCCATCGACGCGGACACCCAGGACCCGGGCCAGCCGGAACGCCAGCACGGTGGAGGGGCAGTACTGGCCGGTCTCGATCGAGCTGATCGTCTGGCGACTGACCCCCGCGGCACCTGCCAGTTGCTCTTGCGAGAGGTCCCTTTCCGCACGCGCCACCCGGAGTCGGTTCAAGAGGCGAGGTTCGCGTTGGCCGGACATCGTCGCCAGTGTGGTCGTGAGATCTCGGTGATGTCAAGTACGCTTGGCATATTGACAAGCCAGCTTGACGGCCCTGCCTGAGTGGCGATCGGATCATCGTGTCGGCGCGTCGCTTGTGAGGGAACGCCATGGGGACGCCGGCGGCAGGCACGCAGAAGCTCGACGCTCTCAATCATCCGATATCCGGATCGCCCACCTGCACGGCAACAGATGGGTGACCCTTCAGCCGGACGAGCAGCACAACCCACGTGAGGACGAAGCCACTGGACGGCGAGCACGAGACTGGCAGGTCGGCGGCGCGAAAGAGGGGCTACCGGCTGAGGCCACCGGCATCGCTGCTGCGAACTGATCAGAGCAGCGGGCGCTCAGCTGGCTGGCCAGATGCGGTCCTGGTCAAGGGCGGGACGGCCCACGACGAAGGCGACGAGGAGCAGACCGAAGCCACCGAGGACGGCAGGCGCTGCCACCGTCGGCCACGGGTCGCCGCTCATCGAGGCGAACACCCCGCTGACGACCAGCCAGAGCCCAAGGAGCGCCGGCGCTGCGAAGCGACGCACCCGGGCATCGCGTTCCCATAGGAATGCGCCGACGAAGGAAACGAGGAAACCGCTCACGATCAATCCCGACCAGACACCCCCGAGCCCGGAGATGTCGCGGACGATCGGGCGGATCACGACGGCCGTCCCGAACGTGGCGACGATCGTTGCGGCCCCCCCGCTCCATAGGCAAGGGCCCACAGTGGCGCGCGCTCACGGTCGGTCACGCGGTGGCGGGCGTATCCACCCATCGCCGCCCCGAAGGCCAACGGGAAGACGGTCGAGATGCCGATCGGCGGTAGATCGGGCGCCGCTGCCATCCCGAGCGCCGCGACGGCCATACCTCCCACCGCGAGCAACAGGCTGATCGCACGCCTCGAGTCCATGGCTGTCTTCGACCAGGCGTGGAGCCTCATGTCGATCCCCCTCAGGAGCGCCGCAGCCGCCAGCGTGCGTTCGCTTCTATGCCCCGCGCGCGAGCATGACGAGCACACCAATGCCGCAGACGGCGATCGCGATCCCCAGGAACACGATCGCGCCAAGGAGGCCCCAGAAGGCGCTGAAAACGATCCCGAGCCCAACCGGGGCAAGCGAGAGCGCAACGCCCACCTCCGTCCTTTGGGTCAGGAGCGAGTCGCCGGAGCGCCTCGATCGCCGGCCAGCCAAGCCAAGGCTGAGTCCGGCGATGAACAACAGGGCCAGTCCGAAGGCGAACCTGCGCGTCGGATCGCCAAGGAGCAACTCGTCAAGCATTCGGCGCCGTCTTCTCGGGGGCTGCCACGATGTTCCGCTCGAAGATTGACTCTGGCGGGCGACAGGCCGTCAAGTGCCGAAGCGCAGGTTCGCATGAGCTCTGCAGGTAGCCGGGCTCGGCGGGACCCAGCGCGTTGTACACGCCGTCGCGCCAGGTCGGGTCGAGCGACACGCCGTATGGCGGGTCGGTCGCCAACGATCCCGGGGCCTCTCTTCGTGCCTCCGGCTCGGGGTGGTTCATGCCACGTACCAGGCCAAGGTGTCATCAAATGACAGCGGGCGGGTCTCCGAATCCCCTTGGGGGTACCAGCGCCATCGCGCCTGGCGCCCTGCTACCATCGCCGGCGATGGAGATCATGGGAATCCAGATCCGGACGATCCTGCGCGACAACGTCGCGACGCGCTGCGACGGCTGCCAGGAGGTCATCACGGGAACGCCCTGGCGGGTGAATCTCCTCGACATCGTCGCCGCCGAGGCACCGGTCGCCTGGACCGACCACCCGGTGGTCAACCCGGGCCCGTTCCAGTTCCATGCCGATCCGGCCTGTGTCCACCGCTGGATGGCGGACAAGGGCTACCTCTTCTGCCGGCGTGGCCAGGTTCGCGAGATCATGCGCCCGGTGGTGATTCCCGGCGAACCGCAGCGACTCGGGCTGTGCGACGGCATCCATCGCGACGATCACGAGTTCGTGCCAGCCTGACCTTCAGCGGCCCACGAGCCGGCGTCGAGGGCCCCGCGGCGGCCGCGGAGCCCTCGCTTGACGGGCTCCCGGGAAGGGACCTATCCTCCGCCCACCTGAGCGAATCGACGATACCCAGATTTACCCAGGTTTTCATCGCTTGTCACGGTCGACGGGTCGGTCTCCGAGCGTATCCCCCCGATGCTCGCCCGGCCCGTCGACGCTCATCCGCCCGAGGCCCACGTGTCAGCTACCCCGGTCGCTCGCCCGATCCAGTCGAACCGGCGGCTGCCGGCCGGCCGGTGGCTGTCGCTGGGGCCGGCGAGTCGCCTCGTGGGCGTCGATCCTGACACCCTGCGCCGCTGGGCGGACGAGGGCCACGTCGAGGTGTTCGTCACGCCCGGACGGCACCGCCGGTTCGATCGGCGGGCGATGGAACGGCTGGCGGCGAACGGACGCCGCGCGGCGCGACCACTGGCCAGCCTGGGCGCCAGCTCGGAACGACTGACCCGCGCCTATCGGCGCAGCTACAGGAGCGACGTGCCAGCCAGCCAGGTCACGTCCGACGACGGCGGTGATCGCGAGCGCTATCGTCGGGATGGACGCCGGCTGGTCGAGGCCCTCATCGCGCATCTCGACGCCGACCGCACCGACGAGACGGCCCGGGACGAGGCCGAGGCCCAGGCTGTGGCCCTGGTCGATGCGTTCGCCACGCGCCTGCGCGGCAGCGACCGCAGCCTGACCGAAGCGGTCGCCCGGTTCGTCGCAGCGCGGCGCCCGTTCCTGGCCGAGCTTGCCGGACTCGGTCGGCACCGCACCCTCGACGCAGCACGACTCGGCCAGCTCTACGAGGATGCGACGGGGTTGCTCGATCGACTCCTCCTCCGATTCATCAAGACGTATCAGGAGGCGGCAGACTGACCGTGGACCCCCGCATCGTGCTCCCGGCGATCACGTCCATCCTCGCCCTCGTCTTCGCCGTGGCGCTGTTCGATCAGTGGCGCGAGCGGCGCGGCGGCTTCCAGCTGATCTGGACCTTCGGCATGCTGTTCTACGGCGTCGGCGCCGGGTGCGAGGCGCTCGCCGCGATCTCGGGCTGGAGCGAGTTCCTGTACCGGACGTGGTACCTGACCGGGGCGGTCTGGACGGCCGGCTGGCTTGGCCTGGGGACGGCGTTCCTGCTCGGACGGACGCGCTTCGGATACTCCTTCGCGCTGTGCCTCTTCCTCGCCGGCCTGTTCACCTTCCTGGTCCGCAACAAGCCCGAATACCAGGGTGCAGGTGCCCTGCCTCTGCTCTATTTCGTCGCTGCCGGCCTGCTGGCTCTGGCCGTCGCGGTCGAGACCTACTTCAGCAACGACCGCTGGCCGATGCTGGCTGCCGGGGCCGTGGTGGGCGCCACGGCGCTCAGCCTGATCCTGATGGTCACGACGACGCTGGCCGCCCCCGGCTACGCGCTCGACTCCGCGACGGGTGCGCCCGTCGCCACGCTCTTTCCACCCGAGCTCCGGCTGCTGACGCCGTTCCTGAACGTCACCGGGGCATTCGCGCTGATCCTGGGCGCCGTCTTCTCGACGTACGTCTTCATGCCCAAGCGCCGGGTCCTGGCCTATTCGCTCGATCCGAACCAACCGGGCGACCAGTTCCTGTTCAACCTGCTCATCGCGCCGGTCGCCATCACCGTCAACCTGGTCGCATCGCTGCCGGGCGCAGCACGGGCGCTGGTGGCGGGCCGGCTCCACAGCCGGGTGCCGGCGACCATCCTCATCGCGGTGGGGGCCTTCGTGGCGACGCTCGGCGACACCCTCAACCGATTCGGCATGACCGACTGGTTCCAGCTCGGCAAGTTCCTCGGGGTCCTGTTCCTGTTCGTGGGATTCCTCGTCTCGATCGAAGTCTTCCGTGAGATCCGGATCCCGTTCACCTCGGTCCGCCTCGGTGGTGCCCGGCACGAATCAGCCTGAGCCGCCGCCGGCGACGGCCGGCGCCACGGTGGCCGAGCGACCTGCCGAGCTGGGCGAGACGACCAGCGGTCCGATCGATGCGCCGGCGATCGTCTTCCTGCACGGCACGCGCCTGAGCCGGGCCGTCTGGACGCCGCAGCGCCGGGCCCTCGACGACGAGTTCCGGGTGATCGCGCTGGACCTGCCCGGACACGGCGAGCGGGCGATGGAACCCTTCACCCTCGAGGGTGCGGTCGACACCGTCGCCGCGGCGATCCGCGATGGGGCGGCTGGCGGGCGCGCCGTGGTCGTCGGCCTGTCGTTGGGAGGCTACGTGGCCATGACGCTCGCCGCCAGCCACCCCGAGCTGGTTCGTGGCCTGGTCATCGCCGGAGCGTCGGCTGAGCCGGTCGGGATCCGCCGCCTGGCCTACCGGGCGTTGGCGGCGATCCTGGCCGGACTCGACGGTCCCCGCCTCGATCGCCTCAATCGCTGGTTCTTCCGGACTCGCTATCCCGTGTCGATCGCGGAGCCGATCGTCGCCGGCGGATTCTGGTCCGGCGGTGGCGCGGTGGCGCTGCGGACGCTGTTCGACCAGCGTTTCCTGCCCCGGCTGGCCGCCTATCCGGGCCCGACCCTCATCCTCAACGGGGAGCTGGACCTGCTGTTCCGGCTGTCGGCTCCCACGTTCGCGATGGCGGCTTGCGATGCCCGCCGGGTGGTGCTGGCCGGTGCGCTGCACCTCTCGAACCTCGATCGACCGGACGCGTTCAGCCTCGCCGTTCGCGAATTTGCCAGGTCCGCCGGATCGGCGTGAGGGGGTCTGCCGGGGGCCCTCGGGTATACTCTCGCCGCCAGCCCAACCCCGTCACCGCGAGGTTCGATGCGCGTACGCAAGGCCGTATTCCCCGCCGCCGGCTGGGGCACCCGCTTCCTGCCGGCTACCAAGGCGCAGCCCAAGGAGATGCTGCCCCTGGTGGACAAGCCGATCATCCAGTACGCGGTGGAAGAGGCCGTCGCCGCCGGGATCGAACAGGTCATCATCGTCACCTCCAGCCAGAAGCGTGCGATCGAGGACCACTTCGACCTCTCCTTCGAGCTCGAGCATCTGCTCGAGGAGAAGGGCGACATCGAGATGCTTCGCCAGGTCCGGGCGATCAGCGATCTCGCCCAGGTCGCGTACATCCGGCAGAAGGAGCAGCTCGGTCTCGGCCACGCCGTCCTGATGGCCAAGGACCTGATCGGCCACGAACCGTTCGCGGTGATTCTGCCCGATGACGTCGTCGTGGGCGAGCGGCCGTGCATCGGCCAGCTGATCCACGCGTACCACCAGCACCACGGCTCGGTCGTGGCGGTCATGGAGGTCTCCCCGGACGACACCAGCCGCTACGGCGTGATCGCGTCGGAACCGTCCGCCGATCCCCTGGATCACGGGCGGCTGCACCGGGTCACCAGCCTGGTCGAGAAGCCGGCCGCGGAGGACGCCCCGTCCAACCTCGCGATCATCGGCCGCTACATCCTGACGCCCAAGATCTTCGACAAGCTCGAGCAGACCCAGCGCGGGGCCGGGGGCGAGATCCAGCTGACCGACGCGATCGCCGCCCTGATGGAGGAGCAGGAGGTCTTCGGCTACGAGTTCGAGGGGACGCGCTACGACGCCGGAACCGTCATGGGTTGGCTCCAGGCGTCCGTCGAACTGGCCCTGGGCCGAGCCGATGTGGGTCCAGCGTTCCGCGCCTACCTGCAGCGCCTCCAGCTCTGAGCTGCGATGACCCTCGAGGTCATCGTCATCGCCGCGGTCCGGATCGCCGGGTCCATCCCGGTCCTGCGCTGGCCGTTCCTGGGCGGCCTGCTCGCGATCCTTGTCGACCTCAGCGACCTGCTGTTGCGCGACCTGCTCGATCTGGGGGGTGTGCCCGATTACCAGAGCCTCGACAAGTGGCTCGACCAGGTCTACCTGGGCCTGTTCCTGGTGGTCGCGCTGCGCTGGACCGGGCCGGCCAGGACCGTGGCCATCGCGCTGTATGCGTTCCGGATCGTCGGCTTCGTTGCCTTCGAGCTGACCCATGAGCGGATGCTGCTGCTGCTCTTCCCGAATGCCTTCGAGTTCTGGTTCATCGCCGTGGCAGCCATTGGCGACACCCGCGTGGCGACCTGGTCGCGCGGTCGCCTGGCGATCGTGCTGATCGTGCTGACCGGGCTCAAGGAGGTCCAGGAGTGGGCGCTTCACGGCGCCCGCCTGTTCGACACCATCGGGACGCTGGAGGCGCTCGACCTGATCTGGCGCCGGTTGACCGGCCGCTGACAACGACCCCACCACCACAACGCGCTCCCCCAGACCGTCACTGCAGGGAGCCTCGGGCCTGCATCGACCCCGGCAGGTGTCCGTGACACGTCCAGGGCCCACCCCTGGCGAGCGGCACGGGATGCCTCCTGCGGTACGATTTCGGTCGAAGCGCAGCGTTTCCAGAGTGCAGTCGTCGAACGAGGGGCTTGCCGCTTGGCGGAGATCGGGCAAATTCTCGGTGGTCGCTACCGCCTGATCGAGCTGCTGGGTCAGGGTGGGATGGCCACCATCTTCCGGGCCGCCGACACCGGACTCGGACGTGACGTGGCCCTCAAGCTGCTCCGCTCGGAGTACCTGCGCGACCCCGATTTCTCGTCGCGGTTCCGCCAGGAGGCGCAGGCGGCCGCCTCGCTGAGCCACCCGAACGTCGTCACCGTCTACGACTATGGCGAGGATCCCTCGGGACCGTTCATCGTCATGGAGCTGGTGGACGGCGAGGACCTGGCGACCATCCTGCGCCGGAGCGGCGCGCTCCCGCCGCGTCAGGCCGCTCGAATCGCCGCCGGTGTGGGACGGGCCCTGGCGGCCGCTCATGCCAGTGGGATCGTCCACCGGGACATCAAGCCGGGCAATGTCCTGATCGGGCGCGACGGGCGGGTCAAGGTGGTGGACTTCGGCATCGCGCGCGCCGTCGCCGAGGCACAGGTGACACTGCCCGGCACAACGCTCGGCTCGGTGCACTACTTCAGCCCAGAGCAGGCGCGTGGCGATCCCACGACGGCTGCCTCCGACATCTACAGCCTGGGCATCGTGCTGTACGAAATGCTGACGGGCGTCCGTCCGTGGGAGGGGGACAGCGCCGCGTCCGTTGCGCTGGCCAGGCTGAGCGGACCCATTCCTGACCCGGGCGCGGTGCGATCGAGCGTCCCGCCCGAGCTCGTGGCCATCACCCGCCGTGCACTGGCCCGCGACCCGGCCGACCGGTTCGGGTCTGCCTCGGCCATGGCCGATACGCTCGAGGGATGGCTGGCCGCTCCACAACCGGCGGCCGGAGCGATCGGCGGCGCCGCGACACTCGGCGGCTCCGCGACACTCGGCGGCTCCGACGCGATCGGTGCCGCGAGTGGGTTGGCCGAAGGCGCGAGCCCCGGGGCCGGCTCCCCGCCGCCCGGGCAGGCGCGGGTCATCTCCGGGACCGCAAGGCCGAATCCAACCAGGGTCCCCTATCCGCCCGAGGCGTACGCCGGAGGCGGTGAGGACGATGCGGATCAGGCCAGGCGACGCGATCGAGCAGCCGGCGGCCGTCGGCCGCCACCGCCGCGCCGGAGCGCCTACCGGGCTCCCGAACCGGAAGAGAACGGCGGGGGACCGGGCGCGCTGGTCTGGCTGACCGGCATCGCGGCGATCGGCATGCTGGCGGCGATCGCATTCCTCGCCTACCAGCTCGTGGCGGGTGGAGGCCCGGCTCCCAGCACCGACCCCGGGCAGGTCAGCGTCCCGGACTTCGTCGGCCAGTCGTTCACCACCGCAAGCCAGACGGCGGATGGGCTCGGGATCCACCTCGAGCAGACCGGCGAGGTATCGGACCAGCCGGCGGGCACGGTCCTCGCCCAGGACCTGGCCGTTGGAACGCTGATCTCCAGGGGCGGTACGGTCAAGGTGACCGTGGCCACGTCCGCCGACACGATCCCGGTCCCCGATCTCAAGAACAAGAGCGAGTCGGACGCCCTTCGGGCGATCATCGGGGCCGGGCTGAACCCAGGCACGCGAACGGAAGCGCCGGACCCGATCGTTGCGGCGGGCCTCGTGTCTGGACAGAGCCCATCGGCCGGCATCGTCGTGGCCAAGGGCACGCCGGTCGACTACGTCATCTCGACCGGGCCTGAGGCCTCGCCCTCGGAGAGCCCGACGCCGACGCCCACCCCGACACCGGAGCCGACGCCGACGCCGACCCCGACACTGGAGCCGACGCCGACGCCGACGCCCACCCCGACACCGGAGCCGACGCCGACGCCGACTCCCGCCCCGGTTGTGACGCCCGCACCCACGCTGGAACCCCCGCCGGCCGCCACCCCTTGACCGAGTGACCGACTAGTTGCGGCGATCTCCCGCCGAGCGGCGTCGCCAGATCTCGACGCCGGCGTAGTCGAGCGGGCCGCTCAACTGGACCCTGGGTTTGCGGACCCGGACGCCGACCTCGGTCGCGTCGAAGTCCGCCAGGAGCTCGTGGCTGATCGCCTCGGCCAGCGCCTCCAGGAGCCGGAACGAGGTCGACTCGACGATCTGCCGGACGGCGTCATAGACGCTTCCGTAGTCGACCGATTTCGAGAGGTCGTCGTCGATGCCGGCGGGCTGGAGGTTGAGCACGAGCTCGACGTCGACCTCGAACGGCTGGGGTGTGAGCAGCTCGTGGTCGTAGTAGCCGTGACGACCCTGGAAGCGCATGTTGGCCAGGACAATTCGATCGCTCAGCTCGGGCCTCCTTGGGCGGCCTCCGGCCGCCAGTTCGCGCGAACGATGGCGTCGCTGATCCGGGCCGCGCGAACGTTGGCCCGGACATCGTGAACGCGCAACAGGTCCGCTCCGGCCGCAATGCCGAGGGCGGTCGTCGCGAGCGTCGCCTCGAGCCGCTCCGCGACCGGCAGGTCGAGCACCCGGCCCAGGGTGGACTTGCGGCTGGTGCCGAGCAGGATCGGGCGGCCCAGGATCCGCAGGGCGGCCAGGTGGCGAACCACTGCCAGGTTCTGGTCTGGCGTCTTGCCGAACCCGAAGCCCGGATCCACGATCAGGCCGTCACGGGGCACGCCGAGGCGAACCGCCCGCTCGATGGCGGCCGCCAGGTCGGCGACGACCTCGGTGATCAGGTCCCGATAGCGTGGCTCGGCGCGGTTGTGCATGACGACCAGCGGGACGCCGCATGCCGCCGCGAGCCGGGCCAGCTCGTCGCTCGCTCCCGTGCCCCAGACGTCGTTGAGCAGGTCTGCGCCCGCGTCGAGCGCGGCCGCGGCGACCTGTGGCTTGGTGGTATCGACGCTGAGCGGCATGTCGGGCAGGGCCGCGCGAAGGGCGGCGATGACCGGCACGACCCGCCTGAGCTCTTCGTCGGTGGCCACCGGGGCATGACCCGGCCGGGTGGACTCGCCGCCGACGTCGAGCAGGTCCGCGCCTTCGTCCGCCATCCGCCGGCCGAGCTCCACGGCGGCCGCGACCCGGTCGCCCTGCGCCGCCGATCGGGCGTCGCCAGCCAGCGGGCCGGCTCCGGCCGCCAGGAGGCCATCACCGGAGAACGAGTCCGGGGTGACGTTGACGATGCCCATGACGTAGGTTCGTTGGCCCCAGCGGAACGTTGCCGGCCCGATCCGGGTCGGGGCAGGCGCCGTCTGGACGGTCGCGCCGGATGTGTTGGTCATGCGTCCTCGGAGGGGTCGGGGTCGCGCAGGTCCGGGTCGTCCACCAGGTGGCCACGCGCAGCTCCGACAAGATAGAGCGAACCGGCCACGACGATCGGTCCGTTCCCGGCGGCCGGATGCTCGAGGGCGCGGCGAACAGCGGCGACCGGGTCGGGCTCGACGAGGACCCGCGCGGTCGGACGTTGCGCGCGCCAATGGGCTGCGAGGTCGGCTGCGCCCATCGCCCGCGCCACGCCAGGGCTGGTGCAGACGATCGTGGCCCGGGCCATGGCACCGGCTCGGCTCAGCGCGGCGATCACGCCGTCGACGTCCTTGTCCGCCATCGAGGCGGTGACGAGGGTCAGCGGTCCGTCGGCCAGGAACGGCCCCAGGTCGTCGAGGGCGATCGCCAGGGCGGCCGCGCCCGCCGGGTTGTGCGCGCCGTCGAGGAGCACCTCCCGACCGTCGACCGTGACGAGCTCGAGGCGTCCCGGCCAGACCGTCGTCGCGTAGCCGGTCCGCCTGGCGGCCGCCGGCGCGCTGGCGACGCCGGCCGCTTCGAGCGCGTCGAGCAGGGCGTCGGCGATCGCCACGTTCGCCGCCTGGTGACGGCCCCGCAGCCCGACCCGGGTGCGCCCGAGGCCCGCGAGCTCGACCTCGATGCCGTCGCGATCCCAGCCCAGCAAGGGGGCCGGCCGGACGTCTGTGAGGGGCACGTCGAGCCGGCTCGCGCGGCGCCGGACGACCGTGAGCGCGTCCCCGCTGGCGCCCGTGACCGCCAGGTCGCCGCGCATGATGATCGCCGCCTTCTCGCGGGCGATCGCGGTGATGGTGTCGCCCAGACGGTCGGTATGGTCCAGGTCGACGTTGGTGACGACGGCGACACCCCCGTCCCAGGCGTGGGTCGCGTCCAGCCGGCCGCCCAGGCCGACCTCCACGAGCGCGACGTCCGGCCGTACCTCCGCGAAGCGGGTGAAGACGAGCGCGGTCAGCAGCTCGAATTCGGTCGGCTCGCCGTGTCGGCGAGCGACGGCATCGCTGACCGCGAGCACCCGGTCCGCCAGCCGGGCGAAGTCGTCCGGGTCGATCGGTCGGCCATCGATCTGGACCCGCTCGCGATACGTGACCAGGTGCGGCTTGGGCGTGGAGCCGACCCGGTAGCCCGCCGCGCGCAGGGCGGCGGCGGCGAGGGCCAGGACGCTGCCCTTTCCGTTGGTCCCGGCGACCAGGGCGCCGCGGACCGCTCGCTCGGGGTGGCCGAGGCGGTCGAGCAGCGCCCGTGTCCGGCCCAGGCCCAGGCGCACACCGAACCGCCCGCGGGCCTCGAGCGCGTGGAGCGCTTGCCGGTAGTCCAGACCCACCGGTGCTTCGGTCATGGCTGCCCCGTCACTCTCGGGTCAGCTCTTCCTCGTAGAAGATGCACTGGTTGAAGCGGGGCGTCAGGCAGACGTCGTTGACGTAGCCCTGCTCCATGTGCACGCCTCCGCGCAGCTGGCAGCGCGACGTGGTGCTCTCCTGGCGGATCAGTGCCTTGAGCAGGTGTGGCGCCTGGATCGGAATCGCGCCGCGGGCACCGGTCATGTAGAAGTGCGGGCAGACGTTGCGGCGCAGGTTCGGCAGTCCGAAGCCGGGCGGTAGCTGGCGGGTCGCCACCGGACTGGGACCGCCGGCCGCGACCCGTGGTGGATCCTGGGCGGCGCGAGCGGCCAACGGCGACGGCGTGACACGGGCGATCGGACCCACGCCGAACGCGGGACGGCCGGTTGGACCGGCCGCTGGACGGCCGGGTCGTGGATCGCGAGCCTGCACGCTCCCTCCCTCGAGGCGAGGCGCACGGGACCCTTCTGTCCGCGCGCGACCCAGCCAGAGTACAACGCAGTGCACCCTCTGACACAGCGCCGATCCGGGCCGGATCGGATCGGCACGTGCGACAATCCGTGGCGATGACCACTCGGCGCGACCCGCGGCAGACGCACGTCCGTCCCCGGCCCCCGTCGAGTGGCCGCCCGGCGCCGGTCAAGATCCGGCCCCGCGCGCCGTCCTCGACGCGGCTGTCCGTCCATCGACCCATCCAGCGCGACCGCGGCCTGCCCCTGATCGGAAAGCTCGGCCTGATCGCGGCGGTGGCGTTGCTCGGCGTCGGCGTGCTCTACCTCGGTGCCGGCGGGCTCGCCAGGATCGTCGGCGGGATCAGCTCGTCGCTTGGTGGATTCGTGAGCAGCGTCACCGCGACGCCCACGCCGGGCCCGTCGCTGGTCGTCGTTGCCGACGCGCCGACACTCCAGGAGCCCACCGAGCCGTACACGCAGGAATCGACGGTCGACCTGGTCGTCACGGTCCCGCCGGACGTCGTCGGCGACCCCAACCAGCGGATCCGGGTCTACCTCGCCCTCAAGGACCAGTCGCCCACGCCCATCCAGGAGGCTCCGCTGGCCGCGACTGCCCAGACGATCATCCCGGTCGAGCTGACGAAGGGCATCAACGACTTCTCGGTCACGATCGTCGGGCCGGCGGGCGAGTCGCAGCCGTCTGCGGTCGTCCGCTACGTGCTGGATCAGGCGCCGGCCAAGATCACGATCACGTCGCCCAAGGAGGGCGCGGTCGTCAACGGCGATGCCGTCGACATCGTCGGCAAGACGCAGGCACGCTCCACGATCATCGCCCACAACGCAGCCAACGGCGCCTCGATCACGGGCAATGCCGCGACCGACGGCACGTTCACCGTCCACCTCGCTCTCGGCACCGGGATCAACGAGATCACGATCACCGGCACGGACCCGGCGGGCAATGTCAAGGAGATGGTCCTGACCGTGCGCCGTGGGACCGGCAAGCTGACCGCGACGCTCAGCGCGACCGCGTACCGGATCTCGGTCGCCAAGCTTCCGCAGGACCTCACGCTACGGGTCACGGTCTCCGATCCGGACGGCAACGCGCTGGTCGGGGCGGCGGTCACGTTCACCCTCAGCATTCCGGGGATCCCCACCGTGACCGGCGACCAGCAGACGGATGCGGACGGCAAGGCCTCCTTCACGACCTCGATCCCGGCCGGCGCCGATCCGGGCCAGGGAAGCGCGACCGTTCTCGTGTCGAGCGATCAGTTCGGCTCCGCGCAGGACTACACGGTCATCACGATCCAGCCATAGAGCCGCCCGCTGGAGGGTCGACACGGGCGACCCGCGCAGCTACGATCTGTGCATGCCGATGTGGCGCTGTCCGCACTGCGCGACACCCCAGGCAGAGACGGCGCGTTGCTGGGTCTGCCACCGATCCAGCACCGCCTGCGGATCGTGCCGCCATTTCCGGCGATCGGTCGCCGTCCAGATCGGCTACTGCGGGCTGGACCGCCAGCGCCGGCCCCTGCACGGCGACGAGATCCGGGAATGCTGGGAGTCGCTCGACAGCTCCGGGACGGTCACGCGGCCCACGCTGGGGCCCGCGGCGGGCTGGGCGCTGGAGCCCGGGTCGGACCGCACGCCCGTTCGGTTGCGCGACTTCGTCGAGGTTCGGGTCGAGGCCGGCCGCGACGCCGGCGAAGAGCCAATAACCGCGAGCCAGACCGGCGAGTCGAACGAACCGTCGGAGGCGCCGTTCCTCGCCGCGGCAACCGAGCCTCGCTGGAGCCTGTGGGGCGACGCCGAGGCCTGATCGGTCCCGGCGTCCAGCCCGTGCCGCGCGTCGAGTAGTTTGACCCGGCGGCTTAGAGCCCGGCCGGCCTCGTTCCGAGGGTCACCTGCAACGTCACGTGCTGGCCGTCCCGCAGGACATCGACGCTGACCGTGTCGCCCGGCGAGAACTGGGCGAGCGTCGCATCGAGCGGATGGCCCTCATCGATGACCTTGCCGTTGACGCTCACGATGATGTCGCCGTCCTTGATCCCGGCCTTGGCCGCCGGCGTGCCGGGCTCGACACCGGTCGTGGGGTTCCCGTTGGCGTCGCGGCCCCCAACCAGGGCGCCTTCCTGGACCGGCAACTTCTGCTCGTCGGCTACCTGGCGGGTGATGCTGATGAAGCGGATGCCCAGGTACGGACGCGTCAGCTTCTGGCCGGCGACGGCCTGGGCCATGATCGGTCGGGCGATGTCGATCGGGATGGCGAAGCCGATCCCGTTGCTGTTGCTGGCGATGGCCGTGTTGATGCCGACGACGTTGCCATCGGCATCGAGCAGCGGGCCGCCCGAGTTGCCCGGATTGATCGCCGCGTCGGTCTGGATCAGGTTGGTCAGCGACTGGTTGCCGTCGGTCGTGATCGAGCGACCCTTGGCCGACACGATCCCGCTGGTGACCGAGTTCGAATAGGTGCCCAGCGGGCTGCCGATCGCGATGACGAGCTGGCCGACCTTGAGCGCGTCGGATTCGCCGATCGCGGCGGTCGGCAGGTCCGTGGCGTCGACCTTGACGATGGCGAGGTCGGTCAGCGTGTCGATGCCGTAAACCGTTCCGTTGAGGACGCGGCCGTCATTGAGCTCGACGTCGAACTTCTCGCCGCCCTCCACCACGTGGTGGTTGGTCAGGATCCAGCCGTTGCTGTTGAAGATCACGCCGGAACCCACGCCGGTGGCCGGGATCACGCCGAGGTCGCCGGCACCTGATGCCCCGGTCACGGTGATCCGGACGACGGCCGGGCTGACCTTGGCGGCCACGTTGATGGTGGCCGACGATTCGTCGATGGCGACCGGCTGCGGCGCGCCGACGTTGGTGCCCTGCGCGGTGGCGGCCGGCACGGTGGTCACCGGTCGATCGAGGGTACCGGTCGCGCCGAGGGCCAGGATCGTTCCGCCCGAGGCAAGCACGGCCGACAGGAGCGCGGCGCCCAGAACGGTGCCGAAGCCACCTCGCGCAGGACGCGGGTTCGACAGCGGCACGACCGGCTCGGTCGTCGGCGCGGGCTCGTACCAGCGCTCGGGTGTGGTCGCGGTCTGGTCGGCCAGGTCCCGAGTCCAGTCGGGTCGCGGCTCGGGCGCGGGCGTGTAGCGATCGACCGGCATCGGCGGTTCCACCGACGCCGGCGGCGCGCCGGCGGACTGATCCACGGCACCGCTCGATTGGGTCGGCGGGACGACGAACCGCTCCGTCACCGATCCTTCGCCGGCGGCGTCGAGCTCGGGGTCTTCATGCATCGTGGTCGGGTTCCTCGCGGGTGCCGGCCATGACGGCCGAGGTTGAGATGTTCACGGTGTCCTCAGGGTGCCGGTTTCGGATTCACCTGCGAGCGTTCGGACGGTGAAGTTTCCTGCATCTTGGTCGCGAGGGTCGCGCGAGCCTCGGCTTCGGCCGCCGACGCGACGTCGGCGCGCTCGGCAGCCGGGGTGCCGGCCACCAGGCGCGGATCGCGGGGCAGGGTGACCGTGAACCGCGAGCCGCTCCCGACGCGGCTCTCGACGACGACACGACCCCCGTGCATGTCCACGATCGAATGGACGATGGCGAGGCCGAGGCCACTCCCGCTCCCGCGGGCCTCGTTCGCGCGGGAGCCTCGATAGAAGCGCTCGAAGATGTGCGGCAGCTCCGTCGCGTCGATGCCGACGCCGGTGTCGGCCACGTCGATCCGCGCGCCGTCCGGCGTCCCGGCGACGTCGACCGTGATCGAGCCGCCGCGCCCGGTGAACTTGACCGCGTTGGCGACGAGGTTGGCCACGACCTGCCCGATCCGCTGGGGGTCGTGGCGGATCCGGATCGGCGCCGCCGGCAGGTGGAGCGACAGGCTCACCCCTCGACGCTCGGCCGCGGAGCTGTTCTGCTCGACGGCCGATTCGACCGCCGCCCGCAGGTCGTCCGGCCGGAGGTCCAGCAGGACCAGCCCCGAATCGAGCTTGGACAGCTCGAGCAGGTTCTGGGCGAGCCAGTCGAGTCGCTCGATCTGCTGGCCGCTCGATTCGAGGAATTCGGCGCGGGCGACCGGATCCTCGGCGGCGCCCTCCCGGAGCAGCTCGTTGAACGTGCGCAGGGCGGCCAGCGGCGTCCGCAGCTCGTGCGAGACGTCGGCCAGGAAGTCGCGGCCGCGGTCCCGATCGCGACGGATGATCTCGACGCTCTCCTCGAGCCGATCGGCCATCGCGTTGAACTGGACCGCCAGCTCGGCCAGCTCCGAGGAGCCGGCCCGGACATGGCTCGGCGGCACCCGCCGGCCCAGGTCGCCTTCGGCCAGGCCGCGTGACGCCTCGGTCAGCCGGCGCAGCGGGGTGGTGAAGCGTCGCGCCATCGCGGTCGACACCACCACGCTCAGGGCGAGCGCGAAGAGCGCGATGGCGGCAAGCAGCCCGGTGACGTTGGCCAGTGCCGTCGCCCGGAACGTGTACGGGTTGGCCAGCGTGATCCTGACGGCGTACGGCTGGAAGAGGCTGCCAGCCGAGTACCAGTCCGAGACGATGGCGCTCCGTTCCTGGGTCTGACCGGCCGCCGCCGGTGCCTCGAGGGCGATCTGGATGGGGTCGTCTGCCGCCGGAACGGGCACCAGTTGCTCACCGGACGACTCCAGCCTGCCGAACTGGATCGTCACGTCCGCCTGGCCCAGCCGATCGGCGATGACCCGCTGCTGGTCGCGGTCCGACAGCTCGGCGATCACCGCCGGGTCGACGACGTTGTCGACGCCGACGACGGGCCGTCCTTCGGACGCCCCTCGAGCCAGGCTCTGGACATAGCTGCTGACGGTCTGCGAGCGCTGCTCCAGGTCGGTCGTCTGCTGGCGGGAGAAGTAGTCGTCGAGGCGGTTGAGGACCAGCACCGTGACCAGCACCAGGATCAGGGCGATGACCGCGATGAAGGCGATCGTCAGGCGGCCCTGGAAGGT
>Ga0153916_10001450_pt1 | contig 17002 bp, 18 predicted proteins | sample Opewatmetagenome_FD_109642 | JGI IMG/M metagenome (GOLD analysis project Ga0153916, IMG submission 109642) | Freshwater wetland microbial communities from Ohio, USA - Open water 3 Core 3 Depth 4 metaG | ecosystem: Environmental > Aquatic > Freshwater > Wetlands | place: USA: Ohio, Lake Erie... | reverse complement strand
AGCAACGCTATCGGTTGTAAGATATATGTACATGCGGCCACCCACACTGACCCCTTCCATCGGCACCTCAAATGCTCCCTGGCTGATACCGGGAACCTTCACCGGCTTGTAGGCTAAATTATCGTGGATAAAGGTCAGCTCTATGCCATCTTCCGGTATGGTATCAGTAGTATAAGCTATGGCATCGCCGCCTCGAAGTCCTACGGTATCGCCGAAGAGCAGGAACGTTTTAGCCTTGTGTCGGAAAGGAACGCCCAAATCGGTGCCGGCCAGTTTGTAACGAGTCCAGGTAAGATTAAGTGTCTGCTGCTGGCGCTCTCTATCGAAATCGCTTATTAACTGAGCAATTTTGGAAGCCGGAGCAGATATAACTACCTGCTGTTGCTGCATCGGCGGGGTGGTGCCGGACGGAGGATTTTGTGGCCTGGCTGGGATAATATGCCGGCAGGTGCAGCCTGATACTACCAGTACAGCAAACATCAGGATGATTAATATTTGTTTTACCATTTTTCATACCTTAATTATTTCCATGGATAGAACTTCTGCCTGTGTTTTGCCCACCCTTCTAATCCATATTTTTTAATTTTTCGCAAATTGCCTTTGGTGGTATCGCCATGAACCGGTTTTAAAAATTCGAACTTGTCACATATCTCAAACACATCGCACTCCCAACAACCCGCGATTTTTTTTGATTCGACGCATGGCTTAATCTCACAAGGTCTTGAACATCCCTCGCCGCCTGCTTTGCACGGCGTGTCACAACCCAACTTAACGATAGCATCCAGTACCTGAATACACTCGTTATAGTGTTCCAGCTCTTTCACGGTAGCACTTTTCACGACCGCATACTTATCAAACTGCAACGCTTGAAGCTCACTCATCAAATCCCTAGCCAGTTGCGTGGCTTGGCTCCGGAAGCGAATGCAGTCGCCGCAATATAAACCGCAGTACGCGGTTAGCTCAGCTTCCGAACTACTTTTGTCACTCATAACACAGTCCCTAATATAAACAATATGGCTACAACTATCTTTACCGCCGGGCAGATCTTTATAGGCACAATCGCCGTCCTGGCCCCGGTCGACGCGGTCAATGCCGCCATAACTACGAGCATAGCCGCCGACGCCAGATATACGATATGCGAAGCGCTACTCTGGGGACCAGCCAATAACGTAACCAGTAACACCAATATTCCGATGAAGCACAACGTCAGCCCTTCGGCAATCCATTCCATGGTTATTATGCGTTTGTTATCCTGGGATATTTGTTCGAAACCTTTGACCACAGACTTGGTCGGGATAATGTGAGCTATACCCCAGAGAGTTATTATCCCAGCGCCCAGGTAGAGCAATATGCTATTTATCATTAGTCGTTTTATCCTTTCTTTGATTCTGTTTCAAAGCCTTTCTCACAGAGTTTCCTGCAGGGACAGAACTCCCAGGGCTTGAAACCTTCTGGCATTCCCATGCCAGGCATATCTGAATGTTCGCCCGCCTTCTTATCACCCTTCATGCCACCCATCATTTTAGACATCATTAATGGCATCATCTGTGACATGCTCATGCCGCCCATCATCTTAGACATCATGTTCTCCATCATCTTTTGCTTCTCTTCTGGCTTCATACTGTCAAGAAATTTAGCCATCATGTTTTCCATCATTTTCTCTTTTTCTTCCGAACTCATATTGCCCATCATCTGTTCCATAAAATTCTCCATTATTGTCTAACCTCCATTTGTTAATCAGGCGGTAGCTGAGATTATAACGGCCAAAAAACTATCTCTCCTCAACACCGAAATGCCCGCAGACTATAGCGAACTCACCATTTTCTTCCTTGAAATATATCCTTACCTGTGTCCCCTCATGTAAAATCGGCTGGTCTTCTACCCACTGGCTGATGTCACCAACGGTTCCGCCTGGAGTTACGATTTGAAGCTCATTTTGCGTAAAAGGAGTTCCTTTCACGTAATTTTCAATTTTCAGGTCCGTATATGTAAAAATACCTGTTTTGTCATCGTTCCACTTGCTCTCTACCTTTTCAACGGTGCCTTCGACTATGTAATCAGCCGTCTCGGTTATATAAGACCTGTCGGAGCATTCCTGTATCAGCAATCCGGCACCACCGGACTGACTAACTACAATTTTCTCACCGGTCGATGGTGTGCCTGAGGGTTCACTGGTGCATGCCGATGAACTAATCAACAAGACCGCCGAAATAAAAAACAAAAATACCGTACAAATCCTGTATTTATTTTTCATCTCACTCCCCCTCTTAAAGTAACGTCAGCCCGCAATCTGCGCCGGACTGGCAATCTTGCCCACGATGGCGCTAGCAGCAGCCACTGCTGGATTCGCCAGATAGACTTCGGACTGAGGGCTGCCCATCCTTCCCACGAAGTTCCGGTTGGTTGTCGAGACGCACCGCTCCCCTGCAGCCAACACTCCCATATATCCACCCAGACAAGGGCCGCAGGTAGGCGTGCTGACCACAGCCCCAGCTTTAATAAAAGTTTCTATCAAACCTTCATGCAGTGCATCGAGATAAATCCGCTGCGTGCCTGGAATGATAATGCACCGCACTTCAGGACTAACCTGTCTACCCCCAAGTATTTTCGCCGCCAGCCTCAGGTCATCGAGACGCCCGTTGGTACAACTGCCGATTACCGCTTGGTCAATCTTTATGTCAACTACCTGGCTGACCGGCTTTACACTCGAAGGCAGGTGCGGCAGAGCTACCTGCGGCTCGATTTTGGTTACATCATACTCAATTGTCCTAGCGTATTCCGCATCGCCGTCAGGCTCATATATTTTGAACGAACGATTAGCTCTATCTTTAACATATTGCCGCGTTTTACGGTCAACCCGGAAGATACCGGCTTTGGCGCCTGCCTCAATGGCCATATTCGCCATGGTGAAACGTCCATCCACAGACAGGGCTTCGATGGCTTCACCCGTAAACTCCATGACCGAATAAAGAGACCCGTCAACACCTATATTGCCTATGGTATAAAGAATGAGGTCCTTGCCGCCGACCCACTTTCCCGTCCTTCCGCTATACACAAACTTTATAGTAGGCGGCACCTTCATCCATATCGCGCCGGTGGCCATGGCCACGGCGATGTCTGTCGACCCCATACCGGTAGCGAAAGCGCCGATGGCACCGTAGGTGCAGGTATGAGAATCGGCGCCGACAACCACTTCCCCAGGTAAGACCAGGCCCTGCTCCGGCAGGAACACATGCTCGATACCCATTCTGCCGACTTCAAAATAAAGCAGGTCGTATTTCCTGGCAAATTCACGCATCATCTTGGCTTGCTCCGCCGAGAGTATATCTTTATTGGGGCAGAAATGGTCAGGTATCATCACTACCCTTTTCGGGTCATAGACCTTTGTCACTCCCAATCGTTGAAACTCCTTTATGGCTAGAGGAGCCGTGATATCATTAGACAAAACCAAATCAACCCTGACGTTTATGAATTCGCCAGGGCTGACTTTAGATAGGCCCGAATGAGCTGCCAGAATCTTATCTGCTAAAGTCAAGCCCCATCACCCCGATTCTTCAACATTATCCTTTCACCTTTGGAATCATAAGCACCAGCACCGTAACCACGGCGATGATGACCGCAATCAGGTACATGCCGACGCCGGCTGCCAAACCTATAGCCGCGGTAATCCATACGCTGGCGGCGGTTGTTATACCCATTACAACCTGGTCGCCACGCATGCCCCGGAAGATAACTCCGGCACCTATGAAGCCGATACCGGTTACCACTGCCGCAGCCACCCGTGATGGATCAACTCCGTTAGTAAAGCCAAATATCGAAACTACAGTGAAAAGCGCAGAGCCGAGGCAAATTAGAACATGAGTACGCAGGCCTGCAGGTTTATGAGCCCGCTCCCGCTGATAACCGATGCCGGCTCCTAGAGCTGCTGCCAGCAACAATCGAAGGATTATTTCTAGTGTCGTGTTCATGCACGTCTCTCACTTTTTTACTTTCTTTACCGCCAGCAGCCGGTTCAAAGCATTCATATAGGCTTTAGCGCTGGCGACTATAATATCCGTGTCGGCACCGCGCCCGGAATAACTTACACCATTGCTCTCAATCCTGATAAGCACCTCACCGATAGCATCAATACCCTCCGTTACCGATTTCACGGTAAACTCAGTGAGCTTGTTAGGCACCTTGACTATTCGATTGATAGCCTCGTAAACGGCATCCACAGGTCCGGTGCCCAAAGCAGCATCAGCCACTGACTGGCCATCGGGACTGATGAGCCGCACCGTAGCTGTCGGAATATTATGATTGCCGCATGAAACCTCGACGTGGTCGAGATGATAAACCTCGGAAACAGTGCGCAGTTCTTCAGCTATAAGAGATTCTATGTCACGGTCAGTAACTTCACGCTTTTTATCTGCTAGTTCCTTAAAAGCTTGGAAGGCATGCTTTAGCGATTCCTCGTCCATGATGTAGCCGAGTTCAGCCAGCCGTTCTTTAAAAGCATGCCGGCCGCTCAACTTGCCCAATACCAGGCTGCTGGATGGAACACCAACCGATTTCGGGTCCATTATCTCATAGGTGATAGCCTTTTTAATCACCCCATCCTGATGAATGCCTGATTCATGGCGGAAGGCATTAGCACCGATAATCGCTTTGTTAGGCTGGACAGCAAATCCGGTAAGCTCGCTCACCAGCCGACTCGCTTTATAGATCTGGGTGGTATCGATAATGGTAGTCAAATGATAGAAGTCGCTTCTAGTTTTAAGCGCCATTACAATCTCTTCCATGGCAGCATTTCCAGCTCGCTCTCCTATACCGTTTACAGTACATTCAACCTGCCGGGCACCCCGTCGTATGGCTTCCAGACTATTGGCCACCGCCAACCCCAAATCATTGTGGCAGTGCACGCTAACTACAGCCTTGCGGACATTCGGCACATTTTTAAATATACCTTCAATCAAGTCGCCAAACTCCTGCGGCATGGCATAACCCACCGTATCTGGTATATTTAACGTCGTAGCTCCGGCCTTTATAACTGCCTCTGCTATACGATAAATGTATGCCGGCTCAGTTCGGCTGGCATCCATCGGCGAGAATTCCACGTCGTCAGTGTATTTCTTAGCCCGGGCCACCATTTCGCGTGAAATCTCCAGAATCTCCTCCCGAGTCTTCTTTAGTTGGTAAAGAAGATGTATATCAGAAGCAGATAGGAAGATATGAATTCTGGGTCTTTTAGCCTTTTTAACTGCCTCCCATGCCCTGTCTATGGCATCGGTATTGGCATGGGCCAGAGCACAGACCGATGACTTCTTAATTTCCCTGGCTATAATCTGGACAGCTTCGAAATCTCCCGGCGAGCTTATAGGAAAGCCGGCTTCGATAACATCGACGCCGAGCTTTTCCAGCTGTTTGGCAATATCCAGCTTATCCTGGACACTCAGTGCCGCTCCCGCTGCCTGCTCACCGTCACGTAAAGTGGTATCGAAAATGATAACTTTGTCCATCTTGCTTCACTAATCTATGCCTTTAGCCACGGCATCATGCTTCTTAATTTCTTACCCACGATTTCAATCTGGTGTTCAGCATCCATTTTCCTCAAAGCGTTATACACCGGGCGTCCTGCCTGGTTTTCTAGAATCCACTCCCTGGCAAAGCTGCCGGTCTGGATTTCAGCAAGGATTTGCCTCATCCTTTCCTTAGTCATCTCATCTATTATCCTCGGCCCACGCGTATAATCGCCGTATTCAGCGGTATCGCTGACTGAGTAGCGCATATAGCTTAAGCCACCCTGATACAACAGGTCGACTATCAGTTTTAGCTCATGAAAGCATTCGAAATAAGCTATTTCTGGCTGGTATCCAGCTTCAACCAGCGTCTCAAATCCCGCCTTCACCAGAGAAGTAACTCCGCCGCAGAGCACTGTCTGCTCGCCAAAAAGGTCGGTCTCAGTCTCTTCGGCGAAAGTAGTTTCTATTACACCGGCTTTGGCACAGCCGATACCGCGAGCATAAGCCAGCGCAATGTCCCTCGCCTTGCCTGAAGCGTCCTGATGGACGGCTATAATGGCTGGAGCACCGGACCCCTCTGTGAAAACTCGACGCAGCATATGCCCGGGGCACTTCGGAGCAATCATAGTCACATCGACATTAGACGGAGGCAAAATCTGCCCGAAATGAATGTTAAACCCATGGGCGAACATCAGCATCTTACCCGAAGTCAGCTCCTTTTGAATGGCTTCACGATAAACCTTCGCTTGCAAAGTATCAGGCACAAGCATGACGATTATATCTGCTTCCCGAGCCACCTCAGCTGCGCCGGTTACCTTAAAGCCTGCCTTTTTGGCAGCCTTCCAGCCTTCGGTGCCCGTCGCCTCAGCGACAAGTACCTGACAGCCACTATCTCTAAGGTTCTGGGCATGAGCATGCCCCTGTGAACCAAAACCAACGATGCCTATCTTCTTGCCCTTAAGTAACTCTAATTTGGCGTCCTTCTCATAATAAATTTTAGCCATGATGCCTCCTTAAATATTTATTTTATCCGCAATATCGGATTTGAATAATTCTCTGAATTACCAATCCGCTGGGATATCGGCTTCAGGTGGCAGTGCTTTAGGCATTTGCCTGGGTGCTTTTGTCTCCCTCTCTTCAACCTGTAGCGGGCCGGCACCACCTCGAGTTACAGCGATACGACCCGTCCTGGCTATCTCCCTGATACCAAATCCACGGAGAAGTTCCAGTAATGAGTTGATCTTATTCTCATCCCCGGTGACTTCCACCATTACAGAATCAGAAGAAACATCAACGATATTAGCCCGGAAAATATCAACTATCTGGATGATTTCGCTGCGAGTCGAGGCAGTTGCCTTTACCTTGACCAGCGCCAGCTCGCGAGATACCGAATCATTACTAGTTATGTCAACTATCTTAACAACCTCTATTACCTTGTCCAGCTGTTTCCTAGCCTGCTCCACCCTGGCATCGTCGCCGTCCACGATTATGGTCATTCGTGACAGGTTCGGCTGCTCGGTGTGCCCCACAGCTATACTGTCGATGTTAAAGTTACGTCGACGTAAAAGGCTGGACACCCGGTTAAGCACCCCCGGTTTATCCTCAACCAGAGCCACTAAGGTATGTTTTGTATTAGACAATGAACTCGTCCTCCTCTCGTTCTATTCTCGACTCATTTACTGGAACGAGTCACTTTCTCGGGAGTTGGCATTTCCATAGCCTCGACCAGGGCTGCTCCCGGCGGCACTATTGGGAAAACATTCTCCTCAGGCTCAATAATGAAATCCAGCAGGAATGGACCATTACAGTCCATAGCTTTTTCTATTGCTGATATCACCAGCTTCTTATCTGACACCCTCATTGCCGGTACGCCGTAAGCTTCAGCTATCTTAACGAAATCCGGCCCGGAAAGAGGCGTGTGGACATAGCGCTTTCCATAAAACAGCTGCTGCCACTGCCTCACCATACCTAAAAATCCGTTGTTTAAGATAGCTATTTTGACAGCTATGTTTTCCTGAACCACCGTGGCTAACTCCTGTATGGTCATCTGAAAGCCGCCGTCTCCGGCAATGCACCAGACTGTCTCGTCAGGTTTGCCCACCTTGGCACCCATAGCACCGGGAAGCTCAAAGCCCATGGTGCCCAAACCACCTGAGGAAATTAAACTATTCGGCTTATCATAGAAATAAAACTGGGCCGACCACATCTGGTTTTGACCGACGCCGGTGACGATAGTGGCCTCACCTTTGGTGATCTCATAAATCTGGCGAACAACATACTGTGGCAGTAGCAAATCGCATTCCCGGATCTCCAGTGCCGGATGTTCTTCGCGCCACTTGTCTACCTGATTAAACCAGTCCAGGTGCTCCCGGGGCACGATTTGCTGGTTCAAAACCTCCAAAACATTCTTAACATCGCCGACAATGGGCACATCGACCTGTACGTTCTTACCAATTTCAGCCGGGTCGATATCAATATGTACCACACGAGCCTTCGGCGCAAAGTGGCTGACCACGCCGGTAGCCCTGTCGTCGAACCGCATGCCAATGGCGATAATGACATCTGAATGATGTACTGCCTTGTTGGCATAAGCCATGCCGTGCATGCCTAACCAGCCGAAGCTCAGCAGATGAGTTTCAGGAAAACAGCCTATGCCCAGAAGAGTGGTGACCACCGGTATCTGGGCACGTTCGGCCAGCTCCCTAAGCTCGGAGAAAGCTCTGGAGATTATCACGCCCCTGCCGGCAATAATGATGGGACGCTCGGCAGTGTTTATCGCCTCGGCGGCTCTTTTTATCTGTGCCGGATGTCCGAATAGCCTGGGCTTATACCCCGGCAAATTGACCTTCTCCGGATATACAAAGTCCGCCTCCTGCTGAAAAACATCGCGCGGTATATCGATAAGTACTGGACCCGGCCTACCGGTTTGAGCTATATAAAAAGACTCCTTAACCACCGTAGCTATCTCTTTAGCATCCTGTACCAAATAGTTGTGTTTGGTAATAGGCAGCGTAATACCGGTGATATCTATCTCCTGAAAGGCATCTTTGCCGATAAAAGGTCTGGCTACCTGGCCGGTAATAGCTACTACCGGAGACGAATCCAGGTAGGCATTGGCAATCCCGGTCACCAGGTTCGTGGCTCCCGGGCCTGATGTTGCCAGACATACCCCGGCTTTTCCCGTAGCTCGGGCATAGCCGTCGGCAGCATGAGCTGCAGCCTGCTCATGCCGGACCAGAATATGCCTTAGTTTAGGGTACTGCGGCAGAGTATCATACAACGGCAATACAGCCCCGCCGGGAAAGCCAAAAATGACTTCAACGCCTTCCTTAACCAGGCTTTCACATAAAATCTGGGCACCGGTCTTCTTCATATATGTCTCCTATTTAGGGAATACTGCTCCTGTGCTGGCGGAGCCAACGTTCTCAATATATCTGCGCAGATAACCAGACTTAATCTTAGACTTGAACTCCGGCAGCCTGGACAAGCGCTTCTTAATTTCTGCTTCACTCACCTTCAATTCCAGCTTATGCTCCGGGATATTTATACTGATGATATCCCCTTTCTTTACTGCAGCTATCGGTCCGCGATTAGCAGCTTCGGGCGCCACATGTCCTATGGCAGCCCCTTGAGTACCACCGGAAAATCGACCATCGGTTATCAAGGCTACCTCTTTATCCAATCCCATGCCACTCAACAGAGAGGTCGGCGTCAGCATCTCGCGCATACCCGGACCGCCTTTAGGGCCTTCGTATCGAATAACTATAACATCGCCCTTCTTAATCTCACCCTTCATTATTCCCTTAGTCGCTTCCTCTTCATTATCGTAGACTCGAGCCGGGCCCTCGTGCACCATCATCTCAGGGGCGACTGCGCCGCTTTTAACCACAGCCCCCTCAGGCGCCAGGTTCCCAAAAAGTATGGCCAGGCCACCCGTCTTCGAGAACGGCTCTTCAATCGAACGTATAAGCGAGCGGTCTTTAACTTCACCCTCCTTAATGATGGCCGATAGTGGTGCTAATGACACCGTCTTACACTTACCATGCAAGAATTTGGCTATCTCATGCATGACCGCCGGAATTCCACCGGCCAGATCCAGGTCTTCGATATGTACGTTGCTGGCCGGGCTCAATTTAACGATGTGCGGCACACGCTCGCTTATCTTATTAATTGCCGGCAGCGGAAAATCAATTCCAGCCTCATGTGCCAGTGCCGGCAGATGCAGAACCGAATTTGTGCTGCCACCCAAAGCCATATCGACGGCGAAAGCGTTGGCAATCGAATCTCTAGTAATAATATCCCGCGGCCGCAGGTTCCTTTTCAACAAAGCCATTATCTGTTTACCCGCCTTCATAGCCAGCACAATTCTCCTGGAGTCCGTAGCCGGTATGGTACCGTTGCCGGGCAGGGCCATACCCAGCGCTTCCATTAAGCAGTTCATGGTGTTCGCAGTATACATTCCAGAGCAGCTGCCGTAGCCCGGGCAAGCGGCAATCTCAATCTCCTCAAGCTCAGCCTCGGTCATCTTGCCGCCGGCCACACTACCGACAGCAGTAAACACGGATATCAGGTCGACCGGTAGGCATTGACCGTCCCGGTTCATGCGTCCTGCTAGCATTGGGCCGCCGCTGACAAAGATGGCTGGGATATTTAACCTTATGGCAGCCATGAGCATTCCGGGCACGATTTTATCGCAGTTCGGTATACAAACCAGTGCATCGAACTGGTGCGCCTCGACCATAGTCTCCACAGAGTCGGCAATCAGCTCGCGGCTGGGCAGGCTGTACTTCATCCCCGGATGGTTCATGGCGATGCCGTCACAGATGCCGATGGTGTCGAATTCGAAGGGCACGCCGCCCTGGCTGCGAACTCCTGACTTCACCGCCTCGGCAATGCTTCGCAGATGAACATGACCGGGCACGACCTCGTTGAAACTGTTAACCACGCCGATGAAAGGCCTGGAAAAATCAGCGCGACTAACGCCAACGGCTCCAAGCAAAGCGCGATGCGGCGCCCGCTCTATGCCTTTTTTAACATTATCGCTACGCAATGCCTTCACAACTGTCTCCTCAAGCTGAAATAGCGGTTGGTGAGGTAAAGTGAGGATATTGTAGTAAACTATCATAGCAGCGTAGCTATTGTCAAGCTAAACTGCTTCCAGTCCGCGTATCTTTTCCAGGCGACGTAAATGCCTGCCGCCCTCAAAGGAGGTGGTAAGATATACTCTTACGATATCAAGCGCCGTATTGATATCGAGAGTATTTTGTCCTAAACACAAAACATTGGCATCATTATGCCGCCGCGCCATGTCGGCGCCGAACGTACCGCAGCACAGTGCCGCCCTTATACCCTTCACTTTATTGGCCGCTATGCTCATACCTATGCCGCTGCTGCAAATGAGAATACCCTGGTCGAAGTCTCCGGCGGCAACGGCTTCAGCAACCTGTTTGGCAATATCGGGATAATCGACGGAGTCGGTGCTGAAGGCGCCGAAATCATGATAATCATACTTTAACTCATCAAGTAGGGCCATAATCGCCCGCTTAAGCTCCAAACCGCGATGGTCACAACCTAAAGCAATACGCACTTTAATCTACCTCCCTGACGACGCTTCGTCATATTCTCCAGAGTTCTAATATTAAGGTCCCTATACTAATCTAAAGCTCTAATGACGGCAGAACTTTCCGAATCTCTTCACGGGTAATGCGACCCTCCCGGACGATATGAGGCGGAGTAGTTGTCAAATCAATCACCGTCGATGAATCACGCGGAGATAGCGCGCCCTGGTCCAGAACAAGCCTAACATGATCGATAATCTCTCCAGTCTGGTCGGCGACTTCCTGGATGGTGTAAGTCGCAGGGCTTCCACTAGTATTTGCACTAGTTGCTGTTAGCGGAACACCTGTCATGGCAGCTAAATCCAGTATTACTCGGTTGTCAGGTATTCGAATACCCACTGTATCTCCCCCACCCACAAGTAAGGAGGGGATTATTTCCTTTTTGGGCATCACCAGTGTAAGGGCGCCGGGCAGAAAATTGCGGGCGAGATGCTCGGCAGCTTCGTTCACAAAAGCGTATTTTTCAGCCTCAGCCATAGAACTAACAACCACGTGTATCGGGTTGAGATATGAGCGGCCTTTCAGGACAAAAACCTTTCTTATCGCCTTCTGATCCAGAGCGTTGGCTGCCAGTGCATAGCCAGTATCGGTTGGACATACCACCACCTCGCCCTTCAGTATCAGCAATGCCGCTCTCCTGAGCAGCTTTGGGTCCGGATTAGTGGCATCAACCAACTTTATCCTGGCCGCCATATTATACCTCAAACGGAGCACTGGGAATGACATTGAGATCCAGGCCAGCCGCCTCACCTTCTTTAAGTCTAGCGTATCCAGCCGCGGCTATCATAGCAGCATTGTCTGTGCATAAAGAAAGCTTCGGGAAAAACACTTCAATCCCTTTCCGCTGACAGGCATTCGAAAAGACCTCTCTTAGTCGTCTATTGGCCGAGACGCCGCCCGTAACACTGACAACGGATACTTGCCTTTCCGACGCAGCCCGCAGAGTTTTCGAGACTAAAACATCAACGATTGCCTCCTGGAAGCTTGCGGCAATATCTTCAACAGGTAACACCTCATTGGCTGCAATCCGGCTCTTGAATGCATTGATGACAGACGTTTTCAATCCGCTAAAACTGAAATCCAGCGTGCTCGAACCCAGCAGCGGCCTCGGAAATCTGAAGGCTTTTCGGTCCCCCTTAGTAGACAATTCATCAATAACAGGGCCTCCGGGAAACCCGATACCAAAGAATTTAGCGATCTTATCAAATGCCTCTCCTGCTGCGTCATCAAGCGTATTACCGAGTATTTCATATTTGCAGTAATCGTGAACATAAATCAGCATGGTATGTCCGCCGGAGACAGTCAAACAAATGTGAGGCACAGGCATCTTCGGATTGCTTAAGATATTCGCAAAAATATGCCCCTCAATATGATGCACGCCAATCAAAGGAACCCGCAAAGAATAGCTAAGCGCCTTGGCTGCGGCCACACCTACTAACAGGCAGCCGATCAATCCGTTTTTCGAAGTAGCCGCCACAGCTTCTATTTCCGCTAAAGTCTTGCCGCCAGAGTCCACGGCTTCCTTGATAACGTAACCGATAAGCTCCGTGTGTCTCCTGGCAGCAATTTCCGGAACCACACCGCCGTACTTATTAAGCAAATCGAGCTGAGTGGCAATTACATTGGATAAAACTACCTTGCCGTCAGCAACCAAGGCGGCGGCTGTTTCATCACAAGAGGTTTCAACGCCCAGAACTAACACCGGGTAAATCCTGACCTTTCACTCCAGCATTAATCGAATATCTATTCACGAAAGCTTTGGCAGTCGACTCTTTCAAGTACATTGGCTCCAGAGAAAGAACGTTATCAGTCTGCCCCTTCTGAAAACGCGCCTCAGCCAGCATGGCAACCGCATATCCCCTCGGAATATCTTCCATAACCTCGATATTTATACTTTGGGACTCGAAGGTTGGTCTCATCAACTTGCTGTAGAATTGCGCCTCGGGGCCCGTAAAGGTCGTCGGTTCCGTAATCATCTCCGTTAACTTCTGTACGTCGCCAACATAATATTCGCTTAGTCTGGTCACAGCGCCCTTCTGTGGACGATAAATTGCTGCGTACACCGTATCTCTACCTGCATTGATAATGGAACAAATCAAAGTGGTGACATTCCTGGCATTATAAGCCAGCGCTTCCAGAGTGGGCACACCGGCAACAGGCCTTTTAGTAACATAAGCCAGGATTTTACCAACGGTTACCCCTATTCTTACTCCGGTCCACGAGCCGGGCCCCAGGCCAACCCCAATTCCCTGAACGTCTTCCAGGGTGAGATTAGCCTTACCCAACGCGGAGTCGATATTGGTAACTATATTCTTAAGAGAGTCAGTCTTCGCCTCAAAGGTGAAATCCGACAGTATTTTATCGCCATCAATTACGCCTATGGCATTCACATAGCTCGAGGTGTCTATGCCCAATACTTTCATTTCTGGCCAAGCTCCCTAACCAAACTGCTAAATACCTCCCCGAATCCGGTAAACACGATGCGCCGTTTCCTGAGGGATAGCACCGAAAACTGAACGTGTAAATAGTTACCGGGTAAAAGCGGAAGGATTTTTTCAGCCCACTCCACCACCGCTACCCCAGTCTCCACTTTGGCCAGATAATCTAATATACCAATCTCAAATCCCTCAGTTATGTCGTCGAGCCGATACAAGTCTATGTGAAAAACAGGAAGCTTCCCCGAGTACTCATTTACCAAGACAAATGTCGGGCTGTTAACATACCCTGCATTTATGCCCAGTCCGGCGCAAATCCCCTTGGTAAACAACGTCTTCCCGCAGCCCAGCTCTCCGGTCAAAGCAATGATGCTCCCTGCCTTAAGCTTCTCTCCGATCCGCTTACCGAGCCTACGGGTGGCTGCCGGACTATTGCTTAAGAACACACGCCTATTCATTTGTTTAGGGAAGCGCTTAGTCTTCATAGGATGGATTAGCCAACTATTCCGCCCTTGCCACAGGGCCAACTATTTCGTGCTAAAATTCTTAACCAGAAAATCCTGAATTTTCGGCCCAACCCCCGGATATTGCCACATATAATCATGTCCCGGTGCTTCCATCCCCAGACCGGTCATGCCGAGATTATAAGGCCCGAAGATTAAGACAGCCCTGGACACCAGCCAGTCAAAGGGCGTGAAAGCAGGTACCTTATTCAATATAAACAGCTTAACCCAGTTGGCCTTCACTATTCCCACGATGTCTCGCTGGGTTAGTGCGTCGGCCCCGAACCCGTTATTGTCTATCACTAACGACTTATCTGTTTTAACAACCCGGTGCCAGAAGGGGATGCCAATTTGAATCGAATAAACGCCCGGATTTCCCCGCAGGCGGCTGATTACTTCGCCGGCAAAGGCGGCACCATTGCTCTGCCCGGTTATTATCACCTTCAAGCCGTTAATATGCCTGGTTAGAAAGTCTATCTTGGCGGCTGATTCTTTTGCCTTCGAGGGATAATGCGTCAGCTGTTCCTTAAGTTCAAATAAAGTGCTTAAGAAACCTGTCCCCGTCCGGATATCCTCAATTTCACAATAGTTATATCCCAGCTTGGTAAGCTCGGATTTAATGCCGGCCAGCCAGGTCTGCCCCTGCCGATCAGCTTCAAGTGGTTTCTTGCCCCAGCCGCCCGGCGTACAGAAAATGGCGAAGTCATGGCCTTTGACCTTATCATAAAGGTCGAGTATCTGGCTGACGAACTGTTCCTGAGCCTCTTTACCGCTTCCCATCACCTGCGCAGCTACGTCCCAGGCCTCCTGCTCAATGGGGCTCATAGATTCAAGGCCAATAACCGGCTGGCTTGCTTCATCACCTTGAGTCTTGCCCAGATAAGCAACCACGCCTAGAACACAGATGATCAGAAACACGGCTAACCCGCATCTGAAAAACAAAGCTAAACGCCTTCCGGTTTTCACAAAAATTTACCGCCCAATCCGCCTATATTTTAACACCTTTACGATGTAGCTGCCCAGCTTGAATAAATACTAATAATAATATCTAAATCCTAAACAAATCAAAATTTCCAAATATTGATTTAATCATTGTCATTCTGAGGGAACGAAGTGACCGAAGAATCTCGACAGTAGCAGCTATTCCGATATTCTTCGTTGCGCTCAGAATGACGACGAAAATACTTCTCAATCTCCCTTTTGTAAAGGAAAAATCTTACTATGCCGCGTCGGGCTGTGATATACTTTAGCCAACCAACAAATTGATGGAAAAGAAAACAAAAAGCCATCGAGTAGCCACCAGCGACGACATCGAAGTATCTACCTACCTCGAAATCGCCAGAGAGCTTAAGGGCGAGCAGCTCAAAGCCAAGGTCGAAACCATAACGCCGGGAATACGGGAGGCCATAGCCGTCATCGATTTCGGCTCTCAATACGCCCACCTCATCGCCCGGAGGGTCCGCGAGTGCCATGTCTACTGCGAACTGATACCATACGATGAGCCGTGGGAAAAAATAGCCGCCCTGCAACCAAAAGGCTTCATACTCTCCGGTGGGCCGGCCAGCGTCTACCACCCGAAAGCGCCTTTAGCACCAGCGCGGCTTTACGCCAGCCGCCTGCCCATACTGGGAATCTGTTACGGAATGCAGGCCATCGCTCACCAGCTGGGCGGCAAGGTGGCGCCGGCAGACAGGCACGAATACGGCCATGCCATTTTACACATAAGCGATAAAGAATCGCCGCTGTTCGCCGGACTGCCGTCATCCATGCCGGTCTGGATGAGCCACGGCGACCAAATAGTGGACATGCCGCCAGGCTTTAAGGCTCTGGCTTACACTGAAAACTCACCCGCCGCAGTCATAGGCAACGAATCCAACATCTTCGGGCTAGCATTCCACCCCGAGGTCGCTCACACACCCAATGGCAAGACCATAATTCAAAACTTCCTCTACCGCATATGCGGCTGCCAGGGCACCTGGACGCCGAGCAGCTTCATCAGCGAGAGCATAAAGGCCATAAGGAAACAGGTCAAGAACGGCAAAGTCATTTGCGCGCTTTCCGGCGGTGTTGATTCCGCGGTGACCGCCACTCTCATCCATCAGGCTATCGGCAATCAACTGACCTGCATCTTCGTCAATAACGGGCTGCTGCGCCGTGAGGAGGCGGAACGAGCCCTTAACACCTTCCGGAACAACCTGAAAATGAACGTGATCTACGTCGATGCCACCAACAGATTCCTCAGACGCTTGAAGGGCGTAACCGACCCTGAGGTCAAGAGGCGCCGCGTGGGGCAAGAGTTCATAAAGGTATTCGAATACAAAGCCAGCCAGCTGGGCAAAACAGATTTCCTAGCTCAGGGCACCCTTTATCCCGACGTCATTGAAAGCACTTCCAAAGAGACCAAAGCCGCCGCCAGAATAAAGACGCACCACAACGTCGGCGGGCTGCCCGCCAAAATGTCGCTCAATCTCATTGAGCCGCTGCGCTACCTGTTCAAAGACGAGGTACGCGAGGTCGGCCTGGCCCTCGGCTTGCCCGAGGACATGGTCTGGCGTCAGCCCTTCCCCGGTCCGGGGCTGGCCATACGCATCATCGGAGAGGTAACCGAGGAACGCCTGGAGATACTCCGAGCCGCTGACTGGATAGTGATGAACGAAATTAAAAAAGCAAAGCTGTATCGCGAGCTGTGGCAAAGCTTCGCCGTTCTCACCGATGTCAGGAGCGTGGGCGTTATGGGCGACTTCCGCACCTACGGCTACCTGGTAGCCATCCGCGCCGTGACCAGCCAGGACGCCATGACCGCCGACTGGGCGCGCCTCCCCTACGACCTGCTCTCCCGCATCTCCAGCCGAATTGTCAATGAAGTAGCCGGGGTCAACCGGGTGGTCTACGACATCACCAGCAAACCGCCATCCACTATAGAGTGGGAATAAACGAAAGCCCGT
>Ga0153916_10001449_pt1 | contig 17017 bp, 18 predicted proteins | sample Opewatmetagenome_FD_109642 | JGI IMG/M metagenome (GOLD analysis project Ga0153916, IMG submission 109642) | Freshwater wetland microbial communities from Ohio, USA - Open water 3 Core 3 Depth 4 metaG | ecosystem: Environmental > Aquatic > Freshwater > Wetlands | place: USA: Ohio, Lake Erie... | reverse complement strand
GGGATTGCTGGAAGGCAACGGTCTCGACGTGCGCTTCCAGCCCAGCCGCAGCGACGGCCAGGCGATGGCCGTCGAGCTGCCCATCGAACCCGCCGATCGCGTGCTCGTTATCCGCGGCGACCTGGCTGATGGCGAGCTCGCCGCCTCGCTCCGAACCCGCGGCGCGACGGTCGACGACGTGATTGCCTACCGGACGCGCGAGGCCCCTGAGTCGTCCCGGGCGCTGCTTTGTCAGGCAATGGCTGGTGGAACGATCGACGCTATCGTCTTCACCAGTGGCTCGACAGTCCGCGGCCTGGCTGCCCTCGCCCGCTCGGAGGCGATCGACCTTGCGTCCATTCCCTCGATCTGCATCGGCCCGGAGACCGCCACAGACGCGCGCGCGGCCGGCTTTTCGGTGATCGCCGTGTCGGCCGTTCCGGGCGCGGCCGCCCTCGCCAGTACTGCCGCACGAGCGCTGCGGACCCAGCCTTCGGAGGTTCCATGACCCTCGACGTTACGGCCGTTCCTGCCAGCGCGGGCTCCGGCTCGACGCAGCCGCTCGTGGTGCGGCCCCGTCGCCTGCGGCGGACGGCAGCGCTTCGGGCGCTCGTTCGCGAGACCAGGCTCGATCCGGCGATGCTCGTCGCCCCGCTCTTCGTTCGACCCGGCCATGGTGTCCGGGAGCCGATCACCTCGATGCCGGGTGTCGCCCGTCTCTCGCCGGACGTGGCGGCAGACGAGGCCAGCCGGCTGGCCGAGCTCGGCGTTGGTGGAGTGATCCTGTTCGGTCTGCCTGAGACAAAGGACCCGCTGGGTTCGCACGCTTCGATCGAGGACGGAATCGTCCAGGAGACGTTCCGCCGGATCCGCTCGCTGGAGCTCCCGCTGGTCACCATCGCCGATACGTGCCTGTGCGAGTACACCGACCACGGCCATTGCGGGCCCCTTGCGCTCGACGGAACGATCGACAACGACGCGGCGCTCATTCGACTGGCCGACACCGCGGTCAGCCAGGCTCGCGCCGGCGCCGACGTGGTCGCCCCGAGCGCGATGATGGATGGCCAGGTCGCCGCTCTCCGTGCCGCGCTCGACGCGGCCGGCTTCGAGGGGACCGCGATCATGGCCTACGCGGCGAAGCACGCATCCGCCTTCTATGGCCCATTCCGGGAAGCCGCGGACAGTGCGCCTGCCTTCGGTGACCGGCGCACCTACCAGATGGATCCGGCCAACGCGCGCGAGGCGCTCCGGGAGATGGAGCTCGACGTGGCCGAAGGTGCGGACATCCTGCTGGTGAAGCCGGCACTGCCGGGCCTCGACCTCATCGCCGCGGCGCGGGCGCGCTTCGACCTGCCAATCGCCGCCTACCAGGTTTCCGGCGAGTACGCGATGCTCATGGCCGCTGCCGAGCGCGGCTGGCTCGACGGGCGGCGGGCGATGGCCGAGGCGGTCACCGCGATCGTCCGAGCGGGAGCCGGAATCGTCATCACCTACGCCGCGGGCGATCTGGCCAGCTGGTTGCGAGAGGATCGATGAGCAGCGACGTCCAGGTCTACATCCAGGCGCTCGCGCTGGGGCTCGATCCGGCGTGGCGACGCCGGAGCCCCGAGGAGCGCCACGACGACGGCTGCCGGTTCGCCGAGGCCGAGGCCGAGGCGCAGCTCGAGAACGTCCGCAGCATCGCCTATTCGTCGGTCGGGCTGGAGCCGGGCGTCGACCTCCTCTTCTGGCGGATGGCACCGTCAGTCGACGCGCTCGAGCGGGCCGCAGCCTCGCTCCTGCGAGCGGGACTGGGGTCCTGGCTGACGGTTCGGCACTCGCTGATCGGCCGCATCGGCCCGTCGCAGTACGTCCGGAAGCCGACCGACCAGGAGCAATCGCTGTTCGACGGCGAGCGGTCGCGCTACCTGGTGGTCTACCCCTTCACCAAGAGCACCGATTGGTATCTCCTCTCCAAGGAGGCGCGCCAGGGGGTGATGAACGAGCACATGCGGGTCGGTCACGACTATCCGACGATCCGCCAGGCGCTGGCCTACTCGTTCGGGTTGGACTCGCAGGAGTTCGTCGTCGCCTACGAGACCGACGACCTGGTCGCCTTCGGCGACCTCGTTCGAGCTCTCCGATCGACCGAGAGCCGCCGGTCGACCGTGAGCGACACGCCCATCCTGCTGGGAATCCACCGGCCGATGGACGAGATCCTCGACCTCCTGGGTGCCGGTTGATGGCCGGCGCAACGGCTGGATCGAGGGCGTCCATGGGTCCCAGGACGGCCGAGCTCGTCGAGCGCGCCGAGCGACTGTTTCCCGGCGGCGTCAACAGCCCGGTTCGCGCATTCGGGAGCGTGGGCCGGCCGCCGATCGTGCTGGAGCGCGGTGAGGGACCGCACGTCTGGGACGCTGACGGACGGCGCTACGTCGACTACATCGGCGCGTGGGGGCCGGCAATCCTCGGGCATGCGCACCCAGGGGTGATCGAGGCCGTCAGGCGCGCCGCCGCCAACGGGTTCGCGCTCGGCGCCACGCATCCGCTCGAGGTCGAGCTGGGCGAGGCGATCCAGCGCGCAATGCCGTCGCTGGAACGCCTGCGGTTCACCTCGTCCGGTACCGAGGCCGTGATGAGCGCGCTGCGTGTCGCCCGAGCGGCGACCGGCCGGGATCTCGTGGTGAAGTTCGCCGGCGCGTACCACGGGCACTCGGACGGCCTGCTCGTGGACGCTGGCTCAGGTCTCGCGACCCAGGCGATCGCCGGCAGCGCCGGCGTCCCGGATGCGGTCGCCGCGACCGCGATCGTCCTGCCGTTCAACGACGCCACGGCCGCCACCCTCGCCTTCTCGACGCGCCCGGGCCACATCGCCGCGGTCATCGTCGAGCCGGTCATCGCGAACGTCGGCGTCATCCCACCCGAGCCGGGGTTCCTGGAGCACCTCCGCGAGCTGACGCGCGCCGACGGCGCCCTGCTCGTCTTCGACGAGGTCATCACCGGCTTCCGGGTTGGGCCGGGCGGGGCCCAGGCGCGATTCGGCATCAAGCCGGACCTGACTGCGCTGGGCAAGATCATCGGCGGCGGGATGCCGATCGGCGCGTATGGCGGGCGGGCGGATTTGATGGACCTGGTCGCGCCGGCCGGGCCTGTGTACCAGGCCGGAACGCTGTCGGGACACCCGCTGTCGATGGCGGCCGGGATCGCGACGCTGGCTGAGCTCCTGCCCGATCGCTATGTCGCCCTCGAAGAGGCCGCGGCCGAGCTCGCCGAGGGCCTGGCCGCGACCGCGGCTGCGGCCGGTCGGAAGGTCGCGGTCGCCCGCCTCGGACCGCTCCTGACGGTCTTCTTCCGGCCGACGCTGCCGCTCGATGCCGTCGATGCGCTCGACTCCGATCGTGACGCGTTTGCCGCGTTCTTCGGCTCGATGGTCGACCAGGGTGTCCTCCTGCCACCTTCGCAGTTCGAAGCCTGGTTCCTGTCGATGGCTCATGGACGTGCCGAGATCCAGGCGACGCTCGAGGCGGCGCGGGTGGCGTTCGCGGTGGGCTTGGCATGAACGACCGCTTCCTCCGCGCCTGCCGGTTGGAGCCGGTGGACGCCACGCCGGTCTGGTTCATGCGCCAGGCAGGCCGATCGTTCAGCGCCTACCGCGCGCTCCGTGAGCGATACGGGATCCTGGAGCTGGCCAAGACCCCCGAGCTCTGCGCCGAGGTCACCCTGATGCCGGTCCGCGAGCTCGGCGTCGACGCCGCCGTCCTCTTCGCCGACATCATGCTGCCGCTCGAGCCGATGGGCGTCGGACTGCGGATCGAGCCTGACATCGGGCCGATCATCGACCACCCGATCCGCTCGGCCGCCGACGTGGCGACGCTGCGAGCCTTCGAGCCGGAGGCGGTCTCATTCGTCTTCGACGCCATCCGGATGGTGCGCGGTGAGCTGCAGGGCAGGGCAGGGGTGATCGGATTCTCAGGAGCGCCGTTCACCCTCGCCTGCTACCTCATCGAGGGACGCCCTTCGCGCGATTTCGCTATCGCCAAGGCCTTCATGTACCGGGAGCCGGAAGCCTGGCACGAGCTCATGGAGCGCCTGGCGGCGATGATCGAGGCCTACCTGCGCGCGCAGGTGGGGGCTGGCGCCCAGGTCGTGCAGCTGTTCGACAGCTGGGTCGGGGGGCTCGGACCGGCGGACTACGTGACCTTCGTGCAGCCACACGCTCGGCGCATCTTCGAGAGTCTTCGCGGCGTGCCGACCATCCATTTCGGGACCGGCACCTCGGCCCTCCTCGAACACATGGTCGAGGCCGGCGGCGACGTCATCGGGATCGACCACCGGGTCTCTCTGGCCGATGCGTGGCGCCGCATCGGCCCGGCTCGCGGGGTCCAGGGCAACCTGGATGCCGCACGGCTGCTGGCCGGCTGGGAAGCGACCCGGGACGGCGCACGGTCCGTCCTCGACGAGGCGGCCGGTCGCACGGGTCATGTCTTCAACCTCGGTCACGGTGTCCTGCCCCAGACCGACCCACAGCTGTTGCGCCGCCTGGTCGAGTACGTCCATGAGCAGACGACCCGGACCACGGCCGCGGCGGGCCAGTCCGGGAGGATGGCGTGAGCGCGTCCGGCGGCAGCGGCGCGTTGCTCATGACGTACGGCTCGCCGGCCTCGCTCGAACGAGAGGACATCCGCACGTACCTCGCGCGCGTCCGTGGCGGGCGCGAGCCGGACGCCGAGCTGGTGGACGAATTCACCCGCCGGTATCGGGTCATCGGCGGCTCACCGCTGGTCGAGATCACCCGCCGCCAGGCGGCGGCGCTCGCGGCATCCCTCGGCTGGCCGGTCGAGGTCGGCATGCGATTCTCCGAGCCCTCGGTCGAGAGCGGTCTCGCGGCGCTGGCGGCTGGCGGCGTCTCGTCCGTCGCCGCGATCATCCTTTCGCCGCAGTACTCGCCGCTGCTCATGAGCGGCTACGCCCGGGCGATCGAGGATGCCCGAGCGGCGTTGGGAGAGACGGCTCCGAACGTGATCGTGGCGGGCGCCTGGTACGACGAGCCTTCGTTCATCGCCGCGCTCGCGGGACGAGTCCGTGAGGCGCTCGACGGAACCGCAGCCGATCCACGGGAGGGTGTCGCGGTGCTGATGACCGCGCACAGCCTGCCGAGGCGCGTGGCGGAGCAGGAGCCCGACTACCTCGACCAGCTCCGTTCGACGGCCGAGCTGGTGGCGAGCGCGTCGGGCCTGAGCGCCGACCAGTGGTCGTTCTGCTGGCAGAGTGCCGGGCACGAACCGGGTGAATGGATGAAGCCCGACTTCGCCGACCTGATGCCGGAGATCGCGGCCGCCGGCCACCGGTCGGTGCTGGTGGCCCCGGTCCAGTTCCTGGCCGACCATCTCGAGATCCTCTACGACGTCGAGATCGGCGCTCGCGAGCAGGCGGAGCGCTTCGGGCTCGAGTTCAGACGGATCGAGTCGCTCAACGTCGACGACGCCCTGGTCGATGCGTTCGCTGCCGTTGCCCGCCGGACCCTGTCGCCGGTCGCCGCCCGCTAGGTCGTCAAGCCGGGGGAAGGCTGGCCTGGTCGCGCTCGATCGCGGCCGCGGCGAGATCCGCGGCCAGCCGGTGGCTCAGTATTCGAACGCAATCGCTGCGTAGCCGACCGTTCGGTCGGGGTCGGAGCCCGGTCGATTGGCTGAGGTCCCTTCGGCGAGGAGGCTGCCGTGGGTCGCGCCGCCTTCCTCGACCGCGGCCAGCATGCAGCGCACGGCGTCGAGTCCGCACATGCCGCAGCTGACCCCAGGCTCGCCCGACGCGCGGATCTCCGTCTCGACGCGCAGGAGCTCGTTGCCATCGAGCCTCAGGATCGGTTCGATGACCCGACGGTCGATCTCACGGGCGACGGACACCGGGGGGTAGTGCGCGAGATCCGAGCTCGCCACCAGGACGACTCGCTCGCCATCGGCCCGCAGGTCGGCGACGATCCGGCCCAGCCAGGCGCCGGCGACCTCGGCCACACCTGGGCGGGCGGCACCGACCAGCATCGGTACGATCCGCGCACCAGGACAGGCTCGAGCGATGAAGGGCATCTGGACTTCGATCGAATGCTCCTGCTCGTGGGCTGCGTTGTCAGCTCGGAACGGTGGACCGAGGGCGACGATTCGCTCGGCCAGGCCGCGATCGACCAGGACGTCTCCCAGCGGACCGGACCATGGGCCGTCTGTCCAGACCGATGCTCCCATGGCTCGACCCGCGTGATCGGTGCCGAGCACGACGATCGTCGTCGGGTGGATCGTCGCCAGCAAGGCCCAGCCGGCCGCGGCGACGAACCCCGAGTACTCGAGACCAGCATGCGGGACGAGGACGCCGAGGACAGCGTGTGCGGAGATGGGTCGGACCTGCCTGGGCACGTTGCCGAGCAAGCCGTCCACGAGCCCGAGGAGTGCGCCCGCCTCGGATGGGTAGAACGTGCCCGCATGGGCCGCGCGCCGATTCGTCGGAACGGCCGCGGGGCTCATGTCGCGTCTTCGACCGACAGCCCGATCCCTGCGAGGTGCCTGCCGCAGTCCGGGCACGCTCCGCGCACGAGGTCGCTCGCCGCGACGCCGAACCCACGGCGGTGGAGCAACAGCCGACCGCAGCCAGTGCACCGCGTGTCGTCGTCGGCGAGGCCGTCGACGTTCCCCGCGTAGACGTGACGGAGACCGGCCGCGCGTCCCGTCTCGACGGCGCGCCGGACGGTTTCCAGCGGCGTGTGACGGGCGTCGGCCATCCGGTAGGCGGGAAAGAAACGGCTGACGTGCCACGGCGTTTCGGGTCCCAGCTCGGCGGTGATCCAGCGGGCCAGCGCCGCGAGCTCTTCGGGCGCGTCATTCGCCCCGGGGATCAGCAGCGTGGTGACCTCGACCCAGATGCCTCGCTCACGCATGCCCACGAGGGCGTCGAGCACGGGCGCCAGTCGTGCGCCGCAGACGGTCCGGTAGAACCGATCCGAGAAGCCCTTCAGGTCGACGTTCGCGGCGTCGATCAGGGGGCCGAGGAGGTCGAGCGCCTCGGGCGTCTGGTATCCGTTGGTGACCATGACGTTCGCCAGGCCCGCCTCGTGCGCGAGGCGGGCGGTATCCACGATGTACTCGATGAACACCGTCGGCTCGACATACGTGTAGGCGACGCTGCGGGCCTTCGCGGCCAGGGCCCTCGCCACTACCGAACGGGGGGGCAGGGGAGCGCTGGCTGGATGCAGGCCCTCGCGGTCGGCCTGGGCGATCTCCCAGTTCTGGCAGAACGAACAGTGGAAGTTGCAGCCGCGAGTGGCGATCGAGAAGGCGAGCGTGCCCGGCCAGGCGTGGAACAGCGGCTTCTTCTCGATCGGTTCCGCGACCGCGGCGACCACCTCGCCATAGACGAGGCTGACCAGGCGGCCATCGCGGTTCTGGCGGACACGACAGATGCCCAGCCGCCCAGGTCGGACCAGGCAGCGATGGGCGCACGCGACGCAGCGGACCTCATCCGCTGACTCGGGGAGCGCGAGGATGGCCGGCGTGACGCCGGCTCCATCCGTGCTCGACCTCGCCCCGGCAAGGGCATCTGTCGGCCGGCTCGTGTACGCGTTGGCGTTCATTCGGCCCGTCAGCCGGCGACCTCCATCTGGTATTCCTCGATCAGGCTCCAGGTCTGGCCGTCGACGGTGAACTCGTTGCGCCACCTGGCGTGCGTTGGATCGTCCAGGATCCAGGTCAGGCGGATCCGAGGAAGGACGTCGTTCAGGGACTCGTATGCCAGCCGATTGCCCTCGATCCGGCCTCGGTAGATTGCGAGCGTGGGGCCGTTGTTGTCGGCACTGCAGGCTCGGTACTCGCCCGACAGCCGATCCCAGCCGGCGATCCAGTGGAGGCGCCAGGTGAGGACGAAGGTCCCGTCGACAAGATGCTGATCCTGCTGGAAGTCGCAGTCGTACCAGAGGCCATCCTGGATGAGCCGGCAGACGGCGGCTCCGTGGCCGCTCATCTAGGGTGAACCGGGTCCCATGCCGCCGGGTTGGATGGTGCCCGACCACCGCCAGTTCCGATAGAACGGGGCCAGGGCGACCATTTCCGGACCGGCTACAGCCGTCCGTGGCATCTGGACCGGGGTTTCGAGTGCCATGAGGATCCTCCTTTGCCGATCGCGGGCCGGTTGCGCCCGGTTCCCGAGCGGCGCGCTACGCCTGCCGAGCGAACGCCGCCATGGCGACGGCGACGACCCACTTGAGCCCGATCATCGCGCCGAGTGCGAAGATGGCGACTCGAACGGTCTGGCCAACGTCGCCGGCCCTGCGGGGCACGAATCCCGCAATCGGCTGGAGGACCCCCTCCCAGCCAAACAGGCCGGCTCCGATCACGACGAGCGCAATCACGCCGAGGATGGTGCCGAGGATGATCGTCGGGTCAGTCCAGCCAAGCGTCGGTGCCTGCGAAATCCCGGCGACAGCGCAGCCGGCCATGCCGACGATCGCGACGGCCAGTAGTGCGCCGCGACCGACGCCGATGATCGGCAGCGAGTCCCTGGTCAGGGCGGCGAAGGCGATTGCCAGGGCGACGATGACCAGGAAGGTGCCAAGGAGAAACGTGGTGTCGAACAACTTGACCATGCCGACCCTCCCGGGCCCCCCCGGTCGATGAACGGACGGTCCGATCCGTCGGGGGCACGCATAGTCGACATCTGGCCACGTGGCCCGAGCAAGAGCCCATCGGCACCACTTCGCGTGACGGCTGGCTCTGCGTGGCTCTGGTGGCGGTCGAAGCTGGAGACTGGTGCGGTCTGCACCGCGCGGCCATGCTCTGGGCCGCACGGTCGGGAGGTCACCCGGGCGACGGTCCCCGTCCCGCCGCCTCCAGCCGATCCTGTGCCCACCGGGCCCGCACGGCGTCCTCGCGCTCGCGCTCGTCGAGGCGCCTCTCGACATCGTGGAGGCCCGTCTCGAGCCGCGGGATCCAGCGGCGCTCGATCGCGCGAAGTCGGCGTGTCGTCGCCTCGAGCTCGTTCGTGACCAGATCGGCGGCGCGCTGCGCGGCGCCGTGCGCGACGGCGGCGACGAGAGCCGCCCGGTGCGCATCAATGGCGTAGCGGAGCGCCGCCGTACCGGCGATGCCGGCGACGCTGATCGCGTCGGGGAGGAGGCATGCGCTGTCCGCCGGATAGGCGAGCCCCATGGTGCTCCGCCATGCGATCCGCGCCTGCACTGGCCCGGCGAGGCCGGCGGAGGCGGCCTGGAACTGATCCTCGCCCCCGAGGAGCGCCGCCCGCAGATGCCACGTCTCGGCGAGACGACACGCGTCCTGCCACGTTCCGCGCGTCTCCTCTGCCAGGTGGCGGAGCTGTTGGGACTGCGTCAGGAGCACCCGCCGCTTCTGCTCGAGGACATCTGCCGCGCGTTCCGCGACGACCAGACGCTCGCGGAGCCAGAGGCGGCCGGTGCGGCCAGGAGGTACATGGAGCGGCACGGTCAACCCTCGTCCGGCTCTGGCACGGTCTCCGCGCCTCCGTCGCCCGCCTCGACCACGTCTCCGTCGCCCGCCTCGACCACGTCTCCGTCGCCCGGCTCGGCCACGCCTGCGCCGCCCGGCTGGTAGAAGGCCTCGATCTGGCTCCTGCTCACCATCGTCAGCTCGCGTCGCGGGAGGATCGAGGCGACGCCCCATGCTCGCTCGAGCGTCTCCTCCATCGTGCGCGACTCGCTCGGCTCCTGGGTCATCAGCCTGCGTTCGAAGGCATCGGCGAGGTCGAGGTAGCGGCGATCGGTCGGCGACAGCGCAGCGACCCCCAGGAGCTCGGCCATCTCCTTGGCCCGCTGGGCCTGCGCCAGCGAGGCGTACAGCTGGGCGGCGATTGCCGGATGGTCCGCGCGGGTCTTGCCGGCCCCGGTGCCTCGGCGCATCAATCGCGACAGCGAGGGGAGAACGTCCACGGGCGGATAGATCCCGCGTGCCCACGCGTCCGCGGACAGCACGAGCTGGCCCTCGGTGATGTAGCCGGACAGGTCAGGGACCGGATGGGTGATGTCGCCGCCCGGCATCGACAGGACCGGGATCTCGGTGATCGACCCCGGCCGGTCGCGAATGCGACCGCAGCGCTCGTAGATGGAGGCAAGGTCGCTGTAGAGGTAGCCCGGGTAGCCGCCTCGCGTCGGCACATCGCCGCGAGCGGCCGCAATCTCGCGCAGTGCCTCACAGTAGTTGGTCATGTCGACGAGCACGACGAGCACGTGGAACCCGAGGTCGAAGGCGAGATGCTCGGCGATGGTCAGGGCGAGGCGCGGCGTGAGCAGCCGCTCAACGACGGGGTCCGCGGCGGTGTTGATGACAAGGACGAGTTCACCCGCCGCCTCCCGTTCCTGGAGGCCGGCACGCACCGCGGCCACGTCCGCATGGGTGATGCCCATCGCCCCGAACACCACCCGGAACGGCGCGTCGCCGACGCGCGCCTGCGCCGCGATCTGCACGGCCAGCTCGAGGTGCGGCAGCACACCCACTGAGAAGATGGGCAGCTTCTGGCCACGCACCACCGTGGTCAGCGCGTCCACGACGGAGACGCCGGTGATGACCGGTTCGTCGGGCGTGTCGCGGCGCGCGGGGTTGATGGCGAACCCGGTCACCTCGCGTTCCACGTTCGACAGGATCGGCGGGCCTCCGTCGATCGGATCGCCCCGCCCATTGCACTCGCGCCCCAGCCATTCCTCAGTCACCGGGATAGCCAGTGGGTGCCCGATGAACCCGATCCGGCAGGAGCGCGGATCGAGCCCGGCCGTGCCCTCCATGACCTGGACCACGGCCAGGTCATGGTCGACTTCGAGGACGACGCCGTGGCGCATCTCGCCGGAGGCCAGACGGATCTGGGCGAATTCGTCCCAACCGACGTCGCCGTGAGTCCGCTCTACGACGACAAGGGGACCCTTCGCCGAGGTGATCGTCGAGTACTCGACCGGGGCCCGGATCACGGCGCCAGCTCCGCGAGCCGTCCCAGGATCGACTCCCTGATCGTTCCGACGGCCGCGGCGTCGTCGTTGCCGACCTCGTCGCGCGCCCGCGCAGCGTCAGAGAGATCCAGTTCCTCGAGTTCGGAGGCGGGCACGCCCTGCCCCACCAGGTCGGTGCAGCGGGCGTGGACGGCGAGCACGAGTTCGAGGAGTGCCGCCTGCTTGGCCGGCGAGCAGTAGGCATCGTTGTCGCTCACGGCGCTCTGCTGCAGGACTGCCTCGTGAAGGAGCCGGGCTGTCAGCAGGACGACGCGCTCGGGATCGGGGAGCGAGGCCGCCCCGATAAGCTCTGCGATCGACTGCAGACGATCGGCCTCGGCGAGGATGGCCATCGCCTGACCTCGTCGCCCGAGCCAGTCCGGGTCGCCATTGGCCGCGTGCCACGTACCCACGCGCGACGCGTCCCGGGCGAACGAATCGCGCCAGCTGACGGATGGATAGTGGCGGGCCGCGGCCAGGTCGCGGTCCAGCGACCAGTAGGTCCGCACGAAGCGCCGCGTGTGGGCGGTGACGGGCTCGGTCTTGTCGCCCCCAGGAGGGGAGACCGAGGCGATGATGGACACCGACGCCTCGTCCCCGCCAAGCGTGCGGAGCCGCCCTGCGCGCTCGTAGAAGGCGGCGAGCTGGGAGGGGAGCTCGGCAGGGTAGCCCTCCTCCACAGGCAGTGCGCCTGTCCTGGACGCCGATTCGCGAAGGGCCTCGGCCCACCGGGAGGTCGAGTCCGCGATCACCACCGTGTCGAAGCCCATGTCACGGTAGAACTCGGCCACGGTGATCCCGGTATGGATGCTCAGCTCGCGGGCCATGACCGGCATGTTCGAGGTGTTGGCTACGATCACGGTACGCTCGAGCAACGGCCGGTCGGTGCGCGGGTCGATGAGCTCGCGAAGCTCGCTCAGGGCATCCGACATCTCGTTGCCACGCTCGCCACACCCGACGTAGACGATGACGTCCGCATCGCACCACTTGGCGATCTGCTCGAGGAGGATCGTCTTGCCGGTGCCGAAGCCACCCGGCACCGCCGCCGTGCTCCCCCTGGTGAGCGGGAAGAAGAGGTCGAGGACTCGCTGGCCGGTGGTCAGAGGTGCCTCCAGGTCCAGGCGCTCGGTGAACGGTCGAGGACGCCGTACGGGCCACAGGCTCGAGAGGCGGACGTCCACATCCCCCACCTGCGCGATGACCGCATCGGGTGCGTAGCGGCCGCGTGGCGCCAGCTCCCGGAGCTCGCCGCCGATCCCCGGCTGCACCTGGATTGTCTGATCGATGGCGAGGCTCTCGCGCACCCGTCCGAGGACCGCGCCGCCGGACACGAGGCTGCCGACGCGTGCCGAGGGCCGGAACTCCACCTCCGACCCGTGCAGCGCCGTCCCGGCGAATGCGCCCGGGCTCAGGAAGTCAGGAGCCTGGGCGAGCGGGCGGAGCAGCCCATCGAAGACTCCCCCGATCAGGCCCGGCCCGAGGCGCACCGACAGTGGCCGCCGGGCGCTCGTCGCCCGGTCGCCGACGCGCAGGCCACCCGTGTACTCGTACACCTGGGCCGTCATGATCGAGCTCCGGATCCCGGTGACCTCGCCCGGCAGCCTCTGCGGGCCCACCTCCACCAGATCGGCCAGCGAAACCCCGGCCAGACCCTCGATCTCGACCATGGGCCCGTTGACCCGCACGATGGTCCCATCGACCGATGCGGGAGGCTCCGGGCGCCCTGGTGTCTCGGCCGGAGCAGTCGCCTGCGGCCCGGCGCGAGCCTCGTCTGCCTCTTTCAGCGCCACAGCTCCTCGATTTCCGCTCCCAGCGTGCGCAGGCAGCGCTCCACGAGCGCAGGCAGCGAGTAGTCGACCCGCCGTCCCTCGAACTCGGCGACGACGCCGCCGTCCGCAGGGTCGCGCTCGATCAAGGCGCCGTCACCGAGTTGTTCCCGTGTCAGTTGCTCGAGTCGATCGAGGAGCGCCGGATATGCCGGATCCGGCCGCAACTCGCGCGCTCCCGCGCGCCCCCGGGTGCCCAGGTCCTCATAGGCCCTCCGCCGTGCCTCGAGGACGATTCGGTGCGACCTGCGCTGCTCGTGGGTCCGGGTGATCGCCATCTCGCGATCGGCCTGCGCCGCGCCGTCCGCGCGGGCCTCGGCGATGATCGCGATGGCCGCGCCCGAAGCCTCGTCGATCCGCGCCGCGGCCATCGACTCGCCCTCCGCGGCGAGCCGTTCGGCGTTGGCGCGCGCCTCTTCGAGCCGCCCGCGTCGATACGCCTCGAGATTCATTCCGGCATCACCACCCACGTCAGACGAGCTCGTTCGGGCAGGCGGACGCCGACGACCTCCGCCGCGCGCGGGGTGAGGATGAGCAACGTCGTGTCCGTCGGAAGGGCGCTCCAGGCGCGCTCTACGTCCTCGGGCCCGACGGCGTCGATGACCGTCGCCCCGGTCAGGCGGAACCCCCCGACGCGGCCGGGCTCACCGAGCACCACGATCCGGTTCATGTGCGTCCCACGAGGAGCACTGCCACGATGAGCCCGTAGATCGCGATCCCCTCCGCCAGGCCGACGATGACGATTGCTCGCCCGAAGACCTCGGGCCGTTCGCTGATCGCCGCCAGGGCGGCCGCTCCCGTGTAGGCCACCGCGGCTGCAGCCCCGATCGACGAAGCTGCGACCGCGATCGCGGCGCCCAGGAAGGCCGCCCAGGTGCTGTCACTGGCAGACGACGCCCCCGTGGTGGACTGGGCGCCAGCCGAGCCGGCCGTGAGGGCGAGGATCAGGAGGGCCAGGGCCACCGTGAGGATGAGCAGATTGAGATAGCGCAGGCGCCGCAGGCTCTCGGTCGGATGGCTCCTGAGGCGCACGAGCGTGAGCAGCACTGCCACACCGAGAGCGGGCAGCGCGACGAGCCAAGCATTCATAGGTCCACCTCGTCTATCACGGTCAGACACCACGGCGCGAAGACCTGTCCTTCGCGTGTGAAGATCCGGGAGAAGAGTTCGTAGTACTCGAGGCGGAGTGCCTGCAGGGCGGCCACCAGGGCCTCCAGGCCGAATGCCAGGGAGTTTCCGACGATGAAGACGAGAATCGCCGCCGGGAGCCCGAGACCGCCGGACGTCCACAGCGCCGTCGTCGCTGCCCAGACGATGCTCCCGATCGTCGCGTGGGTCAACCCGAAGGCGGCCAGCCGGGTGAAGGAGAGCGCATTCGCCGCCGTCCGCACGATGGTGTCGAAGAGCTCGACCAGCGCCTGCATGACGCCGGCCGGCCCGCCGCCCGATGCGCCCAGGAAGCCCGCGAACAGGAGGACGAACCCCAGCGCGACGGCGACGGCACCCGCTGTTTCGAGGGCTGGGCTGCCGGCCACGATCCCCGTCACGATGGCACCGGCTCCAAGGTAGAGCGAGGTCCCCGCGATGCCCGATGAGGCGTACAGCAGCCGCGCCGTTCCGCCCTCACGCCACCGGTTGGCCATCCCGATGACGTAGCTGACGCCGAGGAGCACTGAGCCAACAATGATGCCGGCCACCAGCAGCCTGACGGGTTGGTCGAGCGGGCGAAGCCACAGCACTGGAACGAGGCCGGTCGGCCCGAAGATCTCACCGTACAGAAGGCCGCCTCCGACCCCTGCCAGGCCGGCGCCAACGATGAGGGACCACACCCGGCGCGCGGACGCGAGGGCCGGGCGGTGAGTCAAGCGCAGGGAGATCCCCAGCGCGGCGAGGATCAAGCCGTGCCCGACGTCGCCGAACATGACCCCGAACATGAGGATGTAGGCGAGCCCTGCGAAGATTGCCGGATCCACGTCCGCGTAGGGGACCGTGCCGTATGTGTCGACGAGCGGGCGGAGAGAACGGCCGGCGCGGGGTCCCAGCAGGAGCGTCGGCGCCTCCGCAGTCGCTGGCGCCGGCAGCTCCTGGACCGCCGTCCCGAGCGCCGCCAGTCGCTCGGATAGTTCGGCGACGCGGGCCTGCGGGGTCCAGCCGACCAGCACGGCCGCGCCTCGGCGCCTCATCGCCTGGGCCGTCATGCGCCCGAGCTCGAGCTCCCCAGCGACGAGGTCCCAGCGCTCGCTCCGCTCGTACTCGTCGATGCTGCGTGCCCGGGACGCCACATGCGCGCTGACCCGTGATGCGGCGATCCTGGTCGCCGTGGCGACGGGATCCGACGACGCCGCCGGGATCGCGCCCGTCTGCTCGGTCGACGATGGTTCGCCGAGCGGCCGAGTGTCCACATCCACCAGGCCGCTTCTCGCCAGCTCCACGAGCGTGTCGCGCAGGCGCGTGCGCGAGGCCACGATCGCGATCCGGCGCATCCGTACCGGCTGGAGTCCGTCAGCCCAGGGCATCGAAGGCCTCCAGATCCTGCCCGCCGCGGCTCGCGACCTCGAGGGCGGCCCTGGCTCTCCAGGCATCCGCCCCGAGCACCACGACGCTCGCCACGACCTCCTCCGCACTTCCGGGCCGGATGCGGTGCTGCCGCTCGAGGGCGACGCGTTCGATGGTGGACCACCATCGCGCCTCGGCGCTCCACAATCCCACCCCGTCTTCGACTCCGGCCAGCGTCCAGCGAGCCCGGGGCGCCAGCCGGCGGGCGAGGTCGGGGATCGAGCTCGCCTTCTCCCAGTCGGTCCCGAGCGGCGAGACGGGCCACGGGCGCCGGTCGGGCCGACGGCCGTCCACGAAGAGCTGTCGCGCGACCATGAGCGCGAGGTAGCCCGCCGCCCAGTCGGACGCGCCGGGCACCATGGCAGCTACCCGTTCTCCCCAGCGAAGACGCATCCAGCTCAGCAGCTCCGATGGCTCGTCCGTGTACGGATCGCCCCAGGCCGAGGCCACCAGCAGGCGGCGGATGTCGCTGGGGGTGGACGCCGAGAGGTATCGCCGCGGGATCGTGGCGAGGGCACCCAGCTCGTAGGGGGTGACCGGCAGCGCACCGCGCATCGATGCGAGGACGAGTGACGAATTGGCGATCTCCCAGGCCCCGGCGAGCGTACGGACCACCTCCGCGCCTTGCCGCGGCAGCCAACCCGCCAGGACCCGGACGTGCCAGAGCGCCGTTGCCGACACTGATCGTTGCGCCTCAGCGAGCGACTGGCCGACGCGCACATCGTGCACGTACGGCGAGTGAAGGAGCTGGCCGATGGCGAGCTCGAGCGTCGGACTGGTCGCCACGGCACGAGCCCCAGACCGTCCGAGCCGCCGACGCATCAGCGACCTCCCCCGAACACCGCCGGCCACCCACGCCATGCCCATGAGCACTCACACCTCCGCGGACCGCCCTAGTCGGGCGGACCCAGAAGGACACACCGCAGAACGTGGTCGATGCAGGCGGGCGTCCGCTCGAGGCTGGCCCGCTCGATCCTGTGCGCCTCCTCGGTCGCGGCGTCGAGCTGGAGGTGGATCGCGTCCTCGTGCAGCTCCCGGCGCTCAGCATACGCCGTGGCGCGCTCCGCGGCGGCCGTCTCCCGGGCGCTCGAAATCAGCTGGGTCGCACCGAGTCGTGCCACGGCCTCAACCTGGTCGACTCGTTGGCGGGCGTCGTCTTCGACCCGCTCCGCCTCGTCGTCGATCGCGTCGATAACGGCGAACACATCCGCCAGTTCGGCCATGAGTTCGGCCGTTCGGTCGACCGGAATGGCTGCCGGACCGGCCCGCCCGGGCGCGACCACGAGCGGCCGAAACCGACGCAGGAGCTCCTTGAGGTTGAGCATGCGACATCCTCGAGCGAGGCGCCCACGCCGCCGAAGGCCATGGCCCAGACGGGTCGCAGGGTCAACGGGTCGACTCAGCCGCTCCGTTCGCTCTCACAGTAGCGCACAGTTCCCGCACGTTGTGATCTCGCCGGACCTGACTTCGGCGGATCGTCGATTCGTATTGCGTCCGCCCAGTCGGTTTCAACTGCGTCGGAGGGTTGCGTCGTTCCGGCCATGGACGCCAACCTGTTGCCTGGATCGGTCAGATCCTGCTCGCTGCGGCCACCTGCCTGGCGGTTCTGATGGTCCTCGCGATCATCCTGCATGCGCGACGCCCGGGAGCGAGCGCGAACATCGTCCTCAATGCCATCCTTGGCGTGATGTGT
>Ga0153916_10001448_pt1 | contig 17023 bp, 18 predicted proteins | sample Opewatmetagenome_FD_109642 | JGI IMG/M metagenome (GOLD analysis project Ga0153916, IMG submission 109642) | Freshwater wetland microbial communities from Ohio, USA - Open water 3 Core 3 Depth 4 metaG | ecosystem: Environmental > Aquatic > Freshwater > Wetlands | place: USA: Ohio, Lake Erie... | reverse complement strand
CTTCCTCCCGGGCCATCGCTCATCATCATGCATGGTCTGTCCGGATCGGGAAAATCAATGGTATCGCGCGCACTGCTGCAAGCACTAGGCGCGGTCCGCATCCGGTCCGACGTGGAACGCAAGCGTCTGCACCACATGGCCATGCTTGAACGCTCTGCTTGCGGCGTGGCAGCCGGTATCTACACCGAGGAAACTCATCAGCGCGTCTACCACCATCTTGCGCAGATCGCCCGAAACATCCTCAAGGCCGGCTACACCGTGATCCTCGATGCCGCCTTTCTCAGGCGCTGGCAGCGCAACCTCATGCGGGACATGGCGCGCGAACTCGGCGTCTCTTTCGCCATTGCCTCGCTGCAAGCCCCGGAACCAGTACTGCGAGCGCGCATCCTGCGTCGTCACAGCGGTGGACTCGATGCATCGGATGCCGATCTCGCCGTGCTGTCGCATCAATTGGCGACCCAGGATCCGATTGCGGAAGAAGAACGAGCCCATGCTGTCACGCTCCCCGCCGCGCTGCCGCTCGAAACGCTCGCGGCGACAGCCGAATGGCGCGCGCTGCTCGAAAGAGTATCGTCCTAATCCGCTTCGCGCTCGATGCTGCAGCAATGCGCCGGCGCTTCTGCTATTGCCCGCGCTGTCAGCACCGAACCCGTCACCGGATTGGGACGGAATGTGGTACAGCCTTTCAATCCCAGCGCATAAGCTTCTTCATACAGAGAGCAGAACACGCCGAAGTCCAGGTCTTCCGGGACATTGATGGTCTTGGAAATCGCATTGTCGACATACGGCTGCAGTGCCGCCTGCATCGCCAGATGGGCACGCGGATCGATTTCCGCTGCCGCTGCAAACGCCGGCGGCAGCGCCGCGGTGCCGGTGAGTTCACGATACAGCGCACAGGCGTAATCGGTGACCTCGAAGGAGCCGACCGTGTCATCGACAAGCCGCACTTTGCGCAAACAGTCTGCGGCATAGATCGGCTCCAGACCGCTCGATACATTGCCCGCAAGCAGGCTGATGGTGCCTGCCGGAGCGATGGCGGTCAGGTGGCTGTTGCGTATGCCGTGGCGCCGGATGGCCTCCTGCACATCCTCCGGCAGCGCGCTTACGAATTCCGATCCAACGTATTGTTTTGGTTCAAAAAGTTTAAATGAGCCTTTGTCGCATGCGAGCGCGGCCGAGGCGCGATACGCGGCATGGCACAGGGTGCGCATGATGCGCGCCGCGAGCTCCAGCGAGCGCGGTGTGCCGTAACCGATTCCCAGCATGAGCAGTGCGTCGGCCAGTCCGGTGATCCCCAGTCCGACGCGCCGCGACGCGTGCGCCACAGTCCGCTGCTGCGGCAACGGAAAATGCGAAATCTCATAGACATTGTCGAGCATGCGGGTTGCAGTCGCCGCAGTCGCGGCAATGCCCTCGAAATCGACCTCGGCCCGGGAAGAAAACGGTTCGCGCACGAAACGCGTGAGATTGATCGAACCGAGATCGCATGCGCCATAGGGCGGCAGCGGGATTTCGCCGCAGGGATTGGTAGCGCTGATGCGCTCGCAATACCCCAGATTGTCGAGCCGCCGCACGCGGTCGATGAAAATGACGCCCGGTTCCGCATAGTCGTAGTTTGCACGCATGATGTTCTGCCACAACTCGCGTGCCTTCACGTTGCGGCAAACTGCAGACGAGTGCGCGGCTTCCGGATTGGCGGGCGGCGGGAAAACGAGCGGCCAGTCGGCATCGGACCGCACCGCCTGCATGAAGGCATCGGTGATGAGCACCGACAGGTTGAAATGACGCAATTCACGCGCATCGTGCTTGGCGGCGATGAAAGCCTCGATATCGGGATGATCGCAGCGCAGGGTGGCCATCATGGCGCCGCGCCGTGCGCCAGTCGACAGTATGGTTGCGCACATCGCATCCCAGATGCGCATGAACGACACCGGCCCCGACGCGATCGTTCCGGTGCTCCGGGCATGCGCGCCGGCAGGACGAAGCGTCGAAAAGTCATAGCCGACGCCGCCGCCCTGCTGCATGGTGAGCGCACCTTCCTTGAGCGCATCGAAAATGCCGTCGATCGAGTCTTCGACGGTGCCCATCACGAAGCAGTTGAACAGGGTAACGCGTTCGCCTGTGCCCGCCCCCGCCAGGATGCGCCCTCCCGGCAGGAACCGGAAATCCTCGAGCGCCGCGTAAAACTGCCGCGCCCAGTTCTCGCGATCCGCGGCCTCCGCCGCTGCCAGTGCCCGGGCAACACGCCACCACGTGTCTTCGATGTCGCGTTCCGGCGCGCCATCGACCCCGCGGCGCCGGTACTTGGCCTGCCAGGTCGCGGCGCCGGTCGCCGTTCGCAGATAACCGCCGATGGGAGCAATTCCAGTCATGATATGGCGCCAGCGAAGGGTCCCGCTATCCACAAAGACGGATGGCAAAGCCGGCCGGCTCCGTCTTTTTCGCCATTGCCGGCGTTCCGGTTGTTCATAACACCTTCGAATGGGATGTCCTGAAACCATCATCGCGCGATTGGCTCATGGAACGTTTGACCTGGATCAACAACGTCCCCGCGCAGTTCCAGTAGCGTTGCTTTTTACGATCCAAAATACCCAAGGGGAGAAGCATACGATGGGGTCCATCACCGAACGCATCGACAACGTCACCAAGATCCCGCCAAAATACCTGAAGGCAGATCCGCCGGCGCCGAAGAGCGTCAAGATCGAAATCTCGCCGCGCTGCAACTACCGCTGCGGCTTTTGCGCGCTGCGCACGCGCGAGGTGCAGCCGAAATGGGACATGGATTTCGAGCTTTTCAAGCGCGTGACCAGGGAGATGCGCGACGCGGGCGTCGAGGAGATCGGCGTATTCTATCTCGGCGAGTCTTTCATGAACCCAAGGCTGCTCGTGGATTGCATCGCCTACCTCAAGGGCAAGCTCGGCATGCCTTACGTCTTTCTTACGTCGAACGCGTCGATGGCATTCCCCGAGGCGGTAGAGGAATGCATGAAGGCCGGGCTCGATTCGCTGAAGTGGTCGATGAACGCGGCCGACGAGCAGCAGTTCGAGAAAATAATGGGCGTCGCAGGCCGGCTCTTTCACCACGCGCTCGATAATGTCAAATCGGCGTGGGAGGTGCGCAAGCGCGGCGGCTACCAGACTGGACTCTACGCGTCTTCCATCAAGTACGACGGCGAGCAGTTGTCAAAAATGGAAGCGCTGCTCGACGCCCGCGTGCGGCCGTATGTGGATACCCACTACTGGCTGCCGCTCTACTCGATGGGCGCGTTCGCGACCCAGCGCGAAAGCGAACTCGGCTACCGGCCCACCGCCGGCAACCAGGGGCGCATCGGCGCGCTGCGCGAGCCGCTGCCGTGCTGGTCGGCGTTCACCGAAGGCCACGTCACCGCCGAAGGCAAGCTCTCGGCATGCTGCTTCGACGCGACTGCCAACTGGACGATGGGCGACCTCACCAAGGTGTCATTCATGGAAGCCTGGAACTCCGAACCGTTCGTCAGGCTGCGGGCGGCGCATCTCAAGAAAGACGTGCGCGGCACCGTGTGCGAGAACTGTATCGCCTACTAGCAGGAGTTTGCCGAACCCCAGTCCGGCAAACTCCTAGCGGACTTCGCTGTTAATGACCACCGTGACCCCGGCAGCATCGTTAGGAATGGGTTTGCTGAACCCTTCCAGGTCGCCGGGCTGTGATGTGGCATTCGCGGATTTCGAAATACGCGCCCCGACCACGACCTGCGGGAAGCTTGACACATTCATGCCCTGCGCCATCGCCATCGAGTCGTCGAGCGTAAAAGTGACCGGCAGTTCGCGCACCTGTTTGCGCAGTATCGCCAGCGGCGCGCGCGGGCCAGCGGCAGCGCGCGCAAAGATAAACACGGTGTCGGTCGGCGCGGCCTTTGCCGCCAGTTCCGGCGCAAGTTTTATTACGCCGCTCACACTACCCTTGCCCGGAGCAGCATCCGCGCGGCGTGACTGTTCGACCACGCCCCCTTTGCCGAGCGTGCGCGCCTCGGCTATGCTGGCATTGACCGAGTTCGCCATTTCCGAATCCTGAGGCAGCAGCCCCACGGTACGCTGCCAATACTCAACCGCCTTGGCATAGTTTTTCTTTTCGAAAGCAACGCTGCCAGCCAAAGCTAACGCCTTGATATTATTAGGTTCTATCCGCAGGGCGCGGGCGATGAGCTGCTCCGGTTCGCCCTCCAGGCGCCTGCCTTGCGCCATTCCCAGCACATCCGCGTAGTCCGCAAGCAGTTGCGCATCTTCCGGCAATCGTTTGGCGGCGTTGGCATACGCCGCGGCGGCCTGCTCGAAGCGGCCGAGCGCGCTATAGGAACGCGCCAGCATCACCCATCCTTCAGCGTTATCCGGGTTGCTTTGGAGGCGTGATGCGAGCCGCTGGACCATCTCTTCGATCTGTTGCGGCGTCACGTCATGGGCCAGGCCACTTCCTGCGAGTTCAGGAGCGAGCGCCTGCGGATTGCCCACGACAAGGTAGAGCGCGACCGCGCACAGCGGCAGCGCGAGCCCGACCGCGATCGCAGTGGCGCGCTCCGGTTTCGGCTGATTGGCCGCGGCATCGCCGGTGCCCACGTCTTCGAGCATGCGGGCTTCGAGTTCTTTTTTTGCTTTCTCGTGCTGCTCGGTGCTCAACGTGCCGGCACCAACGTCAGCGTCGAGTTCGCGCATCTGGTCGCGATATACCGCGATGTTGAGCACGCTGCGTGAAACGCGGCCCGCAGGCCGGCTCCTGAGCAGAGGCACCACAACGAAGAGCAGGGCCGCGACGACCAGCAGTGCGCTGATGATCAGGAATTGCGTCATTGTTTTTCCGTTTCCGTGCCTGCCGCGAGCAGCTTCGCGGCGCGCGCATGCTCGTCCTCGCTCAATCCGGTTTCAGCCGCACCGCGCCCGCGCTTGAGCCTGAAGAGCAGCGTGAGCAGGCCCGCTGCCAGCAGCAGCAGCGGTCCCAGCCACAGAAACAGGGTCGTTGCCTTGAACGGCGGGCGGTAGAGCACGAAATCGCCGTAGCGTGTCACCATGAAATCGATGATCTCGCGGTCGCTCATTCCCTGTTTCATCTTTTCCCGGACCTCGTTCTTGAGATCGACCGCCAGGCCGGCGTTCGAATCCGCAATCGTCTGGTTCTGGCACACCAGACAACGCAATTCGCTGGTGAGCGCCGCCATCCGCTGCTCGAGTGCAGGATCTTCCGCCGCCGGCGCTGCTTCCTTGCCGAAAGCGGCGCTGCCTGCGAACAGCATGAGCATCAGTGCAAAAACCTTAGCCACGATTGAGTTCATTCACCAGGGGAAGAATTTTTTCTTTCAGAATTTCGGACGTAACCGGGCCGATCTGCTTGTAGCGGATCACGCCGCGCTTATCGATGACGTAGGTTTCAGGAACGCCGTAGACGCCGTAGTCGATGCCGACTCTGCCATTGAGGTCGAACGCCGAGATCTGGTAAGGATTGCCCAGGCTTTGCAGCCAGGCGACGCCATCTTTGCGCTGGTCCTTGTAGTTGAGACCGTAAATCGACACCGCATTGCTTTTGGCAAGCTCCAGCAGCACCGGATGCTCCGCGCGGCAGGAAACGCACCACGAGGCCCATACATTGAGCAACCACACTTTACCGCGCATGTCCTGTTCGGAGAACGTCTTGGCCGGGTCGTGCAGCTGCGGCAACTCGAAGTGCGGCGCAGGCTTTCCGATGAGTGGCGAGGGCACTTCGCGCGGGTCGAGCGTGAGCCCCACGCCGAGCAGCACGACGAGGGCAAAGAAAATACCCAGCGGGAGAAGGTACAGCCGGGTCTTGGGCAGTGTTTCCGCAGTCATGGCACCCTCCTCAACGAACCGGTGATGGCTGTGGACCACGCGCGGCTGCTGCGTATTCCTCTTCGCGCTGGCGGCGCGCGGCGATGCGATATCTGCGGTCGGTCGCGGCAAACAGCCCGCCCAGCGCCATTACCAGGCAGCCGCCCCAGATCCAGTCCACGAACGGCTTGTGGTAAATCCGCACGAGCCAGGTTGTCGCGTTAAGTTCGTCGCCGAGCGATACATAGAGGTCGCGCGTGAAACCGGGATCGATTGCGGCTTCGGTCATCGGCATCTGCTGTACGTTGTAAAAGCGCTTTTCGGGATGAAGTGTTGTCACGCTTTTGCCGTTCCTGGTCACTTCCATCGTGGCGCGCGTCGCAACGTAATTCGGCCCGGGAACTTCGGCAACGCCGGCCAGGCGGAAGGTATAGCCGCCAACCTCGGTCGTGTCGCCCTGCTCCATGCGCACGTCCTTTTCGGTCTCGTAGCCTTTGACCAGTGTCACGCCGACGACGAACACCGCCACGCCGATATGCGCGAGCAGCATGCCGTAATAGGCGCGAGGGGTGCTGCGCAGCCGGGCCCATGCGCTGGCCCCGGTCGCGGCGTTCTTTATCCTTTCCAGCAGGTTGACCACGCTCGACGCCACAATCCACAATGCCAGCAGGAGCCCGAAGCTCACCAGCGCGCTCCAGTGGCCGAGCGTAAACGGCAGCAGCAGCGCCGTCACCAGGCTTACGGCAAAAGCCCAGCGCAGCCGCACCGCAAGCTCGGGCAGGCTCGCCTTTTTCCAGCGCGCGAGCGGCCCGACTCCCATCAGAAACAGTGCCGGCGCCATCAATGGCACGAACACGGACTCAAAATACGGCGGGCCGACCGAGAGCTTGCCCAGGCCGAGCGCATCGAGTACCAGCGGATAAAGCGTGCCGAGCATCACTGAGCCCGTCGCCACGACCAGGAATACGTTATTGGTGAGCAGCAGCGACTCACGCGACACCAGATCGAAGCTCCCCCCCAGACCGATACGTGAAGTGCGCCATGCATACAGCACCAGCGAACCACCGATGACGATGGTCAGGAACGCCAGGATGAAAATGCCGCGCCGGGGATCCGTGGCGAAAGCATGCACCGAGGTGAGCACGCCGGAACGTACCAGAAAAGTCCCGAGCAGGCTGAAGGCAAACGCGAAAATCGCGAGCAGCACAGTCCAGCTGCGAAAGCTGCCGCGCTTTTCGGTAACGGCAAGCGAGTGTATGAGCGCGGTGCCCATCAGCCACGGCATGAACGAAGCGTTTTCAACCGGATCCCAGAACCACCAGCCGCCCCAGCCGAGTTCGTAATACGCCCATCCGCTGCCCAGCGCAATGCCGAGCGTAAGGAACATCCATGCCACCGTCGTCCACGGACGGGACCAGCGCGCCCACGCGGCGTCGAGCCGGCCGGCGAGCAGCGCGGCAATGGCGAAAGCGAAGGCAACTGAGAACCCGACATACCCCAAGTACAGCATCGGCGGATGCAGCACCATGCCCGGATCCTGCAGCAGGGGATTAAGATCCCGGCCGTCGGGCGCCGCCGGCAGCAGCCGGTCAAACGGGTTCGAGGTAAACAGCATGAAGGCGAGAAATCCCACGCTCACCAACCCCATCACCCCGACGACACGCGCCACCATGTCCTGCGGCAGGTGACGGCTGAATACCGTGACCGCCATCGTCCACACCCCAAGCATCAGCGTCCACAGCAGCAGCGACCCCTCGTGCCCGCCCCACACCCCGGCAATACGGTACTGCAGCGGCAGCGCGGAATTGGAGTTGGTGGCGACATACGCCACCGAGAAATCATTATTGACGAAGGCATAGGTCAGGCAGCCGAATGCGATCGCGACAAACACGAACTGGCCCTGTGCCGCCGGGCGCGCCACGCTCATCCAGACGGTATTGCCGCGTGCAGCGCCGACGATCGGCAGAATGCCCTGCACCAAGGCAAGGGTGAGAGCAAGCGCGAGTGCAAACTGGCCAACTTCAGGTACCATCAGCGCTGACTCCCGGTTGCTGGATCGATAACAAGCGTCTGCGCCGCTGTTCCATCCTTGGCATGCGCCTGCTTGAGCGCCTCGGCCGCTTCTGGCGGCATATAGTTCTCGTCGTGCTTGGCCAGCACCTCGCTCGCCTGGAACACGCCATCGGGACCGAGGCGGCCTTGCGTGACCACGCCTTTGCCTTCACGGAACAGGTCAGGCAATGGGCCACGGTAGAGCACCGGCATGGTCTTGGCGGTGTCGGTGACGGCGAACAGCACGGTGACGCCGTCCGGCTGGCGCTTGACGCTGCCCGGCACGACCAGCCCCCCGATACGGAAAGTGCGTCCCTGCGGGACCTCGTTCGCCGCAACCTGTGTCGGCGTAAAGAAGAACACCAGGTTCTTCTGGAAAGCATTCAAAACGAGGGTGGCGGCAATGCCCAGCGCGGCAATGCCCACCGCAATCATCGCGAACCGCTTGTGTCTGGGCTTCATTGCGTCACCTGTGGCGCACGCTGCACCAGGCGCTCGACGGCGTTGCGTTTTCTCAGGATCAGCAGCGCGATCTCGGCGGCCAGCAGCATGAGCGTCACGCCAAAGGATCCCCATACATAGAGCGCGTAACCGCCCATCGCGAAAAAATCACTCCAGCTTGCCCAGATCATTTCAGCGTCCTCATATACTGCGCGACCCAATCGCTGCGGCGCTCGCGCTCCAGAATGATGCACCGTACGCGCACCAGGCCGACCGCGATGCTGTACATCCAGAACCCCAGCGCCATCACGATCATGCCGGCAAACATTGTTGCCGCCATGGTGGGGGCGCTCTTCATGCTCACCGATGACCCCTGGTGCAGCGTGTTCCACCACTGCACCGAGAAATAAATGATCGGAATGTTGACGGCGCCGGTGAGCGCGAGCACGGCGCCGGCTTTGTCGGCCCGGCGCGGATCATCGATCGCCGCCTGCAGCGCCATGAAACCGAAATACAGAAACAGCAGAATCAGCTCCGAGGTCAGCCGCGCGTCCCATACCCACCAGGTTCCCCACGTCGGCTTGCCCCACAGCGAGCCGGTCCACAGCGCGATGAACGTCATCAGTGCGCCGGTCGGAGCCAGCGCACTCGCCCACATGCCGGACAGGCGGGTGTTGAATACCAGCCCCACCCCGGCCCAGAACGCCATCAGCACGTAAAGGAACATCGACATCCAGGCCGCCGGGACGTGGATGAAAATGATGCGATACGCATCACCCTGCTGAAAGTCGGTCGGCGCCACGAAAAAGCTGAGATATAAACCTGCCAGACAAAGCACCGCTGCCGCGGCACCGAACCAGGGGGCCAGCTTTTCAGCAAGTGGGAAGAAGGTCTGAGGCGACGAGTACTTGAACCAGTTGATATTCACACGCTTCCAGTTGCGACCCGCCATTGTTTTTCCCGACGAAATCGACATTTTATCCGCAATAAGGCCAAAGTTCGTAACTATACAAGATTGGACAATCCAATTGCCAGTCGGTTGCCGCTGCGCCTACTCGGCCGATATGCGCAGCGCGGCCGCAATCGCCCATGGTGCAAAAACCGCAGCGACCACCAGAAACGCGCTCAAAACCAGGAAGTTTGCCTGCGCGCTCAACCCGGCCGATGCGATATCAACGGTGCCGGCGCCAATGATCAGCACCGGCACATAAAGCGGCAGCACCAACAATGAAAGTAAAACTCCACCACCTCGCAATCCAAGCGTAAGCGCCGCCCCGATTGCGCCGATCAGACTCAATACCGGGGTTCCTATTAATAATGATAACGTTAATACCGAAAGCAATGGTTGATGTAAATCAAACTGCAATGCCAGGACCGGGGCGATCAGGACCAGGGGCAGACCGGCGACGAGCCAGTGTGCGATCACCTTTGCCACCACGATCACACCCAGGGGAGTCGAGCTGAGCAGCATCTGCTCGAGCGTGCCATCGGCATGATCCGCGGCGAACATGCGGGTTAGCGACAGCATCGAAGCGAGCAGGGCGGCCACCCAGATTACGCCCGGCGCAATGGTACGCAGCAGGTTGGGCTCAGGACCCAGGCCCAACGGAAACAGGCTCACCACGATGACAAAAAACAGCAGCGCCGTAAGCACATCGGCACGGCGCCGCATCGCGAGCAGGATATCCCGGGCAATTACACAGCGCAGCACTGTCAGCATGTCAGGCTGACCTGGGCGTTGAGATCGATGGTAATCATGCTCGCAGCCGCGAACCGCGGCTCCTGATGCGTGGTGAGCAGAACCGCTGCGCCGCGCGCCACGTGCCGTGCAATCAGCGTCTCCATATAGTCGACGGCAGCCGCGTCAAGCGCCGTAAATGGCTCATCGAGGATCCATAGCGGCAGATGTTCGCTCAGTATCAGGCGCGCCAGCGACACCCTGCGGCGTTGGCCCTGGGACAGCACTTTCGCAGGCAGCCCTTCGCATTCAGCCAGTCCGAAACAATGCAGTGCCGCACGGGCCTGTTCGCGGTTTACCTGTTTTCCGGCCAGCGCGCATGCCACGATCAGATTCTCTGCCGCGGTAAGATCGTCTTTCACCGCACTCGAGTGGCCAAGATAGATGATGTCTTTCCAGTATTCCTCGCGCAGCGAACGGATGCTGCTGCCGTGCCAGCGCACGTCTCCTTCCGTCGGCGACAACAATCCGCACACGATGCGCAGCAGGCTGGTCTTGCCGCTGCCGTTAGCGCCCGCAATCCGCAACAATTCGCCGCCATCCAGCGAGAAATTAAGGCCACTGAACAATGTCCGGTCGCCCCGCACGCACTCGAGATCGGCTACTTCAAGCATTGACTTCGCGTCCACCACACACTCCTGCACCGCATATACATGCATCTTGTACTGCATAGGGATAAGAACGGGGGCAACCCGCATCGTCTTGGGATGCTTCAACCCGGCAATCTGACCGCATCCGGCCCGACATGGTAACTCAACAGGACGCGGTGGAGCATGGAGCCCGGAATATGCCGGCGCATATGATCTTGCGGCGGCGGATCATGGACATCGACCGGATTGCAGTCACCGCGGGAAACCACTACTCGCGTATCGGGAAAAAAGCGAGCTTGCCGGCAGGCGTCGCGCGCCCCAGGTTTCAAGAGCAGGATCGGCCGGGAGCGCGGCCGGTCCGATGTTGCGAATGCGGTTTCAAGTAATTTTGATCTAGATCAACTAATCAAAAAAAACAGCCGGGCGCCACACCCGTAGGCGTTGACTACCCATACATCTTGAGTATAGTTGCCCTGGAATACACAAGATATTGTGGTTTTATAGGAGGAGTGAAATGATGGGAACCCAATCCTTCGACGGCCTGGAAGCGCTGCAGCTGCCCAAAAGCGTGATCAAGCGCGACGGCAGCCTCAAGCCTTTCAATCACGGCAAGATTCTGTCGGCCATCCTGCGTGCCGGGCAGGCCACGGGGGAATTTTCTGCAGCAGCCGCGCGCGATATTACGGCACAGGTGCTGCGGGTCATCGCGCACCGCCATCCGACCAAGGCGCCGACGATCGAAAGCGTGCAGGACCTCGTCGAGCAACAGCTGATAGCGGCCGGTCACCTCGCTACGGCGCGCGCCTATATCGTCTACCGCGAACAGCACCAGAAACTGCGCGAAGACCGCAAGACACTGGTGGACGCTGTCACCTCGGTCAACGAGTATCTCGAGCAGCAGGACTGGCGCGTCAATGCCAATGCCAACCAGGGCTACTCGCTCGGGGGGCTCATCCTCAATGTCGCGGGCAAGGTCACGGCGAACTACTGGCTCAGCCACGTCTACCCGCCGGCAGTGGGTGCCGCGCACCGCGAAGCGGATATTCATATCCATGACCTCGATATGCTCGCCGGCTACTGCGCCGGATGGTCGCTGCGCTCCTTTCTCGCCGAAGGGCTGAACGGCGTTCCAGGCAAAGTCGAAGCGGCGCCCCCCAGGCACCTTTCGAGCGCAGTCGGCCAGATTGTCAACTTCCTCGGCACGCTGCAAAACGAGTGGGCCGGCGCCCAGGCGTTCTCCTCGTTCGACACCTACATGGCGCCCTTCATCCGCAAGGACAATCTGTCCTACGGAGCAGCCAAGCAGTGCATCCAGGAGTTGATCTATAACCTCAATGTGCCGTCGCGCTGGGGCACGCAGACACCCTTCACCAATCTCACCTTCGACCTGACGTGCCCCGAGGACCTGCGGGAACAGGTGCCGGTGATCGCGGGCGTCGAGATGCCCTTTGCCTATGGTGACCTGCAGCCCGAAATGGACATGATCAACCGTGCCTACATGGAGGTCATGATGGCGGGCGACTCCAAGGGTCGCGTATTCACATTCCCGATCCCGACCTACAACATGACGCCCGAGTTCGACTGGAATCATCCGCTGAGCGACCTGTTGTTCGAGATGACCGCCAAGTACGGCCTGCCCTATTTCCAGAACTTCATCAAATCGGACCTCAAACCCAACATGGTCCGCTCAATGTGCTGCCGCCTGCAACTCGACCTGCGCGAGCTCCTGAAGCGCGGCAACGGTCTGTTCGGCTCGGCCGAGCAGACCGGCTCGCTGGGCGTGGTAACGCTCAACTGCGCGCGCCTGGGCTATCTCTACCGCGGCGATGAAGCGCGCCTGTTGCAGCGCACGGATGAACTGCTCGAACTGGCGAAGGCGAGCCTTGAAATCAAGCGCAAGGTGATTCAGCGTCATATGGACAACGGGTTGTTTCCCTATACCAAACGCTACCTCGGCACGCTGCGTAACCACTTCTCGACCATCGGCGTGAACGGCATCAACGAGATGATCCGCAATTTCACCGCGGACGAGCACGACATCACCGCCGAATCGGGGCACCGCTTCGCCTGCCGGTTTCTCGACCACATCCGACAGCGCATCGTCGCCTTTCAGGAAGAAACTGGCCACATGTACAACCTCGAGGCCACTCCGGCCGAAGGCACGACCTACCGCTTTGCAAAAGAGGACCGCAAGCACTTTCCCGGCATTCTGCAGGCAGGCACTTCGGACCTGCCTTACTACACCAATTCGTCGCAACTGCCAGTCGGCTTCACCGACGACCCGTTCGAAGCGCTCGAGCGCCAGGAAGAACTGCAGCGCAAGTACACCGGCGGCACGGTGCTGCATCTGTACATGAGCGAACACATCAGTTCCATCTCCGCCTGCAAGACGCTGGTGCGGCGCGCGCTCGAAAACTTCTCGCTGCCCTATATCACGGTGACGCCAACATTCTCGATCTGCCCCAAGCATGGCTACCTTTCGGGCGAACACAAGTTCTGCCCGAAATGCGATGTGGAACTGATTGCCAAAAAGCGTAACGAACTGGAAGCAGCCTGATCACTTACCCGGAGGAGAAACAGCATGAATGACATGTCCCAACTGCAATCCATTGAAAAAACAATACTTTTAACCGACGAAGAACGTCAGCCCTGCGAAATCTGGACGCGCGTCATGGGTTATCACCGACCGGTCTCTTCTTACAACCTCGGCAAGAAAGGCGAATACAACGAGCGCAAATTCTTTGAGGAAAAGCGCGCCAGCCTCGGACCGGCGTAGCGCCACCCGAAGCAAGGGCATATCGAATCGTCCTTTTCAGTGACGCATCGGCCACAGAGCGCAGGCAACCTGCGCCCCGAAGAGACAGCGAACCTGCGCATCGGCGGACTCGTACCGCTGTCGATGACCGACTATCCGGGACGGCTCTCTGCAGTCATTTTCTGCCAAGGCTGTCCGTGGCGGTGCGCGTACTGCCACAATCCCCATCTGCTCGAGCGCCGCAGCGCAACCGAAATTGCGTGGCCGGACGTGCTCGCCTTTCTCGCGCGCCGGCGCGGGTTGCTCGACGCCGTCGTATTCAGCGGCGGCGAGCCGACGCTGCATGCCGGCCTGGCGGCGGCGATACGTGCGGTGAAGAGCATGAAATTCTCGGTTGGACTGCATACCGCCGGCATACATCCGCGCCGCCTCGCTGACGTGCTGCCGCTTGTAGACTGGGTTGGCATGGATATCAAAGCGCCATTTCCCGAGTATCCCCGCATCACCGGGGTGGCGGGCAGCGGCGAGCGCGCGCTGGCCAGCGCGCGTCTGATTCTTGCAAGTGGTGTCGCTCATGAATTCCGCACCACGGTGCACGCGGAACTTCTGTCGCACGACGCCATCACAGGGATCTGTGACACACTGGTTACGATGGGCGCGCGGCATTATGCGCTGCAGGAGTATCGCCCCGCGGGTTGCGCCACAGATCTGGCGTCTCTGTCTGGCGGGCACCTGCCCGGCAAGCAACTATGCGATCAGCTTGTCGCCAAATTCGATTCGATGGCGGTGCGCCGCGCATCGCCATGATTTGGGCAAAAGACCGGCTTTTTTCTTGATTCAGGTCAAACCTGGTTATCGGGCCATCGGACATACTGTTCGTTTTGCAGAATTCGTGGCAGAACGCGCCACACATAAACCGACGTTACCTCACGGCGAATCCGCAACCAACCCCGGCTCATGGCACAGGACGCGCGCATCGAACTCGTTTGTCCCGCGGGCAGCCTCCCGGCGCTCAAGGCGGCCGTGGACAATGGCGCCGACTGTGTCTATATCGGTTTCCGCGACAATACCAACGCCCGTAACTTCACCGGCCTGAACTTCGACCCGGCCGGTGCGCAGGAAGGTTTGCGCTACGCCCATCGCAAAGGAGCCAAGGTGTTCCTTGCGATCAACACCTATCCGCAGTCCGGCACTTGGGAACGCTGGACGGACTCAGTGGACGCGGCGGCCCGGCTCGGATTCGACGCCGTCATCATCGCCGACCCGGGATTGATGCGTTACGCAAGGCGCCACCATCCGCAGCTGCGCCTCCATCTTTCGGTGCAGGGATCGGCAACCAGCTATGAAGCAATCAATTTCTACCGCGAGCATTTCAATGTGCAGCGCGCAGTGCTGCCCCGTGTGTTATCGGTAGCGCAGGTCGAGCACGTGATTCAGCACACCCCGGTTGAAATAGAGGTGTTCGGCTTCGGCAGTCTGTGCGTGATGGTGGAAGGACGATGCGCGCTGTCATCCTATGCCACCGGAGAATCTCCCAACACCACCGGGGTCTGCTCGCCGGCGAAAGCAGTACGCTGGCAACAGACTCCCGCCGGTCTGGAATCCCGCCTCAATGGCGTGCTTATCGACCGATACGGGGCGAGCGAGAACGCAGCCTACCCGACGCTCTGCAAAGGACGTTTCGACGTGACCGGGGAGACCTACTACGCAATCGAAGAACCCGCCAGCCTGAACGTCCTGGAGCTGCTGCCGGATCTCGCGCGCATCGGCATCGCTGCAGTCAAAATCGAGGGGCGCCAGCGCAGTCCGGCCTACGTCGCCGCCGTTACCAGAGTATGGCGGCAGGCATTGCACGCATGCACTCACGACACCGCCAGCTACGCGGTAAGGGCCGCATGGACCGAAGAACTGGGGAAGATGTCGGAAGGCAGACACCAAACACTGGGCGCCTACCACCGGCCATGGAAATGAGCCCCGGCACATTTTATGAAATTTACGTAGCCTGCCACGGCGCGGGGGAGACGATATGAAGTTGTCGCTGGGCCCGCTGCTCTATTACTGGCCGCGGCAGGTGGTCATGGATTTTTACGAGGGAGTTGCGCGTGCGCCGGTGGATGTCGTTTATCTCGGCGAAGCCGTCTGCTCGCGCCGCCATGAACTGCGCCTGCCGGACTGGCTGGAGCTGGCGGAAATGCTGGCGACCGCGGGCAAGGAAGTGGCGCTGTCGTCCCAGGTTCTGATCGAGTCCGAGTCGGATCTCAAAACATTGCGCAAAATCACCGGCAACGGTCAATTCACGGTCGAAGCCAACGAAATGGGCGCAGTACGCCTGTTGTCCGGAAAATCCCCGTTCGTCGCCGGCCCTCATCTCAACCTTTACAACCCGCACTCGCTGGCACTGCTGGCCGAACTCGGCGCCCGTCGCTGGGTGGCGCCGCTCGAAATGTCACGCACCATGCTGCAAGATGTTTTGCGCAGCAAACCCCCGGGCGTCACCACCGAGGTATTCGCCTTCGGCAGGATGCCGCTCGCATTTTCGGCGCGCTGTTTCACCGCGCGCCGTCATGACCTGTCGAAAGACAATTGCCAATTCCGCTGTATAGAGGATCCCGACGGCCTGCAACTGAACACCCGCGAAGGCCGGCCGTTCCTGGTCTTCAATGGCATCCAGACACAATCGGCGCAGACCTACAATCTGATTCGCGAACTCGATGAGCTGTCCCGACTCGGCGTCGACGTGCTGCGCATCAGTCCGCAGTCGGAGAACACGATCGAGATCGTCAATCTCTTCCGGCAATGCCTGGACCGGTCGATCAGCGCAGACCTGGCGGCACAGAAAATGGAAAACCTGATGCCCGGTCGCGCGTGCAACGGTTACTGGCATGGCAAGCCGGGGCTCGATCAGGTTGCTGCTTCAAACCCGGCCTGAGCAATCATGTACTACGGCGAGCGGCTTAACGGCAGTACCCACCTGATAGGGACGGTGCTTGCGGCAATAGGCGCCGCCGTGCTGGTGGTGCTTGCCGCGCGTCAGGGCGACCCGTGGAAAATTGTCAGTTTCAGCATCTACGGGGCAATGCTGCTGGCGCTCTACACCTTGTCCACGCTCTACCACAGCACCCGCGGCAGAGTGAAAGACGTGTTCCGGAAACTGGATCACTGCTCGATTTACCTGCTGATTGCGGGCACCTACACTCCGTTTACCCTGGTCACTCTGCGTGGCGCCTGGGGCTGGTCGCTGTTCGGAGTGATCTGGGGACTGGCGGCCCTCGGCATAGCCCAGGAAGCATGGCTGGCCAAAGGTCCCAGGATCCTTTCGCTGATCATTTATATCCTGATGGGCTGGCTCAGCGTGATTGCAGTCAAGCCGCTGATTGCGGCGTTGACGCCCGCTGGGTTCGCCTGGCTTGCAGCGGGCGGCCTGTTTTTTACCGGCGGCATCATTTTCTACGCGCTCGACGAGAAGCTGCGGCACGGGCACGGCATCTGGCATGTGTTCGTGCTGGCAGGCAGCGCCAGTCATTACTTCGCGATACTGCTTTATGTGGCCTAGCTTGAACTGCAGCGCGAACTCGCAGCCGGTCTCCGTTGACGTCGTCGATACCGGCCTTGACAGCGGCATCCATAACGCCGCCG
>Ga0153916_10001447_pt1 | contig 17025 bp, 16 predicted proteins | sample Opewatmetagenome_FD_109642 | JGI IMG/M metagenome (GOLD analysis project Ga0153916, IMG submission 109642) | Freshwater wetland microbial communities from Ohio, USA - Open water 3 Core 3 Depth 4 metaG | ecosystem: Environmental > Aquatic > Freshwater > Wetlands | place: USA: Ohio, Lake Erie... | reverse complement strand
TACGCGTTCGCGACCGGGCAGCCGCTTGCGATCGCCGACGTCGCGACCGATCCGCGCTTCGAACGCGAGACCGCTGAACGGACCGGTTACGTGCCGCGCTCCGTGCTGGCCGTCCCGCTCGTCGATGAGGAGGGGATCATCGGGGTGATGGAGTGGCTCGATCGGCTCGATGGCGCGCCGTTCGACCTTACCGACCTGGAGGTCGCGACCCGCGTCGCCGCAGCGGCCACGGCCACCGCCCGCGCGACCCTGCTGGACCAGGACGCCGCCCGGCTGCTGCGGGGGGCGCTGGCCGCATTGGCGGCCGGCCCGCCAGCCGATGGGTCGCCGGCCCTCCACCGCGATGCGATCGAGGCGCTCGTCGCGGAGGCGACTGGACGGCTTGTCGGCGACGATCCGCTCTGGCGCCTGGCCGACAGGATCGGGCAGCTGCGAGCCGCCGATCCAGCTGACGTCGACCTTGCAGTGGATTGGCTTGACGCCCTGCTTGCCCGAACCCGACGGAGAATCCGGTCAGGCCGGCGCCCGCGTGGCTGATCGACAGGTCTTGGCTGATCGCACGCTTCCGGCCTGGAGCGACGCCTTCGCGGCCCCGGCCCGAGCGCGGCTGACGCGGGAACGACCCTTCGGGACGATGGACCGCCAGGCCGTGTTCGGCGACAGCCAGGGTGCCGGGGTCACCGTTGCGATCATCGATTCCGGCGTCGAGCCGGATCATCCCGCCGTCGGCGGTCGGCTCGCTCGCAGCCTCAAGGTCGAGCCGGGCGACGACGGTCCGCGGGTCGTCGACGACCACGACCGGGCCGACCTCGTCGGCCACGGCACGGCCTGCGCCGGGATCATCCATGCGATCGCGCCGGCCGCGGACCTCGTCTCGATCCGGGTGCTCGGAGCCGACAATCGTGGCGGCGGGCCCTCCTTCGCTGCGGCCATCGAGTGGGCGATCGGCCAGGGCTTTGGCGTCGTCAACCTGAGCCTGTCGTCACGAAGCGAGGCCATGGCGGAACGCTTCCACGAGCTGGCCGACCAGGCGTACTTCGCCAACATGCTGCTCGTGTCGGCCGCCAACAACGTCGTCGGGGCGTCCTACCCGTCGCTCTTCGCGGCCGTGGTCTCGGTGGCGGCACACGACGCCGGCGATCCCGACGTCTGGTTCTACAACCCGGCGCCCCCGGTCGAGTTCGGTGCCCATGGACTCGATGTTGACGTCGCCTGGCGGGGCGGGACCCGGATCCGCGCGACCGGCAATTCCTTCGCCGCGCCGCACCTCGCTGGACGGGCGGCGCTGATCCGCGCTCGCTACCCCGACGCCAGCCCGTTCGAGGTCAAGGCGATGCTGGCGGCCACGGCCACGGACCCCCGTGCGACGGCGGACCAGGCAGGGCCCCGGGACAGCCGGACATGAAGACACCGCCCGGGAGGATCGGGCGGTGTCTTGCTCGTTGATTGCCCCCCAGCGGGTCAGCGGCCCTTGTCGTGGTCCTCGTCGACTGTCGGCAGGGCTTCCCCGCCGTGGCCGGCGCCACGCTTCAGGAAGTCCGCCGGCGGTGCCGGCATCGGGAACAACCCATGACCCTGGACGTCGTTGCTGACATCGATGAACTGCTCACCTGGCGTCCGCTGCCGCGGGTCGACCAACCCCTCCTTCGGAAGCTGGATTCGCTTGTTCGCCATCGCCTTGTTCCCCTTCTCACCGCGCTCAGCACGGCTTTGTTGTCCGATACCCTAGCGGGTCTGCTCAAGCCAGCCCAGCGCCCGCCTGACGGCCGTCCTGTCGGCTAGCCGACAGCCGGCTCGTCGTGATAGGTCCGCGCCAGTGCCTCCACCGCCGGTCGGGGTGTGCGCAGGTCGCGGAGGGCCTCCTGGTCGAGCCCGGACAGGCGCGGCCGGTCGGCACCGGTCGTCCGGCCCAGTCGCTCGGTCAGGGTGCTCATGAACAGGGAGCTGAGCGCCGGCACGTCCATGAGGGCTCGCAGGGTGGTCGCCGGAACCTCAAGGAGCGTCGACGCCTCCTCGGCCAGGACGTTCGACGTCCGCGGGCTGCCGGTGAGCGCGGCGATCTCGCCGAAGAAGTCGCCCGTGACCATGGTGGACAGGGAGCGGTAGCCACCGTCCTCCTCGGGAACGCCGGCGACGAGTCGGCCGGACAGGACAAAGTAGGCCGAATCGCTGGCGTCGCCATGCTTGATCACGGCCGTCCCCGGCTCCACCTCGCGAACGGTCGCGTCGTCGATGAAGGCCTGCCGGCGGGCGTGGTCCAGCCCGGACAATGCCGTCAGGTGGCCGGCCAGCAGGTCGAAGTCGGCCATGACGGCCGGCCTGACGAGGGCGGCGGTCTCGGCACTCGGTGCCGTGCGCAGCAGCTGGATCGCGCGTCGCCACTCGGCGGCCGGTCGCCCGAGCCCCGGCATGACCTGGGCCAGGCCGGCCGATCCGATCAGGATGCACGAGGCCAGGATGATCAGGAGCCGGATGTCGAGGACGTCCGCCAGCCCGGCCGCGACCATGCCGAACAGGAACAGGATGTCGCGTGTGACGAAGAAGGCGCTGAACACCCTGCCGCGGAACTCGCGCGGCGTGTTGCGTTGAAGGATCAGCGAGCGCGAGATGGACGACGGCGGCTGCATGAAGCCCGACAGCATCACGTAGAAGATCGCGAAGTAGATGTTCTGGGCGGTCCCGTAGAAGATCCCCGCCACGCCCATCGCCGCCAGGCTCATCACGATCCAGGTGCCGGGGGCCAGTCGCTCGATGTACTTGGCCATGATCAGGCTGCCGGCCACGAACGCCAGCGACGTCAGGCCTTCCTGCAGCCCGTACTGGAACTCCGTGCCGCCCAGCGTCTTGACGGCGAACGGGAGCAGCAACACGTTCCACAGCCCGAACGCGAAGAGCACCGGGGCGAACACGAGCAGCGTCGAGCGCAGGATCGGCGTGTTGAGCAGGGTCCGGATCCCCGCCCGGAGGTTGTCGACGACCGCCCGCACGTTCGTCGCCTCCTGGGCGGCGTTCGGGGCGATCCGCACGAACACGATGCAGGCGGCCGAGAAGATGAACGTCGCGGCATCGAACCAGAAGGCGAGGTCCAGGCTGATCGAGGCGAGCAGGCCCGCTGCCGCGAAGCCGATCGCCGTCGAGCCGAATGAGCTGATCGACAGGAAGGCGTTTGCGGACGCCAGCTCTTCCTCCGACGCGACATCGGGCAGGACGCTCTGTTCGGCTGGATCGAAGAACTGCTTGACGCCGCTCGCGATCAGCACGATCAGGTAGAGGAAGGCGACGTTGAACGAGATCAGGAACGGGATGCTGGCGACCAGAGCCGCCCGGATCAGGTCGGTCGCGATCATGATCCGCTTGCGGTCGTAGCGGTCGACCACGACGCCGGCCAGCAGGCCGACGACCAGGCTCGGCACCGCGGTCGCCATCAGCATCAGGCCGACGCTGAGCGCCGATCCCGTGACCCGGTAGACCAGGATGCCGGCGGCCAGGTCGGTCAGCGACGACCCCACGGTCGAGACCAGCTGGGCGACCCACAAGAGCGAGAAGTCGCGCTTGCGGAAGACGGCGAACATGGACGAGGCCGGCGCCGTGGCGGCGGTCAAGCGATCCTCCCTGCGATCCCCCGAGGGCGTTCGGGGAGTCTAGCCGTCCCGGGTGGCGACGGTCACGCCTTCCCGCAGCAGGAGATTGCGCTTCATCGCGAGGCGATGGGTCAGGTCGCCCCAGCGATCGCCGCCCCAGCCGCCCAGGGTTCCGTCCGCCGCGATGACCCGATGGCAGGGGATCAGGAACGAGATGGGATTCCGCCCAAGGGCTCCTCCCACGGCCCGCGCAGCCCGCGGCGCACCGACCCGTCGAGCGACCTCCCCGTAGCTCGCTGTCTGGCCCCACGGGATCGCGGCGACGACGCCCAGGACGCGACGGTCCCAGGCCGGCCGGTCCACCAGGTCGAGCGTGACGTCGGACTTTGAGTGGCGCCCGGCAAGGAATTGCTCGACGGCCTTGACGCCGCCGGCGAGGTGCCGCTCGCGGCGCCCGAACGAGCGGCCGGTCGTCGCGGCGACGACGCGCCCACCCAGCCGTCGGACCAGCGCCTCGTCGAAGGCCGTTTCCGTCATCAGCCACTCGATGGCGACGACGCCTCGGTCGGTGGCCGCCACGTGCACCGGCCCCCAGGGACCGGCCAGCGTGCTCCTGATCGCGACGGGGTCGTCCATCGCGCGAGTGTGATCCTGCGCGGGCGTCAGGACAAGATGGCGGAACCAGCCGATGCGGCGTGGAACCCACGCAAGCGGAGGGCGTTCGAGACGACCGTCACCGAGGAGAGCGCCATCGCGCCGGCAGCGAGGATCGGGTCGAGCAGGATCCCGGTGAACGGATACAGCACGCCCATCGCGACAGGGATCAGGATGGTGTTGTAGGCGAAGGCCCAGAACAGGTTCTGCCGGACGTTGTTCATCGTCGCCCGCGACAGGGCGACGGCGGTAACAAGGCCGCGCAGGTCGCCACTCATCAGGGTCACGGCGGCGGCGTCCATCGCCACGTCGGTGCCCGTGCCCATGGCGATGCCGACGTCTGCCGACGCCAGCGCGGGCGCATCGTTGATCCCGTCACCGACCATCGCCACCAGCCCGTGGCCCTGCATGCGTTTGACCGCGGCGGCCTTCCCGTCGGGTCGAACGTCGGCCAGGACGACCTCGATGCCGGCCATCCGGGCGATCGCCTCGGCGGTCCGCCGATCGTCACCCGTCAGCATCGCCACCTCGATTCCCAGCTGCCGGAGTTCGCTGACCGCACCCGCGGACCCGGGCTTCAGCGTGTCGGCGACGGCGATCGCGGCCGCGATCCGACCATCGAACGCGACGAGGACCGACGTCTTCCCGTCGGCGGCGAGCGCATCGGCGGCCGGCCGGATCGCAGCGAGGCCGATCCCCATCGCCTCGAGGAAGGCCGGCCGCCCGACGATGACGTCGATGCCCTCCACGGTGGCGCGTATCCCGTCCCCGGCGGTCGCCTCGAACGCGGTCGCCACCGGGAGCTCGAGGCCGCGCTTGTCGACGGCCTCGAGCACGATCGCCTCCGCGATCGGATGTTCCGATCCGCGCTCGGCCGCGGCGACCACCCGCAGCACGTCGGCCGGGTCCGTCCCACCGTCCGCCAGGACGATGTCCGTGACTCGGGGCTTGCCCTCGGTCAGGGTTCCGGTCTTGTCCAGCACGACCGTCTTCACCGAGCCGAGCCGCTCGAGCGCCTCGGCATTGCGGAACAGGACGCCGGCCTCGGCGCCCTTGCCCGTCCCGACCATGATCGAGGTGGGCGTGGCGAGGCCCAGCGCGCACGGGCAGGCGATGATCAGCACCCCGATCGTGTTGAGCAGGGCGAGGTTGAAGGCCGGTTGGGGACCGGCGACCAACCAGATGACGAAGGTGAGTGCCGCCAGGCCGAGCACGGCCGGGACGAAGTAGCCGGTCACGACGTCGGCGAGCCGCTGGATCGGAGCCCGCGAGCCCTGGGCCTCGGACACCAGCCGGATGATCCGGGCGAGGACCGTGTCCGATCCGACTCGCGTCGCGCGGAACGTCAGCGTTCCAGATGTATTGAGCGTCGCGCCGATCACCAGGTCGTCGAGCCGCTTGGAGACTGGCATGCTCTCGCCGGTGACCATGCTCTCGTCCACCGCCGAGGCACCGTCCGTGACCACGCCGTCCACCGCGATCGTCTCGCCCGGGCGGACGCGGACCAGGTCGCCGACGGCGACGGCCTCGATCGGGAGGTCCACCTCGGTGCCACCGCGGACGACCCGCGCCGTCCGCGGCGCCAGGCCGATCAGTCTTCGAATGGCTTCCGACGTGTGGGTCTTCGCCCGCGCCTCGAGGAAGCGGCCGAGCAGGATGAGGGTCACGATCGCGGCCGCCGTGTCGAAGTAGAGCGGCAGCTCGCCGCCCTTCGCGCCGATCCCGGCGGCTCGGAAGAAGTCGGGCACGAGCATGGTCGCGACCGAGTAGCCGTAGGCCGCCGTCGTCCCGACGGCGATGAGCGTGTCCATGTCGGCGCTTCGGCGGCGCAACCCCTGCCAGGCGCCGACCAGGAACGGCCATCCTGCCCAGAACTGGATCGGCGTCGCGAGCGCCAGCTGGAAGAGCGGCTCCGAGAGGAGCGCCGGCAGGCCGTGCGCCACGGTCATCCGGGCCAGGCCACCCAGGATCGGGAGCGTCAGTACGGCCGAGACGATCACCCTTCGTCGGAGCGAGGCCAGGTGACGCGCTGCCGCCGCATCGCGATCCGAGCGGGCCTCGGCGACCTGTTCGATGGCAGCGTCATGGGCATCGCTCGCCAGCTGATCCAGCCGGGCCACGTAGCCGGCCGCATCCACCGCCGCCGCAAGATCGACCGGCGCGATGCGGGACGGGTCGAAGCGTACGGTGGCCGTCTCCGTCGCCAGGTTGACCTCGGCTCCGTCCACCCCGTCGACCTTCTGCAGGAAGCGGGTGATCCGGTTGACGCATGACGCGCACGTCATCCCTTCGACCGGGAACGAGATGATCTCGATGGGTGTGGTCGTGGCGGTCATTCGCTCCAGCTCGTTTCCGGGAGTGATACTCCCAGGGAGTATCCTCGCACGGTTGGACGTCTCCTGTCGAGTGACCAATAGCCCCTACACTTCGGGACCATGCATGACCATCGGCCTGATTCAGGCGCGGATCCCCGAGACCTGCCCGGCCCATTCCGCCATCGCGTCGAGATCGTGGTGCGGATGGCCGACACGGACGCCATGGGCCACGTCAACAACGCGGTCTACCTGACCTACTGCGAGATGGGTCGTATCCACTACTGGACGGACGTCACCGATGAGCCGATCGCCCTCGGAACCGAGGGCGCCGAGAGCCTGATCCTGGCCGAAGCCCGGATCACCTATCGAGCCCCCGCCTTCCATGGCGAGGTGGTCACCGTCGAGACGCGCGCCCGCCACATCGGCCGCTCGTCGTTCACGCTGGAGCACCGGTTGCTGGCCGCCGTCCCGGGTGCGACACCGCGCCTGGTCGCTGTGAGCGAGTCCGTGGTCGTTCGATACGACTACACATCTGAACGCCCGGTCGCGCTCTCGGCGGGTCACATCGCCGCGATCGAAGCGTATGAGGGACGCCCGCTTCGCGAGCCGCGCGCCCAGCCGATCGGCTAGTCGACGACCCGGCGGAAGACGGCCACGGCATTCTGGCCGCCGAACCCGAAGCCGTGGATCGCGACGGTCTCGACCCTGGCCGGACGGGCGACGAGCGGCACGTAGTCGAGGTCGCACTCGGGGTCCGGGGCGTGGAGGTTTGCCGTGGGTGGAATGACCTGGTCGCGGATCGCGCCGATCGCCGCCAGCGCCGAAGCGATCCCGGCGGCACCCACCAGGTGGCCGATCATCGATTTGGGCGAGCTGATCGGGACCTTGCGAGCATGTGCCCCGTAGGCCGCCTTGATCGCCTTGGTCTCGGTGGCGTCGTTGAGTTGGGTCGCGGTGCCGTGGGCCACGATGTAGTCGATCTCGTCGGGAGCGACGCCGGAATGCTGCAGGGCGAGGGTCATCGCTCGAGTCTGGCCGCGCCCGGTCGGATCCGGCGCGCTGATGTGGAACGCATCGGCGGTCAGGGCGCCACCGAGCACCTCCGCGATCGGGGTCGCACCTCGGGCCCTGGCGTGTGCCAGTGACTCGACGACCGCCACGCCGGCGCCCTCCCCGAGCACGAACCCGTCGCGTGTGGCATCGAACGGCCGCGAGGCCGTCTCGGGTGAATCGTTGCGTTTCGAGAGCGCCGTCATGTTCGACAGGGCGGCGACGCCCATCGTGTTGATCGGGGCTTCCGAGCCGCCCGCCAGCACGACGTCGCACTCGCCGGTCTGGATCAGTCGCAGCGCGTCATGGAAGGCGATCACCGACGTCGCACAGGCGGCGACCTGGGTGATGACCGGACCGCTGAGTCCGTACTCCATCGACAGCATGCAGGCCGCCATCGAGCCCGACAGCGCCGGGACGGCGAACGGGCTGACGAACCGCGACCCCTTGCTGTCGTAGACGTGCGTTCCATCGATGATCTGCTCGACGCCGCCGCCGCCCGTGTTCAAAACCACGCCGATCCGGTCGCGCTGCTCCTGGCTCATGGCCGCAAGATCGAGCCCGGAGTCGGCGACCGCCTCCTTGCCGGCGGCCATCGCCAGGTGGATGAAGCGGCTCATCCGGCGGGCCATCTTGGGGTCCATCACGGTCGCTGGGTCGAAGCCGATCACCTCGGCGGCGATCCGCACCTCGTGGCCGGTCGTGTCGAAGCTGGTGATCAGCCGGGTCCCGGTCACGCCGGCTTTGAGGTTCGCCCAGTAGGTCGGGAAATCGTTGCCGATCGGCATGATGGCCCCAAGGCCGGTCACGACCGCTCGGCGGGCAGGATCCTGTTCAGGCAATTGGTCCTCCCCGCAGGGCGGTCAAGGCCAACCCGGCAAAGGTTAGGAGCCGCACGGGCTCATCGCACGATCGGCAGGCCGCGATTGTAGCCGGGTCCGGAAGACGCGGGCAGGTTGGTCCGCCGTTGGTGGGTTCCACCATCGGCGCCGGAGACACCCCCTCCGACCATCGCCCTTGGGTCATAAGCATCACCCTGGGTGATAGCGCCACGCGAGGCTTCCAGCGATACGTGGCAGATACGCGCGCGTTGAGCGCTTTGCGCTGGAATACGCCCATGCCATACGACCTTCGCGACCAGCCGACGGCGGTCGAGGACGTGATCCTTCATCTCGGGGTCGACCTTCGCAACACGCGGCTCTCGGCGCTTGAAACGCAGACGCATCTGAGCCGAATCGCCGGTGTGAGCCAGGCGATGTGGTCGATGGTCGAGAACGGGATCGCCGAGGGTGTGCGCCTGGAGATGCTGGCCCGGATCGCCGTGTCGATGGGCCTCGATCTCACGTTCCGGCGGTGTACGCATCCAGCTGGCACCGGCCGGCGTCCGCCCAACGGTCGAACCAGGCGGACGTTCGGGGCTACCCGGGTTCCCGGGACGAGACGGCTCGAGCCGGGACCAGACTGGGACGAGCGCGACACGGACTGACGTCTCCCGTCGCGATCGATTCGTATCACCCAGGGTAATTTCGATTATCCAAGGGCGATGGACGGAGACATGGTCCATGGCGGCCTGGCCGCCCGGCCACGGGTCGCTGCGCAGCGGAGGTGTCTCAGTCGCCGTCGTAGCGCTTGAAGATGACGGCGCCGTTGTGACCACCCAAGCCGATGTTGTTGGAGAGGGCGTAGCGGATTGGCATCGACGCCGTCTCGCTCACCACCCAGAGATCGCAGTCGGGATCCGGGTCCCGGTAGTTGATCGTTGCCGGCACGCACTGTTCGGCCACGGACTTGACCGTGGCGAACGCCTCGAACGAACCGGCGGCGCCCATCATGTGGCCGGTCATCGACTTCGTGGCGCTGATCGCCAGCGATCGCTTCGATCCTGTGGCGCGCGACCCGAAGACGGTCCAGATCGCCTCCGCCTCGCGCTTGTCGCCGAGCGGGGTTGACGTCCCGTGCGGATTGATCACGTCGACCTCGTCGGCCGGTACCCCACGTCGCTCGAGGGCCATCTTCATCGCCCGAGCCGCGCCGACGCCGGCCTCGATCGGCTGGATCATGTCCCAACCGTCCGCCGCCGATCCGTAGCCGACGACCTCGGCGTAGATCCTCGCTCCGCGTGCTTTCGCCAGCTCGAGGTCCTCGAGGAAGAGCGAGCCAGCCCCCTCGCCCAGCACGAACCCGTCACGGGTCAGGTCGAATGGGCGGGACACGGTCTCCGGGCCCTCGCCCGGCCGCGGCATCCCCATGCCGCGCATGTTCGAGAACCCGGCGTGGCCGACCTCGAGGAGCGGCGCTTCGGTCGAGCCGCTGATGACCGCGATGCAATCGCCGCGCCGGATCGCCTCGGCGGCCTCGCCGACGTTGTGCGTCCCGGTCGCGCAAGCTGACACGACGCACATGTTGTGGCCGATGGCGCCGGTTTCGATGGCGATCATGCCCGAGCAGCTGTCGGTCAGGGCATTGGCGATGAACGTGGGGCTGACGGCCCGCGGGCCACGGCCGTGCAAGGTGGCGTAGTTGTCGATCATCAGCGTCTGGCCGCCGGCCCCCGAGCCGAAGATCACGCCGACCTCGGTTCGATTCTCGTCTGTCAGCTCGAAGCCAGAGTCGGCCAGCGCCTGCTTCGCCGCGGCGACGCCGAAATGGAGGCTCGACTCGCTGCGGCGGGCCGCCTTGGCGTCCATCCAGTCGGACGCCGTGAAGTCGCGGACTTCGCCTGCCAGCTTGGCTTCGTACGGGGTCGTGTCGAACTTCGTGATGGGTCCGAGGCCGGACACACCGTTGACCAGGTTTGACCAGACGGTGGCGACGTCGTTGCCGACGGGGCTGATGACGCCGAGGCCGGTGACGGCGATGCGACGATCGTAGTCGGGCTTGCGCAAGGTGCGGTACTCCTTCGGGCGGGCGAGTCAGGCCGGGGCGGTGGCGAGGTCGAGGAGGCGGGAGGCCGACGCCGGGTCGTCGGCCGGGATCAGCTCGGCGTCCGGGACGATCCGTTTGATCAGGCCGGTGAGCACGCGACCGGGGCCGATCTCGACAAAGGTCATGACCCCGTCGGTCGCCATCCCCTCGACGATCCGGATCCAGTCGACGCCGGCCGTCAGATGGTTGACGAGCTCGGAACGGCAGCTCTCCGCGGTTGCCAGCGGGTGGCCGTCGGCATTGGCCAGCAAGGCGGGCTCGGGATCGTGGAAGGTCACGCCGGCGAGCGCCCGGCGCATGCCCTCGGCCGCCTCGGCCATCAGCGGGGAGTGGGCCGCCACCGAGACCGGCAGGACGATGGCGCGCTTCGCGCCCATCGATCGGGCGAGCTCGGCTCCGGTTTCGATCGCGGCGCGCTCGCCCGAGACCACGACCTGGCCGGGCGCGTTCCGGTTGGCCACGACGAACACGCCGGACGCCGAGGCGGCGGCGACCAGCTCGGGGAGCCGCGCATCGTCGAGCCCGATGAGCGCCGCCATCGCCCCGTCACGCCCCTGCCCCGAGGCCTGCATCAGGCGACCGCGCTCACGCACGAGCCGGACACCGTCCTCGAGCGAGATGGCTCCGGCCGCCACGAGCGCTGAGTACTGGCCCATCGAATGGCCCGCGGCGAACCTGGGGGTCGGTGGCGCGTGGCCGTCGGCCGCCCATCGCTCGCGAAGCGCCGCCAGGATCGCGATCGAGGTCGCCAGGAGGGCCGGCTGCGCGTTCTCGGTGAGGTCGAGCTGCTCGGCCGGGCCGTCCCAGGCGAGCGCGCTGATCGGTTCGCCGAGAGCGCGGTCCGCCGTGGCGAAGACCGCGGCCGCCGCGGGAGATGATTCGGCCAGCGCGCGACCCATGCCGACGGACTGGGATCCCTGCCCAGGAAAGACGAACGCGAACGAGGTCATCGTGCGGAGAGTAGGCGCCCGGGCGCCGGGTTCCGAGGGACTCGCATGCACGGTTGCATACGTCATGCCTTCGCTCGTACCCTTTGACCGTGCCCACCGACCGCCCCAACGGCCACCATCCGACGCGCCCCGCGCCGGTTCGATCGATCGCCAGGCGGTTCGAGGCCGACCTGTCAGCGCCGGTCCTGGCCGCCGGCAACCGCCTGCCCAACGTCCGCCAGATCAGCGAGCGGGTGGCGATGGGTCGCGCCCTCTGGCGCGAGCTCGTGATCGGCTTTGCCGGCCAGCTCGGGGAGCTGCATCTCGGGTTCACCCAGCTCGCCGGCCTCTACGTGCTGGCCGATGGCAGCACGCTGACCGTCGGCGAGCTGGCGGAGGCGATCGGCCGCTCGCCGTCGGCCACCAGTCGCCTGGTCGACGGCCTCGTTCGGCGCCGGCTCGTCGAGCGCCACCAGGAGCCGGAGGACAAGCGGCAGCGGACCCTCCGGCTGACACCGCGCGGTCATGCCATCCTGCGCGTCGTCGATCGTGCCCGGGCCGAGCAGTTCCTGGCGGCGGTCCGGCCGCTCCCGACCGCGGAGCGGGCGATCGTGGCGATGGGCGTGGCCGCCCTGGCGACCCATGCCATCTCACGGCGCGGCCGGCTGATCCGGACGCCGCGCGAGTAGCCCGCCCCTAGATCGTGCGGCGCCGTCGGGCGAGCAGCAGGCCCCCCGCCACGAGCACGACGAGCAACGCGACGGCGGCCGCGACCGGCGTGGCGTCGGTCGCGGCCGCCGGGGTCGCAGGGGCGGGTTCCGGAGACGCGGCGATGCTCGACGGGGCCGGCGTGGCGACGAGGGCCAACGATGCATCCGCCGACTCGGACGGCGCCACCGACACCGATGGCACCGGTGACGGGCCGGCGCTGGCGGGGGTCGTCGCGGTTGCCGTGGGGGTGGGGGCCGTGGTCGACGCCGGCTTGACGGTTGCGCCGGCGGTGGGCTTCGGGGAGGGTTTGGGGGTCGGCTTCACGGTCGGCCGAACTGTCGGCCCGGGCGTCGCGGCCGCGGCCTTGACCACGATCGTGCCGGTCATCAGGCCCGGGTGAACGACGCAGTAGTACGCGTAGGTGCCCGCCTTCGTGAACGTGAACTGGAACGACCCTCCCGGGTCCGTGATGCCCGAATCGAACAGGCGGTCACGCGATGTTACCGAATGGGGATCGCCCGAGAAGCTCCAGCGAACGACATCGCCGACGGTGATCGTCCTGGACGCCGGCGTGAACTGGTAGTCGTCGACGGCGACCGAGGCCGTGGCGGCCCGGGCCGATCCTGGCGAGAGCAGGCCGCCGGCGACGATGGCGACGGTGAAGACGCCCAGCGCAAATGGTGCGACGTCCCGTCGCGTGGTGTGTCTGGTCATGGGTGGTGATACGACGGGCGCGCCGAGTCGGTTTGGCGATCGTTCCTCAGCCGCAGAAGCGGCGAACCACGTCGTACAGGACCGGCAGGCCCCAGCGCAGGGCATCGACCGAGACGCGCTCGTCCACCCCGTGGAAGCGCTCGAGGAATCGCTCGTCGGGATCCAGCAGCAGCGGCGAGAAGCCGTACGTCGGGACGCCGAGACGCTGCGTCTGCTTGGCGTCCGTGGCGAATGGGACCATGGCCGGGAGGGGGATGGCCGCAGGGTCGTGCTCCACGATCGTCGACACGAGCAGGTCGAACAGCGTTCCGTCGGCCGGGGCCTCGACCGGCGGCCCGAACACGAAGAGCTCGATGTCGCAGGCGGCGGCGAGCTCTGGTCCGAGTCGCTCGAGCAGGGTGGTTCGCATCTGCGCTTCGCTCGTGCCGGGCAGGATCCGGCAATCCACCTCGACGACGGCTTCGCCCGGGATCACGTTGTACTTGATCCCGGCGTGGATCACATCCGGGCTGATCGTGTCGCGCAGCAGCGCGCTGAGCGCGCGGGCGTACATCGGATCGCACGCGGCCGTCAGCGAGGCCGCAGCCTCGGCCGCTGTCGCGTGATCGTCGGATGCGAGGCCGCGAAGGATTCGCGCACTCGCCGGCGGCATCGCCGATGCGGCCATCTCCAGGAAGCGCGCCATCACCGGCGTGACCCGGCTGGGCTCGGGCGGGGCGAGCCTGGCGATCACCTCGGCGGCCAGCACCGCCGCGTTGTCCGGGCGAGGCATGGAGCCGTGTCCCCAGGTGCCGCGGACGGTGATCCGGTAGGCGGCATAGCCCTTCTCCGCCACCTGGATCGGGTAGAGCCGGCGCCCGCCGACGGTGACCGTCACCCCGCCGCATTCGTTGACCGCACCGGCTGCGCGCAGCCAGTCGGGTCGGTGGTCGACGATCCACTTCGCACCGGCCGTCCCGCCGGCTTCCTCGTCCGCCGTACAGGTGAAGAGGAGGTCGCGGCGGAGTCCGGGGATCGGGTCGCCGGCTGGATCGAGGCCGGCGGCCCGGGCCTGGTCTGTCAGCAGCCTGACCACGCCCAGCTCCATCGCGACCATGCCCTTCATGTCCACGGTGCCGCGACCGTAGACATAGCCGTCGCTGAGATCGGCCGCGAAGGGGTCGTGCGTCCAGCGGTCGGGGGGAGCCGGGACGACGTCGAGGTGCGAAAGGAGCAGGAACGGCTCACCGCCGCTCCCGTCACCTCGAAGGCGGACATGGACCGAGCCGCGCCCCGGAACCGGCTCGACGATCTCAGGCTCGAGGCCCGCCTCCTGGAGGAGGCCGGCGACGTACCGGGCGGCGACCAGCTCACCGTCGGGAGCCTCGGGAGGCGGCGGGTTGATCGAACGGATCCTGATCAGGTCTCGGAGCGTCTCGATCAGCCGCGCGTGGGCGACCTCCCATGTCATCGCGTCGAGCTCGCGCGACGGCGCGCCGGCCCGGGTCGTCACGCGGCGCCCGCCAGGAGCACGCTCAGGACCGCCCCGATGATGAACCCGCCGAGGATGAGCCCCGCGACCATGGCCAGCAGCAGTCGGCCGTAGAAGCGTTCCTCGCGCCGACCGACCTCGGGCTGCGGGTCCCGGCCGCCCGCGATGTACGGTGCCGCCAGGCCACGCGCACGAGCGTGCTGGTTGCGGACCTCATCGTAGGCTTCGGGGTCCGGCGGCAGCTGTGCCGGGCCGTCGCCGTGTTCGGTCGTCACCTCTCCATCATGCCGCCGAATGGCCGGCCTCGCATCGACACCAGGTCCGGCAGCGGTCGAAAGCCGAGTTGTGTGTTGATGGCGCGCATCGGAGCGTTGTCGACGTCGTTGCCCGTCTCGAGCGCCTCGAGCCCGTTGGCGATCGCCCAGCCGATGGTCGCCCGCTTCAGCGCTCCCGCGACCCCGCGCCCGCGCCAGTCGCGGACGACCGCGGTCATGTCGTGCCAGGCGACGGACCGGCTACCGGGGATCATCATCAGGCTGGCATATCCGATGACCCGTCCGGTGGCCGCCTCGAGCGCGACCACGAAGGCATCCGCCGGGATGGCCGGCCGGTCGACGTCGCGCGCCCGGAACTCGTCGAGGTCTCCGGCCGAGTCCGGCTCCTCGCCGCCGGGGATGTCGGGGAAGGCTTCCAGGGCCACCGCGTGCACCCCATCGACGAGGTCGGGCCGCTGCGCCAGCGTGGTCAATTCGACGCCTGTCGGCGGCTCGACCGCCGGGGGGACGATCCCCGCCAGGTCCAGGCGGACCAGCTTGGCGCGCTCGTACTCGCTGAAGCCGCGGCGGACGAGGAACTCGATGCCTTCCGGCCGGGCCTCGGCGGCCGGGACGTGCAGCCAACCCTTGCCCGCCGCGCGAGCACGATCCGAGACGGCGGCCAGGAGCTGCCCGCCGATGCCCTGTCGCCGGACGTCGGGCAGCACGGCGATCGTCGCCCACAGGCCGTCGAACTCGGGTGGATGCATGTAGATGCGGCCGACCGTTGCCACGCCGACGGGCCGTCCGTCGATCTCGGCCAGGAAGCGGACGGCTCCAGGGTAGGTTTCATCCGCCCAGTGCATCTCGTCGATCGACGCGGGATCGTCCGGCGTCACCGCGTTGACGACGCTCACGATCGCGGCGAGGTCTCCCGCCTCGCGGCCGGTCTCGCGGATCGTGGCCCTCACCCGAGCGCCTCACGCAGCGGGTTGGCCAGCTCGCTCGCGACCATGTCGATCCCTGCCGCCCCGAGCGCCGCCGGCATCGACAGGACGATGTGGGTGGCACCGGCCTGCGCCGCGTCGAGGGCGAGCCGCAGGCCGTCGCGGCACGATTCGGCCGAGGCGCCGGTCGGGACCTGGATGGCGAACTCGAAGCCGGTGGGATCGCGGCCGATCTCCTCCATCCGGCCGAGCAGCCGGCCGCGCAGCTCGATGAAGTAGGGGAGCCGGTCCGTGCGTCCACCCGGCAGCAGGTGCGGCGTGATCCAGCCCCGGGCGTAGCGAGCCGCCAGGTCGATCCCGCGGCGCCGTTGGCCACCCAGCCAGATGGGCGGTCCGCCGGGGGTCAGCGTCCCGGGCTCGTTGGTCGCGCCGTCGAGGGGGTAGAACGGGTCGGGGCGGGTGACGCCGGGCAGGTTCCTGGCCGCATCGGAGAAGAGCGCCTGGATCACGCCCAGTGCCGACTCGAACCGGTCGAACCGCTCGACGATCGGTGGGAACGGGATCCCGAACGCCAGGTGCTCCGGATCGTGCCAGCCGGCGCCGAGCCCGACGATGAGCCGACCGCCGGTCACGTGGTCGAGGACGGTCAGCTGCTTGGCGAGGACGGCCGGATGACGGAATGTGGCCGACAGGACCGCGATCCCGAGCCACTTGTCGGGAACGTGGTGGGCGAGCGCCGCCAGGGTCGTCAGCGCCTCGAGGCTCGCGCCACCCCGCGCGTCCCGGGCATTGGTCAGGTGGTCGTTGACCCACGCTGACTCGAACACGTCGTGCTCGCCGATCCGCGCCCAGGCAGCGTCGAGCGTGGCCCAGTCGGTGTCCTGGGGCGAGGTCTTGATCCCGATGGCGACCCGGTGCGGGCGGGTCACCGGGCTCGAAGGTTGGCGGTCATCCGCGAGCCGGTCGTGACCGCGCCCTGTGACGCGGACCCGACGAGCGCCGCGTACTTGGCCATGACGCCACCCTGGTAGCGAGCGGGCGGTGGCGTCCAACCCTCGAACCGGCGGGCGACCTCATCGGGCGCGACGTCCAGATCGAGCGCCTTGCGGTCCACGTCGATGACGATCTCGTCGCCTTCCCGGACCACGGCGATCGGCCCGCCCAGCGCCGCTTCGGGCGCCACGTGGCCGATCATCAGGCCGTGGGTGCCGCCGGAGAAGCGGCCGTCGGTCAGCAGGGCGACCGAATCGCCGAGCCCTTCGCCGACGAGGGCGGCGGTGACCTGGAGCATCTCCTGCATGCCCGTCCCGCCGACCGGACCCTCATAGCGGATGACCACGACGTCGCCGGGCCTGATCCGCTGGGCGCGGACCGCGTCGTAGCAGGCCGTCTCCGAATCGAAGACCCGCGCCGGACCGCGGTGCAGCCGCCGCTCGTGGCCGGCCAGCTTGACGACGCAGCCCTCCGGCGCGAG
>Ga0153916_10001446_pt1 | contig 17027 bp, 13 predicted proteins | sample Opewatmetagenome_FD_109642 | JGI IMG/M metagenome (GOLD analysis project Ga0153916, IMG submission 109642) | Freshwater wetland microbial communities from Ohio, USA - Open water 3 Core 3 Depth 4 metaG | ecosystem: Environmental > Aquatic > Freshwater > Wetlands | place: USA: Ohio, Lake Erie... | reverse complement strand
CCCACTGATCGGACAACCCAGGTTGTTGTCGTTGTCCAGCGTCGTTGCCAGCGTGAGTATGGTGCCGCGATCCTTGCTGGCGAGAGCGGCATTCACCTGGGTGACGATGTCGCTCACCGTGAGGGGGTAGCCGATGTCGGGGGAAGCCGCATTCAGCACCGCCGCCACAGCCGCCCGCAGCAGGATCTGCGCCGCCCCGTCGAGGGTGCTCCCGCCCTGGAAGGCCAGCGCCTGGGCCAGGGTGGAACTGCCGAGGAATGAGGCGTATCCCGACGGCACAGTGAAGACGCTGCTCACCAGCTGGCTGGGCGAGTAACCGGTGGGCGGCCAGGCGTTCGGATACTTGGAGGCATCGGTGTGAGTCTTCCAGAAGCCGGGGGTACAGCCTTGGCCGCCGGTGACCGTGACCGAGGCTTGGGCCGTCTCCGGCGGCGCCGCCAGTCCGTCGACGGTGTCGGTGCCGGTGGCGGTGACGATGTTGGTGAAGGTCCCCGCAGCGTTGTAGGTCATGCTGCAGGTGAAGACCCACGTCTCACCTGGATCCAGGATGCCGTTGCTGTTGGTGTCACCGCTCACGAAGGTCACCGGCGAGCAGAGGTTGTCGCTGAGGGAGACGCCGCTGATGGGATCCGTGCCGTCGTTAGTCTCATTGTAGGTGTAGGTCACGGTCAGCGGAGCCGACCCACTGGTGGGGCTGGCCGTCTTGGTCAGCGTCGTGTGCGGGTTCGTCACCGTCACCGTCGCCTGGGCCGTCTCCGGCGGCGCTGCCAGACTGTCGATGGTGTCGGTGCCGGTGGCGGTCACGTGGTTGGTGAAGGTCCCCGCAGTGTTGTAGGTCTTGCTGCAGGTGTAGACCCACGTCTCACCCGGGTCCAGGATACCGTTGCTGTTGGTGTCGCCGCTCACGAAACTAACCGGCGAGCAGGTGTCGTCGCTGAGGGAGACGCCGCTGATGGGAGCGTCCCCATCGTTGGTCTCGTTGTAGGTGTAGGTGACGGTCAGCGGCGCCCGTCCGCTGGTGGGGCTGGCCGTCTTGGTTAACGTCGTGTGGGGATGGGTTACGACGTTTTGGACGACCTTGCAGTCCGCCGCACTCCCCGGGATGTCGACCGTTGAGATGTGCAACGTCCCGGATGCCTGGGCGTAACCGACGACAAGGCGTGGCCCCGAGCCAATTGGCGGTGGCGGCGTGGTCGTCGGCGGACAGCCTGAGGCTGACCCGACTTCATTGGCGAGCGCGACGGTGTACTGGTAGGGTCCGGCCGTCGCGCACCTGGCGTCGCCCGGGCAAGTGATGGGCGGGTCTCCGGCGTTGAAGTTCAGGTTTGACAGCAGCGGTGTCGATGACAAATCGGGCTTGACCAGGCTTGCGTTGAGACCCGTGATGTTGCAGGCGCCCGCCGCGCTGTTGGTGAAAGTTACCGAGTAAGTAAGCACAGCGCCGTCGCGGACCACTCCGGACGGCGTTACACTGAGGGTCTCCGTCAACCCGTTGGTATTGCAGCCGGGCGGACTCTGGTCGGCGTTGGCCTGCTGGCTGCGGGTTAGCCCTATAACCCCGAACGCGACCGCCACCAGCACCAAGGCTAGCCCGAGAACTCCCCAACGCCACTTAGTTTGAGCAAACTTGCTGAACATCTTACCTCCTTTTGGCCACTACAGTGACCTGTGAAACTCACTGTTCGTCGCGAGGCTTTCGTGCCTGGATACCGTGGGCCCTGCCTCCACTCTCCCTTCCAGTCGCTCCGTCATCTATCACCTCCCCCCCTCTTCATCCGGTCGCTGCTGGGCAACGGTCGCCCGTCCCAATGACTGAGGGCTGCTGTTCGGCGTATAAAATGCAAATGCCAGAGTCATGCGCCCGCACGTCTTTGGTTCGCGGCTCCGACGGGCCTCCAACCGGACGGAGCCGTCTATGCTACGTCAATCACGTATGTTTGGACTCATCCCCTCTTCCACCCAAATAGGCCAGTTTCCGCGGTCTGCTTCTCTGAGAGCACAAGAGTTCGCGAGGTTGCTCCTAGCCGGCTTCAAACTAAGATCAAGTGTTCTTGCGATACTTGCTTTTGCCCGCGTAGAATAGACTTGCCAGGGTCGTGCGCCCGCACGTCTTTGGCCAGCGGCTCCGGCGGGCCTCCAACCAGACGGAGCCGCACTCTTGTTCCTGTCCCGCTGGTTCACGGAGAAACACTCTCAACGTACGGCGATCTCTGCCTCAGACAGGGTCCACGAGCCTGGCGACGGTAGAGCTGTCTGACCCCGCAACCGGCACTTGGAGCCCCACCGGCTCGATGCATATGGCCCGCGAGTGGCACACGGCTATGCCCTAGAACACCAGCGACCGACCCAACCCTATGGCAAGCCGCCGATAATCTTGTCGATCTCCGACTTGCCGTAGGCTCGCAGCGTCTCGGTGCGAATGTTGCCCAGTGATCCCAGCGCCAGCGCCGCCTTGGTCACCGTCTCCTCGTCGGGCGCTTCGACGATGGCCACGTAGTCGTAGCGGCCCATGGTCAGATAAACCTGACTCAGCTTAGCGCCCACCTGCTGGAACAGCTTTTCGGCATTTGCTATCCGCTGGGGCGCATCCTTGACGGTGCGGATGCCCTGGTCGGTGTACCGAAGCAGCGAGACGTATGTAGGCATCGAGTACCTCCTTCTTCTTCAACTTTGAGGGAAAGTTTACTGTAATGTGCTAGTTTATCCAATTGCGGCGCTGTTGTCAAAGAAGACCCTCCATCTTGCCCGGAAGTCCCGGCAGCGCTGCAACCCAGACTATTTCCATCATGAACACTGCCTGGCGTTTCCCGTCGACAGGAGCGGGAGGGGGAGAGCCGCGCACGGCCTCTCCCCCTCCCGCGGTGCGTCCTAGTAGTCTACGCCCTGGATGTAGGTCCTCGTTGCGCCCGGCTTCGGCGCCACTTTGTACGGGCGCATCATCTCGTTGTCCTCATGGTCGACGATGTGGCAGTGCCACACAAAACCGTGGCCCAGGGCGTCAGGATCGAACGGGTAGTTCAGATTCGGGTCATTGACTGGTTTATGCATCGGCGCGAAGCGCACCGCGATGCGCGTCACCTCGCCGGGATGCATAACCACGGTGTCCTTCCATCCCGCCTCGTTGGGGTTGGGGGGCCTCACCGGGCCCTGAAGGAATGGCACGATGTCCGGGTTCCCACCCAGGGCGCGCGGGTTGCCCGTGTTGTAGTCGAGCGGCGGGCCGAAGGCTGGGATGTATACGCCCGCAGTGTAGGGCTGGCCGGTCGCGGGGTCGATGATCGTCTGGGACCCGGGGAAGGCTGCCGCGTAAGCTCCGTTGTACTTGTTGGTGTTGAAGCCCTGCCGGTTGATCAGCTGGAACTGCGTCAGGTGGGTGTGGATCGGGTGGGCATCGGCGGTTAGGTTGACGACCTCCCAGACCTCCGTATCGCCCTCGTCGGGCAGCTCCGAGTAGTATGCGGTGATGCCACCCACCGTGACCGGGACGAAATCAGCTGTGGCTGCTCCATCGGGCTGCTCACCGCTCCACTTGGTGTTGTTGACGAGGACCTCCTCCGGCCCACCAGCGCCCTCAACCTCGTTAAGGGTGAACTCGCGGGTCTTCGCCGCCGTCACGCCGGTGGCTAGGGTGCCAGCCGTCGGGTTGACCAGGCGGACCATCGGCGGGCGCAGCGGTACACCGGAGGCCGGGTTGTAGCTAGCATCCGGGCCCACGAAGGGCTGATTCACGCGGAACTGGATGATCTGCCCGAGGGTCGACCCCGAGGGCGGGGCGCCCTTGGGGAAAGGCGTACGGCCGGTGTTGCGCAGGATCAGCGTCTGCCCCTGAAGACCCGCAAAGTCAATGATCACGTCGGCCCGCTCGCCGGGCATGATCACCAGCTTAGTGAGAGCCGGCTTGGGGGCGTTGGGGTCGATCTTGACCGGCGCGTCCAGGTAGCCGCCGTCAGTGCCGATCTGCCAAATCGGCGGCCCCATGACCTTGGCTACGGGGTTCACCAAGAACAGCTCGTAGGTGCGGGCGTTGGAGCCGTTGATGAACAGGAAACGGTAGCGCTTCGCCTGCACGTTCAGAAACGGCCATACCTTGCCGTTGACCACGATGGTGTCGCCGACGAACTCCGGGATCCAGTACGGGTGGTCCGGGTTGATGCCGACATTGGGGAAGAAGAGCTGCCCGTTGACATCGAACATGCGGTCCTGGAGCACTAGCGGAACGAGGAAATCCACGGGCCCGCTCGAGCCCTGCTGCAGGCCCACCGGGTGCAGGCCGGTGGGCAGCGGCAGGCTCGGGTCGATGATCGGGTAGGCCCCTGCCAACCCGGCATACACGTTGAGACGGGTGCCACCCAGGAGGTGATCGTGGAACCAGATCGGCGCCGCCTCCATGGTGTTGGGGTACCGGTAGACAGCCTCGTTGCCGGCGGCAGCGACTCCAGGGCGAGTGTAGTACGCATGGCCGTGGTAGGCGCCATCGCTGGTGAACCAGGCGTCCGGGCCGCCGTCGATTACCGGCGGCACCTCGCCGCCGTGCAGGTGCGGAACGGCCGGGATCGGCCCGGCGTAGTGCTCGGCGCACTCGCCAGTGGGCGTGCCGCCCATGCGCGCGCACGTGTTTGCCTCACTGTTGAGCGGGTCGGCCCAGTGCAGCGTCTGGTCGGTCCAGTCCCTCCAGAAGATGTTGTCGGTCGTCAGGTTGTTGACGTACCGGATCTGGGTGGGCTGGTTGCGGGTCGCCACGATTACAGGCCCGATGTATGTTCCAGCCGGGTTCGAGGATGTGATGCCTGCCCTGTAGCCCCATACCCACGTCCCCGTGTACGGTCCGGCGGCCGGGACAAACGTCGACGGCATCACATTGGCCTGGAACTCCTGCATCGTGAGCGTGATCTCGGTGACGCCCGCGAGTATGGTCTCTATCGGGCCGCCTGCCACGCTCAGCAGCGGCAGCCGGTCGACGAACTGTGGGATGGCGCCACCGGCCAGCGGGGTCTGGGCACCCTGAGCTCGGGCAGGCGTAACGACTCCAGGCAGTACCAGCATCCCAAGGGGTCGATACAGACCCGCTGTTGTCCCGGCTGCCGCCAGCACTGTTCCCACCGCAGCGCCTTTCAGCAGGTCGCGCCGGGTGATGCCCCTCCGTTCATGCATTGTCGCACCTCCTCCGTATACTTGCGATCAAGAGCGCAGCCCTCTTTCAAGGACCTTGACTGTCCTTGACCCACCACACTTTACATATGAAACGTAAACACTCGTGGAGCGGGCCCGCGCCCGGGGCGTCGACCTGATCAGCTTCCCGGAGCTCACCATCACCGGGTACCCGCCCGAGGACCTGCTCCTGCGGCCACAGTTCATCGAGGACAACATGGCCGCCGTGCGACAAGTGGCGGAAGGCTGTAGCGGCATCACGGCAATCGTTGGCTTTGTGGACAACAACTAGGACATCTACAACGCTGAATTACCCCGGCCCAGCGATGGCGTTCTGCGTGATACCGATCACCATAACGGCCCAGAAGACGGCTATGGCCAGAAAGGCCAGGCCTCGCCTCCGCAGGTCGAACGCCTCTCGCCAGCTGGCAGGCTCCTGGTCTCCGCGGTCGACGAAGGGCACCATCAGAAGCGCACCCAGCATGAGGACCATGCCCGTCACCGTTCCCCAGATGTCCGGATCGATGTGGAGGTGTTCGCCGACGAAGACGTTCATGCCGTGGGTCCAACTGATGGGAAAGCTGGGCTTATACCCTAGGCCGCCCGGCCCGTGCTCTGAGCCGTAGAGCGGCGAGGAGGGAAGGAGCTGCGGGGCGCTCCCGGCACCCCGATCCGCGAAGATGGCCAGCAGGACAATCGCGCCCAGGATGAGGGCCCCGTACACCAGCCAAGCCTTGATGTGCTCGCCGAAGGGAGCCTTTCGGCCGCTGGGCTTGTGCCAGAAGGGCAGCGAGATCCCCTTCTCCCTAATCAGATAGTAGTGCAAAAGGATGAACAAGAGGACCAGGATCGGCGCGATGGCGATGTGGAGCGCATAAATATGCTCGAGCCTGGCGGTGGCGCTATCTACCGACAGCAGGTCGGAGAAGGTGTAGTGGAGCAGGCTATTGGTGCTCAGGTGGATCGCCTGCAAGAACTCGGAGAGGTGCCACGGCACCGCGAAGCCGACTTCATCCCAGTGCAGGCTCTCACCAGTGACAAAGGTCAGGAAAGTCAGACCCGCAAGACCCACACCGACGAGCCAGAGGCCTTGCTTGCCACGACGGTATCCGCCACTGAGGAAGACCCGCATCATATGAACCATTACGAGGCCGAAGATGAGGAACGCGTTGAAGTAGTGGAAGTTAAGCACGACATGCCAGACAGGGGAATCGATCATCTCCTTCGTGATATCGTAGGCACGCCCGGCATCAGGAATGTACCTGAGGGCGAGGATAGCGCCAGTCAGGATCTCAAGGCCGAGGGCCATGGCCAGCACGCCCCCTAGGATGTACCAGATGGTGTTCGTCTCGACGGGGATGAAGTAGTCGCTGATCAGCCCCCGAAGGCCAAGTTGCTCTTCCAGCGTCCTCCACACGCCCCAACCTCGAGGCCGAGCAACCTCTACGCCCGGTGACGCCACAGAACTCCTCAGGGCTGCTGGGGAGTTCTGTGCCCCCGCCGGTGGCAGCGAAACATCGCCTGCTAGGTAAGCGACGTCATCTGTGCTCATTTGTCCCTCCGCTCAGATCTAGCTGAAGTCTACTGGCTAAGATGGCCAGAGCCATCCGTGAAACTGCCTGATTCTCGGTCAGGAAATACCAGGGGTAGAATTACGGGGGTGATTATCGGGATTGATGGCGTGTGCCCTCACGCACGTTGCCGCCCTATAATACTCTTGGGGAGGCTTCGTGAATGCGTATTCGCGTCGTCATCGCCGAGGATCATCCGCTCTTCCGGCAAGGCACGCGGAGGATTCTGGAGCGACAGGCTGACATAGCGGTAGTGGGCGAGGCCGAGGATGGCGCTGGCGCTGCGGAGTTCGGCGCTCGCCTCAGGCCCGACGTGATGCTCTTGGACATCCGAATGCCGGGGCTCTCCGGCGTGGAGGTTACCCGCCAAGTCCATGCCCAAGCCCCGAGCACGGCTATCCTTATCTTGAGCGCCTACGACGACGACCACTATGTGCGCGCCCTGCTGGAGGCCGGCGCCTCCGGCTATCTGCTCAAGACGGTCCGTGCCAGCGACCTAGTGGACGCAGTGCGCCGGGTGGCGGCCGGTGAAATGGTCCTCGACCCTGCTATCGCCCGGAAGCTACCTCGACTGCTGACTAGGCCCCAGCCACCGCAGGGCAGACTGACTGGCAAGGAACTGGACGTCCTGAGGCTGGTCTGCCGCGGCCTGAAGAACAAAGAGATCGCTCTGGAACTGGCAATGAGTGTTCGAACCGTGGAAGGTCATCTGGAGGCGATCTTCAACAAACTCGGCCTCAGATCGCGTACCGAGGTGGCGCTGTACGCCTCCTCCCGGGGCTGGTTCAGAGAGGACGGGGAGGCGCCGTGAGCGTCGCGCAGGGTGAGGGCCACCCGACTGGAACGTTGGCCATCTTGAGAAGCGGACAATGGGTGCGAGCTGTGGAGCGGCTCTTGACGCTCTTCAGACCGCCGGTCCGAAACCCCAAGTTCTGGGCAACTCAGGGTCTGGTAGCCGTCATCGCTGGCGGCCATGACTTCCTGGAAGTCTCCGGGCTGCTATCAGGCTTAGGGATGGCTTACCTGTTGCCCATCTCCTTGTTTTTCATCCCCGTCATCTACGCCGCATTGTTTTTCGGCTTATCAGGGTCATTGGCGACAGCGCTGTGGTGCACCCTGCTTACGGTCCCGAACTGGTTGTTATGGCATACCGGCACGGCCCGCTTTGGCTCCATCTCCCAGATGCTCGCTATCGATGCCATCGCCATTTTCGTTGGCAGTCGTGTCGACGAGCAGATGAAGGCCTCGCAGGCACTACAGGTCTCGGAGACCAAATATCGCGGCCTTTTTGACACCGCTGGCGAAGGCATTGTTGTCTTGGACCACACTCAGCGGGTGGTCGAGTGCAACGCCGCAGCCGCCTTGCTACTGCGGGGATCTCCCGATCGCCTGTGCGGCAAGCGGCTGGATGAGGTTGTGGCCCGCGATGTGGCCGCGGCGGTGGTGACGGCCGCCTCCGGCACCAACACCAGATCCGGCGGTGACATCCTTATGGAGGGGCCTGCGGGCGAGCAGGTCTGGGTGGAGCCGGTGTGTACTCCCCTCACCGGGCAAGATGGTTTGACTCAAATAGTCCTGCGGAACGTCACGGAGCAAAAGCGGCGGCAAGCTGAACTTGCGAGCTATTCTGCCCAGATCGTCCGGGCTCAGGAAGAGGAACGCCGGCGCCTTGCCCAAGAGTTGCACGACGAGACGATCCAGTCGCTCCTTCTCCTTTGCCGCATGCTCGACGACAGCGATGTCAAAGGCCCGGCAGATGCCGGACCGCTCAAAGATGTTCTCCAGGAAGCACACGGCTACGCTGAATCGTTGGTGGAATCGGTGCGCACACTTTCCTGGGGGCTCAGGCCTGCTCTCCTTGACGATCTCGGTTTGAGTTCAGCCCTGGATCGGTTCCTGACGGACCTTACCTCGCGTTCTTCCATCCAGCGCAGGCTGCTCCTTCGCGGGCTCGAACGGCGCCTCCCAGCCGAGGTCGAACTGGCTTTGTTCCGCATCGCCCAGGAGGCGCTGCACAACGTCGAGCGCCACAGCAAGGCATCGCGTGTCGAGGTGAGCCTGCGCTACGGGCTGTCGGAGACGAAGCTGGTCGTCACCGACGACGGGATCGGATTCTCGCCGCCGGAGCCGCTCGAAGCCCTAGCGAACGAGAGGAAGCTTGGGCTTATCGGCATGCAGGAGCGGGCGCGAATCGTAGGGGGCAGGATCAGTATTCGCTCGGCTCCGGGCCGGGGGACCAGGGTCACCGTCTCAATCCCGATGCCCTAGCCGGACGCGGCTTGCGAAGCCTCTCACCAGGTGCCGCGAAGGCAGACTCTACCGGGGAGAGCGAGCCACCTCCTGATTGACAATCCAGGAGTCAAGCCTCTCCAGGCCGTCTGCCCGCCCAAGGCGACCGAACACGATGTGGGGATAGTGGATGTGAACCAGACGCTAAGGCCGCCGATAGCGATAGTGAGCCCTAATCCTCACACAGATACCATCCAGGTCGATCATTCGTTGCTGCTGCTCCTCTAGGTCCCCAGACGAGGCCCCGCGGTGACAAGAAGGAATAGAGTTCCTTTCCGCCGACGATCCAAAGGTGGCCACCATCAGGCCGGTCGTCGACTACCTTCAGCCCCTTCGAGCGGGCAAGACGTATCAGGGCTCTGGCTCTTCCGCTATCGGGAACAAGCCTCGCGCGCCGGGCATTGTCCTCCCCGAGGTCGATAGTTGATGCCGAGACATCCACCGCCCGCTCTCCGCGCGCCGCGGCTGTTTCCGTCGAGCTGGTTGAAGCCGCGAACGACTTCTCGCCTGCTCCTTGAGGTCCGGCCGTTTCCCTAACGCGGGGGACAGCATGACGCAAGAGCGACCGCAGGCGTACAAGACGGCCATCGCGTTTGGGGACAGCATGGACGCCGGTCGGCTGCTGGACTGCTCGAGCCAGCATTCCGTTGGACTGCCCTAAGCGGTCCTCGAACTCCCCAAGAGCTTTGTCCAGTTCATCTTCCGACACCTCCTCTTGGAGTCGGTCACCGGGTGAACCAGGGACGAACGCTTCCTTGGACACGCGGCGCAACCTGGGATTGGAGTATGCCGCAATTGTGAGGCTCGAGAATTTGACGACCCGTCTGTATTTGCCAATCTCTGCCTCGATTACCGCGAGAGGAACCGGCTTGCCTGTGGCTTCGTACCTCTTTTCGACAATCTCTGCTACTGCGTCAAACAGGCTCTTGGAGGGGTGCTCATAACCCCACTCTTCAAGGGCATACGTTCCTCTGATCCCGATCCAGACGACGCCGCACTCCTCCCTCCCAAGGACAGCGTGGACGGCGTTCTCACCGGAAAGGGCGTCAGGAAACAGCCGGTTGTAGACCTCGGTGATTGTCGAAAAATGGGCCGGTTTGCCGATCTCGCGTAGTGCCAGGCAAACCCTCTCAGCTTTGGTGAGATGCTGTCCTCTGAACTGCGCCATGCACTGGGCGAGAAGCATGACGTCACGGTCAACAAGCCAGAGTCCCCCTTCGGCATCTAGGTGACCTGCTATGCAAGTCGCCTCAACCTCACCAGCGGGCAACCGCGACTCCAACGCTGCGATGTCGCCCCGATTGGTACCCAGAACGCTCAAGCCACCGTACCGAACCTCCGCCTCGGGGATGTCGCCGCACTTGGCAATGAATCGCCAGAGATGTGCCTCCGGGGAATCAATGCGCGCGATCAGGCTCCCGCGTCGTGCCAGCACATAACACAGCACGGCCCGAACGAAAGGACGGATAGAGGCTTTGGGAAAGGAGGGGTCTCGCAATTTGCCCCAGAACTTTGCCTCTAGCTGACGGACGCGTTCCCTTGTGACCGCCAGAACTGCTCCGATCTGCTCAAGCGTCATCCTGTTCCCTGTCGCGAAACCTTCCCTCGCCATTACCACCTGAACGACCCTCGACCCAAATGTCGAGAGTGCTTCTTGGACTAGGTGTTCCAGCGGCTGCTCTAGGAGATCCCGATTCTCCACCTCGACGAAGCTCCGCAGCTCATTGGCCGCGACACTCAACCAAGGAAGTGAAAGGAAAGATAAGACCCGTGCGAGGGGAAAGACGTATTGCCTGGGCGTCCAGGCGGACCCGCAGAAGCCGTAACGCTTCCCAAACTCAATGATCTCCGGCCGAGCAACGTGCCACCGACCATCACGACGGAGGCAACTCATGACGGAGGCCAACTGGTGCTCACCAAGTCTTGCCTGCCGTGCTCGGGCAAGTCGCAGGTTCAGAAAGATGAACCACCGAAAGAGTGTGATCTCCGGGATGAACTGGTATTCGTCGGGGCCGCCTTCGCCAACTCGGACGAATCTGCAATCGGTTAGAAGGTCGTGTCGAAGCGCATCCCGGTCGACATCCGAGTCTGCCAAGTCCGACACTTCCTGAAAAGTAAACGACCGAGGCCATGAGGCGAATACGTCCAACTCAGTTGCGGTAGCGTCCCCGTTCATTCTTCCGTCTCACTGTGGCGGGAGCCCATCACGCAGTCTCTTGGCGACTCGCGCGGTCCCCTTCTCGCAGCGCCCCCAATTCAGCTCCTCGGGGATCATCTTCTCGCTGGGGACGTACCGGCGAAAGATCACAACTTTCTCCAGCCACTTCCTCTTCACCTCAAGATCCCGCACGAGATGCGTGTAGATGTCGTCAATCTGGAGACAGAGCCGGACGAGCCCCTCTCGTAGCTGGAATATGTCGTCGCCCAGCCGCCAGATCTTGCGAGCGGGCGTCAGTTCACGGCTGGCTCTAAGCGCCTTTAGCTCGGCCATACGATCCCTCATCGAGGCCACATATCGCTCGTAAAGTGTAGTTGCCTGCCGCAGCAGTCCTTCGGGGTCCTCTTCGATGGAGAAGAGCCCCTCTACCGACAGAAGAGCTCTGAACTGGCCATCTCCCGGCTCAAAGACAACGAACGCTGGCTTATCGGATCTCACTTCTTGCCCCATGCCGCCATCATCCTATCCACAAACATGAGGTCAGTAGCGTCCTCTCCGGAGGCAATGAACCTCTGAACCGCGCTTCCGATAGCGAAAAGGCAGTGAAGTCTTCTTGCTAAGCTATCTGAACGCGCTTTCGCATAGGAAGGGTGAGCGCTGTTGATGACCACGTTGTTCCCGTCGATCCAGGCCAGATCCAAGCGGTCACGGGCATCAGCGAATGCGATCTTAGGGCCGCGCCTCGACTGCCTGCTGATCGGCTGTGCCTTCTCGGTTCCGCTCGGGTCCAAAACCAGTGCCTCGCCAGGCTGATCTCCCACGTCCACAGGGCCCAGAGCGCCTCCGCCGTGCCCCTCGCCCATGGGAAACGTTAGCTCAACGCCCTCGTGGGTCGCAGCCGTGACAGCCCCGCTGTCGCTTTGAACCAGCACGGGCTTTCTCGTACGGAAGCCGAAGAATTCGGACAGCTCCGGCACATCATCCAGAATCTTCTTGAGCTCCCTCTCCAACTTGCCAGCCTCATCAATTCCTGGGATCTCAGCAGACTGCACACCCAGCTCAGCGAGCCACGCCTTGAATTCTTGCCTCACCGGATCGTACAGGCCTTCAAACTCCCTGAACCTCCCCCGACCACGTATGAAGTCAGTCTTAGCGGTAGTCAAGAAGTCAACCAACCCAGGGATCTCCACCACGCCGAAAACGCGCGGGCCCAGCGTGCCAGGAAACTGGTTGAAGAGGTCCGCTTTGATCACCTTCCCGCGCGTGCACAACAGCACGCCGCAAACATCACCACCCAGTGGGTACTCCGATGTAGCCAGCCCAAGGAGACCGTACCCTATCCTCTTGCCTGCCTTTGTCGGGAAGAATGATTTCACTCTTTCGACAGCAAGTTCCCTGTCGATATTGCCGGGCTCGACGATCTGGCCATCTACCTCGAACCTAAAAGAATTGGAATAGTAGCCCATACGCTCATAGAGCTCGAGGAAAGCCGGATCGAGAAGCGGCAAGTAGTGCCGCCTCAGAAGACGGATAAGATCCTTCGTCCCAGAATAGGCGAGCTTGGCGTCCGACCGGAACCTGACTTCTACCCTGGTCCCATCTTCCCTCATGTGAGACGGTTGAACGTCCTCCCAAACCAACCGCTTTTTCGATTGAAGGTGCCAGTCAGAGCCCCCCAAGAAAGACTTGCTCCGGGTCTCTGTCACGACACGATCAGCGATGTTGAAGCTAATCTTGGCTCCGACGCCAGCAAACCCTATGCCCGTTCCCCGCGTCTTCAAGCCCGCGGCAAAGTCGTGGTATTCCTCGAACTGAGGGGGAGTCATACCCTCGCCGTTGTCTTGGACAGCCAGAACCTTTGTAGCCGGATCAAAACTGATTGAAATGCACGTAGCCTTCGCGTCCAGCGAGTTGGCCACCAGTTCAACCACTACAACCTCAGACACGTCAAACGGGTACATCTCTGCCAGATCTCTAATCAGGTTCTGGAAGTTGACACTGCTCTCATGGACTCCCATGATGCTACCCTCCTAAGCAGATACCCCCGGCACCCATTGAGCGGAAGTGAGTGTTATCGATCTCACAATCCGAAGCGATAAAATTCTACAGGCTTAGGTGCAACCCGGCAACTCTTCTGCAAGATCTGGCGCGTGGCGTCGGCTCGAAAGGGGAATCACGGCCCGCGCTGGGGCTTGTCAAGCCCTCACGGGAAAGACCTGGGCACATGATCAGGTCATTGTGCGCGGCTCTAGGAGTTCCACCTAGGGGAACTCAAGGATATCACGCCTCGCATCAGAGCTGCCGCCTCTGGGTGCTGGTGCCAGTGCTAGCTGATGCCGTCGTGCGAGCCGGCGCCTTCAATGGAGGCGTCATCGCAGTGTCCAGTAGAGGGCGGTACAATCAGATCCTCGAGCTTCTCCCGAACAAACTCGGCAAGTGCCTCGTCAGGCATTACGTCGAGGGGAATCCGTGCGCGAAGCTGTTTGACTATCGCCTCAACTGCCAGGTCCTGCATCTCGGGCGTCAGCTTCTCACCGAACGGGCGCACTCCTTCCGTGAGAGCTTGTGTCAGATGATCGACGGTGACTCGTTCGGCTTCGATCTGCTCACTGATGCTGACAACCGGAGACGGCGGCCTGCGCGCGATGGTGGGGGAATCCGCCACTCCGAGTATCCATCGCGCGAACTGAGCCAGCCCGTTGAAGACATCTTCCATCCTGTCATGCAATAGCAGGATCAGGGTCAGCTTACCTGTGTCCACCAGGGTTCGGGTGCCAAGCTGACCCGTATTGGCACGACGCGCCAGCATGAGGAACTCCAAACGCGCCTCGTTGGCCAGTTCGCTCTTGCGGAGTGACACCAAGGACACAATGTCGTCCTCCAAGGCCTGAAGGGCTTTGTGTGCCTCTGTCGGTTCAACTTCTCCGGTTTGCGGGTCAATTTGCAGATAGAGCCCCCGCTTCAAGGCCTCGGTAACGGCTTCACGCCTGAGCCTCTCGGGTCGGTACAGAGTGATGAGACCGAGCCGCGCGATCTGTTCTGCTGTGAGCCCAATGGGGCGGTCAAGATCCAGGTGGGGCATAATGATTCCCTCGCGGACGGAGCCAACCCACCAATGGTCAGGAAAGATCGTCCCCCGCTTGGTCTTCGTTGCCACCAGGGAGAGGTTTATCAGGATCTCGTTCAGCAGGTTGGCCTGCAAAAGGCGACGCTCGATATCGGTAGGCAGTCCGAGAAGCACGCGCAGAGCGTCGATGATGTCACGGAAGTCTCTGAACCCATATATCCATCGCGAAGCCAGTGAGCCCTCGTCTAGTTTCTTGACTTCTCCAAGGAACTCGTCGGTAAAGGCGGGGTCGGCCAGCACGGAGGATTCCGAGGGCGGACACCCATCATCTTGCCACTGTTTGAGGGCCGCCGCTACTTCTTCTCGCACGAACACCAGAATGCCGAGAGAGCGTGTTCGGGCGGCCTGATTTGCGACCCGAAACTCCTGTCTGGTGACGGTGATTCGTTCATCTTGCTTGTACCACGAGCCCCTCTCTCGCCCCACAATAAGAATGTAGTAGTCGCTCGAGGCCACATTGGCGAAGCATGTCTCAAAGGTGTCCGCTTCGGGTCTTCGATCGAAGTCATTGTATTCGCTTAGTTGGACATCGTAACCGGCGGATTCAAGCCAGAATCGCAGGGCGCCTCGGAGATCTTCAAGATCTCTTATCGTGGAGCTCACGAAGACTCTTGGACGGACGATTCCAGACGCGCTGCTTCCTTGGGACATGCTTACTTTCTCATCGGTCTCCACAAGATGGACTGAGGTGAATTATAGCAGCCCCGGGGCGATTATGGCGTTAGCAAGCGATTCCGGCACACAACGTTGGACCGCGTGGGCAACTCTGGCTAGACCAGCCTCCACCTACCCTGGGTCAAGAGGCAAGAACTCACACCATTGCGCCATAGTGTGCGTTCCCAGGAGACGGAGAGAGCAGCAGACCCGAATGGGCCCGCTGCTGCTCCAGTGCTTCCTGGTGCTATTCGGCCGGCTCCTGGGCTGCGTGGGGGGCCGCCATGTGTGCCGCCGCCTCGGCGGCCGACGGGAAGGTCTCGCCGCAGCCGCCGCCCTAGAGAGCCCGCAGGCGACGTAATCGCCGAAACGAGTGAAGCATGGGAGCGGGCGTCACGGCCCCCGCTCTCTCTTTAGTGTCCGCCAGAGGCCGATTAGGGGTCGCGTTAGCCACAGCTCATCCGTGTTCACTTCCCGCACGACGCGCCTTCGCCAGAACAGCCAGGCCATCGCCACCCCCAGCAATGCCGCGATGACGTGCACGATGGACACGTCGAGTCGCTCGAAGGTGAACTGGGCGACGAGGTAGATACCGATGCCGCCGAGCATCAGACGGCGCCACGGCTGTCGCAGGAGAAGGCAGGCCGCAGCCAGGGCGCCGAATCCTGCCGCCGACGCGCCTGTACCACCCACGTTCTCCAGCTTCTGCGCCGTCGCAAGGCCTGCACTGCCCAGGCCCCAGATGATCAGTGCCGTAAGGGGGGAGCTGATCCAATCGGTGATGAAGAACGTGACGACCGCTCGTAACGTCCCGATCTGATACTCCAGCAGAGCGATGGAGCTGAATACGAACAGCGGCATCAGCCACTTGATGACCGGCTCCGATTGCGCGAGCGTCGCAATCGGGATCGTCCAGAGGCGGCCCGTCTTGAGGGTGTGGACGCTCAGCCCCAGGGCGTTTTCGATGTCAAGATCGCCGGCCTTGAGGACTGTCGTGACGGCCGAGATGAAGAGCATCAGCAGGGCGAAGGTCACGGCGCCCGGGAAGAGCCGCAGGTAACATCGCAGCGTCGCGCGCGTGGCTCCGCGATGCCGTATCGCTTCTGCGACGGCGCCGCCGCCTGGCAGGCGTTGTCGGTCGCGCAGCTCGCCGGCGCGCGCAGCGCCGTCATTCCGAGTGCTATGATTTGACCGGGAAGCCACAGCAAGAAAGGTCAGGCAACAGTCCTGCCACCCCGCCTATGATGCACGCCGGACGACCAGCCCTGAGGGATTCATCCTACTCGCAGCCGCGAGGCATCGCAAGAGGAGAAGCTCCTCCCACCCCATCGCCACCACGAACGACCCTTAGTGTTCGTGCTCAGCAATGAACTGAACTGCGGCGTCGATCAGTTCCGTCATGACATCCGCTGGCGCTCGCCCGGGAACTTTGAAAGAATGATCTCCCCCTTCGATCTCGACCAGTTTGGCGGTCCTAAGGGAAGCGACCGTCCGGCGAAGTAACTCGGGGGTCGCGAAATTGTCCCGCGTCCCCTGCAGGAACAGCATCGGTGCGCTGATTCGCTTCAGATGGACATCGCGAAGGCGCTCGGGCTTCCCAGGAGGGTGCAATGGGTATCCGAAGAAGACGAGCCCTCGGGTCGGGAACCCATCGGCCACGATGTGAGAGGCGATCCGCCCGCCCATCGACTTCCCTCCCAGGAACAGCTTAGGAATCTCCTCGGCGACCACGCTCGCGACCGCCCGGAAGCAGGCTTCTAGGCGTGGCTGCGGGTCGGGAGTTCTTCGGCCGGCTTCGGTGTAGGGGAAGTTGAACCGGACAACCTCGATGCCCCTCGATGCCAGAGCATCGGCAATATCGAGAAGAAACCGGGCGTTCATGTTGTTACCCGCGCCATGGCCGAGCACCAATCCGCTACTAGCGCCACCGGCCGGCCGATGCCAGACCCCGGACACTTCGCCGGAATCCCACTTTTTCGTTGTCCTCACGAGTCCCACCGAGAAGGATACACCAACTTGACTTCGTGCCACGTAGAGCGAACATGGTCCCTGACTTCGAGAATAGGAGGAAACGACCATG